>Ga0209101_1001958_pt1 | contig 14328 bp, 7 predicted proteins | sample ConPoolayeCmetaG_FD_185481 | JGI IMG/M metagenome (GOLD analysis project Ga0209101, IMG submission 185481) | Hot spring microbial mat communities from California, USA to study Microbial Dark Matter (Phase II) - Cone Pool mat layer C metaG... ... | reverse complement strand
CTGTCCTGCAGCAGCTCGATATAGCCGGTGATGAAGGTCAACGGTGTGCGCAGTTCGTGGGAGATATTCTGCACGAACTCTGATTTCATCCTGTCCAGCTGTCGCAGTTCGTTGTAGGCCTGTTCCAACTGAGCGTAGCTCTGTTGCAGGCTTTCATAGAGTTGGGCATTTTCGATGGCGACGGCCGCCTGGGCAGCGGCAATGGTCAACAGGCGGATTTCATCTTCGAAGGCATTGGGCTTCAGGTCGTCAATGCTCAGCGTGCCGATGACCTTGTCGTGAACGATCAGCGGCACCACCAGCAGCGAACGGATGGCGGGATCGAAGAAGATAAAGTCGGGCTCCTGCCAGGTATCGGGCACGTAGATGGACCGCCTTTCGGCGATCACCCGGCCGCTGACCCCTTCGCCGACCCGCAGGCGGGCGATGCCTGTCCAGTCGTAGGCCAGGCCGCTGCCGGCCTCCAGGCGCAGATATTCCCCGCTTGAATCTAACAAAAAGATCGAACAGGCACGGCAATCCAGGGTCAGCTTCAGGATGGTGACAATCGAGTCCAGCACCGTCTTTAACGACAGGCTGCTGGTGATCTGGGTCGAGACGGTGTAGAGGGTCGAGACCTCGGCTAACCGGCGGGCTGTTTCCTCGTGCAGGCGCTCCTTTTCGATGGCCACAGCCGCCATATCGGCCAGGGCGGTCAGCAACCGCCGTTCGGCATCATCCTTCGGCAGCCCGTCGGCGGCGATCAGACCGATGGCCCCTTTCTCTGTCATCAGCGGCACGTTGGTCACCTGACGGGCGCGGGAGCCGACATCGCGCAAAAAGTCGGGGTCGGTGGCGGTATCGGCCACTTCGATCATCTGCCCGCTGCTCAGGGCACGTCTGTAGGTGCCCTCGTGGGTGTACACCGGCCGGGAGTTGAAGCTCTCGACCACCTGCGGTCCCAACCCCCGTTCGGCAACGATGCGCAGCGTATTGCTCCCTGGTGGGTCAATCAGGATGATCGAGCCTTCCTGGCTGTTCAGGAGGCTCATGGCCTGTTCCAGGACGACGTTCAGGATGGTGTGGAGGTCTTGAGCCTGGTTGAGGGCCATGCTCACCTGGGTCAGGGCGGTCAGTTCGCGCACCCGCTGCTGCGTTTCGGCAAAGAGACGGGCATTGTCCACCACCGTGCTGAACTGCCCGGCCAGCGTGGTCAGCAGGCGCTGGTCATCCTCGGAGAAGGCGTCAGGGCGGCTGCTCTGGGCATCCAGCACGCCGATGATCCGATCTCCCACCCGCAGCGGCACACACAGTTCGCTGAGGGTGTCGGGGTAGCCGGCGATATAGCGGGGTTCCTGCCGCACATCGGCCACGCGCAGCGGCTCGCCGCTCTGGGCCACCCAGCCGGTGATCCCCTGCCCCACAGGGAGGCGGGAGATGGCTCGCGGCGGGAAAAACTCGCTGTCGGCCAGGGCGGGGTGGAGCCACAGCTCACCCCGGGCTTCGTCCACGAGCAGGAGGTTCACCCGTTCAAAGTTGCGCGTGCCCAGGAGAGCCAGCAGGCCACGGCGGATCGCCTCATCCAGGTCAAGGGTTGAAGTGGCCTCACGGGCCACCCGGTTGATGATCTGGACCTCTTCCAGGTGGCGGCTCAGCTCCTGGTAGAGGCGGGCGTTCTCGATGGCGATGGCTGCCTGGTTGGCGATGGTCTGAGCCAGGATCACCTCATCGGCGCTAAAGTGCCGCTGCCGCCCCACGGCATCCAGCCCAATGCTGCCGATCACCCGGTCTTTGACGATCAGGGGCACCAGGAGCATGGAATGGATGTTCAGACGTTGCATCGTCTCCCGCACGGCGGCCATCAGCGGGTCGTGGGCCACATCTTCGATGATCAGCGGTTCCCTGTCGGCGATGATCCGCTCGGCTGCCAGGTAGCCGTGAACCGGAAAGCGCACCTCTTTGGCCCCGAGCGGGGGAAATTCGGCGACCACCTGACCGCAGGTCAGGGCCTCGTCAAAGAGCAACACTCCGCCATGGTCCGCTTCAAAGACCGTCACCATCTGCTCGATGGTCATTTCCAGGATGTGTGCCGGGTCCAGGGAGGAGGCGATGGTGGCCGAGATGCGGTGAAGCATCTCCAGGTCCCGGGTCTTGTTCTCCAGCCGGATCAGGTGCTCCCGAAAGTCGGCAAAGAGGCGGGCATTTTTGAGGGCGATGGCTGCCTGCCAGGCAAAGAGTTCGGCCAGTTCGATCTCTTCCGGGCTGAAGGTCCGGGGGTGCCCTTTGCTATAGATGTTCAACACGCCGCTCAACGGCAACTGACGGGACAGCGGCAGGGACAGCAGGGAGCAAAGCCCATCGCGGAGGATCAGGTCCCGATCTCCGAAAGGGGCGTCGGCCAGGTTAGGGACATAGACCGGCCATTTCCAGGCCGAGATCACAGGGTCTACTCGCTCTTTGGGGATGCGTTGGCGGCCGGCATATTCTTCCGACAGGCCGTGGCTGGCCCGGATGACCAGGAACTCTTCCTCCTCATCCCACAGCATCAGGCTGGTGGCCTCGGCGTGGAAGGCCCGCGCCGCTTCGGTCACAATCTGATGGAGCAGGGTGTCCAGGTGCAACTCGGCGCTGAGGGCCGAGATGGTGGCCTGGATGCTTTTCAACTCCGCCCGACGTTGGCGCTCGGCGGCAAAAAGCCGGGCATTCTCCAGCCCCAAGGCCAGTTGGTCGGCCAGGCTCTGGGCGATGAACAGGTCCTCCTCGTCAAAGGCATTCGGCTGGTCACTGTTCAGGTCCAGCACGCCGAGGAGCCGCTCCCCAACCCGGATGGGCACGGCCAGCTCTGCCCTGGTTCCGGTCAGGAGCTTATCGGCGATATAGTAGGGGTCTTGCTGCACATCGTTGGCTATATAGCCCTGGCCGGTGGCAGCCACGTGGCCGATGATCCCCTCCTGGCCGATGCGGAAACGCAACCCCTCGGCCTGCCAGCGCAGGGCATAGTCACGCCGGCTGCCGGTCTGGAACACGACATACTCTCCTGTCGGGTCGGTCAGGAAGAGGTCCACGTAATAGTAGCCAAACCGGTTACAGATGGCCTCTACGGCGTAATCGAGGAGAGCCTGGGGTTCCAGGATGGATAGGACCTGCCGGCTGACATCGGCGATGAGGCTCAGCGCCGTTTTTCTTTCATCCACTCTTGTTCTTTCAGCATCCCCATGCAGGGCCGGGTGCTTTCGGTGCCTGGCCCCTTTATCGTTCTTTCAGCAACCAGCTCCAATAGTACCAGGTGATGCCCAAACCCAGGCTCAGGCCCACGGCCAGCGGGAGGTGGTATAGGAACAGGTAGAAAGCGGTGGAGTTCAGGGAGTGGGGGATGATCTGAGGTGAGGCCCAGAAGACGCTGGAGCGGATGAGGCGGGATACGACCGCCAACCCGACGCAGCCGATGGCCACGTAATATCCCCGGTAGAGGGGGGGCATTTTGGTGACGGCGCCCAGTTTGCGCCCAAATTGGGCCAGGATGACCAGAGCATGCATCAGTGACACCAGGCCCATGGAGCCCACAATGGCGCTGGGGATCTCCCTCATCGTTTGCCCCCCATCATGGTCTTGAACAGGGAGTAGCACATGGCGCTCAAAATCAACCCGCCCACCAGGAACAGCAGGTCTGGCCCCAATGCGCCGACAAAATCCAGCAGCGGATCCCCCGTATAGCTGTTGGCCCAGAAGGCATCCCAGATGGCCGCCGCGATGAAAAGAGCTGGCGGAAGGAGGAACAGTTGATAGCCAGACCTCTGCCTGAACCTGATTTCGTGGAAACGCCCGATCAGAAACAGGAAGCCGATCAAGGCCGTGGCGACTATCCAACTGTAGAGAATCAGGATGGCCCCTATGATCTGACTCAACTCTGCTCTCCCCGTGTCGGGCACTTTCTATCGTCGGCCGAATGCTTCCATGAACGCTTCGGCCATGCGCCGGGGGCTGCCGCTCATGATCCCTTCCTGGCCCTCAAATTTCGACATGATCTCAATGCCCTGGCCGGTGATCTCGAACTGGCGGATGTCTTTGGCGTGATCGCTGCCCCGGAGCTTCAGGACCAGCAAGGCTTTGCGAATGCTGCTTTCCAGCTCCACATATCGCAGCAAAATATAGGAATCCACTAAAAATGCCAGTGGGTTCTGGCCTTCTTCGCCGCCCAACAACACCGGGCTCTCGCGGGTCAGGATACTGGTCAGTCCTTCGCGCTTGAGGGCGTTGATAAAGCCATAGACCACCGTCCGCAGTTCAAACACATTTTCGGCCAGTTGGTCAAAATGGGAGATGCTGTCAATCAAGATGCGTCGGGCACCCATCTCGCGGGCCAGGGTTTCGATGGTCCCCCCCACACTCTCCAGGTCGGAGCGGCTGACTTCGGGGCTGGTCATGATCACGCGCAGCTTGCCCTCGCGCTCAAGCTGGCGAAAATCCCAGCCAAAGTTCTCGGCATCGCGGTAATACTGCTGGGGAAACTCCTCGAAGGTCACGATCAGGCCCGGCTCATCAAAGTGGCGTATGCCGTTGTAGATGAACTGCATCCCCAAGGTGCTTTTGCCCGTGCCGGGGGGGCCTTCCACCAGATTGGCCGTCTGAGGCAGGAATCCACCATGCAGCATCTCATCCAGGCCTTTGATATCAGTTTTAATCCGCTCGTTGCTCATGTTTTTCTACCTCCTCTGGGCGCACACCCTCCCTTCAGGACTGCCGGATGTTCCCTGGAGTTGGGGGGGGGCGGCAACCTGGCCATGGTGATAACTAGCGCATACCACGGACGATGTGATAGATGACCTTGACGCGGAAGTGGCGATCTTCACAGGCTTTGATAAAGCGGTCAATCAGCTCGCGGGTATGGGCGTCGCCGGTCAGGGAGTAGATGGGCATCCCCTCCAGTAACTTGACCTCGATGACTCCGCTGTCCACCAGCTCACGCAACTCCGGTTCGACGGTGGCAGCGTTCCGGCCAATATACCTGGCGATGTTCTCGGCCGTGTCGGCTGTGTTGGGATTTTCCCGCAAAAATCGAACCAGGTCCCACTTGATGAACGAGCTGACCTTGGTCCTGACCAGGTCCAGGAGTTGTGGGTCCATGTCGTTCATGAGTCTTGTTGTGAAATCTTCTCCACTGAAGACCAACGTTGCACCTCCCTTTCCTCTCGGGGGCCTCTCCCCCCTGATGCTCTATGGCTGAGTAGGCCCACTGCCTGGCATTCGATTCAGCGCTGCTATCCTGGCTTCCTTATTGTAACATCTTCAGCCCAAAAGAGCAAACGGCGGACCGGAGCGATACAGGTCAGGTCTGGAGCGGCGAAAGGGTCAGTCGGCCGGCTCCGGCGGCTGCCGGAACAGGGAGCGGACGGCCACGCGGCGGATGTTGTGGCTCAGCTCCTCGAAAAGTTCAAAGGCGCGGCGTTTATACTCCACCAGCGGGTCGCGCTGGCCATACGCCTCCAGACCGATGCCCCGGCGCAGGTCTTCGATGTCGGTCAGATAGTCAATCCACAGGCGGCTGATGGTGTATAGCAGCACCCGGCGCTCGATGTGGCCCATGATCCGCCGCCCCAGATAGGCCGCCAGCACCGCCTGCTGATCGGGGGGCAGTTCCTGGAAACGGACCGCGCCCCAGCCGGCGATCGCCTGCTGGCCCAGGTCGCGCAGCAAGAGGTGGAGCAGGTCAGGGTCCAGGTCACCGAGCTTGTGGCGGCGCAACAGCCGCATCTGCTCCTGGCCGAGGTCGGCCAGGGAAGCCTCGCCGCGCAGCGCGTCATAGACAGCGCGGCGCTGGTCCCGGCTGAGGGCCGACAGCCGTTGCCGGCGGAGTTGTTCTGCCTGCTGGGGCCACAGGGTGGCTTTCAGCTCGCGCTGCAGGTCAGGCTGGAGATCGCGCAGGGGTTGGTTCTGCAACCGGTCGAACCGCTCGTGATCCAGGAACCGGTCGCGGGCTTGCAGATGGGCCAGGATGGCTTCCTGCTCCGCCGGTGGCAGGTCGAGCAGCCGCTTCTCGGCCCAGGCGGTCAGTTGTCTGTGGCCGAGTTGGGCAGCCAGCGCGTCCAGGTCTTCTCGCCGCCAGGTGCCCAGCGGTTGTTCCAGCGCCCGTGCCCGCTCCCCGGTGTTCTCAAAATAGCCCAATGCCTCCAAGGCCTGGCGCAGTCCCTGGCGCAGCTCGTCGTCAAGTTCCGGCACCGGCCGGTCGTCCAGATCGGCGGCCACCTGGCGGGCCAGTTCCTGGGCCACCATTTCCCACTGTTCGCCGGACAGGTCGGCCAGGCGGCGTTCGAGGAGCTGGCTTCGCCGGCCTTCGTCCATCAGATAGCCGATTTCGTCCAGATAGCGCCACAACGCCTCCTGGATCTCGGCCGGCAGCCCGGCGACCGGGGTGGTACCGAGATCGGCCAGCAGCTCTTCCCCCAACACCGCCTCGACCTGCGGCTGCAGGTCGGCAGGCAGCCGGGCGAGGGGCAGTTCCTCGATCTGGCGGAGACGGAGTTGGTCCACAAAATAGTCGGTTTCGACCAGGTAGGCGCGGACCTCCGCCTGCAGGTCGGCGGGCAGCTCGCCGATCGGCTGCGTGTTCAGGGCCGACAGCAGGCGATCAATCAGGGTGTCTTCGACCGCCTGCCGGGTTTCGGCCCCAAACTCGTCCAGCCGCTGATAGGCGAACAGCTCTTCTTTAAATTCGTCGGCAAAATAGCCCTGGTCCCGCAGAAACGCCCACACCAGCTCGCGGTCCCGGTCGGGCAGGTCGGATGGACGCAGGCTGCGAATCTTCACCAACCATTGTCGCCCCAGATGCAGGGCGATGGCCCGGCGGACCTTGTCGCTCAATCCGGTCAGGGTGCCGGCCTGGATCAGGCGCAGGCGCCCGGCGCGGTCGGTCAACAGCCCTTCGCCCTCCAGGAAGGCCAGCAGGCTGCTCTGCGTCTCGGCGGGCAGGTCTCGGAAGGGGAGGGGGGCCAGTTCGGCCAGGCGGATGCTGCCCAGGTGCTGTTCCAGGCCGTGCAGCAGGTCGGCGGGCAGTTGGGCCAGCGTGCGGTGCTCATACCGCTCGACCTTCTCCTGGTCCACGAAATAGTTGCGCTCTTCCAGCGCCCGGTGGACCTGGTGACGCACCTCAGCCGGCAGTTCTTCCATCGTCCGGCTGTCCAGATCGGCACGGAGGCGGCCGATCAGCTCCCGGCGGATGTGGGCCGCCAGGTTCCCGTCCAGCTCGTCCAGCCGTCGGGCGGAGAGGGCCTGCTCCTGCTCCGGGGCGGACAGCGCCCCGGACCGCTTCAGCCGGTCCACGACCTGGCGGCGAGCCCTGTCATCCAGGCCGGCCAGGCCGGCCGCGCAGCGATGGCGGGCCAGGAAGCGGGCGAAGCCGGCCTGCACCTCCGGCTGGAGATCGTGGAGGGGACGGGTCAGCACCGCCTCACGACGGGCCTGATCGGTAAACAGCCCCAATCGCTGTAACGAATCGGTCACCACCTGGCGGGTGCTGATATCCAGGTTGGCGATCTTGCGCCTGCTCAGGCGCTCCAGCCGGGCGCGGGCCAGGTGCAGGATGGCCTCCTGGCGTATAGCGGGCGGCAGGTCGCTCAGCCGCCCGTGGAGCAGGAACTGTTGTACCTGTTCCTCGTCCACAAAGGCTCGCCGGGCCTGAAGGCAGGCCAGGGCCAGGTCGCGGGCTTCGGCGGGCAGGTCGGCCACAGGCCGGGCCTGGTGCTCCTCGATAAAACGCCAGCCCAGGAAGGAGGCCACCTCCTGGCGGGTGCGCTCTTCCCAGTCGCGGATCGGCTGGTGCAGGAGCCGGTCGCGGGCCTGTGGATCGTCCAGCAGGCCGGCCTGGCGCAGGTGGCTATAGATGCGCTCCTGGAGCGCGCCGTCCAGGTTGCGGAGCGGCGTGTTGAGGAGCCGGGCCGTCCAGGCCTCTTCCAGGTGCGCCAGCAGCCGGTCGGCCTGGGGCAGCTCCTCCAGACGCAGGTTCTGCTCCTCCAGCCGGTGCACGGCCAGGGCAAAACAGAGCCGGTCGTACAGGTCGGGAGGCAGGTCTTCGACCGGCAGGTCGCGGTGGGGAGCCATCTGTTGCTCCCCCAGGTAGCGGATCAGGTGATCGCGGGTCGTTTCCTCCAGGCTGTCGAGGGTCAACTGGCCCCAGCGTTGCAGTTCCTGCTGGCCCCAGGTTTGCTCACGCTGGAGGATGGCCCACTGCAGCGAATCCAGGATCGCCTGGTGCAGGGCTTCCTGCTCCAGGTCGGCCACCTGGGCCTGGGCCAGCAGGCCGAGGGGCAGGCGGGGTGCCCAGGCGACATGGCGGCGGTGTTCCCGGTCATACATCTGCTTCTGGGTGTAATGGCAGGCCAGCAGGTGTTCGGCGATGGCGGTCCAGGAGGTGTCGGTCAGGGGGGAGCGCCCGGCTTCGGCCTCGATGTCGGCCAGTTGGCGCTGCGCCCACCGGTCATACTCGTGGGCCACGGCCAGGCTCAAGAGCTGTTCCAGGTCGGGGAGTTCCAGGTGGACCAGGTCGTTGAGCTGGCGGAGCAGGGCCGACAGGTCGGTACGCCCCCCCCGCCTGCCTTCGAGGACAGCCTCGCGCAGGCGTTCCAGGTCGCGGCGCAGGCGATCTTCCTGCTCAACGGCCTCGATGTACCGGCCGATCAGGTCATCCAGATGGGCACCCAGAAGATGGCCCACCAGCCGGTCCAGCCGGCCCATATCCAGATGGCTGGCCTCTTTGACGGTGTGGAGGAAAGCCAGCACCTGCTCAGGGTCGGGGTCAGGGGGCAGCGACAGGCGGGCCAGGCGGCGGCCGGCCTCTTCATCCTGCGGCTGCCGGACCGCCAGCTCCAGCACGTGCTGCATCTCCTCGACCAGCCGGTTGGGGGCCAGGCGGGCCGGCGCCAGACGGTCCAACCGCACCCCGGCAGGCAGGCGGATCTGGACACGGTCTATCATCCCGACCACAGTCTGCCGATGGAACTCGACCTCGATTTGGGCCAGCCAGTGGTCATGCATCTCCTCCAGGTCGTAGAGGTCGGGGGGCAGGGTGAGTTTGAGCGGGTAGGTGCGCTCCAGGTGCTGGGCCAGGCGGCGGGGATCAGGCTCCTGGCCTCGTTCCTCCACCAGTTGCATCCAGTCGTCAATCTTTTCCTCAAGCAGTGTCCGGTAGCGATCCAGCCGTTCCTCATACCTGTCGAGGAGATCGCGGCTCACTTCGCTCACGATCTGGCTGACCTGGGCGCCATAGTCGGCGGCAGCCTGACGGGTCACCCGCCGGAGCGTCTGCTGGACCTCGTCCAGAGGCCGGTCGGCCAGTTGATCGGCCAGGAAGCTGAGGCTGAAGGGGGGGAAAGCGGTCAACTGCGAGCTGCCAAAGGCCAGTGGCCCCTGGAAGGGGGCGTTGGGCGCCGGCAGGAGGAGGGGCACCACGTCATCCAGGCCGGCAAACAACAGGTGACGTCGGTTGGGGTCCTGGCCATACTTGTCCACATACTCCTCCACCTGCCGCTGGAGCATCCGCTGCACTTCAGGCCGCAGGTCATCGGCCTGGAGGATGCGCAGCCGCTCGCCATAGATCGTCTCGCGCTGCCGGTTGAGCACGTCGTCATATTCCAGCAGGTGTTTGCGGATGTCAAAGTTGTAGCCTTCGACCGAACTCTGCGCCCGCTCGATGGTCTTGCTCACCAGGCTGTGTTCGATGGGGAAATCGTCGCCGATCTGCTCCATCAGCCTGCCGAGCATCTCGCGGCGACCAAAGCGGCGCATCAGATCATCTTCCAACGACAGGTAGAAGCGGGAGGAGCCGGGTTCGCCCTGCCGGCCGGCGCGGCCGCGCAACTGGTTGTCTATGCGGCGGGCTTCGTGTCGCTCGGTGCCCAGGATGTGCAGCCCGCCGGCGGCCAGCACCTGTTCCCGGCGCCGGGCGTACTGGGGGGCAACCTCGGCGATGGCGCTGTCCATCTGGGCAGGGGTGGCCTTGAACGGGTCCAGCCCGCGTGCCCGGAGGGCCAGGTGGGCGCGATGGACCACCTCATCCGGCAGGTCGCCGCCCAGCTTGATGTCCACGCCGCGCCCGGCCATGTTGGTGGCGATGGTCACCGCCCCTGGCTCACCGGCGCGGGCGATGATGCTCGCCTCGCGGGTGTGCTCTTTGGCGTTGAGCACCTGATGGGCGATCCCCTCGCGCAGGGCGCGTTCCAGCGTCTGGCGCGTGGCCGGGTCGTCGGGCAGCTTCAGGTAGTCGGCGATCCAGGTCAGGTTATCCTCGGCCAGGGGGTTGGGGTCCAGGCCCACGTCGCGCATCAGCCGTCGCCAGGCGACCGGATTCATCGTTTCCAGGCTGGCGTTCATCGTCTGGCGCAGGCTGCTCCGTTCTTCACGGCTCAGGTCCATCTCTTGCAAGGCGTAGGCCAGGCGCGGGGCGATGGCGGCCATCTGGAGCCGCTCGCCGGAGAGGCGCGCGCTCAGCCGTTCCGACATCTCGACCGAGGTGGTGCCCACCAGCACCGGCTGTCCCCGGCTGTGGCAGGAAAGGATTTCGCGGGCCACGGCGCGGAGCTTGGCCTCTTCGCTGCGGTAGATCACGTCAGGGTGGTCGGTGCGGATCATCGGCTTGTGGGTGGGGATGACCACCACGTCCAGGCCGTAGATTTTATAGAACTCTTCCGCCTCGGTCGCCGCCGTGCCGCTCATGCCGGCCAGCTTTTTGTACATGCGGAAATAGTTCTGGATGGTGACCGTGGCCGAGATCAGGTCGCGGGGGCGGATGGGCACCCCTTCTTTGGCTTCAATGGCCTGATGCAGGCCATCGCTCAGGCGGCGGTCGGGCATCAGCCGGCCGGTGTGCTGGTCTACCAGGACGATCTGTTTGCGCTGGCGGATATAGTCGCGGCCTTCCTGGAACAGGACCTGGGCCTTGAGGGCCTGTTCCATGTAGTGGACATAGCGGTAGTTGGCTTCGTCATAGATATTTTCGATGCCGGTTTCCTGCTCCACCAGGGCCAGGCCGGCGTCGGTGAGAAAGACGCTGCGCTCCTTCTCGTCCAGTTCGTAGTGGACGCCCGGCTCCAGCCGGCGGGCGATGGCCGCAAAGCGGCTGTACTCCTCCACCGGTTCGTCCGACGGCCCGGAGATGATGAGCGGCGTGCGGGCTTCGTCAATAAAGATGTTGTCCACCTCGTCCACGATGGCGTAGTAGAGGGGGCGTTGAACGCGATCGGCCAGGGAGAGGGCCAGGTTGTCGCGCAGATAATCAAAGCCGAATTCGTTGTTGGTGCCGTAGGTCACATCGGCGGCATAGGCTTCACGGCGGGGCACCGGGCGCAGGCGGGGGTAGGGGTCGCGCTGCCAGGTGGGGTCGTAGAGATAGGCCGGCTGGTCGCGGCCCGATTGGAGCAGACCCACGCTCAGGCCCAGAAGGTGGTAGATCGGCCCCATCCACAGCGCGTCGCGGCGGGCCAGATAATCGTTCACCGTCACCAGATGGACGCCGCGCCCCAGCAGGGCGTTGAGGTAAACGGGCATGGTGGCGACCAGCGTCTTGCCTTCGCCGGTCTTCATCTCGGCCACTTTGCCCTGGTGCAGCACGATGCCGCCGATGAGCTGCACGTCAAAGGGGCGCATGTCCACGGTGCGCTTGGCCGCTTCGCGCACGGCCGCAAAGGCCTGTACCAGCAGGTCGTCCAGGCTGTCACCGGCGGCCAGGCGGGCCCGGAGGCGGTCGGTCAGGGCCCGGAGTTCGGCGTCGGTGCGCCGCTCCATCTCCGGCTCCAGGGCGTTGATCGCCTCCACCAACGGCTGGAGTTTGCGGATCTCCTTTTCGTTGGCATCGCCAACGACTTTGCTGAACAGTCCTTTAAGCATCCGAATCTCCCGCATGTAGGGCAACTGCTCGCAGTTGCCCTACATCGTCGGCGACAATGGCAAAGTCGTGCTCTCGCTGGAGCAGGCTCTGCCACCAGGTTTCCTCCTCGGCCAGGGAGAGGGGATAGCGTCTGACCAGGAAGCGGCATACTTCCGGGTCGTTGATCCAGCGCACACAGTGGGGCAGGTCGTCGTGCTCCAGTGCACGCAGGCAGGTGTTGGTTCTCCGGATCACCTTTCCCCTCCGGCCCGGTTGGGGGCTGCCTGCATTATACCACGCCGGGAGCAGCTGATCAAATGAAAAGCTGACGATGTCTTCATATATGCCCAAATCCAGAAGGTGACTGTCACCAGATACAATGTAGGCAGCATCCGCAACGAGGGCACAGCGGAGGAAAAGGTCATCGTCTGGGTCAGCAAGCACAAGGCGAGGGCCTCCAGGTATCTCGAAGATCGAAGGGGATGGTTCACCACAGGTTGACACCTGATGGGACACGGATAGTACGGATGGGACGGATGGACACCGATTTTCCCTTCGATCACAGGAGGTACGCCGTTGACCCGGCAGGCTTACCACAAAGGCACCAGGACACAAAGAATTTGCCTTCGTGTCTTGGTGGTGAACATGTCATCCATTGCACAAGTCCTGTTCGATCATCTGTGTTCATCCGTGAAATCTGTGTCATCCGTGTCCTGTAAAATTCTGCCCGTGTGAAAAGTGTCAACCAATTTTTGCCGATCCTTCGGTCGTGCCCCGACCGATCCTGAATTGGTCATCGGTCACGGAGATAGAGGCCCTGCTCGCGGATATACGCCTCAACGGTGAGGGGCAGCAGGTAGGAGATGGGTTGCCCGGCTCGCACCCGCGCCCGCAGGTCGCTGGAGGAGATCTCCAGCAGCGGCATCGGCACCGGGTGGAGGCGGGCGGCGATGCCTGGTAGCTGTTCCTCCAGCCGGAGCAGGTCTATCTCAACGCCGGGGCGGGCCACCACGGCCAGTTCGCACAACTCAAGCAGGCGTTGGGGTTGGTGCCAGTGCGGCAGATCGGCCAGCGAATCGGCCCCGATGATGAAAAACAGGACCGGCTCCGGCCCCCATTCCGCCCGCAGCCGCTGGAGAGTTTCCACCGTATAGCACGGGCCGGGCCATTCGGCATCCACCCGCGACAGGGCAAAATGTGGGTTCCCGGCAATGGCCAGTTCCACCATCCGCAGCCGATGGTGGATGGGCGAGATGGGCCAGTTGGGCTTGTGCGGCGGGATCCCCGCCGGGACAAACAGCACCCGATCCAACGCCAGCCGGTGCTGTGCCTCCTGAGCAGCAGCCAGATGGCCATGATGGATCGGGTCGAAGGTGCCCCCCAGGATGCCCAGGCGTCGGATTACGCCTGCCATTCCAGCTCTCGCTCGCCGATGCGCACCAGGTCACCGGGCCGGACGCCGGCTTCTTCCAATGCCGCCGTAACGCCCATGGCCTCTAGCTGGCGTTGAAAGCGGGCTGCGGCTTCGGGCAGGGTAAAGGGGGTCATGGCGGCCACCCGCTCCACGCGCACCCCCCGCACTCGCCAGCCATCCGCCTCCCGGACAATGGTGAACACCTCTTCCCGTTCGGCAGGGCGGAAGAGGGCCACCTGCTCGCCGGGCGGTTCAGGGGAGGGCAGGCTTTGCAGCAGGTCGAAAGCACGGCGCATCAGGGCCTGCACCCCCTGCCCGCTGACCGCCGAGATGGCGTATGCCTCTGTCCCTCGCTCGCGCATGGCCTCCTGCACCAGCGGCCAGCGGGCCTGAGCCTCGGGCAGGTCCATCTTGGTCAGCACGACGATCTGGGGCTTGAGCGCCAGCCGCTGGCTATATTGGGCCAGTTCGCGGTTGATCGTCTCATAATCGGCCAGCGGGTTGGCCGCAGCGCCGTCAAGCAGGTGAAGGAGCAGACGGGTGCGCTCCACATGGCGCAGGAATTGATGGCCCAACCCGGCCCCCTGGCTGGCCCCTTCGATCAGGCCCGGCAGGTCGGCCAGGACGAAGCTCTGGTAGCCATCCACCGTGACGACCCCCAGGTTAGGCTGGAGGGTGGTAAAGGGATAGTCGGCGATCTTGGGCCGGGCGGCGCTGACAGTCGCCAGCAGGGTGCTTTTGCCGGCATTGGGCATGCCGACCAGACCCACGTCGGCGATCAACTTTAACTCCAGGCGCAACCACCGTTCCTGGCCTGGCTCACCATGCTCGGCCAGGCGGGGGGCCTGGTGGGTCGGTGAGGCAAAGGCTGCATTGCCGCGTCCGCCGCGTCCTCCTCTGGCCACCCGCACACGCTGGCCATCTTCCACCAGGTCGCCCAGAAACTCGCCCGAGTCGGCGTCATAGACCACAGTTCCCGGTGGTACGGGGATGAGGCGGTCTTCACCCCTTTTGCCCTGCTGGTTCTGGCCACTGCCCCGCCCCCCCCGGCCGGCTTTAAAGTGTACCCGCTGCTTAAAAT
>Ga0209101_1001956_pt1 | contig 14341 bp, 6 predicted proteins | sample ConPoolayeCmetaG_FD_185481 | JGI IMG/M metagenome (GOLD analysis project Ga0209101, IMG submission 185481) | Hot spring microbial mat communities from California, USA to study Microbial Dark Matter (Phase II) - Cone Pool mat layer C metaG... ... | reverse complement strand
GCCCATCGGTATCTATTCCGCCGTCAAACAATATTCTTTCGGAGATTATCTGTTCACCTTCATTGGCTTCATTGGCATCGCCATCCCCAGCTTCATGTTGGCCTTGATCCTGATGTACATCGGCTTCCGCTACTTCGACGCCAACATCGGCGGCCTGTTCTCACCGGAATACTTAGAGGCGCCATGGAGCTTGGCCAAAGTGTGGGATATGATCAAGCATCTGCCCTTGCCGGCACTGGTGTTGGGGTTGGGCGGCACCGCGCAGATGATCCGCATCATGCGGGCCAACCTGCTCGATGAGCTGCGCAAGCCCTATGTCGTCACGGCGAGGGCGAAGGGCCTGCCAGAGACACGGCTGATTCTCAAGTATCCGGTGCGCGCCGCGCTAAACCCCTTCGCCAGCACGATAGGCTATCTGTTCCCTTATGTGGTGTCGGGCAGCATTATCGTTTCGCTGGTGCTTAGCCTACCCACTGTAGGGCCGCTATTGCTCAAAGCCCTGATCGCGCAAGACATGTTCCTGGCCGGGACCATCGTGCTGATGCTGGGCGTCATGACCGTGATCGGCACATTCATCTCAGATCTTGTGTTGATTTGGATTGATCCACGCATCCGCCTGGAGGGGCGTTAGCTCATGGCCGATGAGCGACTTCCCCCACGAGGCCATGAGATCAGCCAGGACGCCGGATCGCTGGAAGGCGCAGAGGATTTCGTCACCACAGCGGAAGAGGAGCGTGTTTCGGTTGCCACTCAATGGCAACTTATGTGGTGGCGCTTCCGCAAGCACAAAGTGGCAATGGTTGCCGCGGCGATCATCATCCTGTTCTATGTTGTGGTTGTCCTGGCCGATTTTCTGGCCTATTCCGACCCCCATGCGTCCGAAGCCAAGCGTTCGTTGCTTCCCCCACAAGGCATCCATTTGTTCGACAACGGTCGCTTCAGCCCGTTCGTGTACGCTATTGAGGGCAAACGCGACATGAAAACCTTCAAACGGGTGTACCAGGTCAATCTAGACAAGAAAATACCGATCAAGTTCTTCGCGCACGGTTTCCCCTACAAGTTTCTGGGCCTTTTCCCAACCGATGTTCATCTCATTGGCGTAGAAGCTGGAGAGGTGAAAACAGAGGACGCCATCTTTTTGCTAGGCACGGACATGTTGGGCCGTGACCTCTTCTCGCGGCTTATGCTTGGCACCCGAACTTCCATGACCATCGGCCTGGTTGGCGTGACATTGAGCTTGCTTCTGGGCATTTTGTTGGGCGGGCTCTCCGGGTTCTATGGCGGCGCGATTGACAACCTCATCCAGCGAGTCATCGAGATCCTGCGGTCCATCCCCACGATCCCCTTGTGGATGGGCTTGGCAGCCGCCCTGCCGACCTATTGGTCGGTCACGCAAATCTACTTTGCCATTACCTTGATTATCTCACTTATTGGCTGGACGGAATTGGCGCGCGTGGTTCGCGGTCGCTTCTTATCGCTGCGCGAGGAGGATTTTGTCATGGCCGCGGAGTTGGCAGGCTGTAGCCAGATGCGCATCATCTTCCGGCACATGGTGCCGTCGTTCCTGAGCCACATCATCGCCGCAACGACGCTGGCCATACCGGCAATGATCATCAGCGAGACATCGCTCAGCTTCTTGGGCTTGGGTTTGCGCCCACCGGCCATCAGTTGGGGCGTGTTGCTGCAGGACGCCCAGAACGTTCAGACGCTGGCGATTTCGCCCTGGCTGATGATTTCGGCTATACCGGTGATCATTGCTATCCTGTCGTTCAACTTTCTGGGCGACGGTTTGCGTGACGCGGCAGACCCGTATGGATGAGTACAACCCAAGCGCGACCTGCGCGCACCAGGAGTTATGCCATGAGCAATAACCACGACAGGCCCATCCTGTCAGTGCGCGAGCTAAAGACCTATTTCTTTCCAGATGAGGGCACAGTGAAGGCCGTCGACGGCGTTAGCTTCGATGTGTACGCTGGCAAAACGTTGGGCATTGTGGGCGAAAGTGGCTGTGGCAAAAGTGTCACTTCGCGTTCCATCTTGCGCATTCTGGAAGAGCCCGGCCGCATTGTCGCCGGCGAGATTTTGCTGCGCCGGCACAAAGGCGACAAGCCGGGCATAGAAGTCGATCTGACCCAACTGAAACCAAACAGCCCGGAGATGCGCGCAATACGTGGGGATGAAATTGCCCTCATCTTTCAGGAGCCAATGACTTCCCTCAGCGCGCACTACACTATCGGTAATCAGATCATGGAAGCCATCCGGCTACACCGCAATGTGAGCAAGAAGGAAGCGCGCCACAGGGCGATTGAACTGCTGCGCCAGGTCGGCATTCCCCAACCAGAACGACGCCTCAATGAGTATTCATTCCAATTGAGCGGTGGCTTGCGTCAGCGGGTGGTCATCGCCCTGGCTCTGTCGTGCGATCCCACGGTCCTTATCGCTGACGAACCGACCACTGCACTGGATGTGACGACTCAGGCGCAGATCCTGGACTTGCTGCGTCGTCTACAGGAGGAACGCCAGATGGCTATCATTTTGATTACCCACAATATGGGCGTCATCGCCGAGATGGCCGATGAAGTGGTGGTGATGTACCTGGGGCGCGATGTCGAAAAGGGCCCGGTGGATGACATTTTTCACGCGCCCAAGCACCCTTATACCCGCGCCCTCCTGTGCTCAATCCCGAGCTTACTGGCCCCGCCGCGAGTGCAACTGCCAACCATAAAGGGGGCGATCCCGCACCCATATAACCGGCCGAGGGGCTGCCCGTTTCATCCGCGATGCGCAGAGGTCATTACAGGACTGTGCGACGTGAGGCAGCCGCAACCGGTCACAGTAAGCCGCCAACGGGTGTGTTGTTTTCTCTACAACGAAGGCCTCATAGCTGTGGAGCAGACGTGAGGGAGGCGAAAGGAAGTGGCCGCACAGCAAACGAAAAGTGAAATTCTGCTGGAAGTCAAAGGGCTGAAAAAATACTTCCCCATCCGGAAGGGACTGCTGCGTAAGCTGATCGGTTACGTGCGTGCTGTGGACGGCGTTGACTTCTACATCAAGCAGGGTGAGACCCTTTCCCTGGTGGGCGAGAGCGGTTGCGGGAAGACCACAACCTCACGCTGTATTTTGCGTGCCCTCAGCCCAACCGCCGGACAGATTCTGTTTCGCACTGGCGATGGTACAGTCGTTGATGTGGCACAGTTGCCAAAGAGCAGGCTTAGGCCACTACGACGCGAAATGCAGATGATTTTTCAAGACCCGTTCTCATCGCTCAACCCACGCATGACCCTGTTCGACATCGTGGGAGAGCCACTGTTGGTCAACGGCGTGCGGAACTATCAGGAGCGGGTGGACCGGGTGTCGGAGCTGTTGCGGATGGTCGGCCTGCGGCCGGAGTATATGCGCCGCTACCCCCATGCGTTCAGCGGCGGCCAGCGTCAGCGTATCGGTATCGCCCGTGCGCTGGCTCTCAATCCGCGGCTGGTGGTTGCCGATGAACCGGTCTCCGCGCTGGACGTATCGGTACAGGCGCAGATTCTAAACCTGATGCTCGACCTCCAGGCGCGCTTAGGTCTGACCTTCCTCTTCGTCGCCCATGATCTGAGTGTGGTCAAGCACATTAGTGACCGGGTAGCGGTAATGTATGTGGGTCAGATTGTCGAAGTAGCCGTGACCGAAACGCTGTTCAATACGCCGAAGCACCCCTACACCGAGGCGTTGATGTCCGCTGTGCCCAAGCCAGACCCACGCCTTCGTTCCAAACGTATTCCTCTAGAGGGGGATGTGGCCGATCCGGCCAACCCGCCACCTGGCTGCTATTTCCATCCCCGCTGTAAGTATGCCATTGATATCTGTCGGCAAGTCACGCCGCAGCTTCGAGAGGTTGCGCCTGAGCATTACGTGAGTTGCCATCGGGCCAAAGACCTCGACCTTGCCGGCGTGCTGTCGCGGTAGGGTGGCACGCGCCCGATTCCATCGTCGCCGGAAGATACGATTTGCGTAGACGACAGAGGCCAGAGTAAAATGCATGAATGTTTCACGTGCGGCGATAGACAAGGAGGGAATCTTGGTTTGAACGCAAGAGGTGACCTGCACGGCATTGTTGTACCCGTCATTACGCCGGTTGACGAAGAAGACCGAATTGATGGTGCCGCTTTCCGCCGCGTCATTCGCTATCTCATCGAGGCAGGCGTGCATGGTTTGTTTGTGGGCGGTTCAGCCGGCGAAGGGCCGCTGCTCACCTGGCCGGAGTGGGCGCGCATGATGGAGGTCGCTCTGGACGAGGTGAGTGGGGTAATCCCCATCTTGGGCGGTGTCATGGAGACCTCGACCCGGCGGACGATAGAAAAGCTCAAGCTGCTGCAAGGGATGGGCTATCGCTACTACGCCGTCTCGCCAACCTATTACATCGTCACGCGCTCGAGTCAGGAGCATCTTCGGCTGTTTGGCGCGTGCAAGGAAGCGTGCCCAGAAATGGAGATGGTCGTCTACAACATCCCTTCCTGCGTCGGCTCATCCATCGCATTGGACACTTTTCTGGAGATGGGCCGCCGCGGCTGGATGCGCTACTGCAAGGAGAGCTCCGGCGACCCGAACCTGCTGCTCCCGCTAATAGCACAGGGGCGCGAACTCGGCCTGCGGGTATTGGTCGGCGAGGAACGACTGATGTACGATGGCCTGCTGGCCGGCGGGGTGGGCGCTGTGCCAGTCGGCGCGAACTACGAGCCGGAGACCTACATCCACCTCTATGAAGCTGGCGTCCGCGGCGACAGAGACGAATTGGCGCGCCACTTTGAACGGGCACGTTACGTCTGCGGCATCTTGACCGGCGGAACGAGCTGGCTGGCCGGCATCAAGTATGCCCTGTCACAGCGCGGCATGGGCAATGGCCGGCCGGTGTCGCCGCTCCAGCCGACAGAAGAAGAGCGTAGACTTTTGATCGACACGATTGTGCCACTCGACTGAGGATGGCTGGCTGAAGAAGGGTCACGCACCGCCGAGCCGCAGAGGGCATCGAGAACCTGCGACATTCTAAAATTCTCCACACTTCGTCCGAGGTTCTTGAAAACTCTGCGCCCTCGGCGTCTCAGCGGTGAAACCTGTGTCCTTTCAGCGGACTCCTGTCAACAGCACCTAACGGTTGCGGGCCTCTTCCACACCAGCGATGATTCGTCCCAGGCGTTGGTCCCTCTCTTTGACGAACCGTTCGATCCCTGCCAGGATGTGTTCCGGCGAGAGATGCGCTTCTTCCAGCACCTCTTCCACTGTGCCGCCAGTGCGCCAGCGGTCATCCCAGTCACTGGACAGGGTGTACTCCTCCGACACCCGGCTGCTCAGCCAGTCGTGCATCAAGCGGCGAGCTCCATTGGTGATACACATTGAATCCACCTGATCGGCCGGTGACAGCACGGTGTGGCGGTAGGATTGCGGTTGCAGGTCGAACAACTCGCGGCTGATGGCCGCCACCACCTTGACGTTCAAGCCGTTCCTGTCCAGCTCGGGCAGAATCTTGACCAGGTTGTTGGTGGTGCTCGTGCCGCGCACGATCACCGCACCGAATTTCTTCTGGTCAGGCCGATAGTCGCGCAGGATATACGCGCCTTTTGCCGCCTCAAAATGCGACGGGATGCCCAGTGCGGCGCGGTCGGGCACGCTGATGGGCGGACGGGTCAGATGCAGGGCGATAATGGGCGACTTCTGCCGCAATGCCTCGCCCAGCACGACGGGAACCTCGTTGTACTCCCAGGGGTGCAGGTCAATAATGTGCCCGCGCGGGAACAACTGGGTGACGCCCGGCGCAAAGATACCAAAGTGAGTGCGCGAGTCCTCCGCTGTCTCCGGGCCGGAGTGCCCGGCCACCCAAATGACCTTACCCACTTTGATTTCACTATCCTGGGCGAGTTGGCTGAACAGGCGCATCAGGCCATATTTCAGGTAGCTAAACGATGCATAGGTCGAGCAGGCGGCAAACAGACCGTCAAATTCTTCAAATGGCGTGGTCGAGAAATTAACCGTCGCCATGCCAGCGGCCATGCCGGCGTTGGTAAACTCGGTGATGCCTTGCGGCAGCAACGTGCCTTTGAGGTTGGTTTCGCGGTTATAGACGCCCCATCCGTTAAAGTCGCCCCACTTCTCGGCAAAGCCGGCAATGTTGGTCGAACCGGCCAGGTCTGCCGACAAAGCGATGACCAGCGGACGCTCGTACTTTTCCCGACAATAGGCGTTAACCCACGCCCCCCATTTCGCCAGCGCGGCGCGGTTGGGGACTTTCGTCCCAGGTGCGACATACATTTCCGCCGGATAGCGGCGATAGTCGTAAATGGCCTCATCTTTAATTGGGTTGCCCTTGCGCGTCAGCCAGAATTCGGGGATATCGTCCGGCACGCTGTCGCCCAGCGCGACCAGAGTGTCGGCGACATAGTCCACAAAAGCATCGTCGCTGGTCATAACCGATAGGGCACGTTGGATGTTGGTCCACGCCTCGGCGCGCATCTCAGCCGGGTCTTCGGGCGCAGGTCGGCCGTAGTTCTCGAATGTGACGCCATATTTGTCCATGAATTCTTTCTTGGTCTGCCAGAACAGGTCGCTGTGGCGAGGATGGGGCGTGCCGTGCGATTTGTAGTCATACACGCCATAGCCACGTCCTTTCCTGGAACGGAACCACAGCACGCTGGGCACGCCTTCTGGATTCGCACCTTCCATAAGCTCCAGGAAAGCGCGCGTCATGCAGTCCCAGTTCTCGCTGTTCTCACAGCCGACCACGCGCCAGCCATACGGGGTGAACCAATCGTCGGGGTTGCCTTTGACGATGGAACTGATACGGTGGGCATCTATGCCAAAATCGTTCCAATCAACCAGGTAGAACAGGTTGTCCAGTCCCAGAGCCCAGGCGGTGTTCTTGACTTCATGAATGGCCCCGGCTGTCAGACCCCCCTCGCCCTCGAGAGCGAACACCTTGACGCCCTTGGCCCCGGCGTACTTGAGGGCGAAGGCCTCGCCGGCGGCCGCCGGCGACCCGTGTCCGCTGGGGCCAGTGTTGAACTTGAAGAACAGGGTTTTGCCGGCCGCTTCGGCGTGGCCAGGCAGCCCACCGCGATGGCGCAGCGTCAGCAAGTCTTCCGGATACAAAGCGAAGCGATCAGCTTCGGCCACTAGGTATCTCTTGTCGCCGGTGCGTTGATATTTCACCCGTAGCGCCTCGTTCAACACAGCCAGCGTCGCGTAGATCAGCGGATTGGTGTGGCCGGCGACCAGGATGAAGCGGTCGGCGAACCGTTTTTCAGGGTGACGGATGTCCCAGCGCATGATGCCGCTGAGCGTGAGCAATATCATCGCCTGCACTTTTGAACGAGACCCGCCTGGATGCCCGCTCTGACGATAGTCCAGCATGATATCGATCAGTTGGTCAATGATATCTTTTAACTTCTCCCAATATTCGAAACACGGGGACAATTCTTTGGCCCGCTGTTCAGTATCCAGTTTGCAATTCGGCGACATGACTTATTCCTCCTGTGGCGTCGACCTGGTATGTTCTGGTCGGTTTTTGAGGCTTTCCTGAATGACCTTGACCAGTTCTTCGGCGGTGAATGGTTTTCTCAGCAGTGCGGCCACACCAAGTGTTCGTGTTGTTGATTGACTGGCCTCAGCCAGACCAGGGCTGGCGGTCATCATGATGACAGCCGTGTCTCGAGTGTCCTTGTCCTGACGCAATTCTCTGAGGGCGGTGATACCATCCGCCACCGGCATCTTGATGTCTAACAGGATCAGGTCGGGCCGGTAGGCCTTGGCCAGGTTAACAGCTTCCGCACCGTTCGCCGCCTCCAGTACCCGATAGCCGGCCTCTTCCAACTGGCGGGCCAGAAGCTGGCGGGTATCCAGGTCATCTTCAGCCACCAAGACGAGGTAGCCTTGCTCGTCGCCCAGGATACGGGACACGTGCATGAGAAGATCGGACTCGTCGACTGGTTTGGTGAGGTAATCTACCGCTCCGAGCATCTCACCATGACCGTCGTCTGGCAAGATGGAAATCAGGACGACCGGAATTTCTTTGGTGTGTTCATCGTTCTTCAGCCATTCCAAAACCGTGAACCCGTCGGCGTCCGGTAACAGGATGTCTAGCATGATCAAGTCGGGCGATTCCGTCTGTGCTGTCTGGAAAGCCTCGCTGGCAGTGTGGGCCACCAACACCTGGTAGCCCGACCGCTCCAGGCAAAAGCGCAGCAAATCGGCGATATCCGGCTCGTCATCAACGATTAGAATCCGTTTGCTCTCTTTGTCAACCGGCCGTTCAGGGAGTTCACATGTCATGAGACGCCTGTCCACTTGCGGTGACGTGGGCAGCGTGAAGCTGAAGGTCGAGCCTACGTCTTTTTCAGTCTCGACGAAGATATCGCCGCCCTGCATTTCGACCAACGACTTGGTGATAACCAACCCCAAGCCCGTGCCAACCGTTTCTTGGATCACCAGATTGTCAGAACGGAAGAACTTGGTGAACAGCTTGGACTTCTCCTCGGGGGTCATGCCGATGCCGTTGTCCTGGACATCAACGCGCACCATCGAATCGGTCTGATACACCCTGACAGTGATCTGCCCGCCTTCGGGAGTATATTTGTGAGCATTAGACAAAAGATTGGTGAGGATCACTGTCAGCCGGTCGGCATCGGCCCACACAGGGGGAAGGCCGGGAGCAATTTCCACAGTCAGCTTCTGTTTTTTCTGTTGAATTTGGGGCTGCATCGTATTGGTCACGTCAATAACCATGCGGCCGATGTCCAGGGCAGATTGTCTCAGTTCAATCTTGCCCGATTCAATCCGCGAAATATCGAGCAGGTCGCTGATCAGGGACACCAGGCGGTCGGTATTGTTCTTAACCACGTTCAGAAATTTGAGTTGCGTCTTGTCCAGTTCGCCCACTTTGCCGCCTAGCAGCAAATCCACATAGCCTTTGATTGACGTGAGCGGCGTGCGCAATTCGTGCGATACCAGTGAGACGAACTCGGTCTTCATGCGGTCCACTTCACGCTCGCGAGTCACGTCGCGGAAAGCGAAGAGGCGCCCCAGATATTGCCCCTCGCCTGTACGCACCGGTGTCGAGTAGAGCTCCAGTTCCCGTCTGGCAGGCCATTTCTGCGACAGGCTTTGCCTGAACTGCTGCTGGGTGTCCTCGGTCGAAGCCATGATCAGCGCGATCAGGCCGGCCGGGTCCTCGAAAATCCGTTCGACTTCGGTGCGCAGGTCGTCAAAGCGGTTGCCTATCATCTCAGTCTGGCTCAGGCCGAAGAACTCGGTGAAGCGGCGGTTGATGGTCAGAATCCAACGTTCTGGCGAAATCAAGACCATGGCCTCGCCGGTGGCGTCCAGAATGGCGCTGGCCTCGCTGCGTGCGCGCTCGGCCTGGTGGTAATGCCACTGCAGCTCCGCCTCGGCCTCCTTACGTTCGTTGATCTCGACCTGTAATTTCACGTTGGCGACAGCCAGGTCGGCGGTGCGCTCCTCCACGCGGACCTCCAACTCGTCGCGCGCCCTGCGCAGTTCCTCCTGAGCTCTTTTGATCTCGGTCACGTCGTGGCTGATGCCCACCAGGCCGAAGACTTTGCCGTTAGTGTCTCGCAGCGGGACCCTGGTGGTGATCAACTGGCGCACATCGCCGGTCGGGTCCACGTAAGTTTCCTCGACGTGAGTGATTTGGCCGGCCTTGATAGCCATCTGATCGGCTTCATAATACTGGCGGGCCTGTTCTTCTTCAAAGCAGTCAAAGTCGGTCTTGCCCAGCAAGTCTTCGGGCCGTGTTGCCCCCAGGGCAACGGCGTGGGCGACATTGTTGAGCGTCATCCGTGATTGGGCATCCTTAGCAAAGATGAAATCGGGGATGTTGTCAATCACAGTCCGCAGTAGTTGGCGTTCAGCAGCCAGCTGCTGTTCTATTTGCTTGCGTTCGGTGATGTCGCGACTCAATCCAACCAGACCGATGACCTCATCGTTGGGAGATCGCAACGGTGCCTTGACTGACCAGACCCAACGGGTTTCTCCGTCAGGGGCGATAAACTGTTCTTCCTCGCTTACCATCGCTCCGGACTTGATGACGCGCTGGTCGTTGTCCCAGATTCGCTCTGCCAGCGGCGCGGGATACAGGTCAAAGTCGGTCTTGCCGACACACTGCGTTGGGTCGTCAAAGCAAAGGTCGCGGGCCTGAGCCAGATTGGTCAACAACAGCCGTCCTTCCCTGTCTTTGACGTAGACATGATCGGGCAGGGCATCAATCAGCGTGCGCAACAGGTTGCGTTCCTGAGCCAGGGTCTCGGTCATCCGCTTGCGTTCGGTGACGTCATGTTCGGTAGAGAGCAGGCCAATCACATTCCCCTCAGCGTCCAACACGGGCTTCTTGATGACCTCAAACCAGCGGTGAGAACCGTCTGGCATGGTCAGCTTGTGCTCGGTGATCAGCGGGCTGGCTGAGGCCATGAGGGTTTGTTCCTCGTCCCAGAACACCTGGGCCTGATCAACCGGGAACAGGTCGAAGTCGGTCTTGCCTATCAGTTCTTCTTGACTGTGCTTCAGAATGTCGGCGATGACCTTGCTGGCAGCCAGGAACCTCGAATGACGGTCCTTGAAGATGATGATGTCTGATGTTGTATCCAGCAGGGTTTTCAACATCGAAGTCTGGCGGCTCAATTTCTCTTCCGCGCGAATTCTTTCGGTGATGTCGATGACCAAGCCCTCGATGTGCTTGTGTCCTTTGTGGATCGAAGGGACCTCGCGGCCCTGCTCCAACACCCAGCGGGTTTCGCCATCGGCGGTAATGATGCGATAGGTCAGTTGGAAAGGCTTCTGTTCTTCAAGAGCGCGTTGGACTCTGGCGTGTACCTCATCACGATCAGCGGGATGGATCAATTGCGAATACGACACGAGGCGATTATCCACCAGTTCAAATGGCTCATAGCCAGTCAAAGCCAGGCAGCCCTCACTGACAAACTCCATCGTCCACAATTCGTCAGTGCGGCGGCGGTATGCCATGCCCGGCAGGTTGCTCATCAACGTAGCAAGTGACCGCTGGCTTTCTTGAAGCGAGGCTTCCATCTGCTTGCGCTGCGTCACATCGCGTTCAAAGGAGACCAGGCCGATGATTTCGCCGCTCTCGTCACGCAGCGGAGTCTTGATGGACTCGTACCAGAAGTCGCCCCACGGCATCTGCACCAGGTGTTCGGAAATAACCTGTTCACCGGCGAGTACGCGGAGGTCCTCTTCGCGGAATTTTTGAGCCAGATCTGGCGGCCATATCTCTTGCACACTCTTCCCCACGATCTCGTCAACCGTCCGCTGGTGGAAGCGGGCAAATGACTCATTGCATAGCCGATAGACCGAATCCCGGTCCTTGAAGAAGATAATATCCGGTGAAACATTGAGCACAGCCTGCAACATCCGTCGCTGAGCGTCACGTTCCTGTTCCAGTTGCCGCCGCTCGGTTATATCTCGGAACACCAGCACGACACCCAAAATGCGCCCACTATCATCGAGAATAGGCGCGCCGCTGTCGGCGATGATCCGCTGCGATCCATCTCGGCTGATGAGCATGGTGTGGTTGGCCAGTGTAACAATCTCGCCCGTCCTCAACACTTCTTCGACCGGGTTCTCGACCGGTTCCCCCGTCTGTTCATTGACGATGTGAAAGATTTCGCTCATCGGTTTGCCCACGGCCTCGTCATGACTCCAGCCCGTCAGGTTTTCGGCCACCGGATTGATCAGGGTAATCTTTCCCTCCACATCGGTGGTCACAACCCCGTCGCCAATGCTCCTGAGTGTCACATCCAGGCGTTCGCGTTCGGCGTTCAATCGCTGCTGCATCTCGCGCCGGACAGTAACGTCATGGCCGGACGACACCACGCCAATAATCTGGCCGGTTTCGTCCCGCAAGGGCATCTTGTTGACCTCATACCATCGCACACCGTTCGGTGTAGGGGAGGCGTGCTCGATGACAAGCTGTGACCCTGTCTCCAAAACCCTCAGGTCTTCTTCGCGGATTGCTTTAGCGATACGTTCAGGCCACAGGTCAAAGATGCTCTTGCCGATGATCTCGTGCACTGGCCGCCCAACCAGTTCGGCAAACCGTTCGTCGCAGACTTGATACACCGAATCGCGGTCTACCAGGGCGAACGTATCTGGGGTGATGTCCATCATGGCCTGAATCAGGCGTTGTTGCTCGTGGCGTTCTTGCTCGGCCTTCACCCGCTCGGTGATGTCTCGTCCGACCGACAGCACACCAATGATTTCACCCCTATCATCGCGCAGGGGCATCTTGACAACTTCTTCCCAATAGGACTTGTATTTTGTTTCGATCAGTCGTTGGCGGACCAGCGGCTGGCCGGTTTCCATCGCTTCGATTTCCTCGGCGTGGAAGCGATGGGCCAGTTCCGGATCGAAGAAATCGAAGTCTGACTTACCGATGAGCTGTTCCTGGCTCTCTACACCGAAAAGCTCTAACACAGGCTTGTTGCACAGTTGGAAAGCCGAGTGTCGGTCTTTGAAGATGATATAGTCGGGGATGGTATCAAGAACCGCCTGTAACCTGTGGCGCTGTTCATCGCGTTCGGCCTGCGCCCTTACTAAATCATCAATGTTGCGGGAGATGCCTACAGTCCCACTTATACGACCATGGGCGTCGAACAATGGTGCTTTGGTGGTCGACATCCACTGTACGCGACCGTCCGCCCGGACGGTCTTTTCCACTTTGCCGACCAACGGTTGTCCGGTGGCGATGACGCGTTGCTCGTCGGCGTAAGCCACTTCGGCATGTTCGGATGCGAAGAAATCGAAGTCGGTTTTGCCAACCGCGTCTTCGACACAGTCGCAACCCAGCACCGTCGCCTGAGCTTGGTTGACCCTGATGAAACGGCTCTCCAGGTCCTTGAAGTAGATGTAGTCGGGGATGTTGTCCATCAGCGCTTTGAGCAATTCGCGTTCTTGGGCCAGCGCCTGCTGGGCATGAACGCGATCGGTGATATCACGCTCGGTCGAAAGCACTCCGATGATGGCGCCGTCCTCGTCGCGAAGTGGCGACTTAATGGCCTCGAACCAGCGCGGGCCGGCAGGTGTGTCAAGCACATGTTCAGCTACTAGAGTCTGGCCCGTTTCGATTACTTTCAGGTCTTCGGCTCGATACACCCCGGCCTCTTCTTCCGGCCACAAGTCAAAGACACTCGCGCCCAAAATGTCTTGCGCCGGTTTGTCCATCACCTCCTCATACTTGGCGCTCACCTCCACAAAAACTGAATTGCGGTCTTTAATGAGCACGATGTCTGGGGTGGCTTTCATTACCGCGCGCAACAGCCGCTGACCATCGCCAGGCTCGCGCGGCCGGGCCACCCAGGCTTCAGTCAGGCCACACTCGAACTGCTCTGAGAACTCGGCGATGGTCTGTAGGCTCTTCTCTCTGTACGTCACAGGCAAGTTCTGGTCTTTCAGGACGAGGTCTGTGCAGCTTTCGCGCCAGACATTCAGCAGACCGATAAACATGGACAGGTGAACGCCGCTAGGGCGATATTTCGCGACCATCTGCGAACCAAGACAGGCTATGTCATCCTGGCTGTGGTCTCCTGCCGCGTCACCGGCCGGCAGCAGCCCTTGTTCCCCACCAACTGAGAGGAACGATTCTGATAGGTCGGCCATGAATTGCTTATAAGTTTCATCAGGTATCGCTTTGCCTTTGGTGACACAGCGTTTTCGAGCATAGCTCAAACCGCGTCGCTCTAACCAATCCTGATTATTGCGTATCAAGTTGCCTAAACGCTGCATAATAGTAGACCCCCCTTAATGACCAGACGCTCACTACAGTATGGTAGAAAGAGCTGGCGTATAGACTCAGTTGCGTCGGGAAGTAAAGGATTAACTTTAATTTTGGAATATTATACGTCACTTGGCCTAAACGTCAAAACAGTCGCCTATTCTGTGTTACGTTCATGGGCGGATAGACAACCGAAAAGGTCTGGAGGTGATGCCCCAAGATAATCGGGAAGAAGGCCGGAAATTTTTCATCTCTGCCGCCCAATCCCCTGGCACATGCAAGTCGAGGAAATACCTAATCTCATATTATCCTATCACCTTTTGTCCCTTCTGAACAATGGGAATTTAGTACTGGAGGACTTCGACGAATCTGTCCAGCTGTGGTAGAATACTTAACGTCGCAGTGGTTACAGTTGAGCCTGGTGAACGATGTCTATTTGCAAGGAGTAACGCCTATGAAAGTTCTTCGCCTCCACAGTCCAGGGGATGTGCGCCTCCATGAAGAACCCATACCGGTTCCGAGCGAGGGGGAAGTGCTGTTGCGTGTCAGCGCGGTCGGCCTGTGCGGGTC
>Ga0209101_1001954_pt1 | contig 14347 bp, 7 predicted proteins | sample ConPoolayeCmetaG_FD_185481 | JGI IMG/M metagenome (GOLD analysis project Ga0209101, IMG submission 185481) | Hot spring microbial mat communities from California, USA to study Microbial Dark Matter (Phase II) - Cone Pool mat layer C metaG... ... | reverse complement strand
CCCTGAACAAGCTGCTTCACAGGCTCGCAGCACCAAGAAAAAAACGCTCTGAGACCGGCGTGCATTCAAGTATAGCATATCCTCACAGGAGGCGCTATTGATTTTCATTCATCGGAGTGCAGGGCGAGAGCCCTGGCATGGAAGCTGCTTCCAGCATCTGCCGCACACTCTCTAACAGACGCGGCTCGTCGTCTACCACGAGAATAGAGGCTTTGTGTTCCATTTCATCATTGTATAGGGTCTGGCGCTCGTCCATGGCGCATGAGAGGGGTCTTTCAAATAACGCCGAGGGGCCTTCAGGCGGAAAATCCGGCTGGAGCCTGTACTCCGGCGCCTTGTTTGAGAAGTATGTGGTTTGCATTGCTCTGTGAACATGGGATACTTGCAGTCTTCATAACTCCGTCTATAATTGAACCGATGATTTCTCTCCGTCGAGCGTTAGCCGTCGCGCACAAGGAGTTCCGTCATATCGCCCGTGACGGACGGATGTTATTTCTGGTCACCATTGCGCCGGCGTTCCTGCTGATCACGCTCTCCTACGTCTTTTCGTTAGACGTGGAACGGATGGCTATTGCTGTCCGTGATCTGGATCGTACCCCCCTCTCGCGCGAGTTGATCTCCAGGCTGACCGCTGATGGTGACCTGGTCGTAATGGCATACCTGGATGAAGATGTTTCCTTAGAGACAATGTTTGCCCGCGAGATGGTTGATGCGGTGCTGGTCATCCCGCGCGGATTCGCAGCCGCCGTGTTGAGCGGCGACCCGGCCGAAGTCCAGTGCATTGTGGACGGTGCGGATGCCATCACCGCCAGTCAGTTCGTCGGCCTCCTGGAAAGTAGGGTGAAAGCCTTCGCTGTGCAGCAGCATGGCGTTTTCAGTATAGGTATAGAGCTCAGCAGCCGTGCCTGGTACAACGAAGCGCTCAAATCGTTGGTCAGTATGGTGCCCGGCATTATGGCTGTGATCCTGTGCATGCCGGCGCTGGCGCTGGCTTTGGCGTTGGCCCGGGAGAAGGAAACCGGCTCGTTCGAGAGTCTGATCGCCACACCGGTGCGCGGCATCGAGTACCTGCCTGGGAAGCTGCTCGCCTATGCGGTCAGCGGTATGGGAAGCGTGATCCTGGCCTGGCTTGTGGCGACCGTGTGGTTTCGTGTGCCTTTCCGGGGCCGCCTGCCAGACTTTCTCCTGCTGGCAGCCGATTATTTGTTCGCCAGCATGGGGATCAGCCTGGTTATCTCCAGCCTGGTGAAGAACCAGCAAACGGCGATGTTCCTCATCCTGACCGTTTTTTTCATTCCCAGTTTCTTTATTGCCGGGCTGATCCTGCCTGTCTCAAACGAACCACTTATGCGCGCTATCTCCTCCCTCCTGCCGACAACCCACTTTATCACGATTTCGCGTGGCCTGTTTCTCAAAGGCCTCAGCCTGGCAGCACTGGTCAGGCAGGCATTGATTTTGCTGGTGCTTGGCCTCCTCTGGTTGCTCACAAGTTTAGCACTGTTCAGCAAAAAGCTCAAATAGTACAGCCCGCGTGGGGTGTCCGTCACTTTTTTGCGCGAGAAGAGAGCGAGAGCAGGCTATGGCTGGCCGTGGCGACGTCAGTTGTAGGGCAACTGCGAGCAGTTGCCCTACATTGTGGCCGGTCGTGCGGCGTCGGGCGTGGTCTGAAGACCGGCCCGAGCCAGCGGATGCAAAAATATGACGGGCACCCAGCCCGCGTGGGTGTGCGTCACTTTTTGCACGAGAGGGGAGCAAGAGCAGGCTGTGGCCGGCCGTGTAGGGCAACTGCTCGCAGCCTACAATGCGGGCTGGACAACCGCCGCCGGAGTGCTATAATAATATCGTGTGCGACGAGCGATGGATGCGCGAGGCACTGGCGGAAGCGGCGCTGGCGTCGGCTCATGGGGATGTGCCTGTAGGAGCGGTGGCTGTGCTCGACGACACAATTATCGGACGCGGACATAATCGCAAGGAGGCTGATGCCGATCCCACCGCTCATGCGGAGATGCTCGCGCTCAGAGGAGCAGCACACGCCCTGGGTAGCTGGCGGCTGGCAGGGGTGACACTTTACTGCACGTTGGAGCCGTGCCCGATGTGTGCAGGAGCGATGGTCCTGGCCAGGCTCTCCCGACTTGTGTATGGTGCTGATGATCCGAAAGCGGGCGCGGCTGGCTCTGTAGTCGAGTTGTTAAGGGACCCAAGATTCAACCATCGGGTAGCCGTCACCCGGGGCGTGCTGGCCGAAGAAGCCCAGGCCCTGCTGGAACGTTTCTTCACCTCGCTGCGTACGCAAAGATAACCTGGAAGGGTGCCGGAGCGGCCTAACGGGACGGTCTCGAAAACCGTTGTGGTCTTTATGGCCACCGAGGGTTCGAATCCCTCCCCTTCCGCCTGACACGAATGAACACGGGCTGGTCCTGAAACGGCTGGCCCGTATTCTATTTTATCAGGCGCCTTGACTAAGAGCCTATCCGAAAAACCGTACAAGCGGCATCCCTATGCCGCTTATACCGACGCATAGGGATGCGTCGGTTACGTTTTTCGGATAGGTACTAAGAGCCTGTCCGGAAATCGTAACTGACGCATCCATATGCGTCGGTTACGTTTTTCGGATAGGCACTAAGAGGGAGCAAGCAATTTGCGTCCGCACAGGCGTTCTGGTACAATGTGTGACGGGGAGGTAGCTGGCAGATTGAGGTTGGGTGCGTAAGCCACCGCATTTGCACACAGGAGACGGATGAATAAAACACGCACGCAATGGGTATGTCAGAACTGCGGACGGACGGCTCCGCGGCAGATGGGACGGTGTCCAGGCTGTGGTGAATGGGGCACCATGATCGAGGTGGTCGAACGGCCGGCTGCCCAGGAGACAAGGCCGTCGGTCATTGTCGCCGGAGAGCCTCAACGCCTCACAGAGATCGAGTCTGAGGAAGAGAGACGCATGCCGCTGCCATTGGAGGAGTTCTCCCGCGTGCTGGGCGGTGGCGTGGTGCCCGGATCGCTTATCCTCGTCGGAGGCGATCCGGGGATAGGCAAAAGCACATTGCTGCTCCAGGTGGCCGCTTTGATGACGGAGACTACCGGGCGCCCGGTGCTATATGTATCCGGCGAGGAATCGGCCCGCCAGATCAAAATGCGCGCCGACAGGCTCGCCATCCGCAGCCATAACCTGTTCGTCGTGACCGAGACCAATCTGGAGGCCATTCTCAGTCACGCGGAGCGCCTCAATCCATCGGTGATGATTGTGGACTCCATTCAGACTGTGTACCTGGAAGAGTTGACCTCCGTGGCGGGTTCGATCAGTCAGGTGCGGCAGGCTGCGGCACGGCTTCAATGGTGGGCCAAAAACTCCGGCACAGCCGTATTTCTGGTTGGCCATGTGACCAAAGAGGGGGCCATTGCCGGGCCGAAGGTATTGGAACATATAGTGGACACGGTGCTCTACCTGGAGGGAGACGTGTTCCACAGCTACAGGCTGCTCCGTTCGGTAAAGAACCGGTTCGGTGCCACCTCGGAGGTGGGGGTCTTCGAGATGCGCGAGCGGGGTATGGCCGAGGTGCCGAATCCCTCAGAGGTGTTCCTGGCCGAGCGCGTGGTCAACGCACCCGGATCGGCCATCGCGGTGACGATGGAGGGCACACGCCCTTTGCTTGTTGAGGTCCAGGCGCTTGCCAGCCACACCAGTTTCGGCCATCCGCGCCGCACGGCAAACGGCGTTGACCTCAATCGGCTGCTGCTGATCACGGCGGTGCTCTCACGGCGGGTGGGATTACGCCTCTTCGACCAGGACGTCTTTGCCAACGTGATCGGCGGCCTGGAAGTGCGTGAACCGGCAGCGGACCTGGCTATCGCGCTGGCCATTGCTTCAAGTGTGCGCGACAGGCCGGTAGCCGCGGACCTGGCCGTGATTGGCGAGGTAGGGCTTTCCGGCGAAGTGCGGGCTGTCAGTCAGCCTATCCCACGCCTCAAGGAGGCGGCAAGGCTGGGCTTCCGCCGCTGTCTGTTGCCACGCCCGGTACGTCGGGGTACGGAGCCGCTCCCGGAGGGCATCGAGGTCATTCCGGTGCGCTCCGTCGCCGAGGCGTTGGAGAAAGCACTGATATGATGTGGACAGCGCGGCGGGCTGCAATGCTCAAACGCGGCCTGGTGCTGGCAACTTTGCTCGTCGCGGCAGCATTGCGGCTGACCGGTCTGAATTGGGACGGTGGTATCGCGGCACATCCTGACGAGCGGTACATTGTCGGTGTCGCCGAGAGCCTCCGCTGGCCTGACCAGATGAACCCCCTGGCAATAGCGCCCGATTTTGCATATGGCCACCTGCCGCTTTATCTGCTCGCTCTGACAGGCGGATTGCGCGGCACCGGTAATATGCTGATCGTGGGGAGGGCACTGGGAGCGCTGTTTGAGGTGTTGTCGGTAGCCTTCACCTTTGAACTGGGACGGAACGCCTGTGGTGTGTACTGCGGACTGTCTGGAGCAGCCCTGATGGCTCTGACGCTCCTCCATGTACAGCAGGCTCATTTTTATACGGCCGATACGCTGCTTACTCCCTTCGTACTCGGCGCCATTCTCTTCTCTGCACGGCTGGCCCGATGTAACCGTCCGGGGAATGCTGTGCTGGCCGGGATATGGACCGGCCTGGCAGTGGGTACCAAACTCAGCGGGGCACTGCTGATACTTCCGGTGGGGGTGGCATGTGCACTTCTGCCAGATGGCCGGTCGAGACTCCACCGTGGCCTCCAGGCAGGAGTGGCTTTACTGGCGACATTTGCCCTCACCAATCCTTTTGTGATACGCGATCCCTCGATCTTCCTGCACAACGTGTTGGAACAAGCCGCCATCGCTTCCGGTGCTCTTGATGTCCCCTATACCCGCCAGTACCATGCCACCTGGCCTTACCTCTATCCGGCACTCCAATTGTTGTGGGGTATGGGGTTACCCGTGGCTCTGGCAGCTTTCGGGGGATTCTTGTACACGCTGTGGGAAGCGGTCCGCAAACCGCTCCCACAGGCAGAGTGGGTGATGCTGAGCTGGGTAATGCCAGGGCTGGCGTTCTTTGGCGCGCTCTACGCCAGATTTCCACGTTACCTGCTTCCGTTTGTGCCGATCCTGGTACTTTATGCTGCACGTGCAGTTCAAATAGTTTCTGCCCTGCCACCACTGCGGTTAACTAAGGTGATACCCTGGCATGTTGTATACTCTCTACTGTTGTCTTTCTTCTGCCTGTTTTATTGCCTGGCGTTTGTCAACATATACCGCTTTCCCCATCCCTGGATTGCTGCCTCTGAGTGGTTCTACAAACATGTGCCGGCCGGGGCGAAAATCACTGTGGAGGAATGGGATCATCCCCTGCCGCTGAGAACAGAGGGCTATCAAATGCTGGAGATGCCCGTCTTCGAAGAGGAAGGGCCGGAGAAATGGGATGCCATGGAACAAATCCTGGCACAGACAGACTACATAGTGATCGCCAGTCAGCGAGGGTACGGAAGCCTGGCACGATGGCCGGCGCGTTATCCAACGATGGCTCGTTATTACCGTTTACTCTTTACGGGCGCGCTGGGCTTCGAACCTGTGGCGTGCTTCTGGCGCTATCCTGGCCTGGGGCCACTTACTCTGGCTGGTGACCCTGCCGCCGGTCTGGGCTTCTCGCTCCCTGAGCAGTGCTGGCCGGACGCCCCCCTTGTGCTGCGGACAGGCCGCCTGGACGAGAGCTTCTCTGTGTACGATCACCCGCAGACCGTTATCTTCAGACGGATACACGATGGGGCATAATCGGTTGGCAGGCGGCCGTTTTTGGAGTAAAATTTGTTCCGTGTAACACTGTTGACTCGCTGAACGGGACACTCTGGCTGCCGTTGCAGGAAATCGGTCAGATACAGGGAAAGTAACTTGTGACTGTAGGGGCGAGGTCAACCTTGCCCGTACACTCTTTTGGGCCTGCGGCCGGTGGTCGGCCTGCGCCGACGCCCGGCGCGAAGTGCCCAGGCAGGACGATTTCAATCGGCCTGAATAGACGCGCCGACAGCGCTGCCACTCATGTTGTTGTGGGAAGGACGGAGCAATGTTCAGGAGACATACAGCCCTGAACCATATCTTGTTGTTGGTTATGGCCTTGCTCGCTGTCCTCACTCCAGCCTGCACATCCCCACCTGGCACCAGCTCAACTGTGCCGGCATCGGACGAGGAGGCCGCTGTTTTTGCTCAGCAGAGGGAGATAATGGTGATCGAGACGATTGAAAAACGCGGCATCACGGACGAACGTGTACTGAAGGCTATGCGCACGGTGCCCCGCCATCTCTTCGTGCCCGAGGATCAACGCGACCACGCTTATGGCGACTACCCCCTACCTATTGGCTACGGCCAGACCATCTCCCAACCGTATATTGTCGCGTTGATGACCCAATTGCTCGAGCTGAAAGAAGGGGACAGGGTGCTGGAAATCGGTACGGGGTCAGGTTACCAGGCAGCCATCCTGGCCGAGATCCCAGGCGTGGATGTCTACACCATAGAGATCATCCCTGCGCTCGCCAGGAGCGCCCGTGAGCGGCTGGAGAGCCTTGGATATAAGAGCATTCACTGCAAGGAGGGCGACGGCTACTACGGTTGGCCAGAATATGCCCCTTTCGATGCCATTATCGTGACTGCTGCTCCCGATCACGTCCCGCAGCCACTGGTAGACCAGCTTGCCGAGGGGGGGCGAATGGTGATCCCGGTGGGGCCTCCTGGCGGCTATCAGACGCTATGGAAGTTCGTTAAACGCCCGGATGGAGAGTTGCAGGCTTTCAACATGGGGGGTGTGGCTTTTGTGCCACTCACCGGCTCAGGGGTCAAGGAGAGCCGGGAGCACGGATGGCCGCCACCGTGAGCCACGTTCCCAGGTAAGAAAGTGCCCCCAGTACCAGCACGGCCAGAAACCCCCATGATAGCGCCAGCAGTACGGCCAGGACCGATGCCACCACCGAGGCTGCGCCGTTAGTCCCCCAGGCCCAGGGGATCAGCTCCGGTCTGTATTGCCCGAACAGCGTCAGCCCTTTGGGAAAAGGGATGCCCATCAACAGGCCAGGTGGGGCCAGTGCTATCGTGGTTATAACCAGCCGCCCGCCCAAAGGCATGGCCAGCGCTGCCTTGAACACAGCCGGCAGCCCAAACGCATAAATCGTTACGAGCGCGGGCAACAGCACCAGTGTTGGCCTCAGCGGTATTCTGGGCGAGATCAGGCTGCCCACCCCGGAGAACAGCAGCAGCGCGAAGAGTACCGCAGCCATAGCGTAAGCCGGGTGTCCCAGGAAAAGGATAAAGCGCTGCAAGAGTGGAATCTCCACGCACATATACCCCACGCCTAATAGCGTAAAATATCCCAAGGTCGCCCCGACCGGACCTCTTCGCTTGAGGCCCAATCTCAGCATCAACGGCGCCAGTATCAGCACTCCCGCTGCGCTTGATGCCAGCACCAGCAGTGCCAGCGGCACAAAGTAGCCTGCCCCCCCGAAGGGTTGCCAGGTATGGCCGGCCATTTCCAATACCTGTGGCGCCTGTCGCCACTTGAAGAAATGGCCGAAGAATGGGCGGTTATCGGTGGGTGGCCTGACATCGAAGGGATAGGCCCGGTACCAGGCATCCCTGTCCTGTGCCTCCAGCAGCCCCGTACAGGCCTGATAGTAGGACGGCTCCGGCAACACGTTATAGCGATTGATGCCCTCGTCGTCGGGGCGGATGCCGGGCAGGTAAACCAGGTCGAATGCACGCGACGCAGCGAACGAGCGCACGGTCAGCAATTCCTCCCTGGTGAAAGCGCCCCGGCGCGCCATTATGAGCATCTGCTGGTAGCTGCGTAGAGCGACGATGCTGCTCCTGGCATCCCAGCCGGCCCGTTCAAGCGCTTCCACGGTCAATGCGAAAGCCCGGATGGACTCGGAGGGCGGCACCTGAAGCCATCGGGTTACCACCAGCAGCCCGTCAGCATCCAGCCTGGCCAGATAGTCAATGAAGGCCTCAACAGTGTAGCGGTAATCCTCAGAAAGGCTATAGGCGCCGGAGGTGATGGTGCGTTGCGGTACAGCCAGCGAGAGCACGATCACGTCAAATTTTTCGCGTGTCCGGCGGGCATAGGCCCTCCCTTCTTCGATCACCACATCCACACGCGGGTCATCGTAAAGATTACCGGCCCATCCTCCCTGCACGCGTACCGCCTCGATGATGAGCGGGTTGGCTTCTACAGCCGTAACATGGTGCGCGCCTTCTGCGAGCGCGATCAGGACATCGAAACCGCCGCGTGGTTCCAGGATCAATGCATCCGCGTCCGGGCGCAGCCGATACGGCAACGTGCCCAGAAGGCAGTCGGTGAAGGGTGCCGAAGTAAAACCCGCAGCAATGTGGCTGATTGGGCTTAAATCATCGCCGTCAACCGTCAGGCCCAACTGGGGTGGCGGAAGCTCAGGGCAACGAAAGCCCCGCCCGGGCAGGCTGCGAATGGCCTGAGATGCGATCACGTCCACTCGCGAAAAGCCGTTCCACCGTCGAAAGATCAGCTTCGCATCCGGGTAAAGCAGAGCATAGCTCAGGCTCTTGTATGGGGAAAGGCGAACATCAAAGAATGATGGGGGATGGCAGGAGGCAAGGAGCAGGACAAGCACCGGCAGGCTGTGGAGCAGTTTGCGGAGTGCGTTGCCTGGCGTGTGTTGTACTGTGCGTGCGCACTGAAAGGCCAGAGCAGAGAGACCACCTGTGGCTGCGCAGAGGAGCACAGTCCCCTCACCTCCGAATCTGGAGGGAAGCAGTACTGCCAGCAGACACCCCACGGCTGAGCCGGCCAGATTGGCAGCGTATGTCGGGCCGGTTGCTTCGGAGCGCGTGGCAAGGAGCGCGCACACCGCCAGGCCGCTCCAGAAAAACGGGCTTGCCAGTGCCAGGTAATGCGATGCCAGCACAAGCCATTGCTGTCGCTCGTGCGCGATGCGAAAGGAATCAAAGGGGAGGTATAACATAAGCAGGTAGGCCCCCAGGACCGTGAGGGCAAAGCCCCAGCCGCAGAGAGTCAGCAGGCGGAGTGGCTCCCCCCTGCTCCAGGTGGCAAAGCGGGGATAGATGCTCAAAAACGTGCCGCTGGCCCCGAATCCCAGCAACGCCAGGCTGATAATCATAAAGGCGAAGTGGTAGAACTGAGCGACCGCCAGTATACGTGTCAGGCTGACCTCGAAGGTTAATGTGGCGGCCGACAGGAGGAACACGCCAAGATAAACGATCATTGCTCATCCACTCCATCAACCGCAAGAGCGCAAAGAAACAAGCCCGGAGGAGTGTAATCGCCCTTAGTACCTATCCGAAAAACGTAACCGACGCATCCCTATGCGTCGGTATAAGCGGCATAGGGATGCCGCTTGTACGGTTTTTCGGATAGGCTCTTAGTACCTATCCGAAAAACGTAACCGACGCATCCCTATGCGTCGGTATAAGCGGCATAGGGATGCCGCTTGTACGGTTTTTCGGATAGGCTCTTATTTACCTGGGATTGAATCCGGGATGTTCATAATTGGTTGACACTCTGAGTCAGGCGCCGGATGCCGCCCGATTGAAATCGGCCTGTTGGGGCGCTGCGCGCCGGGCGTCGGCCTGCGCCGACGCGCCGGTCGGCAGAGGCCGACCATTGGCCACAGTAGGGGCGCAGCGCGCTGCGCCCTGCTGGCATCAAGTTAAGCGACTCAAGTCGCACCTCAGGGGCTTGCTGCCGGGCGTCCACCGGCGTGGGCTCCGTCCGCGCAGGCGGGCGGCCAGGGGCAGAGCGCCGCCCTGCCCCTGCCGGCGCGATTTCCAATCGCCCGCCCCAGAAACTACGCGCGAAGTTCAGTTATGTGTATATTAACTCGCGTGCAAACCCGATGCTATGATGCGAATTTCCCGGTCTATTGGCTACAATTCAACGAGATTCGAGCGCAGATTGGGCGACTTTGCCCTCTGGTATGAGAGCAACTGCACCCAGCCCGGAGACCCTGGTGATGGTATTTGTTCGCAAGCAGACCGGTACGGAATCACACAGACACTTCTGTACACTCCCATATGCTGGCATGTTAACCTTATACCTCTCAATCCGCAAGTGTGTGTATGTAACTGTCAGGTGAAGTAATGCAACTGTTCAGGCGGTGACTGCAGGGGTAAGACTTGCCTCGCCCGTACACCTTTCTGGGCCTGCGCTGACCAGCGCGTCGGCGCAGGCCGATGCCTGTCGCGGGCACCCGAAGAGGCCGACTTCAATCAGCGGGTTCGTCGAAACAGTCCGGCAGTCGGTGTCAATATGTGATAATCACTGGTTATCCGGGATGTAAACGTAACAGACACGCAATACTCACATATAGAGAAGGATTTTTATGGTAAAATTAGGGTAGCTTACCGTAAGACGCAATCTATAGCTGCACTCCAGCATTTATGACGTGGATTTATGCGCGTAAACACAATATCTTCAACCGTGTTTGTCTGTGAAATCGTGTCCCCAATGATCCTGGCTGTTGTGGTAGTTTTTGCGAGTAGTGCCGTATTGCCTGTTACGCAGCGTCAGGTTTGATGGGCGACAAGCTTTTTCCCCCAAAGTCCGCATATAGGCTCCGGAGATTTGTAGGGGCGGCGATGCCCGCATGCCTGAGGATCATCTTTTCTGTCGCTACGGGTGGCCTGGCTGTCTTTGCGTTATTGCTTGTGATATCCCGTCCTGATCCGGAGGTGCTGGCTGCTCCACCTGAACTGGTGCCGGCAGCGATCATAACCAGCACTACCAAAGTTTATCACACCACTGCCACCACGCATCAGATGAGCGTGTGGAACGATGGCAGAATCACCGATCAATTCCGTAGCGATAATGGCCGCAACCAGGTAGACCAGACGCCCCCTTATGGTGATGCCACGACCATCGCTGTGATGTTCGATCAACACCCGGCTGGCTCTGTGGACGTCGCCGTGCAGGGCGAGTTTGCCCCCAGAACACCGATCACTCTCTACACCGCTCCTGACAGCAATTACCAGCTCTATAACGAGGATACCTATGTCGTGTACGCAAGCAGGGTGCTCTCATACGAGATCGCGCAGAGGACACTGGCCACTTCGACCAACAACTGTGTGATTATGGAGCTGGAGTTGCGTAACACCGGCGGCATTTCCCTCACAGGCGGGCGTCTGCTTTACATGATTGACCTGGATGCCGCGCATCACGCCATTGGAGACCTGGGTTTCTACGATCCATCGCGACGACTGGTGTATGTTACCGATTATAACATCACTCCCTACAGAGGATTCGCCATCGGCATTTCTCTGCTTGAGGGGAGCTGGAGGGGTTACGGTATTGTGCCGGACAGCGATCCCCGTTATCCCAATCCCTCGTCCGATACCAGGGTCCGGGAGGAGTTGCTCAACCCGACAAACACGATCACAGACTACGGCGGAGCAGGTAGTTATAATCTGGTCCCCTGGGTAGTGGCAGACATTCCCACACTAATCCCGGAAGGGACGGCTCAACTCGCTTTCGGGATCTGCGCCAACACCGCCTACGGTCCGCCTGGTATAGAAACAGAGTATCGGGCTGCAGCCAGAATGAAGACAAGCTTCGATCTGCAGGCGGCTTTGTCCTTCATGCAAACCACGACACCCCCGGCCGGCAGCCACGTTGTAGCCGGTATGCCGCTGACCTGGCTGCTCGCTATCTCCAGCACAGGCTACCGCTACGTGGATAACATCGTCGTCACTTATACGCTGCCGGGTGCCACAGAGCTTATCACGTACAATACCGGACAGGGCAACATCCAGGTAGCCGGCCACCAGATCACCGCCACGGTGGGCCGGTTGTACCCTACCAGCGCTACAGTTACCATTACATTTGTGATGGCCCCGTCCGTCACGGCTACAAGCGGTACCATCATCACCCACCAGGCCTTCATTAACAGCGAACCAATCGTCACCCACACGTCCCCTGTGACGCACCTCATCGTAAATCAGCCGGCCCTGACGTTGACCAAGCAGGTGGTCGGACCGCTCATCGCTGGCGTACCGTTTACTTATGCTCTCTCCATCACCAACACGGGTCAGGGTATTGCCTCCGGCGTTGTCGTGACCGATCGCCTGCCCGAAGGGGCGTACTACGTCACCGGTGGGACACTGATGGCAGGCAGCTTCGTAAGCTGGACGATCCCGCAGATCCCCTTTGGTGAGAACAGGCAGGTGACTTTTGTCGTTACCACCTGTCGGACAGGCCTGCTTAATGAGTTTTACCGTGTCATCACCAGCACGCAGGGAATCAGCAGTGAGTTCGGGACCGCACTTGCGACCGCACTCGCGCCCCCAACGCTCATTGCTGGCTTCGATTACAGCCCCTCCACCGTAACGGTTCGTTCAATCGTCCATTTCACCAGCACGAGCACGACCAATGGCCCACCCCTTGTCTCCTGGAGCTGGGATTTCGGAGACGGGTCACGTGGCGACGGCGCCGTGGCAGATCATGCGTACACATCGTCCGGCTTGTATACCATGACGTTTACGGTGACCGACTCGTGTGGCTATTCGGACACGGTGAGCAAAACCCTGGAAGTCTACGCGCCATGGTTCGCAGTGCTGAAGAGTGTTACCCCATCAACGGCGCTGGCGGGAGAGGCTCTGACATACACTATTGTGGTGACCAACCAGGGATTCGCCCTGGCCACCGGGGTAGTGATTACCGATGTGTTGCCGGCCGGCACTACTCTGGTCACCGCAACGCTGCCATATACAAGCCCGCAGGGCGGAGTCATTACCTGGACCCTGGATATGCTCGAGATCGGTGCCAGGCATGCCGTCACTATCGTGCTTTTCCTGGATGAATCGGTCGAAGATGCTTATATAACCAATACGGCGTGGCTCTCTTGTGCTCAGGGTATCACTGCTTTTGCTGTGGTAACCACACCGGTGCAGACACAGGCTGACCTCAGCCTTGAAAAAGAAGACAGGCCCGACCCGGCCGGTGCCTCGTCACGGCTCACTTATACGCTGAATATCAGAAATGACGGCCCCAGCCTGGCCAGGCAGCTTTGGGTCACCGATGTTTTACCCGCCGGTGTGGCGTATGGAAGTGCCTCTGGCTCCGGCTGGAGTTGCGGCTACAACAATGGCACGGTTAACTGCACACGCTCCACCCTCAGTACAGGGATCGCTTCCTCTATCGTCATCACAGTCAACGCTCCGCTGACCGGTGGCCTGATCGTGAATACCGCCTCGATAGACGCGGCCACGCCGGACCCAGACCCGGGTGATAACCCTGGTTCCGCGGAGACGCTGGTTATAGCCACAGCTGACCTTGCGCTCACCAAGTCGGTCGTGCCCACTACCGCTGTACCAGGCCAGGTATTGACCTATACGTTGGTGTACACTAACTACGGCCCGGGCGCCGCCACCAGCGTTTTGATTACCGATGTCGTCCCGGCCTTTCTGATGGGCGTTAGCTGGACCAGCAGTGGTGTCGCTGTCACTCCGACTGGCGGCATTACTTACGCCTGGCAGGTGGCTGACCTCTCCCCAGGCGCCGGGGGCACGATATTTGTCTCCGGAATAGTCACCAGAGAGCTGATCACAGATGTTGTGGTCGCCAATAGCACTGTCATCACCACCACTGCGGTTACCACAACCCACGATATGAATCCTGCCAATAACAGCGCCGTCGTTACCGGCCATGTGCGCCTGCCACGGGTGGCCTTCTCCAGCGAGAGCTACGGAGTGGACGAAGATGCCGGGCAGGCAATTATTACAGTCACTATGGATGCTATCCCCTGGGTCACGGCAACCGTGGAGTACGCCACGTCAGACCTGACAGCGCAGGCAGTCAGTGATTATGCCGCCGTCAGTGGGACTCTCGCTTTTGGGCCAGGTAAGACTGTGCTCACTTTTACTGTGCCCATAAGCGATGATAACATAGCAGAAGGACCTGAAAGCTTTCGCATGCTGCTAAGCAATGCAGCGCGAGCTGCTATCGAAGGCGGGCAGAGTATTGTTACTATTGCCGACGACGATGCGCCGCCTGCGGTGGGCTTTGCGCAGGCAGTGTACGGGGTGGAGGAGGGGGCAGGCCACGCCCGGATCACGGTGACTTTGAGCCACCTCTCGGCCTTCACCGTGAGCGTGGACTACGCGGCCCGTGATGGGAGCGCCATCGCGCCACACGACTATGTGCCGGTGAGCGGGACGCTTGTCTTCCCGCCGCTTGCGGGGAGCGGTGTCTTCACCGTGCCCATCGTGGACGATGGGGTTGACGAACCGGAGGAGACGGTGGAGCTGGCGCTCGCGCGGCCGGCCAACGCCACGCCCGGGGCGCCTTTCTCGGCGACGCTGGTCATCGCCGACG
>Ga0209101_1001953_pt1 | contig 14355 bp, 11 predicted proteins | sample ConPoolayeCmetaG_FD_185481 | JGI IMG/M metagenome (GOLD analysis project Ga0209101, IMG submission 185481) | Hot spring microbial mat communities from California, USA to study Microbial Dark Matter (Phase II) - Cone Pool mat layer C metaG... ... | reverse complement strand
ACGCCAGCCCCTAAGGCAATCCTCCTCGCCGTGATGCGGAAACCAACTGCTGACCCGCGCCCGGCGGCCCGTGCGGCAGTAGGACTTCAAGCCCGCTTCCGTCGTGTGGTCCGCATGACACTCGCGGGCGCACATCACGCAGTCGGCGAGCGAAGCGGCGGCTTGCTCGGCGCGTCTGGCCAATTCGCCGCTGTCAAGCAGATTCCGGTAGGCGGGGTACTGATCACTCATCGGTTGCCCTCGCGCTTTTCACGGTACCGCGTCCCTTCGCGGATGTCGAGGCAGGGGCAAGAAGGGGGCAACGCCATGGAATTCAGCGGCGCTTGCCCCGCGAGGCAGGCCCCGAGACTTGGTCAGCCGCTCTGATGCGAAGGAAAAAGGTTGCCACGAGAGCGTCGGGGTGCTACAACGTCGGTTGTCGCCTAAGGCGACAACCATTCTCGGGACATTCAGCGAGATTTTCGGGACATTCGTCGCGCATGGGAGAGCAGACGATGGGCACAAGCAACCGACGGGATTTCTTGGGCACGATCGCCGCCGGCGCCATGGCAATGGCGGGAACACGACCCGCGGCAGGCGCCGAACGGAAACTACAATTGGGCGTGATCGGCGTGGGGTGGTATGGGATGGTCGATGCCCGGGCGGCCCTGAAGGCCGGCGGCTGCGAAGTCGCGGCCATTTGCGACGTGGATAGCGACCATCTGGCCCAATCGGCCGAGGCCCTGGAGAAACTGCAAGGCAAGCGGCCTCGGGTGTTCAAGCACTACGAGGAGTTGCTCGACAGCAGGCCGCTCGACGCGGTGATCATCGCCACCCCGCCGCAATGGCACGCCCTGCAATTCCTCGCCGCCCTCCAGCGCGGCCTCGACATCTACTGCGAGAAGCCGATCTCCTACGACATCCGCGAGGGCCGGGCGATGGTCGACGCCGCGCGAAAATCGGATCGCGTGGTCCAAGTCGGATTCCAGCGCCGCCAGAGCAAGGCCATCCGCGCGGTGAAGGAGTTCGTCGCTTCAGGTAAAGCTGGTCGGATCGTTCAGGCCGAGGCCCAGATCCACTACAACGCGTCGCCCAAGGACCCCACGCCCAAGGAACCGCCGCCCTCGTTGGACTGGAATCTTTGGTGCGGTCCAGGACCGAAGATCCCCTACAGCGAGCAGGTGGGGCATTTCAACTGGCGGCTGGAGCGGACCAGCGGCCACGGGCATCTGGTCGACTGGGGCATCCATTTGATCGACGCTTGCCGCGTGATCCTGGGGCTTTCGACGCCCAAGCAAGTCACTGCCGCCGGCGGCCTGTACGCCCTCGCCGGCAAGATCACCACGCCCGACACGCTCACCGCCCATTTCGAGTTCGAGCAACTTCCGCTCGTCTGGCGGCATCGCATCTGGGGCGCCGAGGAGTTCGATCCCTCCGTCTCGAATGGAATCTTCCTCTACGGCGAAAAGGCCACGATCTTCGTCACCGACTCGCGTTGGGTGCTTGTGCCGCGAGGCAAGTCGAAGGAGCGTCAGGAATTCAAGGTCGAGGGCGACGCGGGCGGCGAGCACATGGCCGAGTTCCTTGTCGCGATCCGGTCGCGAAAGCAGCCCTCCTGCACGATCGACGACGCCTATCATTCCACGGCCACCGTGCAATTGGCCATGATTGCCTATGAGACCAATTCCGTCGTGCGATGGGACGCCGCCACGGAGCAGATTCCAGACAACCCCGCCGCGGCCGCGCTGCTGAAGCGCGAATACCGCCAACCATGGGTCCACCCGTTCCGCGGCTAAAGCGTCCCGAAGTCGCGGTTCGGAACTCTGGTCTACCCCCTAATTCGCCCTAATTCGGGGACACACAACTAATTTTCGCGTTGTTTAGGTTTCGGACCGCGTTTTTGCGGCTTCAAGATGCGTCCGACGATTGCCTCTAATCGCTCAAGAAAAGTCTCACTCCCGAGGGGCCGACCGGTGCGGCTGTGGCGGCGCAGGTCCTTGAGTTCCTCTCCCGGCATCGCACTGTTGAGAAACGCATTCCAATCGCCGATCATCGCCAATAACGGCGCGACTTTGACCAGGCCATCGTCGCGTCCCGACAGGTGCGCCCGGGCACTGCTCCAAGGCCAGTCGGCGGGATTCGCCACGAGCCCCGCCCGCACCGGATTGAGTTCCACGTATCGCGCGGCCGCCAGCAAGTAGGGCTCGTCCATCACGAACGAGGCGAACCGCCCTTGCCAAAGATAGCCGCGCCACTTCTCGCGGAAATTGATCCGCCGCGTGTAGCGTTCATGCGCCGAGCCGATCGCCCACCGCAACGCGTCCTCCGACGAGGGAACGGGCGATCAAATGGACGTGATTGGGCATCAGGCAATAGCTCCAGATATCCACCCCGCGCTGGCCGCACGACTGCGCCATCAGCTCCAAGTACGCTGCATAGTCTTCCTCGTTGAAGAATGTCTGCTGTCGGCGGTTGCCGCGTTGCGTCACGTGGTGGGGCATTCCCGGGATCACCAATCTCGCCAATCTCGCCATGCCCCCACTGTAACAACTTCGGCCACCTGCGACAATAATTTAGTTGTGTGTCCCCGAAATAGGGCCCACTGTAACAACTTCGGCCACCTGCGACAATAATTTAGTTGTGTGTCCCCGAAATCGGACTAATAGTGGGTCGATCTATGTCTGTTGTCTCTTCGCTGGTCAACCTTCGCGCCTTGCCTCGCTGTCCGCTACAATAAGGCTGCCACGGAGCGAACCGGTCGGGGGCTGGCTTCGTGAAACGGATACCCTGGCATCCATCATCTGGGGGGAATGGCATTGCGTCGTACCCATACGTGTGGTGAGCTTCGTGCGGAACATTCGGGCCAATGCGTCACACTAGCCGGATGGGTGGATACCTATCGCGACCATAGTGGGGTCTTGTTTATCGATGTACGAGATCGGTACGGCAAGACCCAGGTCGTTTTTGGGGGGGGCGGTGCAACCGAAGCAAACGCCCGCGAGACTCGCTCGCCGCTAGAGATCGCCCGCACCCTGCGGCCTGAGGACGTGGTTCAGGTGACGGGCACTGTGGCCCTTCGGCCCGAGGGGACGGTGAATCCCAAGCTTGCGACGGGCGAGATCGAGGTTCGTGCCGAGTCGGTGGTCGTGCTCAACAAGAGCGCAACGCCGCCGTTCTATCCCGGCACGACGAGCAAAGACTTGCCCGGTGAAGACTTGCGGCTGAAGTACCGTTACCTCGACCTTCGGCGGCCGGAGATGCAAAGGACCTTGCTGCTCCGCCACCGGATGATCCAGATCATGCGCGACTACTTCGATCGGGCGGGTTTCATTGACGTGGAAACGCCCATGCTTGGCCGAAGCACGCCCGAGGGCGCCCGCGATTACCTCGTCCCCAGCCGCATCCAGCACGGGACGTTCTACGCCTTGCCGCAGTCCCCCCAGTTGTATAAGCAAATCCTCATGGTGGCGGGATACGACCGCTACATCCAGGTGGCCCGGTGTTTTCGCGACGAGGACCTTCGGGCGGACCGGCAGCCGGAGTTCACCCAGTTGGACCTGGAGATGTCCTTCGTGACCGCCGACGACGTGATGGGGGTGGTCGAGGGTTTGATGGCCCGGCTCGCCAAGGAGATTCTCGGCCAGGAACTCGCCTTGCCGCTGCCGCGGATGACCTATGACGAGGCCATGGAGCGGTTCGGGCACGACGCCCCGGACCTGCGGTTCGGCATGGAGATCATCGACTTGACCGATCTGGCCCGGCAGTGCGAGTTCCGCGTGTTTCGCGAGGCGGTGGAGACGGGCGGGCGGGTGCGGGCGATCAACGCCAAGGGGGCCGCCGACAAGTACTCGCGAAAGCACATCGACGAGTTGACCGACTGGATCAAGCAAGATTTCGGCGCCAAGGGGCTTGCCTGGTTCAAGCTCGATGGGACCGGCACGCTCGCTTCGCCCATCGCCAAGAACTTTTCCGCCGACTTGCTCGGCAAGATCAGGCAAAGGGCGGAAGCGGAGCCGGGCGATTTCCTCTTGATCGTCGCCGACCGGTTCGAGGTCACCTGCAAGGCGCTCTACGGGTTGCGCAAACGCCTGGGGGCGGAATTGAAGCTCTACGATCCCGCGGAAAAGCATTTCTCCTGGGTCGTCGAGTTTCCCATGTTCGCCTTCGACGAAGAGGAAAAGTGCTGGACGGCGATGCACCATCCGTTCACCTCGCCGCGGGAACAGGACCGGCCGCTTTTGGCCACGGATCCCGGCAAGTGCCGGGCACAGGCGTATGACCTGGTGATCAACGGTTCGGAGGCGGGCGGGGGCACGATTCGTATCCACGACCAGGAATTGCAGAGTCAGGTGTTCCGGCTTTTGGGGATTAGCGCGGAGCAGGCCCGGGAACGATTCGGTTTCCTGCTCGACGCCCTCCAATTCGGCGCCCCGCCCCACGGCGGCATCGCCCTGGGAATCGATCGCCTGGTGATGATCTTCGGCGGCCTGGAAAGCATCCGCGATTGCATCGCCTTCCCCAAAACCCAGCGGGCCACGGACCTGATGACCGGGGCGCCCAGCGCGGTCGATCCCAGGCAATTGAGGGAACTGGGCATCCGGATCAACAGCTAGCATCGGGCAAGGAACAGACGGCATGGGAAGCAAGGTGGGTCGCAGGGTGTTTCTGGCGGAATTGGGGGCGGCGGTGGTCGCGGTTGGGTGCGGGAAATCGCGGGAGGAAGAGGGGTCGCGGGCGAAGACGGCGACGGGCAAGAGCATGGCCCAGACATATCAACAAGGTCTCAAGGCGGCGGCCGAAAGCGAACGCAAAAAAACCCCGCCCGAACCCCCGCCAACGCCCAAAATGCCCGAAGTCAAACTGCCCGACGCCCTCGCCCAGACATGCCGCTTGAACGTCGGCGACGCGATGCCCAACAAGGATTTGCCGGGCCTCGACGGCAAGCCGGTGCGATTCTATTCGGCGTTGGGCAAGAGGCTCACGGTGGTGCTGTTCTGGCAGGCGGAAAATCTGTACTCGACCCAGGCGCTGGAGTACCTCGAGGCCGATGTCGTCAAACCATTTGGGGATCGCGGAGTCCGGGTCATTGGGATCAACGTCAAGGATCCCCCCGAGTCGGCCCGCAAGGCCGTCCAGGAAGCCGGCGCCAAGTATCCCAACCTGCTCGACCCCGAGGGCGAGTACTTCGCCGCCGTGGCCACGGAGCGGATTCCTCGCGTGTACCTGCTCGATCCGGCGGGCAAGATCCTGTGGTTCGACATCGAGTATTCGCCCAGCACGCGGCGGGATCTGGAGCGGGCCATCCGATTCGTGCTGGGAGCCTAGGCCGGCATTTCCAGGCCGCGGGAAGGCGCCGCCCACGCCGCCGCGGCAAGCCAGGAGGAAAGATTTGGTGAAGCCGACATCGACCGACGGCGGGCCAGGTTGCGAGGCGGGGGGCGCGCCGCGTCGGGCGGGCGTGCTCCGCGTGGCTATGGCCCAGGTGGCCCCGAGGCTCGCCGACCGCCAGCGGAATCTGGCCATGCACCTGCGGCAGATCGAGGCCGCGAGGCAGCAACAGGCCGAACTGGTGATCTTTCCCGAGCTTTCGTTGACCGGCTATTTCGTCCGCGACATGGTGCCCGACGTGGCCCTGCCCCGCGACTCCGCCGAGATCGCAACCCTGGTCGAGGCGGCCAGCCCAGCGGCGCTGGTGGCCGGATTTGTCGAAGAGTCGGTCCAACATCGGTTCTACAACGCCGCATGGTTCGCCGAGCAGGGACGGATCGTCCACGTGCATCGCAAGGTGTACTTGCCCACCTACGGGCTGTTCGACGAGCAACGCTACTTCGCGGCGGGCGAGCGGATCGAGGCGTTCGATTCGGCGAGTTTCGGCCGGGTGGGCCTGTTGATCTGCGAGGATTTCTGGCACCTTTCGGCGGCGGCCATCATGCAGGCGGAAGAAGTGGACCTGCTGATCTGCGTGGCCAACTCCCCCGCCCGGGGCGTCGCCGGCCGGGAAATCCGCACGGCCGAAACCTACCAGATCATGGCAAGCACTTTTGCCCAGCTTTTGGGGGCCGTGGTGATCGTCGTGAACCGCGTGGGTTTCGAGGACGGGTTGTGCTTCTGGGGCGGAAGCCGGATCGTAGGCCCCGACGGCAGCGTGCTGGCCGCCGCCCCCATGCTCGACGAATCCCTCACCCTCGGAACCATCGACCTCGCCGAACTGCGTCGCCAGCGGATGATCACGCCGCTGGGTCGCGACGAACGGCTGCTGTTGACCATCGAGGAACTTCAAAGGATCAAACGCCGCCGCTACGGAGGTTCGCCTTGAAGCGCCGGGGGGCGATTCGGCCTCGTATTGAAAACTGCTCTGTTGAGATTGGCCACCCTCATGGAACGTGATCCCGCTCAAGCCGCTCTCGAGATCAACCCCGAGCTGGTCACGGCGATCCTCGACCGGTTCATAACCACGGAGTTGCATCGGGCGGGGTTTCGCCGCGCCGTGGTGGGGCTTTCGGGGGGGGTTGATTCGAGCGTGGTCGCCACGCTGGCGGCCCGGGCACTGGGGCCAGACAACGTCCTGGCCGTGACCATGCCCTACAAGACTTCGAGCGAGGCGACGCGACGCGACGCCCAAGCCCTGATCGAGCGACTCGGCGTGCGAAGCCTCGACGTGCCGATCACCGAGTCGGTCGATGCCTATTTTCGCCGGTTTCCCGACGCCTCGCGCCTTCGCGTGGCCAACAAATGTGCCCGGGAACGGATGACCGTGCTCTACGACCAAAGCGCTGCCTTCGAGGGCCTGGTGCTGGGCACGAGCAACAAGAGCGAGCTACTGCTGGGTTACGGCACCCAATACGGCGACTTGGCCTCGGCCATCAATCCCGTCGGCGACCTTTACAAGACGCAGATTTACCGCCTGGCGAAATACCTGGACGTGCCCGAACAGATCGTCAACAAACCACCGTCGGGCGATCTTTGGGTTGGCCAGACCGACGAGGGGGAGTTGGGATTCACCTATGCGGAGGTGGATCGGTTGCTGGTGCTCATGGTCGATTGCCGCTGGCGCCGCGCGGAACTGGTGGAGTATGGCTTCGCCCCCCCATTCGTCGACCGCGTCGCCGAGATGATTCGCCGCAACCACTATAAGCGGCGGATGCCGGTCATCGCCAAACTCTCCGCCCGCACGGTGGACCGCGACTTCCGCTATGCCCGCGATTGGGGCACCTGACGCTTCTTGGTTCGCCGCGGCGGATTGACGCGGCGTCTGGAGAGCCGCATCGCCTGGTCGCTGGCTACCGGTCGTAGTCGTCCATGCCGAGCCGGGCGCGAAACTCCTCGAATTGCCTCGCGTAGCGGTCGCTCGACGAGTGGACGTGCTCGGCCTCGGTGATGAACTTCATCTGCTGGTCCCAGGGAATTCCGGCGTCGCGGAAGATCATCTCGAACGGATCGAGTTCATGTCCGTAGACGATCAACAGTTTGTGCTCGTCGAACTGGATTTCCTGGGGAATATCGGGATTGAGCACGGCGATGCCCGTGCAACCGTCGTTTAACAGCAGGTCCTCGTATTCCCACAAGATGCTCTTCAGCACCGGCAAGTCGATGTGTTCGCGATACAGGTCCTCGTGTCCGCCGCGGTGGCGAGAATGGCTGGTTTCCAGGACCACGTCGACCACCGTGCCGAGCGGATCCAAGAGGTCCATGAAGAGGTCGAAGAGCCGCTCGCACGAGCAAGCGCCCATGAGCACTGGGATCGCGCTTCGGGCTTGTTCATCGCGGTAGGAGTCGTGGCGGTAGCCCTCGCGGGGGACGACCTGCAAATCGTAGGAAGGCCGGATCGCGTCGGTGAGGCGGAAATCGCCGTAGCGGGCCACGCCGAGATGCGCTTCCAATTCGTCCTCGTCGAGCGACTCGAAGCTGCTGGCTCCGGCCGGGATCGATCCGTCCCTCAACACGTTCCGGAAAAACTTCTTCAGGAATCCCATCGATGCTCTCTTCTGGAACAAGCGGCGGCCTTGCGGCTGGCGCCGGGCGCGCACGTCGGCGGCGACGGAAACCCTCTAACCAACCCTAGGTCACGTTTTGGCCCGGCAACGACAAGTTCGCCGTCGCGCGGTCGGCGTCCCTCCGGCAAAATCGGCACATTCGCCCCCGATGATTCAGCCAGTTGGGGACCGTCGGCCCCAAGGAACCGCCCCGTTTTCGCGGGATTTCGCCGCGCACATCGGCCGCGGTCCTCGTAAACGGCTGCCAGCCCGCAACCCCGCGAGTCCGCGGCCCGAAAATACGGCGCCCGCCGCCATTCCCGGACCGCCTCGCGGCCGGTCTACGCTACTCTAGCATTTGAAAAACGAAGCGCGGGCAATGGCGGCACGAACATGAAAAAATTTCGCCGCCCGTCCGCGGCGCCGCCGCCTACGGAGCGCGTCGACGGCCTCCCTGATACAATGTGCAGGTGGTAGAATGGGGCAGGCGTGTCGAATAGAAAACTCGTCTGAACGACAAAATGTTGAACAAACGCATCAGTCGTGCCGGTAAGCTAGATTCCACCGTCGCCATCGCGCCGACACGCGCCGTCGCCCTGGCGATTCTCGGTTTGGCCCTTTCCGCCTCGGGCTGCCAGCAGAACTCTGCTCCCAGCCCCGCGGAGGAAATCACCCGGGCGGTCGAGGGCGGCTCGTCGTCCGTTGGGGACGAACGCGAGATCTGGGAAGTGGCCTTGATGCGGGGAAGCCGCGTGGGCTATTCACGCACCGTCATTCGCCGCCTGAACCAAAACGGCCACGGCCGCGTGCTGATCGAGGGCGCGATGCGCCTGGCTATTCGACGTTTCGGCACGCCGATGGCCATGGAAATTCGCTTTGCCTCCACCGAAACCGGCGACGGCAAGCTCCTGGATTGCGAAAGCGTCATTTCGCAATCGGCGGCCACCGTGGTGACCAAAGGCCACGTCGCCAACGGCCAACTGGAACTCCAGACGACCACCGCCGGCAAGACGACGCGGACGACGATTCCCTGGAATCCGGACACGGGCGGATTTTATGCCGTCCAGCAAAGCCTCCTGCGCCAGCCCATGAAGCCCGGCGAACGGCGGACGGTGCGGGCGTTGGAGCCGGGCACCACCTCGATCTCCATCACGGAACTCGTTGCCCGCGATCGCGAGTCCGTCGATCTGCTCGACGCGAAACGCGAACTTTTGCGCATCGACACGACGACGACCCTGGAGAACCAGACCATCCGTGGAAACCTTTGGGCTGACCGTGACGGCGAAATCTGGAAGACCCGGACCGACATGCTCGACCTCCAGCAGATCCGCGTCAGCAAGGAGGAGGCGCTTCGCGCCGCGGAACCCGACCAATTGGATTTCGCCTGGAATACGGCCATTCCCGTGGACCGCGCCTTGGACCGACCTCATGCGACCAAACGAGTTCGATACCGCGTGCGGCTGGAGGGCGGGAACCCGGCCGAGGTGTTCGCCTCGGGCCCGTCGCAACAAGTTCGCTCGATCGATCCCCAGACCGCCGAAATCACGGTCGTTGCGCTTCGGCCTGGCCGATCGAAAGCCGATGGGGCGTTGGGAAGGGAAGGGAAGGGCCCACCGGCGTCTGGCGGGGCGGCCGATCCGCCCACCGCCGACGATCGCCAGCCGAACAACTGGATCCAGAGCGATCACCCGGCCATCGTGGCCGCGGCCAACGAGGCCGCCGGCAAGATCGAGGATCCCTGGCAAGCGGCCGTCGCCCTCGAACGCTGCGCCCGGGAGCGGATTCGACGGCCCGGTTTCTCTCAGGCGTTCGATACCGCGGCCGACGTGATGCAGTCGGGCGAGGGCGACTGCACGGAGCACGCCGTGCTCCTGGCCGCCCTGGCCCGCGCCCGCGGATTCCCCGCTCGGGTGGCCATCGGCCTGATCTACTCCAACCGATCCTTCCTTTATCACATGTGGACGGAGCTACACATCGACGGCCAATGGATTCCCCTGGACGCCACCTTGGCCCAAGGCGGCATCGGCGCCGCCCACCTGAAGCTCACGCACAGCAACCTCGCTGGCGCGTCGGCCCTGACGTGCTTCCTGCCGGTCGCCCAGGTGATTGGCCGGTTGCGAGTGAAGATTATTGAATTCGAGTAGTACTGCCGAGGGTTCTTTAGCCTCTTACGGAGCGTGATAAAGGAACTTGGCCGATTGCGATGACGGAGCGCGGGCATCTTGCCCGCATTGGTCTTGGCGGGCGGGACGCCCGCGCTCCGGGACTTGCGGGCGGGACGCCCGCGCTCCGGGACTTGCCCCCAGCGAGAAGGCCCGTGAACGGGCCTCGCGCCGTGATGTTAGCCCACGGTTACCCGGCGTGAACGCCGGGCCGAAGACCGCCTGCGGCGGAAAACGCCCGTCAACGGGCGTCGTCGCCCAACTTCTTGCCGGCGATCCTCGGAACGTCCTGGTTCCGCGGTAAAGGCGGGCATTCTTTATCGACGCCTGCTGTCTCGATTAAAGTAACTCGGCCGACTGTGATGACGGAGCGCGGGCATCTTGCCCGCATTGGTCTTGGCGGGAGGGACGCCCGCGCTCCGTCATCTCGCCCACCATTCACGGAGCGCGGGCATCTTGCCCGCATTGGTCTTGGCGGGCGGGACGCCCGCGCCGCGGGATTTGCCACGTTCCATGACCGCACCAACTTGCTACATGACCTATTTTCTCGATTAAACTACTGTGTCCCCTTTTGGCTCCCGTCTTTTGTCGAGACCATGCCTGCCGTGCGAGCCTGGTGTCCAGTGATTGCTCCCGTTCAGTTGGGGGCGCGGCCCTCGCTAGGGAATCGGCCAAGGCCAAGGCCAAGGCCCGTTGCCGGGCGTCTTCGCACAGCCTTTTTCTGGGGAAGGTTCAGGTTGAGGTAGACGAGCATCGGGCTTAGTTTGAGAAACACGTTGGGTTATTAGCTCCCCACGCACCGAATAGGGTGTCTTCGCTAGATATTAGGAGTTGTTTGGGGGTGGTCCAGATGTCGGATATTTCCCCTTGTTCGGGTGGGAAATCCACTTGTATTCTGTCTGTGATTAGGCGTTGCAAAAACACTGGGGATTGATACACTTAGCGGAATAGTGATTTGTGGTAGGTCAGTTCAGGTAGAGTCTCGCAAGATCCGGTAAGAGGATTGGGCTTTGGGTTTTTTGCCTTAAGTCGGCTGGACGAGAGGAATTGCGGCAGCAGATGACTATTACGAAGACGCGCAAACAGGAGCTGATTGGCCAGTTCAGGCGAAGCGAGAATGATACCGGCTCCGCGGAAGTACAGATTGCCATCTTGACGAGTCGGATCAATTCGCTGACGGAGCACCTGCAAAGCCATCGTAAGGACTTCGCCGGCCGCCGGGGGCTGTTGATGCTGGTCGGCCGCCGCCGTCGCTTGTTGGACTACCTCAAGCGGGTGGATCCCAAGCGATATCTCGACGTGATCGGGCGGTTGGAGATCCGCAAATAGGTTCCCCCGCCTTCTCTCGTTCCATGTCGTTGGCGTGGGTCCGCCAGGGCCGGTTCTTTTCGTGTATCTTCGAGGCTCGCAACGAGGCGAAGGTAGGGAATCTACATTGAAAGTACGTGTTGAGAAACGGATTGGAGCAAGCACTCTTTGGATTGAAACCGGAGAGCTGGCAAGACAGGCGTCGGGCAGTTGCATTGTAGGGTACGGCGAAACCGTAGTGCTCTGCGCCGCCGTGATCGGGCCCCCGAGGCCCGGTATTGATTTCTTTCCCTTGACGTGCGACTATCGGGAGCGGGTCGCCGCCGCCGGGCGATTTCCTGGCGGGTTCTTGAAGCGCGAGGGGCGGCCGACTACTCGGGAAGTGCTGATTTCTCGGCTCATCGACAGGCCCATTCGGCCCTTGTTTCCCGAATGGTTCCGCGACGAAGTCCAAGTCCAGGCCTTCGTCCTCGCCGCTGATCGCGAGAACGATCCCGACGTGCTGGCGATGATCGGGGCGTCGGCTGCGCTGGCGCTTTCACCAGCCCCCTTTCAAGGGCCAATCGGCGCGGTTCGGCTGGGGCGGATCGACGGTCAGTTCGAGGTGTTTCCCACCGTGGAACGGCTCGAAGTGAGCGATCTGGACCTGGTGGTTTCCGGTTCCAAGGATTCGGTCCTGATGATCGAGGGCTTTGCCCAGGAGATGCCCGAGGACCAGATGGTGCGGGCGATTGCCACGGCTCAGGAGTTCGTGGCCCAAGTGGTCGATCTCCAACGGGAATTGATCGAAAAGGTCCAGCCGGTCAAGGCGACCCACGATGTTCCGCCGCCCAGCCCTGTCGCCGAACCCCTGAGGGAGAAGTACTACGAGGCGCTTCGCGCGGCGAAGCAGACGCCGGGCAAGCAAGCGAGGGCCGACGCCGTCGCGGAGCTGTACGCGAAGGTCGTGGCCGAGATGATCCCGGACCCGGCGGCCGAGGGAGCGATCGCCCAGGAGGAACTCGACCGCGCCTGGCACGAGTTGGAACGGCGCGTCGTCCGCGATTTGATCCTGGGTGGAACGCGGCCCGACGGACGCGACGCCAAGCAGCTCCGCGAGATCACTTGCAAGGTGGACGTTTTGCCGCGGGTCCACGGTTCGGCGCTGTTCCAGCGCGGGGAGACCCAGGCGATGATCACGGTGACGCTGGGGACGCCGCGCGACGAGCAGCGGGTGGACGGGCTGACCGAGGAGTACAGCAAGAAGTTCATGCTGGACTACTATTTCCCGCCGTTTTCGGTGGGCGAGGTGCGGCCCATTCGCGGTCCAGGACGCCGCGAAATCGGGCACGGGGCCTTGGCCGAGCGGAGCGTCAAGCCCGTCCTTCCCCAGCCCGAGGACTTCCCCTACACCATCCGCATCATCTCCGACATCCTCGAATCGAACGGTTCCAGCTCGATGGCGTCGGTGTGTGGGGCCACGCTGGGGTTGATGGCGGCCGGGGTGCCCATCGCCAATCCCGTGGCCGGCATTTCCATCGGCCTGGTCAAGGAATCGGATCGCTGGGTGCTTTTGACCGACATCATCGGCGACGAGGACCACTTCGGCGACATGGACTTCAAGGTCGCCGGCACGCAGAAGGGGATCACCGGCATCCAGCTCGACCTGAAGATCGCCGGCATCGACGACCAGATCATCCGCGCCACCCTCGACCAGGCCCGCCAAGCGCGGATCGAGATCCTCCGCAAGATGCTGACCGCCATTCCGCGGCCTCGGGCCGACATCTCGAAGTACGCCCCGCGCTTGCTCCGCACCAAGATCGACCCGGAGAAGATCGGGTTGCTCATTGGACCGGGCGGAAAGACGATCCGGAGCATCCAGGAGAGCACGGGCGCGTTGATCGAGGTCGACGACGACGGCACGGTGGTCGTCTCCTGCGCCGACATGGAAGGCGCCCGCGCCGCCATGGAGCAGGTCGAGGCCCTGACCGCCTCCGTGGAGGTCGGCAAGATTTACAACGGCCGGGTAACGAGCATCAAGGACTTCGGCGCGTTCATCGAGATTTTGCCGGGCAAGGACGGACTGTGCCACATCAGCGAATTGTCGGACGAGTACGTCTCCAGCGTCACCGACGTCTGCAAGGTCGGCGACCGCGTGCTGGTCAAGGTGATCGCCATCGATGAACAGGATCGGGTCAAGCTCAGCCGCAAACGGGCGATGAAAGAGCGGGCCACGTGAGCGACGTCCATCAGCGACTTGTCGATCAATACACCGAAATCGCCAAGCTCGCCGGGGGCTTGGCCCACGAGATCAAGAATCCCCTCTCCACGATCCGCTTGAACATGGATCTGTTGGCCGAGGATTTCGCGGCCGACGCGGAGAATCCCGTGTTCCGCCGGGCCCTGGTCAAGGTGCGGCGCGTGCAACACGAGTGCCAGCGGTTGCAGGAACTGCTCGACGATTTCCTCAACTTCGCCAAGGTCCGGCGGTTCAATCTCCAGCCGAGCAACCTTAATCAGCAGGTCAAGGAGGTGCTGGATTTCTTTCGCCCCAAGGCCCGAGAGTCGCGGATCGAGATCATCGAGTTCCTCGCCGCCGACCTGCCCACGGTCTTGCTCGACCGCGAGGCGTTTCGCGGGGCTTTGCTGAACCTGGTGCTCAATGCGCAGCAGGCGATGCCCGACGGTGGGCAACTCGTCGTGCGGACCAGCGCGACGTTCGACGGCGTGACGCTGGACCTGATCGACACCGGATGCGGCATGGACGGAGCGACGCTGGCAAAGATTTTCGAGGCGTTTTTTTCGACGAAGAAATCGGGATCGGGACTAGGCTTGCCGACGGCGCGCAAGATCATCGAGGGTCACGGGGGTCAGATTTCGGTGCAAAGCGAGCCTGGCAAGGGGACGCAATTCACCATCAAGCTTCCCGCCCCCGCCCGGCTGGCGGCCGACCC
>Ga0209101_1001950_pt1 | contig 14375 bp, 12 predicted proteins | sample ConPoolayeCmetaG_FD_185481 | JGI IMG/M metagenome (GOLD analysis project Ga0209101, IMG submission 185481) | Hot spring microbial mat communities from California, USA to study Microbial Dark Matter (Phase II) - Cone Pool mat layer C metaG... ... | reverse complement strand
GCTGCCGACGAAACTGTGGAAGCCCGCTGTCTGGGCCTATATCCGCTATTTGCGGGATTGGGCTCAATACTCGCGGATGGCGGGAAGCGAAACGTGGCGGTTTGCGGACACCTATCCCTGTCTTTTTGACCGCATGGCTACCACGCCTTTCGACGCGCATTATTTCTATCAAAACGTATGGGCTTTTAAGGCGATAAAGAGGTCGGAGACACCCTATCATGTTGATGTGGGGTCGCAGGTGAGTTTTGTGGGGCTGTTGACTGCAATTACCCACGTTATTTTTGTTGATATTCGCCCTCTGGTGGTGAACGTGTCGAATTTCGATTCAGTGGCTGGCGACATTCTTAACCTGCCTTTCGACAGCGGCTCGGTGCGTTCGCTTTCCTGCTTGAACGTCGCCGAACACATTGGACTGGGGCGGTACGGTGATCGGCTGGACCCTGCGGGCACGAAAAAGGCTGCCCGCGAGCTGGGCCGTGTCCTGGCTCGCGGAGGGGACCTGTACTTTGCAGTTCCAGTAGGTAGGCCGCGGGTTTGTTTCAACGCCCATCGCATCCATTCGCCTCAGCAGATACTGGAATACTTTCACGGCCTCGACTTGGTGGAATTTTCTGCGGTCGGAGATGATGGAGCCTTCATCCACGAGGTAGAGCCAACAGGTTTTGAGAATGCGACGTATTCTTGCGGGCTATTTCATTTCAGGAAAGACTTGTGATGCCAAACCCATTGTCTGTACTGCGTAGGTTGAGAAATGCTTTCATGTTCGCGCGTGAGATGTTTGTGATTCCATATTGTGGTTGTGGTGGGCATAATGTGGGGACAAACAATGAGGGGAATCGCGACGCATGGATACAAAACGCTCTCCTAGCCATCCCGGCTGGCCATCGTATTTTGGATGCCGGCGCGGGGGAGTGCCGGTACAAACAGTTTTGTGCACATCTCGATTACGTCTCACAAGATTTCGCCCAATATGATGGGCGGGGGGACGGCGAGGCGCTACAGACTGGCGCCTGGGATTATTCGCAGATTGACATCATCAGTGACATCACAGATATTCCTCAGCCGGATGGTTCGTTTGATGCTGTGCTATGCAGTGAGGTTCTGGAGCATCTTCCTGAGCCAATTCTCGCCTTACGGGAGCTGACGCGCCTGATCAGGCCGGGTGGCGTACTCATATTGACTGCGCCGTTCTGTGCATTGACACATTTTTCGCCGCATTTTTACTACACGGGATATAGCCGGTATTTCTATGAATATTGGCTGGCCAGGTTGGGTTTTGAGATCGTAGAACTGAAGTGGAATGGCAATTATTTTGAGTATCTAGCACAGGAGCTGAGGCGGCTTCCCAGTGTGGGGCAAAAGTATGCCGGCAGAGGCTTGAGCCGAGTTGAGCAGCGCGCAATCGAAATTATTTTGCATTTACTCGCTCGACTTTCCCAGGGCAATAACGGGTCTGAGCAACTGTTGTCGTATGGGTTACACATCCTTGCACGTAAACAGGAAGGGTGTGCTTCGGAGCTGTTGACATGGTCATCGTGCGACTGATCGGCGGGCTGGGCAACCAGATGTTCCAATATGCGGCGGGGCGTAGCCTGGCGCTGCGACATGGCGTGGCGCTGAAGCTCGATATCAGCGGGTTCGCTGATTATCCGCTGCGACGATACAGCCTGGGCTGCTTCAATATCGTTGAGGAGTTCGCCTCACCTGAAGAGATTGCGCGGGTGAAGTCGCCGCCGCGCCGCCGATTGGTGCGGCTGATTCGCCGGGCCTGGCGCAAGGTGGCCGGGCCGCCGCCCTACTATCGTCAGCCGGTCTTTCAGGAAAGCATGTTGCGCCCTTTTGACCCCAATATCTGGAGGACACCGCGCGATGTGTACCTGGATGGCTATTGGCAGAGCGAGAAGTACTTCAAGGATATTGAGCACATCATTCGCAGCGAGTTTACGTTCAGGCCAGAACAGGACCTGCAGAGCCGCGACATCGCCGCGATGATCGCCGAGACGAATTCGGTCAGTATCCACGTGCGGCGCGGTGACTATGTGTCCAACCCGCTGACGAACCGGGTTCACGGCGTGTGTGGTTTGGATTACTATGCTGCGTGTGTGCGCTTCATGGCGGACAGAGTGGGTAAGCCTCATTTCTTTGTTTTTTCCGATGAGCCAGAATGGGCTGCGGAGAATTTACGTTTCGCTTACCCGATGACCTTTGTCACGCATAACCGCGATGGGCGGGAGTATGAAGACCTGCGCCTGATGAGCCTATGCCGGCATCACATCATCGCCAACAGCTCGTTCAGTTGGTGGGGGGCGTGGCTCAACGCCAGGGCGGGGAAAATCGTGCTTGCGCCCCAAAGGTGGTTTAATGAACCGGACCGAGATACGTCGGACCTGGTGCCGGATGGTTGGATCAGGGTTTGAGACAACATGAACGACTTTTCTCCTCGTGTCAGCGTCCTTATGCCAGTCTACAACGGCGAACAATATCTCGATGAGGCTGTGCAAAGTATCCTGTGCCAGACATTTCGAGACTTTGAGTTTCTCATTATTGATGATGGCTCGACCGATGGCACGAAGGCGATACTTGACAGTTACAACGACGAGAGAATTCGCCTTGTGCGCAATGAACGCAACATGGGTCTGACCAAATCGCTGAACAGAGGTCTGGTGTTGGCGCGGGGAGATTATATTGCCCGCCAGGATGCGGATGACGTTTCCCACCCGGAACGTTTGGCGAAGCAGGTGCAATTTCTGGAGAGCAATCCTCAGGTAGGCATGTTGGGTACGGCTTACCAGAGAATTGATGTTCACGGTCTACCCCTATCCACGGTTGAGGTCTTGGCCAGCAACTCAGAAATCCAGGATGCTCTTTTATATGGAAACCGCTTTTGCCATGGCTCGGTCATGCTGAGGCAAAAGGCGTTGGAAGCTGTCGGCAATCATTGTTATGAAATGGCTGAACCCGCCGAGGACTACGATCTGTGGCTGCGTATGAGCGAACGGTTTGAGGTGGCCAATCTGCCGGAAGTGCTGTACAGCCTGCGGATGCATTCGGCGTCGTTGTCGTCGGTGCGGGCGGCGGAGCAGCGGCGGTGCGCGAGGATGGCGGTCGAGAAGGCTTTGGAGCGGCGATTCCGGGAATATGGCAGCGCGCTGGTGTCGGATGAAGCGTTGGCGAGGTGCTACCTGGAGCTTGGTTTACAGCATGTCGCTGAAGGCGATTGCCTTTCGGCATCGAAATATTTTGATAAATCGCTTGAGGTTTACCCTCAACGAGACTTGTGGGAATCTGATTTTGAACTACTGGCTTTGCGCAAGGTGATGGACCTTTATCATGTAGTGTTGCGGCCAAGCCTGAGTCATGAGGACGCTGCATTGGTGTCGGTTGGTTTCGTTCAGAGGGTGTCTCGAATGATGCCGTCTTCTCAATATCGCCGCGCTGCACTGGAGGCAAGGATGTTGTCTGAGTTAAGGATTTCAATGGCGTTTGCATGTTACCGTGACAAGATTTACGGTCCCGTGCCGAAGTTGTGCCTGTTGGGACTATGGGGTGATCGTCGCTGGCTGGGAAATCGAGGTGTATTGTCCATTGCGATACATTCTGTGTTGAAGCGAGCAAATCGCTTTTTGGAGAGACGGATTTTGGAGAAATAGTTCCACGGCTGAGCCAAAAGGACATTATGACAAAAAAGTTGTTAGAGGATAAACCGGCATCATTGCTGACAAATCCTGGGTTTCTGGCACTTGTCCTGCTCGGTAGTTCGATGGTATGGACGTTGGCGACACTCGCCTGGGCGCCGGTAAGTGACTGGGCGCAACCCGCTGTGGTGCCGCGTCCTCCTGGTAGCATGACGGGGAATGCGTTGGCGGTTGATACTACAGGAACCCTTCACGTCTTCTGGAGTGGTTCAGCCGCAGACGATGTGGTAATTGCCGGCCTAGAGAGTGAAGAGCAAAATCGGGATATTTTCTATTCCACGTGGAATGCGACGTCTTGGTCCGACCCTGTCAATATCATCAGTGGTAGCGGGGCGGTTTTTCATCCTCGTGTCGCCCTCGATGATCTGGGAAGGTTGCACATGGTCTGGAACGATGTGTGCCTTAAGTACTCGTGGGCACACATTAGCGAGGCAAGATCGGCGCGAGTCTGGATGAACCGGGCCAAATGCATAGCCGACTTGGCGACGACTCAACCTGCGATCGTGGCCAACGATAGCTTAGGCGTTCTTGTGGCTTATACGACTGGGCAAGGAAGTGTCCAGCTTGTGCAATCTGATGGAGGGGATGCACCGTGGTCAGCGCCCGAAACGGTGGGGGTAGCGCGGGCCGGTTCTAACAGTACTGAGGCGGCGGTATATACCGGCCACCCTGCGCTGACGGTTGACAGCTCCCGAACTATTCATGTGACCTGGTCGTCGTACCCAAATCGGGCGTATCCGCCACTGGGGCTCTTTTATGCTCATCGCATCGATGGGGATGAAACATGGAGCGCGCCTTTCGAGCTTGGCCCCATGCACCACACTCAAGCTGCTTTGGCGGTGGTAGATGGTCGAACAGTGGTGGCTGTCTGGAACGGCGATGTCGGACTGGCCGGTCGTTACGCGCGCATTTCTGAGGATGGTGGGCGCACATGGTCTCCGATGGAAGTCATCTTGCCTCAAACAGTAGGTGGAGGAATGACGGAGTCGCCAGGAATCGCAATTGATGGGGTGGGAACAGCGCATGTCATGGTGGCGAGCGACGAGTGGGTTTTTTATACTTGCCTTGAGAATGGTCACTGGACGCCCCCTGTCCAACTCCCCCCGCCGCTTCCCGATTTTGATGGGAGAAAACAGGTCAAAATTGACCTAAAGCATCAGGAGACCAACAGCCCCTTTCTAGCAATTGTGGGGGGTAATCAACTCTGTGCTGTGTGGGCAGCAGCGAAAGTAGGGTTGTTTTACTCTTGTCGAGACATTGCTGCGCCGGCCACATCGCCAAGGCCAGTAGCAACGAATAGCGCTACTGTGACCCCTACGCCTAAGGCAACAGTGGAAGCGATTAGGACTTCAACTGCGCTTGTCATACCACGTCCTACTCTGCTGGCTTACCGTGGACAAATATCGAGGGATTTTAATGAAATGCCTCCTCAATGGATTCCGTTCGTGATTGCAGTGGCATCTGCAGTTGGAGGTATACTTGCTGTGATTTTGCTTCAAAGTCTGTTTTTTCGGAAATAGTTACCCGTGGAAAAACAGGGCAGGGCTAATTAGACTGATGGGTGATAAGATTCACTACTAGACCGGGGTGGATTTGTCCGTGAGGATACTGTACATAAACCCTGCAACGAGCATAGGAGGTGCTGAGACTAATCTGTTAAACCTTCTGGAGTATGGCCCTAAGTTCGGGGTGGAACCGGCAGCAGTTCTCATCCCTGGTGATGGCTCACTCAAAGAAGAGATTGAAAGTAAGGGGATTCCTGTAGGTATTGTATCCTATTATGGATTCAAACTTCCTAACCCGCTCCGATATTTTCAGACTCTGCTAGAGATGAATTTCTGGGTTCGGCGGACTAAGGCGGATGTGATACATCACAACCTGCAGTTTTTGTCTCACTACACATTTCGATTGGGACAAATCAGCGGTAAACCAACTGTGTGTCACGTCCGCAGCATTGACACAAACGGTTATGTAATACCTCCTCAGAGGCGTTGGCTTTCGAAAATGAGCCGCATTGTTGCGATTTCCAATGCGGTGAAGCAGGACTTAGTGCGTTATGGGATCCCTGCTGAAAAAATTGTGGTTGTCTATGACGGGATAAATACAGGTTGTTTTTCTGGCTCGAGCAATGACCGTTCTCTGCGTGACGCCGTGAGTATCAGTGATGACATAACTTTAGTTGGCCTGATTGGACGGCTCGAAAGAGAAAAGGGGGTCTTAGATTTCATTGAGGCGGCTCGAATTGTCGTTGGGCGTGGCGCTAAAGTGCGTTTTATCGTGGTTGGTCAGGATAGTTGCGGAGGGCAGTTCGAGCGAGAAGTCAAGCATACCTGTCGAAGACTGGGATTGCAGGATCACGTGTCTTTTCTAGGATTCCGAAAGAATATTCCACAAATCCTGAGAGAACTCGACGTGTTCGTACTTGCGTCATGGATGGAAGGTTTATCGGATGCCGTCCTGGAAGCCATGGCCAGTCGGACGCTGGTAGTAGCAACCAAAGTTGGGGGGGTTTGCGAAATTCTGCAAGACGGGCAGACTGGGATTTTGGTCAGCCCGCATAATCCAGCGGACTTGGCCCGAGGTATTTTAGATGCCTTAAACTTGCCTCTTGAACGTGCGTCTGCCATTACGTCGGCAGCTTACGAGAAAGTAACCAGGGATTTCAGCATGCAGCGACAGGTCGAACATCTGAGATTGTTGTATTCTTCACTTCTCCGCACAGAAGTTAGACCATGAAGTACCATGTATTGAAACAACAAGTGGAACCATGACCAAAGTGCTTTTTATTGCCCACTATAGCGGTATCGGCGGCGCAGAAACAAATCTGCTGAATATCATGCGCTTCGCCTCGCAGGGGAACTTTCAGCCAGTTGGCGTATTGGTCCCTAGACGTGGGCCGCTCTCCGACGCCTTCGAAGAGCTGGGTTTTCCGGTCGGAGTTGTCCATTATCATGCACTGCGTTGGCCCAACCCGCTGCGCTATCTTCAGACCCTGTGGACCCTGCGATCTTGGGTCAAAAAGACTCAGGCCGATGTGATCCACCTCAATCACCAGTGGCTCATTGAATTCGCGGTGCGAGCTGGCCAGCTCACGGGTTGTCCGGTGGTGTGCCACGTTCGCAATTTGTTGTCCGAGGCTGAGATACAAGGGCTCCAGCCGTGGTTGGCGGAAGCCGAGGCAATTGTGGGGGTTTCGCACGCGGTAGTAGATAGACTTCTGACCAGTGGCGTGCCACGGAATAAGGTTCATTTGATTCACGATGGAATTGAAATGGATAAGTTGGCGGCAGTGTACCCGGCTGGCGCATTCCGTCAGGAACTTCGGCTTTCGCCATCAGTTCGTCTCGTCGGCGTGGTCGGACGGGTGGTTCCAGAAAAGGGAATTGAGGATTTTGTGGAGGCGGCCGCTACGGTTCTCAAACGAACGTCGAATGTGCGGTTCGTTGTCGTGGGCGACGATGCAGAGAGCGGATCTTATATAGAGTTCCTGAAAAACAGAGCGGCCGCCTTAGGTGTCGAATCGCATATCAATTTTACCGGGTTTCGTCGCGATGTACCGGCCATTTTGCAGGACTTAGACCTGGTCGTTTTGCCCTCTCGCAGCGACATGCCTGAGGGACTGCCCAACAGCGTGCTCGAAGCGCTGGCTGCTGGTCGTATCGTGGTGGCGACGCGCAACAGCGGTGTGCCGGAGGTCGTTCACGATGGCGTGAATGGCCTTCTTGTAGATTGTGACGACGTGCCTGCGTTGGCAGAGGCGATGGAACGCGCCCTGACGTTGCCCGAGCAAGGTCGGCTTTGGATGCAGGAAGCGGCTCGCCAGTCCGTCCAGGACAGGACAATTGAGAATCAGGTGCGTCAGTTGGGAGAGTTGTACCGATATGTTCTATCAAAACGGCAACGAAGGCCTGACTAGTGCCAATCTTGTACTGGCCTGATACAGTTCTGGAAAGCAATAAGAATGTCTAGCAGAATACGGTGTCTTTTGATTGCTCCCCTGGCCAGAGGTGGCGGTTTCACTGGTGAGGATGCTTACACAGAATCTCTGTTACGCTACCCACCCCGTGGGGTCGAATATATCTTTCATGACGACTTGATACGAGACTCAAAAGGCTGGCGAGTGCCTTGGGTTCACAAGCTTTTCCACTGGCTGGGTGAATCGCGCTGTGGGTTGTTGCCTCATACATGGGTTCAAACGTTCGGAACGAATGAGCATTTTGATCTGATTCATATTCACGGTTGGGCAGTGCATCTCGCGGGGAATCTCAAGAACCGAGCGCCTATTGTCATCAGTGCCAGTTCTGCCCCAACCTATGGTCTACGCACTTACAAAGAGTGGTCAGATCGAAGAATCGCTGTATACGGTTGTGTGATGAAGCTGCTACAACGAAGACTCGAGATTTATGATAGCTTCTTCCACAGTGGGCCGGCGCGGCGCATTCTGCTCTGGTCTCGATGGGCGCGTGATTACTACATTGACGAAGGGACCGACGGTTCGCTACTGTCGGTTGTATCGCCAGGCTTATTCGTACCCGAGCTCCGGAGTCGTCAAGCTGATGATCAGTTAAAGCTGCTCTTTGTCGGGAATGACTTCGTCCGAAAGGGTGGTATAGCACTCCTGCAAGCTTTCTCAGACTTGCGCGCCCGGTTCGGACATAAAGTCACCCTGACTATCATCAGCAATTATACATGGTCGAAGGCCATACCATATGGAGTGGCTTGGCTGCGAAGTGTGAGTCACTTGGAAATTGATAATGTCTATCAAGAACATTCCTTGTTCGTGTTACCGGCCTACGCAGAGGGTTTTGGCATGTGCGTCCTTGAAGCCATGTCGCACGGTTTGCCTGCCGTAGTTACGAATATTGCGGCCCTACCTGAGATTGTGTCGGATGGGGTGACCGGCTTTACCTGCCCGATAGGTAACATCGAGACATTAACTACAGCGCTGGAACGTCTCGTGTGTGATGATGATCTGCGCGCCCACATGTCTCGCGCTGCTCGTGAACGAGTCGCAACACATTTTAGCCCGCCAGTGGTTGGAGCTCAGCTCCGTCAAGTATATGACGAGGCGGTTCATTATTAGATTGGCTAAATCTGTCCACAATCTGCCATGTCGCCGGTCGGATCCAGCAATTGCTTAGAAAGAATCCAATTGCGGCGCTAGTTTTGGACGTTCATTACAAGCATGCTGCGGATGAGACCGGTTGATGGCTTCTTTGACTGTTCGCATATTTATCCATAACTTCAGCCTCCAACTCACAGCCACCCTAAGGTCGCAGAGTGTTGGGATGTTGGATACCCCAAAGGAAGAATCTTTGACTTACACCAATTGCCCTAAGCTATCAGTCGTTGTAGTAGCCTATAACGAAAGTCACATGTTAAATGATTGCCTGCGCTGCGTCGAATGGGCTGACGAGATTGTTGTAGTTGACTTAGGTAGCAGTGATGATACAGTGGAGATCGCCAAAAGGTTTGGTGCCAAGGTGTATGAGCACCCGCACGTGAATTGGGTGGAATTGGTACGCAATTTCTCCTTTGAATTGGCAACGGGTGACTGGATCCTCATGCTTGATCCAGATGAGAGAGTGCCTCCGAAGCTTGCTGAGGTGATCCGCGCGCTTATCCGTGGGTCACCTCAGTTCACGGCGGTGCGCATTCCGTTTTGCCATTCGATATTCGGCAAGATCATTGATCGCTCTGGCTGGGGACACCACGCTCTAACCAGGCTGTTTCGTCGTGGCCATGTAACATGGAGGCCTGAGGTGCATTCGCAGCCTGAGGTATCTGGGGCTGTCCTCACGCTGCCCTACTCTGGTTCAGAAATGGCCATCTTTCACTTAAATTATTCTAGCGTCAGTCAGTGGGTCGAAAAAATGAACAGATATACAACGGCTGAGGCGCAGCGCCTCAGAGCGCGACATCGATCATTTCACCCACTGAAGCTGTTCTACCAGCCCGCGAAGGAATTCTGGAATAGATACTTCATTGCCCAAGGGTTTCGAGATGGTTTGCATGGCCTGATACTGAGCCTGCTGATGGCATTCTATTACCTAGTTACATACGTGAAGTTGTGGGAACTCGAGAGGAACGAGTCGGCTTCACCGAAGTAAGTTCTGTTCGTATCAACTACTGACCGGAACGCAAGTTTTTAAATTTTGGCCGCTTATGGTGTATAATAAGCGGCATGGACGAGAAACGATCACACGAAGCAAAAGATTGGAAGGAAGGCCGACGCTTACGGGCCTGGGAGTTGTATCAGGCTGGCTGGAAACAGGTCGAGATTGCCGAAGCGTTGGGGGTCACACCTGGAGCAGTCAGCCAGTGGTTGAAGCGGGCGCGAGAAGGCGGCGTAGCAGCGCTGTACAGGCGCAAGGCGGCTGGGCCGAAGCCTTGGCTGAGCGCCGAGCAGCGTGCACGCCTGCCGGAATTATTGGCGCGCGGGGCGGAGGCCTACGGTTTTCAGGGCGACCTTTGGACGCGGCAACGGGTGGCGGAGGTCATCAGGCGTGAGTTTGGCGTGCGGTACACGCCGGTGCATGTTGGGCGCCTGTTACGCGCTTGTGGGTGGAGTGTACAGAAGCCTGTCCGCCGTGCCCGCCAGCGGGACGAAGAAGCGATTCAGCGCTGGCAGGTCGAGCGTTGGCCAGAGGTTAAAAAAAAGCCTTAGAGGAGGAACGCACGCTGGTCTGGGTTGACGAGTCAGGCTTCTACCTGTTGCCGGCGGTGCAGCGCAGTTACGCACCGAAAGGACAGACGCCGGTCTTACGGCACACCTTGAGTAATGATCATCTGTCGGCCATCGGCGCCATCACGCCTGATGGCCGGTTGCACATGCAGGTGCAGGAACACGCCTTTCGGAGTGAGGGGGTGGTGCGTTTTCTGGAGCATCTTCTGCGCCACATTCCGGGCAAACTGCTGATCATCTGGGACAGGTCACCCATTCACCGCAGCAAGGCCATCAAGGAGTTTCTATCTAATGGTGCGGCCAAGCGCATTCATTTGGAACAGTTGCCGGCCTATGCGCCAGAACTGAACCCGGCTGAAGGCATCTGGTGCTATCTGAAACGGGTTGAATTGAGAAACGTTTGTTGTCGTGACCTGGCGCATCTTCAAGTTGAGTTGCGTCGGGCCAAGGAGCGGTTGCGGCACAAGAAGCAAGTCATTCAGGCCTGTATCCGACAGCCCGGATATGTTTAGATAATTATGTTTTGGTCAGTAAGTTAACGCCAAGGTGAAATTTACATCGGCTGTTTCTCAAGGCTCTTGCAGTTTAAGCAGACCAGACAATTAAATGCAGTTTTGCGAGCCCATTTGGGACGATCATGTGGGCAGTTTTAGCTTGCAGGATGGTTGAGTTGCAGAAAATGCAAAATCGCTACCATAATATCAGATCACGCTAACTCTGCGGGTTTCACTTTAGCTGAAGTTTAGGTGCACTAGCTTGGAGAAAGTCGTCATCGTCATCCTCAATTGGAACAACGCGCCTGATACGCTGGCCTGCCTGGAGTCGGTGTTCCGGCTCGAGTATGACAGTTTCGATGTGGTCGTGGTGGACAATGGCTCGACAGACGGGTCGGCGGACCGTATTCGGGCTGCGTACCCCACGGTGCATCTCATTGAGACTGGCGATAACCTGGGCTATGCGGAGGGCAACAATGTCGGCATCCGCTGGGCTTTGGCCCACGGCGCGGAGTATGTGTTCATCCTCAACAACGACGTGTTGGTCGCGCCGGACTCACTCTCCTGTCTTGTTTTGGTGGCCGAGACCGATCCCGCCATCGGTATACTGGGGCCGACCGTATATTGCGTCCAACCCGCAAGCACAGTGTTCGCGGCAGGAAGCATGATTAAGTGGGCCGATGGCAGGTTGGTGCATCGGGGCATGTTTCAACCGGTGGATGCCGTTCAACCGCCTTCTGCGCCTGAGTCCATTGACTTCGTTTCCGGATGTGCCTTGCTTATCCGAAGAGAGTGCGTCGAGAGTGTCGGTCTTCTCAACGGAGACTATTACTTGAACTTTGAGGATGTGGAGTGGTGCGTTTTGGCGCAACATAGCCGGTATCGTGTCCTGTACATACCAGCTGCCGTTGTGTGGCACAAGGTCTCGGCAACGTTGGGACAGGCATCGCCTGCTAATACGTACTACATGACCCGCAATGCCTTCCTGTTTTTCTCGACTCATCTCCGAGGAAAAGCCCGGCTGAGGACACTGGCTCATATTCTGTTCAGAGAACTGCGCACGATAGCGGCCCATACCTTCAAGCCGGAATACCGACATCTGCGCAGGAACCGTGATGCTCGTCTCCTGGCGCTGCGGGATGCGGTGCTTGGCCGCTGGGGCAAGATGGGTTCTGACGTAGCAGCGGTTTGTTATGGCAGAAAATAATGAAAATCCTCTTTCTCTCCACCTGGTTTCCATATCCGCCGGATAATGGTTCGCGCATCCGGGCCTACAACCTGCTGAAGAAATTGGCGCGACGCCACGAGATCAGCCTGGTCTCGTTCGTGCGTGACGATGAAGGGAAGACGCATGGCGACCTGCCGGGCCTGTGCTCGTCTATCGAGACGGTGCCCTGGATAGAGTATGCGCCGCGACGGCTGCGCGCGTTGTTGGGCTTTCTTTCGCCCACGCCGCGGTCGGTCGTGGATACGTTCAGCCCTGAGATGGCGCAGCTTGTGGCGCAGAAACTGGCGTCTGGCAAGTTCGATGTTGTTGTTGCGTCTGAGACGGGCACCGCGCCCTATGTGCAGCGGTCGAGGGCGGGCCCGGCCGTTCTAGACGAATTTCAGACCGCCATCATCAAAGATGCTTACGAGCGGGCCGAAAAGCCGACGGTGCGCTTCCGCAACTGGCTGACCTGGACGAAGTGTCGGCGCTATGTCGCCAGCCTGCTGCGATGCTTCGACGCCTGTGTGGTGGCCTCCGCCAGAGAAAGGGCCCATGTCGCGGAAATTGTCCCCGACTACGGCAACGTGCACATCATCCCCAACGGGGTCGATGTGGATGTCTGCCGGCCGGGCCTGGCCGAACCGGCAACTGATACGCTTGTTCACAGTGGCGCGCTGACCTGGAGCGCCAATTACGACGCCGTCTTCTATTTCTTAAGCGAAATTTTGCCTCTCATCCGGCAGCACGCGCCGGACGTGCAATTGAAGGTCACCGGCTCGACGCGAAATGTGGCCATCAACCGCCTGCCTTCTCTGGATGGAGTGGTGTTCACCGGCTACGTGGATGACATCCATCCGGTGGTGGCCGGGAGTTGGGCGTGTGTAGTGCCGCTGCGCATCGGCGGCGGCACGCGGCTCAAAATACTGGAGGCCATGGCTTTGGGCACGCCGGTGGTGTCCACATCAAAAGGTGCGGAGGGGTTGGATGTGACGCACGGCGAAAATATTCTCATCGCCGACGACCCGCGCGAGTTTGCCGCGCAGACCGTCAGGCTGCTGCGTGATCCTGAGTTGAGGCGACATCTGGCCGAGAACGGCCGCCGGTTGGTTGAGCAGAGGTACGACTGGCGACTGATTGGCGAGCAGTTCAATCGCCTGGTCGAAGCTGTAGCGAATAAGAGGGAAAACCGATGAGATTGAGTGGGCTGGCTCATGTCAGACGCATATCTACGGAATCGCTCCTCCGCCCCGCGATCGTCGTTGGCGTGCTGCTGCTGGCGGCCTACCTGGGCCCGCGCGCGTCCGAGAGGTTCTTGCTGCTGCCTGTCGCCGCGGGCGGAGCGCTGGTGCTCATGCGCCGGCCGGAGCTGGGCCTGGTCGCGCTGCTGGTCGGCGCGCTGAGCGTGCCATTTACCGTCGGCACCGGCACGCAGACTTCGCTGAATGTCGCCGTGCTCTTGCCGCCGGCCCTGCTGGCCATCTGGGCCGTCGAGATGGTGCGGCGGAAGGATGTCCGCCTGGTGCCGTCGCCGGTCAACCTGCCGCTGCTGGCCTTTGTCGTCAGCGCGACGCTGTCGTTCCTGGCCGGGGGCATCAAGTGGAACCTGTGGGCCGAGACGGCGAACGTGCGCGCGCAGTTGGGCGGTTGGGCGGTCTTCGCCTTCTCGGCGGGGACTTTCCTGCTGGTCGGCAACCAGATCAAAGAAGTGCGCTGGCTGAAGGTGCTCACCGCCATTTTCCTGGGAGTGGGCGCGTTGTATGTGGCTGGCCTGGCACTGCCCTTTATCGGGCAGTTCACCGGCCGGCTGGTCGTCGGTGGGGCCACGGGCAGCCTGTTCTGGGTGTGGGTGGTCGCGCTGGCCGGCGGGCAGGCGCTGTTTAACAAGAACATCAGCCGGATGGAGCGTGTCGCGTTGCTGGGCGTGGTGCTGCTCACGTTGGGGGTGCGCTGGTTTCAGGGGCGCGAGTGGGCATCAGGCTGGGCGCCGCCGCTGGTCGCGCTGCTGGCGCTGGTGTGGCTGCGCTCGTGGCGGCTGGGCCTGCTGGCAACGGTGGTCGTCGGCGGGGTGTTCTTCTGGGTGCGCAGCCAGGGGGCCATCGCCCCCGCTATGCCGGTGACAGCGCAGGTCCTTAACCTGCTGGGCTTGCCGCAGAACGACCCCAATCTCGCCGCCAGCCTGATCGCTCAGGACCAGTACAGTATTGATACGCGCTGGGTGGCCTGGGATATCGTGGTGAACAAGGTGTTGCCGGCCAACCCCATCCTGGGCCTGGGGCCGGCGAATTACTATC
>Ga0209101_1001949_pt1 | contig 14377 bp, 14 predicted proteins | sample ConPoolayeCmetaG_FD_185481 | JGI IMG/M metagenome (GOLD analysis project Ga0209101, IMG submission 185481) | Hot spring microbial mat communities from California, USA to study Microbial Dark Matter (Phase II) - Cone Pool mat layer C metaG... ... | reverse complement strand
TCTGAAAATCAAGAGCTTTATCGATCACTTCAGAAATTTGGTTATGTTTTGATTTTTAAACCGGTAATGATGACTAAAGATGGTAAATCTAAGGGCAATGTTGATGCGGAATTGGTTTTACAAGTGATGATTGATTGGGAAAAATATAATCAAGCCATTATTGTTTCTTCTGATGGTGATTTTTATTGTTTAGTAAATTATTTGTATGAAAAAATAAATTAGCGATAAAATGAAAAAGGACAGCTTTTGGACGAACCTCAGCCGTGCTTTTTCCTTGTGATTATGAAGTAACCAACTTTGTCAAATGAATGCAGGCTCTATTTCATCAATTATTATAAAAGTATAGTGGTAATATCGTGGTAATTAAAAATTAATAGTATAGTATAGTATTGAGTATTACTTTTTAAATAAAGAGTTTTTTTGTTTTATACTCAACTAACTTAAGATTTGCAGCTTTTTTTGTTATTCCGTTTTTTTTCTATCATTTCGTTTTTTTATCATTCCCGTTTTTTTCTGTCATTCCCGCGCAAGAAGGAATCTATATGATAATAGGTAATACAATTATATAGATTCCTGATTAAGTCAGGAATGACAAAAGATTGTCATTCTGAATTTATTTGCCTGTTGGCAAACAGATTTGAGGATCTCCCTTAAGATGCCGAAATTAGTTTAGCATGATAAAAAAGTTGTCATCCCAAACTTGTTTTGGGATCTCTCTTTTTGTTATTATGAATTTTGTTCTGATGAATATCAGGATTGTTTCGGAATCTCAAATAAGATACTAAACTAGGTTTAGCATGACAATGATTTAAATTAGATTATAAAGTTAAATAATTTGAGAATATATAAGTCTGATAATGTTTACAATATTTATTTTTTCTTTTTCTATCCTATAAATGAAAGAAAATCTTGTGAAGACAGATTTTAAAAAGATTTTTAATTGTTTTTACAATCTAAAATGTTATTTTTTTAGTACAAGTTATGAGAGGGGGTCATTTATCTCTTGCTATTTTTTTTATTTTTGTTATATAATTTTTTCAATTAAAAATTTATTAAAAAACTTATGTTTAATCCTTTAGGTGGTTTAGGCGATTTACAAAAATTACAACAACAAGCACAAAAAATGCAACAAGCTCTTAAGCAAGAACAAGTAGTAGTAGAAAAAAATGGTGTTCGGGTTATACTTCGTGGTGATCAATCAATTGAGTCAATTGAGGTTGATGGTATAGTTGAAAATCGTATTGCTGATGCAATAAATGAGGCAATAAAAAAAACCCAAGAGTTAGCAGCCAAAAAATTAATTGAAATCTCAACTGAGAATAGATAAATTATGATTAAATTATTTTCTGGATCTGCCAATCCATCTTTGAGTGAGGAAGTCGCTAATCTTTTAAATATACCTCTTTCCAAAGCAAAAATTATTCGTTTTACCAACTCTGAAGTAAAAATAACAATTGAAGAAAAAGTAAAGGATAGTACTTGTTTTGTTATCCAACCAACATCTAATCCAACTGATACCCATTTGATGGAACTTCTATTTTTTGCCGATGCTCTAAAAAGAAATGGAGCAAAAAAAATTATTGCTGTTATTCCTTATTTTGGTTATGCACGACAAAACCGAGAACATCTTCCTGGTGAATCGGTTTCAGTAAATGTAGTTATTCGTATTTTAGAATACGTCGGTTTTAACGCTATTTTTACCGTTAGTCTTCATGATGAAGCCACTGAAGGAATATTTTCAGTTACCTTTAAAAATATTGATGGTTTTTTTACTTTAAATGAAAAAGTTGGTTTTTATCTAAAAAAACATTATCCCAATGACAAAGCGATTGTTGTTTCACCAGATCAAGGTGGAGTTGAGCGAGCCCAAACTTTTGCCGAAAACTTCTTTCATCAAAAAGAGGTTGAAATTGCTGTAATTGAAAAAAAAAGAAATTTAGAAAAAATTCATCAATCAAAAGCTTTAAATCTTTTTGGCGAGGTAAGAAATAAAATAGTAATAGTCGTTGACGACATTATCACATCAGGTGGAACATTAGTTCATGCAGCTGAGCTTTGTTTAAAAAAAGGTGCAAAAAAGGTTATTGCAGCAGTTGTTCATCCTGATCTATCATCAGAAGCCAACAAAATAATTGAAAAAAGCCCACTCGAAAAAATCTTTGTTACTAATACAATCCAATTAAAAGAAAAAATTTCAAAAATAGAAATTGTCTCTTGTGCTTCTATGATTGCTAAAACCATAAAAGAATACTTAAATTAATCTATTTTATAAGTCTTATTTTTTCTTGTATATTCTTATTACCGGATGATCAAACACTGTCCATGTTTCTTCCGCTTGCTCATCAGGAAATTCTAATATTGTTTTCCCCAAAAAATTAATCTTTGGGTAAGAAGTAAATTCTTTTATCTTTTCAAAACCTAGTCGACCAAAGAAAATATTTTCGTAATATTGATTTAATTTAGGAAATGTTTTTTTTAACTCTTCACAACGTTTTTTTTCATAACTTAATTTATCAATAAAAATATTTCTTTTTTCTGGCCAAAAACATGTATAATTGGCAAAAATTCTTCGTGATGGAATAAAAATATAATCAGTCAAGCCTAAATGATGTTCTAAATCTCTTTGAAGTTTTACATCTTGATCTAAATCATAAAAATTAAAAGAAAAAATCTGGAAATTCTTTTCCAATAAATTTTTACTTTTAACTTTTGACTTTTGACTTATTAATGGAATATCTACTACATTAGCTGTTTCTGACAAAATATAAGAATTAGCGGGAATATTTTCAAAAATCCACTTAGATGCCTCAAATCGAACGTCAGAATTTTGATAAATCGAAAGATAAGCTATTCCTGGTATAATTGAAATAATAATAATTATAAATTTTATAATTCGTATAATTTTTATTTTTTCTAAAAATAAAATTCCAAAAATTAGTATTATTGGAAAAACTGGAGAAAGAAATCTTGTCCATTTAACATAAATAGACACAATGGATAAAAAATAAATCAAAAACGCCACAATCAAAAAAATTACTTTTTTATCTTTTTTATTATCTCTTATAAATTCTATAAAACCCATAAGACTTACAAGACCGATAAAACCTATTGCCGACGGTATTACCTTTATTAATTGAAAAAAAATTGGTAAACTATAATCAAACTGTTTAGTATAAAAAGTTTTTATCTCTCCCAAAGCTACCGCTTGCTCATATTTAAAAGTTGAATAAAAATTAGGCCAATAAATAAAGTTATGTGGCGAAAAAATTATTGCTATGATTAAACTTAAACTTAAAAAATAACTCAATAAAAAAATTTTTTTAAATAATATTTCTTTACTGCTAAAAATAAGAATCAATATAGGTAAAAATAAAAAAATCAATGAAGAAACTTTAGTAGCTAAAGCTAAACCAGAAATTATTGCTGAAACCTTTAAAAAATAAAAAAGATTAATTTTTTGATCCAAAAAAAGCAAACCTAAATAAATCAATAAAAGATAAAAAAACATCAAAAGCGATTCAGTCGTACCAAAATGAGAGAATTGAATAAAAAAAGGTGAAAAAATAACTATTAACCACCACCAAATTTTTGCTTTTTTTATACCGGTTATTATTTTTATAATTTTTATAATAATTATTGCCGAAAAAATCGAAACTATCGCCGAAATTAATCGCAAAACTATTGTTGCTTGATTAAATGAAATTATCATCCTTCCAAAATCAGAAAATCCCCTAAAAATCCAAATTAAAAAATAACCTAAATAAAGTGGTAACTGTCCATATGCAAAAAAACGAGGATTAAAACATTCATTAATATTTAATATCTTATAATGACCATTTAATAATTCACATCTAAGATTTTGAACTGCAACCGCCATATTTCTTTCATCCGGATGCATTGGGTAGGGCAGTCCCCAATCTAAACCAACAAATCTCGTATAAAACAATAAAAAAACAACAAGCAACCAACAACTAGTAACAATAATATTCCTCTTGATTTTTCCCATTTTTTAATTATAATTTAAAATAATAAGCTAAAAAATTTAATTTATATTTTAATTGTTTAAAACTTAGAGTTGAGTTTTCTAATGAAAATATACGAAATGATTCTTCTTCTTGAAAAAGAAGATGATTTAAAAACAATAAAGGAACTTATTATCCAATATTCAGGAAAAATATTAAATGAAGAAAAATGGGGAGAAAGACTATTGGCTTACCCCATTAAGAAAAAAAATAAAGCTATATATTATATTCTTGATTTCTCTCTAGATAAAAAAAACATTCTCTCATTTAAAACCAAACTTAACTTTAACGAAAAAATTATTCGTTATTTATTATTAGTTAAAGAAAAATAATCTATGGCTAGTCGCTCTTTAAATCGTATTTTACTTATTGGTAACCTAACGCGCGATCCGGAATTAAAATATACTCAGCAAGGAACAGCAATTTGTACTTTTGGTTTAGCAACCAACCGTTCATGGACAACTAATACCGGTGAGCATCGAGATGAAGTGCAATATCATCGAGTTGTTGCTTGGCAAAAGTTAGCTGAACTTTGTGGAAAACTTTTAACTAAAGGACGAAAAGTTTACGTTGAAGGAAGACTTACATATCGTACCTTTACTGGTCGAGATGGTCAACAAAAAACAATTGCTGAAATTGTTTTAGACGATTTTATTGTTTTTAGTGATGGAAAAAAATCTACAGAAGAAGAAAAAATAACCGAAGAAAAAAATAAAGCCGCATCATTAGAAGAAGAAGTTCCGATTGAAGACAGCAATATTGAACCAAAAGAAGAAGTTAAAACGGTAAAAAAAGAAGAAAATTCTGAATCAACAAATCAACCAGAAGATATTGAAGAAAAGATAAATTCTGATGATATTCCGTTTTAATTATCTTAAAAGTATTTATAATTTTTATTAAAAAAATTATTTGATTTTATACTTTAATATGAATAAATGTTATTTTTGTATAAACAAAGTCGAACCGTCATTTAAAAAACCTGAAGTTTTAGAAAAATTTTTAACTCCTAGAAAAAAAATTCAGGCAAGAAAAATTAGTGGTCTTTGTGTTCGTCATCAAAAAAGTTTAGCTCAACAGATAAAATATGCTCGTTTCTTAGCCCTTATTCCTTATGTTTCTTATCAAGGAATTGAATAGTTTATAAAACATAGAAAGCATATTAAACAAATGCCGCCGAAGCCACTCGATCACTTTTTTGCGAAAAACGCATTAAAATTACTCCTTTGGCCGTTCGCGAACGACTAGGAATAGAAGAAATAGGAATTTTAACTACCTGACCCATCTGACTGGTGATAATTACTGTCTCATCTTTATCATTAATAATTTGACAAAAAGCCACTTGCCCAAACTTTTCATCAACCGAAGCAATTTTTACACCTTTCCCACCGCGATGCTGTCCTTTAAAAAAGGAAAGAGAAGTTTTTTTACCAATACCATGATCACCAATAACCAAAACATCCTTTTTAAAATCTTGATTAGAAAAAACATCCACCGCGACCACATAATTTCCACTTGAAAGATCCATTCCTTTAACACCAATTGAAGAGCGACCAGTGATACGTACTTCTTCCTCTTTAAAAACAATTGCCTTACCATCAGTAGAAGTTAAAATCACCTGCCTATTACCATCTGTTAGTTTTACCCACAAAAGTTCATCACTCTTTTCTAGTTTTATTGCAATAATTCCGTTACTTCGAATATCAACATATTCAGAAAAAGGTGTTTTTTTTACAGTACCTTTTTTTGTCGCCATTAAAACAAAAAGTTTATCTTTTTGATCCAAAATTTCTTTATTATAAATCAAAACTGAGGTTATTCTTTCATCTTGTTTTAAAGCTAAAAGATTAATAATAGCTTTTCCTTTGGAAACTCTTGAGCCAACCGGAATATCCCAAACCCGTGTTTGAAAAACTCGGCCAAGATTACTAAAAAAAAGAACATAATCATGAGTCATAACTGAAGTAATAAAATAAACATTATCAGTTTCTTTTGTTTCCATTCCTGAAACTCCTTTTCCGCCACGATTCTGCACTCTAAAGGTCTCTCTTGGCACTTGCTTAATATATCCCTCTTTTGTTAAAACCATAATCGCTTCTTTATTATCAATCAGTTGTTCATCAGTTATCTCACCCGGACGACTTTTGATAATTGTCGTTTTTCTTTCATCACCATATTTTTCTTTAAGATATAAAAGTTCATCTTTTATCACCTTTAAAACTTTAAAAATATCTTTTAAAAGAGAAGTAAGATAATGAATTAACTCTTTCAAGGTTGTTAGTTCATTTTCAATTTTTTCCCGTTCTAATCCGGTTAGTCGTTTTAAAGGCATATCCAAAATCGCCTGGGATTGAATAGCACTTAATTTAAAATTCTTCATTAAAGCTTTCTTAGCTTCTTCTTCATTTTTTGATTTTTTAATTAAGTTAATTACTTCATCAATATGATCTAAGGCAATTAAATATCCTTCCAAAATATGAGCCCGTGCTTTAGCTTTTTCTAACTCAAAATAAGAGCGTTTTATAACAATTTCCATCCGATGTCGCAAATAAATCTCCAAAAGAGATTTTAATCCTAAAGTCTGAGGCACACCATCAACTAAAGCAACAATATTGGCAGGAAAAGAAGTCTGTAGTTCAGTATATTTAAAAAGATTATTTAAAACTTTTTTGTAAGAAGCATCTCTTTTTAGCTCAATAACAACTCTTATTCCTTCTCGATCTGATTCGTCTCGTAAATCAGAAATTCCAACAATTTTTTTATCTTGAACAAGCTTGGCAATTTTTTCTACCAAAACCGACTTATTTACTTGATATGGAAGTTCTTTAACAATAATTGCCATCTTCCCATGACCCAAATCTTCCTCATCAACTTTAGCTCGGATAAGTATTGAGCCACGACCAGTAGCATAAACATTCTTTATATCTTGTAAGCCATAAATTATCCCTCCAGTTGGAAAATCTGGCCCCTTAATCACTTCAGTCAGCTCATCCAATTCAACCGGAAAATTAACTTCTTTTATCAAATCTTTAGCATTTTCTTTTTCTTTTAAAAGATTTTCCGCAACTTTTGCTTTATCAATCATTAAAGTTAAAGCTGAAACAATCTCTGAAAGATTATGGGGGGGAATTTTTGTTGCCATCCCAACTGCAATTCCTTCAGCTCCCATTAAAAGAAGATTCGGCAGTTTTCCTGGTAAAAAAACTGGTTCTTTTAAAGTAGCATCAAAATTATCAATCCAATAAACAGTTTCTTTCTCAATATCAAAAAGCATTTCTTCAGCAATCTTTGACAATTTTGCCTCAGTATAACGCATAGCTGCTGGGGGATCACCATCAACTGAACCAAAATTACCCTGACCTCGAATTAGGGGATAGCGCATTGAAAAATTCTGCGCCATCCGCGCCAAAGCTTCATAAACCGGCGCATCACCATGAGGATGATATTTTCCTAAAACTTCACCGACAATTTTTGCTGATTTTGAAAATCGTGCTCCCGAGGTTAAACCCATCTTGTACATTGCATATAAAATCCTTCGTTGTACCGGTTTTAAACCATCACGAGCATCAGGTAAAGCACGTGAAACAATCACAGACATCGCATAGTTTAAATACGCTTGCTTCATCTCATTTGTGATTTCTGTTTGTTTGATTTGAGTCATATTAAAATTAAAAATTCAAAATTAAAATCTCAAAATTTAAAAAAAATTAACTTAATAATCTAAATTGATCTAGTTTTCTAATCAACAAAAAACAACTTTTAAACAACGTTTATACTATATTTAAACTAATTTTTAAACTATTATTTTTACACAAAGTTTAGACAATATTTATACTATATTTTTTTATACGTTTTTTAACCCTTTTTTAATCGCTTCTTCTGCCTCTTTTTTACCTAAAAATCTTTTGGTTTTTACCCATTTTCCAGGCTCCAACTCCTTATAATGATTAAAAAAGTGCTGAATCATTTCTTTAGTTTTCTGGGGTAAATCATCAATCGTTTCAATCGCAGCATAAAAAGGATCAACTTTTTTAGTTGGTAGAGCAATAATTTTCGTATCAATCCCAGCTTCATCTTCCATCTCAAGCATTCCAATTGGACGAGCGGGGATAACTACACCGGGAAAAACTGGATAAGTTGAAATCAGCAAAACATCTAAAGGATCACCATCCTCAGCCTGCGTATTTGGAACAAAACCATAGTTAAAAGGATAAAACATAGCTGTATAAGAAAACCGATCAACAACAACAACTCCTGCATCTTTATCTAATTCATACTTTGCCGATGAACCTTGAGGAATTTCGATAAAAACATTAATTTCTTCGGGTGGATTTTTACCAGCTTTAATTTTTTTTATGTCCATATAATTTTTACAAAATTTATAACTTTTATAACTATTATAAGTCCAAATTTGCCAATTTTGCGTGGGTAATAATAAATTTTTTTCTTGGCGGTACCTCATCACCCATAAGCATCGAAAAAATATAATCAGCTTCTTCAGCGTCGGAAATTGTTACTTGTTTTAAAATTCGGTTTTCCGGGTTCATTGTCGTTTCCCAAAGCTGTTCCGGATTCATCTCACCCAAACCTTTGTATCGTTGGATAATAACTAAATTAGGATTAGTTTTGAACGGTTCCTCCTTTAAAATTTCAGTCATAATTTTTTCTTTTTCCTCATCTGAATAAACATAAAAAATCTTTTTTCCCGCTTGAATTTTATACAACGGTGGTTGAGCAATAAATAAATGGTTATTTTTTATCACATCAGGTAAATGTCGATAAAAAAATGTCAAAAGCAAAGTTCTTATATGCTCACCATCAACATCAGCATCAGTCATAATAACAATTTTATGATATCGAAGTTTTTTATAATCAATTGTCTCACCAATACCCATCCCTAAAGCAATGACTAAATCCTTTAGTTCTTTAAATGATAAAACTTTATCTAAATAAGCTCTTTCCGTATTTAAAATCTTTCCTCGAAGTGGTAAAATTGCCTGAGTCTTTCGATCTCGACCTTGCTTAGCACTACCACCAGCTGAATCACCTTCAACAATAAAAAGCTCTGATTTAACCGGATCTTTTTCCTGACAGTCAGCCAGTTTTCCAGGCAAAGACACTCCATCTAAAGCCCCTTTTCTCAAAACCGCATCTTTGGCTGCTTTAGCAGCAAGACGGGCTTTTTGAGCCAAAAATACTTTTTCCAAAATCGTTTTTCCTACCTTTGGATTTTCCTCAAAAAAAGTTTGTAAATAGTCAAACACTGTTTGTTGAACCAATGTCTGAACTTCTGAATTACCAAGTTTAGTTTTTGTCTGACCCTCAAATTGAAGATTATTCGATGGCATCTTTACATAAATAACCGCAGTTAACCCTTCTTTTACATCATCACCAGTAAACTGTTCTTGACTATTTTTTTCACCTAACTCTTTTTTCGCGTAATTATTAATTGCTTTAGTTAAGGCCGTTCGAAAACCAGTAAGATGCGCTCCTCCTTCTACTGTATTTATTACATTGACAAAAGAATGAATATTTTCATTTATAGCATCAGTATATTGAAGAGCCATTTGAATTTCTTTATCACTAACTTGTTTTTTAAGAAAAATTGGCGGTTCAAACAAAACCCTTTTTCCTCGATTTAAATCAGCAATCAAAGAAACAATACCACCATCAAAGTAATAGGCAACTCTTTCTTTTTCTTTTTTATTTTCAATTCGAAAATAAACATTGTTTATCAGATATGCTCGCTCTTTTACCTGTTTTTTTAACGCGGTATAACTAACTTCAATTGTTTCTTTAAAAATTTCCTTATCCGGTAAAAAAGAAACTGCTGTACCATTCTTTTCAGAAAAACCAAGTATTGATTTTTCAACTTTTTTTACTGAATATAAAGGAGTACCACGCTCATACTCTTGTCGATAAAGTGTTCCATCACGAAAAACTTCAACTATAAAATGAGAAGATAAAGCATTAACAACTGAAGCACCAACACCATGAAGACCACCAGAAACTTTATAAGCACCAGAAGTAAACTTTCCTCCAGCATGAAGTTTTGTCATTACAATTTCCAAAGCAGAGATACCATAATTAGGTAAAACATCAACAGGAATACCCCGACCATCATCAAGAACAGTTAAATAGTTATTTTCTTCGATAATAATCTTAATGTTTTTGCAAAAACCAGCCAAAGCTTCATCAATGGCATTATCAACAATTTCATTTAAACAATGATTTATTCCTGCTTGTGATGTTGTTCCAATATACATCCCCGGTCGTTTCCTTACCGGTTCTAGTCCTTCCAAAACAACAATTGACTCAGCACCATATGATGATTTATTCATAGATATCTTGAGCTACCTAAGTTGGGTAAATAATTTAGGTTATTTTAACTCAACTTTAGCACCAGCCGCCTCCAACTTCTTTTTCGCTTCTTCCGCTTGTTCTTTTTTTGCTTCTTTTAAAACTTCAAAAGGGAGTGTTTCCACGGCTTTTTTAGCATCCATAAGACCTAAGTTAGGTAAAACTTCACGAACTGCTTTAATAACATTAAGTTTATTGGCACCCACATCAATCAAAACCACAGTAAAAGTCGATTTTTCTTCAGCTTTTGTTTCCGAAGCAGTAGCAATTTGTGGAGCCGCCATTGTCATTGATGGCATAGCAGAAACACCAAATTTTTCTTCTAAATATTTAGCTAAATCTGCCATTTCTAAAGCAGTTAAACCTTCAATTTCTGTAGCAATTTTTTGTAATTTTTCTGAAAGCTTAACCTCATCAGTCATTTTTGCTCACCTCCCTTCTTTTTTACTATTTGACTTATAAGTGTTACTAATCTCATTGAAGAAAATTTTAAGCTATAAACCAAGCGAGAAGAAGGTGATCTTAAACCTCCAATAATCTTTGCCAAAAGCTCTTGTTTTGATGGTAAGGTTGACAGTCGCAAAAGAGTTGTTGATTCATAAACTACTCCATCAAGAAATCCAAATTTAAAAGAAAGGCTTTTTTCATCTTTAGTAAATTTATAAAAACTCGAAAGTCCTTCAATCCAATCACCATCAAAGGTTAAAAGAGCTGAGTTTTGTTTTAAAGGTAAAAACTTATCTTTAATAGATTTTAAAGATTGATTAATATTAATCAATTCTTCTAATGCTTTTTGAAAAATAGTGTTTTTAATAACAGTAAAATTAGCCGCTTTTTTTCTTAAACTTCTTCTTAGCTCTTCAAGTCGCTTATGGGAAGTCCTTTCAAATTTAACTAAGACAAAATTTTTTTTATCACTAATAAGTTTTTGCAGTTCTTCTTTTTTTTTAAGTTTTTTTTGACTGGGCATAAGTTTTTCCTCGCCGGGAATTTTATAACTTTTTTTAAGCTAATTTAAATTAGCAACCCGGGTCTTAGGCATAAACCAATTTTGAATTAGTTATTATATTATATCATATAAAACTCATACCGGGTATAATAGTTACAAGTTTATTACATCGCCTCTAAAAGTTCTCTTAAAGTTTTTGGCTGTGGTTCTTCTTTCTTTTCTTTCTTTTTCGGCGTTAATTTACTTAAATAATCTTTTGCTTTTTCTTGTTTTTTTTGGAACAACTCAACTCTTCCTTTAATATCCAAGTATCGATGCTGACCAGTATAAAAAGGATGACATTTATTACAAACCTCAATCTGGATTAACCTTTTATTTGAACTAGTAGTAAAAGTGTTACCACAAGCGCAAACAACTTTAGCATCTTCATAATAAACTGGATGAATATTTTTCTTCATAAGAAATTCATTATAACATAAAAAAATTTTTATGTAAAGAATGAAATGATATAATTAATTATTGTAAAAGTTGTGTAAAATTAGTGAAAAGGTTATGTGAAAGTTAAAATATTAGTTAACTAGTTGTTTTTTGCTGGTTGAAATTAGTCAATTAAGAATTTTAAATTATAAATTTTAAATTTTAAATTAAAAAACTGGGTTACAAGTTACAGGTTAAAAGTTGAATTATATTTAGAGTTTAGGATTTATAATTTTCTTGATTTGGGATTTAGATTTAGTATTTAGGATTTATTGATTTTATTTTAACTTTTGATCCGAAAAGTTTTAGCAAAATGAGAAGTCTTAAGTTTTGAGTTTTAACTTTTCAGTTTTAATTTTTTAATCATATGTTGCCCCCAATTTTACGAAAAATTAGCCTATTTTTACAAAGACTGCCGGGAATTGGTGAAAAAACGGCTAATCGTCTTTCTCTTTTTCTTTTAAAAATTCCTGAACAAGATCTAAAAACCTTCGGTCAGAATCTAATTAATCTAAAAAGTAAAATAAACTTTTGTTATCGCTGTTTTAATTTAAGCGAAGAAGAAATCTGTCCTATTTGTTCCGATAATAAACGCGACCATGAAACCCTGGTAGTTTTAGAAAACCCTCTTGATCTTTTAGCTTTTGAACAAGGCAATATTTATCAAGGAGTTTATCATGTCTTACATGGAAAAATTGACCCTTTAAATCGTATATCAGCTGATGATTTAAAAATCAACGAACTAATTAATCGCCTAAAAAAAGAAAATATTAAAGAAGTAATTATTGCCACTAGTCCTGACATGGAAGGCGAGGCGACTGCTTATTTTATCAAAAATCGAGTTGAGAAAGAAATTTTAAACAAAAAAACAATTAAAATTACTCGTCTTGCTTATGGCTTACCGATTGGAGCTAATCTCGAATATGCTGACTACATGACTCTAAAAAAAGCACTTGAAGGAAGAAAAAATCTAATTTAACTTAACAATCTTTACACTTTTTTTACACTACTTTTACACAATGTTTACACCATTTCTACACTTTTTCGTTATAATTACTCTATGAAACTTTACAACACTTTGACCAAAAAAATTGAAAATTTTAAACCCTTAAATAAATCATTTGTTACTTTTTATAGCTGTGGTCCAACTGTTTATGACTATACTCACATTGGTCATATGAGAACTTACATAAACAATGATCTTTTAAAACGTTGCTTAACTTATTTAGGTTATAAAGTCAAGCATGTAATGAATATTACCGATGTTGGACATCTTACAGGTGATAATGATAGTGGCGAAGATAAATTAGAAAAAGGTGCTAGAAAATCAAAAAAAACTGTTTGGGAAGTGGCTTCTTTTTTTACTGATTATTTCTTTAAAACAACTGATGCTTTAAATATTTTACGCCCCGATATTATATGTCATGCCACCAATCACATAAAAGAAATGATTGAAATGATAAAAAAACTTGAAGAAAAAGGCTTCACATACAAAACTAAAGAAGCCATATATTTTGATGTTTCAAAATTTAAAGATTACGGAAAACTTTCCGGTCAAAAAATCGAGGAAAAAATCAAAAAAGCAAGAGAAGAAGTTTATATTGATCCAGAAAAAAAACATCCAGCTGACTTTGCTTTATGGTTTTTTCGATTGGGGAGGTTTGCCGATCATACAATGCACTGGGAATCACCTTGGGGTGATGGTTTTCCTGGTTGGCATATCGAATGCTCCGCAATGAGTACCAAGTATTTAGGTCAACCAATCGATATTCATGCCGGTGGCATAGATCATATTCCAGTTCATCATGAAAATGAAATTGCCCAATCCGAAGCAGCCAATAATAAGCTTTTTGTCAGTTTTTGGTTTCATAACAATTTTTTGATGGTTAATGGCAAAAAAATGAGCAAGTCTTTGGGTAATTTTTATACAATTGACGATTTAAAAAAACACCAAATTGAACCTTTAGCTATACGTTATTTTTTTTTACAAACCCATTATCAAAAAGTAGAAAATTTTACTTGGGAAGCTGCTAAATCAGCCCAAAACTCCTATAATAATCTTAAAAAAGCCATCCTAGAACTTCAGTACTACAAATCAAAATCTTATAAAACTCATAGTAATTATGATACTTATCAAAATCACTTTATTGAAATCATAAGCGATAATCTTCAAATTCCAAAAGCATTAGCTCTTTTATGGCAGGTAGTTCACGACTCTTCCTTAAATTCTCAAGAAAAACTGTCCTTGATTTATAAGTTTGATAAAGTTTTTGGATTAAAACTTAATAGTATAAAATCAAAAAAAATTCCCCAAAAAATTATCGAACTTGCAGAAAAAAGAAAAGAATATCGTCAAAATAAAAACTTTATCAAAGCAGATGAACTAAGAAAAAAAATCGAACACTTAGGTTACAAAATCGAAGACTTACCTCAAAATCAATATATTATAAAAACCAACTAATCATACATTTGTATTAAGACTTATTGAATCTATCGGTTCTATTTCATCAATTATTATAAAAGTATAGTGGTAATATCGTGGTAATTAAAAATTAATAGTATAGTATAGTAT
>Ga0209101_1001947_pt1 | contig 14392 bp, 10 predicted proteins | sample ConPoolayeCmetaG_FD_185481 | JGI IMG/M metagenome (GOLD analysis project Ga0209101, IMG submission 185481) | Hot spring microbial mat communities from California, USA to study Microbial Dark Matter (Phase II) - Cone Pool mat layer C metaG... ... | reverse complement strand
TCGTATCTCTTTGCATTGATTCAAGCACTACTTGTGTCTTGAATGATGCATCGTAACTGTTCCGACTTTTCATCTTAATCCTCTTTTAACAAGTAAAAATATGTACTAAATTGTACCTTATTTACTTGTCTAAAATATCAGGGACGGAACAAATTAAAGACCAGAATATAGTAGATGTTCTGAATGATATATACAGAAATGAACACAGACTTTTGATAATTTTTTTATACAGCACTCAAGATAAAAATTAAAAAAATAAAAAATAAAAAAAGATATCTTACAATTCGACACAACCACCTACTTGCCTACTCACCTACCTACCTATATAATCAAATATCAAATAATATTTATTATTAACCATTATGGAAATTTCTAAGATTACAGAGGAATGGCTAAAAAGCCAAAAATTCGAAATAAAAAAAGATTTAACGATTGATGGGGTTTTTATGAAAGACTTAGTAGTACACCTTGACGATCGTGGAGATGTAATAGAACTCTGGAGTACTTATTGGGAAGAATATAAAAACGGAATAATTGGTGACTGCAAACATGCTTATCAAAGTGCAACAGATCCTGGTATCGTAAAGGGATGGCATCTTCATGAGAAACATACTGATCAATTCACGGTGACAAGGGGGAAACTTCAAATTTGCATGATAGACATTAGAGAAAAATCATCCACGTTTGGGAATGCTAATTCTATAGTTATGGGAACTGCTAAACCAAGGTTTCTAAAAATTCCTCCTGGAATCTTGCATGGTTGGAAAACGCTAGGTAATACGGAAGCCATAGTTGTCAATTTTCAATCGCACTGTTATGACCCAAATGATGAATTTAAGTTTCCATGGGACATTGTTCTTTCACACATTTGGGGGCCAAGAAATGGATAAATAAAATCTAAACAAAAAGTAAAGAAATTTGTCCTGGGTCTGGACAAAGAGGACAAGTAGCCCAAATCAGGACATTTTCAATTTTTCCAAAGAGAGAAATATGCAAGCTTGTCTAACTAGATAGATGATCCTTCATCTGTAAATCTGTCTGATAAATGCATAACAAAGGTAAGCAGGTAGTACATGCCATATTAAAGAAAATAGATAATAATTTATATCTATAAGCTATATCCACGCCACCATCTACTACTTGCTGCCCGCTATAAATGCCAGAGTGCTGGAACTGGTAGACAGACACGGCTCAGAACTGTGTGTCCATTTAGGGCGTAGGGGTTCGACTCCCCTCTCTGGCATTTTTGATTTTCCAAAATTTATTATATTATTACATATGTTCATTGATACATATATAATAATATAACTATATGTGTACAAACATACATATAATATATAACTATAAAAAAACTTAAACACATAATTTTAAATTATAACTAGAAATTTATGCAGAAACTTAAAGTTAAAAATTCTGGATATGTTATTTTAGAAAGCTTCAATGATTATCCTGATGGAGAATTATTCATAGCAGAAGCAAAGAAAAATATTCCTTTCTCTATCAAGCGCGTATATTTCATTAATTCACTATTCTTACACAAGTCTGTTCGTGGCAGACATGCTCACAGAAAGTTAAAACAGGTTATATTTTCTATTAATGGATCTTTTAGTTTAAAACTGGACGATGGGCAAAATAAACAAACAATTAAATTAAAGTCTCCAAAAATAGGAGTAATATTAAATAAAAAACTTTGGATGGAAATGACAGATTTTTCACCTAACTGCGTAATATTAGTTTTAGCTTCTGATTATTATGATGAATCTGATTATATTAGAAATTATGATGAGTTTCTAAAAATAGCTAAGTCGAGCGAAAGAAAAAATGAAAATACAGTTTTTTGATTACAAACGTGAGCTTGCCAAGATCCGTTTTGAAATAAATTCTGCAATTAATAGAGTGTTAGATTCAGGTATGTTAATTTTGGGCAAAGAAGTTGATACTTTTGAAAATAATTTTTCGAAATATATTGGCCAAAAATATGGCATAGGAGTAAATTCTGGGACCGACGCTCTCAAAATTGCAATGAAGGCAATTGGTCTTAAGGCTGGTGATGAAGTTATCACTGTAGCAAATACTGCAGTACCTACCATTAGCTCAATAAGGGAGCTTGGAGCAATTCCAAAATTTGTAGATATCAAATCAGATTATTTAATTGATGAAAAAAAAGTTGAAGTTGCTATTACAAATAAAACGAAATTGATTCTTGCCGTTCATTTATATGGCCAGCCATGTAATATCAAAAAACTTATTGATATAGCAAAAAAAAATAATTTAAAAATCATAGAAGATTGCGCACAGGCAAATGGTGCTATGCTTAAAAATAAAAAAGTAGGAAGCTTTACTGATATAAGTTGTTTTAGTTTCTATCCCACCAAAACTATTGGTGCTTATGGCGATGCTGGGATTATTCTTACCTCAAATAGAAGAATTGCAAATAAGTGTAGACAACTTAGAATGTATGGGATGAAGCGAACATATTTTGCAGAAATAGAAGGCTATAATAGCAGAATGGATGAAATACAAGCTGCGATTTTAAATGTAAAGCTGAAATATCTGAATAAATGGAAAAGCAGAAGACAAACAATTGCGAAATTTTATTTGGAGAATATAAAAAACCAGAAAATAATTTTGCCAGAAATTCATGATATAAAAGAACATGTATTTCATCTATTTGTCATTAGAACAAAAAACAGAAAAAGTCTTATTGATTATCTAGCCAGACATGGTATCTGTACAATGATCCATTATCCCTATCCTATTCATCTTCAGACAGCTTACAAATTTCTTGGAGTAAAAAAAGGTTCTCTCCCTATAACCGAACATTTCGCAAAAGAAATTCTTGATATTCCACTATTCCCTGAGCTTAAAAAAGAAGAAATAAAATATATAGTAGAAATTTTAAATAAATTTTAATGAAAATTATTGATAGATATGGATCTAATAATTACTAGTATTTTGAGAAAATAAAAAAATTAAAATTAAGGAATTGGATAAAAATCTAACAAAATTCTTTGCTTCAAGTCTTTAATACAATACTACATCTTATTTAAACATTTATGTCTGCTGATAAATAGTGCAAGTAAACCTTAACCTTTGCGCTTTGCAATTATTCTTCGATTCTCAATAAAGTAAATAATTACAACTAAGTCGATAAGAACAAAAGCGGTAGTCACTGAAATATAAAATGCTTTTTCATATTCATAGTTTCTATAAATAAGCTCAATATTTTTCGCGCCCTTATGTACTTCAAAACCTAAAAATATATGATTAACTTTAACTACACTTATCTCTACGCCATCAATATAAACATGCCAAGATTTATCATATTTTTCATTTGTAACAAAGAAAATATCACAACTTGTTTCTAATTCGTAAGTGTTTTTATTTGTAGAGCGAGAAAAACTAGAAATTTTATTGATACATTTTCCACTATCGATTATAGTATCTGCTATAGCAGTTTTCCTTAAATCGATTTTATATTCATTTATTTCCTTGTAATCTAGATAAGTAGCACGAGAGAATATAACATTTTCTACAAACCAGCCGCCACCATAGTTATCTGTATTTTGGAAGATTATCATATCATCGCCCTTATACACTAGTTTTACACTCTCATTTCCCTGAGTCAGAAAGTTCTCTACATTTTCAGATTTAGGCGACAAAACAAAATATTTTATGTCCAACATATCTGACAGTTCTGAAAACATACAATCTCTTGATGAAGGCATGAGATAATTAGTTGGAGTAAAATCATAAATTTTGCATGCACCATATAGGTATTCTTGATAACTTACATTAATAAATAAATCGTATCCACTAACAGCTCTGATACCATATGCTTCAGGGATATTGCCAGCCATAAACATATCATCGCCGTTGATAAACATAACACGAGAATTATCCTGATTCATAGTTAAATATTCTAAACCAGGAGTTTCTGGAAATATATATTTCTCATCTTCTGTAGGATGAAAATGAAACGACCATAAGAGTAGTTCAAATAAAAGAATTGGAAATAATAAATATAAAGCATGTTTTTTGTTTTTGAAAATATACATAAAAATTACAACAAGAACAGAAATAAATGTGATTAGCGCAACTGAGATATACAAAATCCTATATGAAAACTTCTCTGATTCTAAAAAATGTTGGATCTTGTTCTGAACTAACGTGAAGATAAGTGCTACTGCCATTAAGCCAACAGTTGATATTCCCATTAACATTTTTCTAAAATTCTTTTTTATAAAGATTTGAAAATTATTTTTAGATTTAGCTAGGCAATCGATTCCCAATGCCGATAATATAGCTAGACTGAATACCAAAGCTATAGCCCATCTTTGAGAAGGAATTTGTTTGGTAATAGGGGTCACATTCAAATAGTTAATTATAGGTAGGTTGAAAAATAATCCGAAAGTTAGCAGTGCCAGTATAAGTGAAATCAGTCCAAGCTTATTTTTTTTGATAGAAAAAAGTGCAAATGGTATTAAAATAAGTGTAGTAATACCTAGAAATACTATATATTCATTAAAATTCCCAATATATGACCAGTTTCTATCAGCTGGATTGCCGAATATATTTGGTACAAAAAAGCTAAGAATAAACAATGGTGAGAGTATTTCTCCTGGACTAGTTATTCCTCTGTTTATCAGAGAACTTTCTAGCAATTTTGAAACAAATGGATAAAGACTCACCGTTGCGTATATTAATCCCAAAATGTTTACAAAGACAAATTGAAGAATTTTCTTGATGAAAAATTTTATATTTAATTTACTAAAAAATTTTCCTTCTACTTTAGATACCATTAGTCCGAAAAAGAAGATGCCAAAAATAATATTGTATATAAAATTTGATGGGAAATGACCAGGTATATAACTTATTCCTATTGTAAGGCCAGCTAGTAAAATATAAAGTAATTGTTTTCTAAAGTTAGTCTTTTCAAATAATTTAAGAAGAAAAAAGATTGTCCATGGTAATGTTGCAAAAGTAGCAGATATAGGAGTATTTATCCAAGAAAAAAATGGAGTCGATCCACAAAATGCAATTCCAGCAAATATCGATGCGAATCTACCAAATTTGAATTTTCGAAGTAGAAAATACATTCCAAGTCCACATACAAAGAAACGAAACATTAATGAAATAGTTATCGACCAATTTGCCTCAAAAATAAAATATGGCCAGAAAAAAGGTGAATATGGGTAAGTGAAACCATACTGCACCTCTCCTGAAAGTTTTTTATCTGTATAAGTTGCTAAATTTCCTTCACTCGCTTGTTTTTTTATTTCTACTAGATCAGGATAGTTCAGAAAAACATCATCGATACGTAAGTCATTACTTGGTCGAACATATGTCTGATAAGCTACACTCTTCCAAGGATAAAAATCTAAAAGAATATCAGAGGCGGAAAAAGGATCTCCGCTTATGAGAAATTTTGAAAAGAAAATAAGTGTTAAAAGAATCCAGATAGTTATGCCAAAAATTTTATCTCTTCTATCAAGCCAGTTATAAAGTCTTAGAATTTTATTCACCAATTTAATTTACCTCTCTACTTAGTTTATATATTCTGTAATTATATGTCCTCTTATTAAAACTTACAACTAAACATTATTTGTTCATGAAAGTTTAATAAATCTATGATTGATAAATTCGTGCTATATTTTGGAGAATATTTGAAATTTCAGTCTGATAATCTTTGACTGTCCTCATCTCAATAGAAACAAAATTTTTATAATCAGATAATTTTAATACATTTGCAACTATACGATGAATTTTATTCTCACTATCTATGGGTAACAAGTCTGGCTCACTTATATGTACATGACCAAACATATTAATGTTTTCGCCCAACAACTTTTCTACATTTTCCTTGTTAATAATCGCAGTCCCAGTATCAAAATTTACCTTTATACCTGGGTTATCAATTTGTCTCACAAAATCTATTGCTTCCTCTGTTGTTGTTATAAAATCTGCACCGTAACTAACTGGATTTGGTTCTATACAAAATATAGTATTATGATCTCTAGCAAACTTTCCTATTGTAGAAAAAAAGGTATATGCAATATCTTCAGCTTTACTTCTCACAAGGTTTCCTATGCGACGATTTTTTGGTGACCCAAAAACTAATGTCTTAATATTAAGTTTACTAGCTAATATAATACATTCCAATAAATATTTTAAAGTTTGATTCCTTACTGATTCGTTATCGAAAATTGTCAATTCCGGATAACCATATAATAACGATTGCATAGAAATTGGCTTTATAGCAAACTTTAAAAGGTCTTCGATAAACTCTTGAATCTGCTTATTTGAAGCCTGGAGTGGATTATCAAACAATCGAGTAGGTGCAACTTCAAGACCACGAAACCCGAATTTTTTCATTAGTTTATAGACATCTATATCAAATTTCTTTTGCCAAGCTATGTTTGAAATTGCTAAATTCATAGATTATTTATTACATATCTCTAAAAACTTAAATAAATCAGATAAGACTATATTTTTTGTATATAAATATCCATTATTACCACCAAATTCTTTATCAAATTTTGACTTAAGATTATATTTCACAGGTGGTTTTTCGGTTACATTTTTAAAGTTCATTTTAAATGCTACTCTAGCTAATTCTTCAACTGAAATCGGCTCTGAAGTTATATTGAGAATTTTTACATTTTTTTTCATTGCCCTTTTAATATCTCTCCACAAACGTTTTAGATAATAAAATTGAAAAACAGAATCTTTATGAATCATCTCAAGTAAGTTATTGTTCATTAAATCAAAAATTACATTTTTCTTTAGGCCTATACCAAATAGCCCAGGTAATCTAATAATCAAATAATCTCTAAAATTTTTCTTAACGAATCTCTCTATCAAATATCTATGTTTGCCATATGGATGAAGTGTATCTAAAGTAGTTTCAATATCAAAATCCTCATCAACATCAATTGGCGTTTGATATACATCCACAGTCGATATCTGAACAAATATTTTTGTTTTTACATATTTCAAATTTTCTAATAACTCGTTTACTATAGCCAAATCTGCTTCAGGAAACTGATTTGCTTTCCACTTAACAGCACCTGGAGCAGCACATACAACTAAATCAAACTCGTGATTTCCAATATCATAAATATTGCCTCTATTGTATTCAAAATCGAATTTTGTAGATAGCTTTAGATTGCCACCAACAAATCCTGTACTACCTATTAACGCCTTATTCATAATGTCAATTTAATAAATAAATCTTAAACAAATAATTAATCCCCTTTTCTAATAAAAATTTCTGTGACTTTTACATCCTTATCACTAGTTATCCTGATTGATCTTATCGTTTGTGATACCCATTCATATTGTGTACTCAATCTAATAATATAATTCTTCTCGATATCACCACCTTTTATAGTAAAAGTAAAAGTATTATTTGTATGAATACCATATTGAATTATAATTGATGCTTCTTCGACTGATGAAGCTCTTAATTGTAAATAGTTGCCAGTACTTTTATCAATTATCTCATCGATTTGTAAATCTATAGAAGAATTTGCACTTACTACCTGATTTATATTCCAAATCGAAAGCTTTTCAGTTTTATTTACGACATCGAATTCATCATAATTTGCCCAAATATATGGTAAATAATTTAGATTAAAATTTTGTGCCTCGGTTGTATTTATCTCAGTAATATTATAGCCTCGATATTTAGCTTTTTCTTTATCAATTGAAAAGCCATTCACCGCCCAAACTTCATAATCATTGATCTTGCAAATTGGATGAAAATTTTTATAGATAAACTCAACTATCCTATAACTCCTAATTTCATTAGGTACTCCATCAACAGTATCCCACCAAGTTCCCTGCTTAAATATTATTAAAGGTAACTTATGTTCATTGAACAATTTGCTTAAACGTTCTATTTCATCTTTTTGAATCAATTCAGAAGTATGATATAGATTAGGGATTATATAAGAAGGAAATTTTTTATTTGAAAAAACATATAATAAAGGTGCATTAGCAAAATCGAAAAATGTTTCTCCATCTTTTAAATTATCTTTTAAAAAATCTACTATATTTGCATAACCAGATGAATCTGCTATATTAAGTCTAATTCCTTTCTCCTTCCAATAATTAAAAATAAAAACCGGATCTGATTTAATAAGACTTGGATTTTCTGGTTCGCTATCTACTACCAAACTTCCTTGAGGTCCATAAGATAGAGAACCTATAGGGATTATAAAAAGTATTAAAATTATAATATATATAAACATCCTGACTAAATAACTTTTTCGAACTTTAATAACATAAGGAATTGTAAATATCAAAAATATAAATAAATAACCATTAAACTCCTCAATCAAACCATGTCTTTGTACAGAACGAAAAGAAGCTATTAAGGAAAAAATAGCTATAAAAATAATAAGATATTCTATTTTTGATATTTTTTTTGATTTATTTATTATTTTATAAAATAAATATACTAGAATCAGAACCGCGGAAATAGGTAGTATAAAATATTGAATGCTGGTAATAGGACTATAATCTTTTATAATATCAATATAAGAGGCACTTGCGCCTTGTATCTTTAAGAACTGTATAATCAATGATATATTATAAAAGATATCTATACCTCGTAAATAAAAAATCATCAGGAATAGAAATATGCATATTACCCAAAAAATAATCGCGCTCAAAATTAGTCTTTTACTTCTTATATCTCTGTTTTTTAAATAAAATACTCCTAATACGCAATATCCTCCAATCAATGCTATAATTCCGAAATCAATTCTCCAAAATATCATAAATAGAAATACAAGCTGAAGTATTATATAAGATAGTATATTTTTATATTTCATGAATATTAATAAAGATAGTGCTGTTAGAATAATGATCGAAAAATGAACAGGAAAAATTATATTTATTGGCGTAACCATTATCAACAACAAGGAGAAAATCGAATTTTTAGTTAATAAATATATTAAAAAATATATTAAGATAATTCCCAAACTTCCAATAATAAAAAACCAAAGAAGTGACTCCAGCCCATTATATCCATTCATCAATGAATATAAAATTTGTGTATATGAAGTAGATAAGCTATGTGTAGGGTAAATATCAAGAAATGGAATACTACCAAAATTAAACAACTGATGCGTTGATAAAGCTGTTTCTCCTATATGAAAAAGGTCTATATTTACAAAGTTTATAAAATGAGTATGAAATCTAAATATATAGTTAGAGATAATAAATATTGGACAATATACAAAATTAAATAACCGTGAAGGTTTAATAGTAAGATGTATTTTTTTATAATTCAACACAAATGCTATAAATGTAAGCATAATTAATATACCGCTAATAATACATGCGATCTTTCTAGGCGAAATACCTATTCGATCTAGAATCATATATTGAATTTCATTTGATAAAGGTATAGATAAAGGAATTAAAAAAATGAAAATTGAAGAAAATGCAAAAGAATTTAATAATCTTTCTCTATTGTTATCATTATTTTTTTGCAGAAATAATAAAATATTAACTAGAATTGTATATATTATGATAAATGCACTGTTTATTATTAAGAAATATATATCGTATGATATCTGAATACCGATTATTATTTTAGAAAAAATAGTGCTACTATACGCCAAAATTAAAATTAAAACTAACCAATAATAATTCGATGTAAAGATTAAGCTCGTTTTAATATATCTATTAATATTACTTATTAATCTTAATAAACAATATATAAAAATAATAAAAATAATATAATATAGAAAGAAAACTATTTTTATCTGAATTCGTTCTTGGAAAAAAAAGTATAAAATTGATTCAAAAATAACAAATTCTGACAATACTAAAATAAATAATCTTTCTTCTCTATTAAGTGAAAAATTATATTTATCCTGAACATAAAAAATTGCCGCTTTTATTACATATATAATGCCAACTAATATGATAGTAAATATAATTAATAAAAATATGTAAATATATGTACGTAAATTCGCATCTATACCAGATAATACAGTAACCCCAATAGTTCTATTGCTGAAGTTAGTTAAAGTAAGTGATGAGTTGTTGAAAATTTGTTGGTATATTAGGATTGAGATATCGATAGCAAGTGCAAAACTAAAAGCTATTATCCAAAGATTGGTTCTATTTTTAATTAATTTATTTATTTTTAAAAAGATCTTTGTCATTGTTTTGATAATAATTTCGCATTTCTCACAGTATAAGCCGGTCTATCATGTATCTCTGTCAAAATCATTGATAAATATTTCCCTATAATCGCAAGAATGAGAAAAAAACCGGAAAAACCGAATGATATGAAAAGCATTAATGTAGTCCAGCCCTCTATAACCGACTTAAGTGTAAAATAAACTATAACTGTATAAATTCCTCCAATAATTGATATCATAAAGAATATAATAGCAAAGATGAATGCTAGTCGAAGACCAATATTAGAAAAAGATAATAAAATATTGAAGGCTAATGAGAATTTTTCAAACAGATTTCTTCCATCTGATATATATTTTACTTTCGAAAAATATTTTATATTTGTCTGTGGGAATCCTGTATATTTATATAAAGCTTTTCTATAACGTAATTTTTCCTTACCCTTTATCACTGCATTAAGCGCTCTTCGAGAAACAATACGTACAGTTTCAGTTGTCAGATCCATTTTTAAATAAGAAACTCTATTTAAAAAACTATAAAATATTCTTGAAGTTAATTTAAGTGAAGTTATTGGCGTTGCCGATACAATATCATAACCTTTAATTGCAGTTTTGTATAACTTTTTAAATATCTCTGTTGTATAATATGAATCTATAAATTCTATCTCATATATAAAATCTCCCATACTAAAATCACAACCTGCTAGCATTGCTAATTCTATTCCATGTTTCCATGCTAGATTAATAAGCGTTACCTTGCCTCTTAATTCTTTTGAAACATTGTATATTGCTTGTTCTGTAAGATCCTGGCTAGCATCGTTAACGACTATAATTTCATATGATATAAAATTTTCGTAAAATATTTTATCTATCTTTACAAGAAACTCTTTAATTATTTTTTCATTATTATATACATATATAACGCCAGAAATAAAAACGTGTTCTTTCATTGTATAAAATTATCTAGATCATATATTGTATTAATTTTACCAGATAATATACTTATAAAAGTAGGATTATCTGAAAACTTCCGAATTAAAGTCGGCCTAGAATCATCTATTTCAGATGCCATTAATATTGGTTTTATTGAAAAAAGAGAATTCCTGTAATTGTAGCGAACTGAATTATCTAAAAATTTCTTCGCAAGTTGGTTCATATATATCCAAGCACTATTGGGCCTGGCTGGGCATATATTACAATTCTGTAAACAGTTAGCTGTACAATTCTTATTAACTAGTTGACATCGGAATATAGGCAAATCTTCATAGGAAGTAAGATGTGGAGTAAAAGTTACTGAAGTCAAAGAATGATAATCACTTAACCCAAAAGGCATCAATGAAAAAAATGGTCCATCCATTACTGTTATACCAATATTTTTTATATTATCACTAACTGAGCATAGCATAATTTCACATATTTCATATTTTATTTTAAATATATCAAAATTAAAAAGGTTAATTATTTGATTTATGCTTGCATAAGTTGCATTTAATACATTCGGCGTCACAAATTTATCACCATTTTGCAATGTTATAATATACTTATCACATTGTTTATCTACACCTTTAATTCTTACATTATAGAAAATATTAACCCTTTTATGATTATCGATAATCTTTAGAAAATATTTTTTAATTTCATTAGCATCGAACGCATACTCATTAGTCTCAAACGCAGCTTCTATTTCATCAGTTTTAAAGTATTCTTTTAGATCTATCTCTTTACATAGAATATTTGTCCCATTGCAAAATTTCTCAAAATGCTCTGCACTGGTAAAAGAATATTTTTTTGCTATAGCGTATATTTGTGTAAATTTCTTATTTATGGCAAACTCAAAGTCTTTAACAAATCTTGCAAAATAATTTGATGATTTTTTTGCCGTAAAATAACTTCTCGGATAATGGTAACCATTATGTACTCTAGCTTGATTTATATAAGAAGCTCGAGAAAAAGGTTCATTATCAAATTCTAAAATTATTACTTTATTTTTTTTACATAATCTTGATGCTGCATAAAGGCCATATATACCAGCACCAATTACCAACCAATCACATTGTCTTATCATTCATTATATAGATAAAATTATTTTTTAATATTATATTTTCCAATGATTAGATTGAATAAAATTCTCAATAAATCGAAATTTCCTCTGAAAAAACTGATCTTTGTAGGTTTTTTACCTTTCGATGGATATGCTCTTATTACAGGAATTTCTTTCACCTTAAAACCTAATCTTGGAGCCTTCACTGAAAGATAAGCAAGAAGTTCATAAGTATTAAATATATTTCTAAAAGGTTGAACCCGTTCACTAAGAAGAAATTTAATAGAGTATCCTCTATAGCCGTTCGTGGTATCTGTATATTTAAATCCTGCCAGCAATGAAATAATTGGAATATGTATCAACTTTGTCGCTATAAGTCTTATTAAAGGAGTATTAATTCCCTTTCCCCCTGGAAGATATCTCGAGCCTTGAATAAAATCGTATCCAGATTCTAGTTCTTTTATAAAATTTGGTATAGCATCTACATTATCTTTATTATTTCCATCAATTGTAACTATCCCATTATATCCTTGTTTTATTGCATAAGCATATCCCATACGAAGCTGCGCACTAAGTTTACCTGGACCTTTCTTAATAAGTAAAGTCCGAATATTTAACTTTTTCAATATACTATGATTTAAAGAACCATCATTACTATCTCCATCAGCAATTATAATATCATAGTATTTAGCTATCTCCTGCATTTTAATTAACTGTTTCTTAATTCTATCTCCTTCGTTTATTACCGGAATACATACACAATATTTACTTCTCTTAGGTCTAAATTCAATTATCTTATATTCAGGTAACTCCCAATCTTTCATCATATATAATTGAGTACTCTCTTTCATACATATTGTTTAAAAAGATTTATCATGAATATTAAATTATATCCTAATCGTTCTCATTTTTATACATAGAATCTCATACTTACTTTTTATTCATGTTATACTAAACATAACTCGAAGTTTTACGAGAAATTTGATAATATAACATATATTTTATTTATGAAACAAAAAAATAAGATATTTACAAATTTTAAGTCAATTTTACAAAATCCACTATTCTCTAAATTCTTATTTATTGTTTTTTTCTCTATTTTCACTATTTTTCTTTTATATATCTATATAATATCTGGCAATAATATAATTGTTTCTAAGTTAATTTATTATATATTTGTCCTAATTCTATTTTTATTATCAGTTTTAGGTTATAAAGCCTTTAAATTAGACTCTATCTATCTATTTATCATATCTTTTGGGCTTATTGCTATATTTGCTATTCCATACTTTTCTCCAATAGACGAAGGTGCCCATTTTGAATATATTCATGCTATCAATCAAGAAAAGACATTGCCCCTTATAAATACCACAATGGATACCGATTATCTCCATTCACTGACCGATAAAAACGTACCTGGTGAAGGAACTATTCGTTATGAGGCATTTCAGCCTCCACTATACTATCTTATAGCAACAGCAATTATGTCTTTACCACCAGATTCGGTTCAAGTAGATTTCTTTTCACTTAGGTTTCTAGGACTTATTTCAATGGTTGTTACTTATGTCTTTTTGAAAAAAACCTATTTACTTTTAACCCATGCCAACGTGCTTAAACGCCGTGATAAATTATTCTACTCATTATCTTTTCTATTAACTATATCACCAAGCTTTGTAACAAGAATGATAACACTTAGTAATGAACATCTAGCAGTTCTATTATGTTCAATACTTTCTTATCTCACATTTAAAATATTTATAAATAGAAAATTTAATATAAATATGACTACTTTATTAAGTATACTAACCGGAGCTGCATTACTAACTAAAATAACAACATTTTTTATTCCATTAATAATTACTTTTGTGTTCATTATCAATAAACAAAATAAACATGCATTATTTTACGTATTCCTATTAGCTATGATTTTTTCACCTTGGATCGGATATAATTTATATCATTATAATTCTCTCACAGCTAGTTATGAGCATATCAATTTTGTTCTTCAAATAGTAAATCCTGCAAACACATCAAAGGGACTTATTTACGCTCTAGATGCCATACCTCAGTTTTTAAACTCCATTTTTCTCCCGCAAGAATATCTTTCTCCAGATTATCCATTAGTTCAATATATTACTTCATTTTTAAGCATTATCATACTTTTTTCAATTTTAATATGTATGTATTTAAT
>Ga0209101_1001946_pt1 | contig 14393 bp, 12 predicted proteins | sample ConPoolayeCmetaG_FD_185481 | JGI IMG/M metagenome (GOLD analysis project Ga0209101, IMG submission 185481) | Hot spring microbial mat communities from California, USA to study Microbial Dark Matter (Phase II) - Cone Pool mat layer C metaG... ... | reverse complement strand
GGAGAAAGGCGTGCTCGAACCGCAGCTTGAGGCGCGGCAGGCGTTTGTCGTGGATTCGATTGCACGGGAGGATTCAATAGCCAATTACAAGGCCGACTCGATAAACGCGGAGAACGTGAAGCCTGCGCGGTATGCGGCGGTGAGGCCGGAGGTTGAGGGCACGATGAGCGGGGACAAATACAATCCGCTGTACTACCACAGGCCGGATGAGTTTGTGATTGTGCGCACGTATCGCGGGCAAAAGGGGAGCGCGGATACGGTGCTCTTGAACGAAACGCTGGTCGAAGCGGACGACCTCTGGCTGCTCGACGTGAAGGCGCGTGCGGTGATGGAGAGGCCGCCGGTGCGGGAACCGGATAACGATGGAGAGGCGCGATGAACCTGACATATAAATCGTGGCTATCGTGCGTGTGTGTTGCCCTGATACTGGCGGGAGTGCTTGCGCCGATGCAGGCGGCTACGCGGACGTGGGATAACGGCGGCGGAGATGGCCTGTGGAGTACGGCGGCGAACTGGTCGGGAGACACGAGGCCGACGAACGCCGACGACGTAGTGTTTGACGCAACGAACACGGCGAACTGCCTTGTTGACTCGAACGCAGCCTGGGCGACATTGACGACAACGACCGGCTATACCGGTACAATAAATTTCGGCGCGTCTATTGACACCGCATACGGAAACACGCGGTTTAGCGCGGCGACGACAATTACTGCCGGAACGTCGAAACTGGTTTTCGCAAATACATCCGCCGCTGTATGCTCGCTTGGTAATCCTGCGAACCAGCGGTTATACGACGTGGCGCATACCGGCAGCGGAGCGTTGACACTTAAAACGTCAAGCGGAAAGGCTTACATAGACGGAGATTTTACGCGCACCGGCGGCGGCGCATTGACGCTTGCCTGCGGGTTGCAGTACGCGGACGATTTGCTCATCGACGGCACGGGGAATATAACCCTACCCGCCGATACGCTACTCGGCACAAGTGCTGGTGGGCAACTGCATATTGGCTCGACAGTAGGAACAGTAAGCTCGGCTAATACGGCACTGAAATTTAATGGCGCTAGTATGACGTTTGACGACGATAAGCAGATAACTATCGGCGGATTTATTACAGGAAACTCGGCGAGTGTTAATTCAAGCGGCACACGGACTACAACCGTATCTGGAAATACAGTTTTGCTGCGTATGAACGGAAACGGGAAAATTAGCACAGTAAGTACATCAGGGTTTGGGGTTCGTTTCACTGGAAACCAAGGAACAGCGGTATTTGGTGAGAACGATACGCTGTCTGGAACTGGTGGTGCATTTGGTTTCGTATTGGCAAACAGCAATATAAAAGTATCGATACCGAGTATATTTTACAACGGCACGGGGGCAGTTTCTTTTACAGACAACGGGCCGCGTACAGATTGTAAACTGACCTTCACCGGACACCAGAATTACGGAAGTGGATCACTGAAGATTCACTTTTATTACAACGGCAGTAAGAACGATACCATAGATTTCAACGGCTACAATGTTACGGCAGGTAACGTGAGTATTGGCTGTCAAAACGTGCCTGATACTGCTGTTATACTTTACAGAGACGGGACGTTTACATTTGCATCGCACATAGATAGTCTTTTGGCTTCTGACGGCAGCAACGGAGGACAAATAAAACACATCCGCGCTGGATCAACTGAGTATATATCCGGTAATTTTCATGCCGGTAGAACCCATTACTATGACGGCGGGGGGGCAGTGATATTCACCGGCACATCCACCATCACCAGCAACGGCAAGCAGTTCGCCGACTCCCTCGCCTGCACCGGCAGCGGCACGGTGACGCTGGCGGACAACCTGACGTGCGGTGCGTTGCGCGTGTCGAGCGGCACATTAAACGTAATTGGTGACACATTAACGGTAAGTCGTAGTGTGACAACTCATGGGTCTGCCGATTGGATATTTGATGCAAATTCACTTTTGTACATGAACATGGACGGTGCAAGAATAGGCATGAGCGTTGGTGACACATTGCCAAAAACGAAAATAATTGGCTCACTGAACTTGGATTCCGGTGGGACTATGCAACAGCTTATTATGATGTCAGACGGAGATACAATCAGATTTCAAAACGGAAAACATTTCAGGTTTATATCAATTGATACTTCAGATTTCAATGGCAGTGGTTCAAATTACAATGTGTGGATGTCAGATGCCGCGTTTGCGCGTGATACAATATCAAAAACAGGGACACCGATAAGGCTTACACCAAAAAAGTGGAAAGTTCGTGACTGCGTTTTTCCGACTGATACAATAAACTGTTTATATTCCAATGATTGCGTTCCAATAGGTGGAGGTTACTGATGCCTATCACTGGTGCAGAAATAATCAGTGCATCAATTGACGATACGCACAAAATTTTGACGGTTGTATGCACCAATGCCGGAGAAATTCAGTATCCGGTTTCGGACATTCTTGTTAGGAAAACAGACAGTGGTGATCCGTTTGTGTCAGTGGACTCAATTGACACATGGAGCAATCTACTTGTTGTTGGCATATTTAATACGGCACTATCGTCTGGACACTGGGATGTAAGGCTAATAACAAGCAACAACGAAATTGTTGATTTAGTCGATGCATTTGAAATTGCGACCACTGGGATCGGACTTAATCTGAAAAAATTTAGTTTCATACGAACTGCAATATTGGATACTAATCTAAACCCTACTCCCAGTGGTGTACTTTCTGGCGTTGCAGGTGACATCGAAATTTTTTCCCAAGGTCGGCGCGTGGTCACAGCAGTTCTTGCTGGGATACCAAAGGAAGTCGTTTTCAGCAAGATGATATCAGGCGCTATACCTTCAACTTCGTTGTTTTTTCTTTACGATTGAGGCAAAACTATGTCAATCATTTCTGTACGTTTGCTCGATTCTGAATTGCCGTCAGATGCTAATGATAATAATGGGGATGAAACTTATGCAGTTGCACAAGCATCTGCTTTCGTAAATACATGGGCAACGCATTATGATCCGTTTGACGATTACACAACTGAAGCAGACAGTCCATACACTGAAGTATTTAACGCACCGTCAATTATCGTACGGGAATGTCTTGAAATAGCAAAAGCAATGTATTATATGCGGGTAGGTCAAATATACATGGACGGTGAGGAAAAACGTTTGTGGGCAGACTTCCTTTCTTCAAAAGAAAAGTCGTTAATGCGAATACAAATAGAGCCTGAATGGAAATCGCAACCAATTTTACTTAACTCATGTAATTCAATGGTAATTGGATCGCGGTCTTCTTTGGGAACTTGGCCAAGAGTTATACCACAAACCGCACAAGTTGTCAGTGCTTCAAATAATACATGGATTCCGCCAAATGATTGGTACATTCGAATGGGCGGTAGTTACTCAGGTGAATACCCAGACGCATGGTATTTTTATGCGTCTTCATCTAAAGTTGAAGGCACTCTTAGGTATATGCGTACTTTTAGAAATGACGGATATGATTACGCTCGTTATGGAGAATCATGATGACTGGCGTAAAGATACAGGTTATTGCTGACACGAAGGAAGTAACGCGGATGGTTTCGCGTCTTATACGAAGAATGGAAAATCCTACAGCTTATGTTGCTAATGTTATACGGTATGTGAAAGCAGTAACTAATCTCATGTTTCGTAAACGGCCAGACAATGCTCCTGTACGTGGAGAGTCTTGGCCTAAACTATCCGAATCAACACTAAAAAGAAAGATATCACTGGGACAACCACGGCGTCCATTGATTGCAACAAGCACAATGTTTGAAAGCATCAAAGTTCTGTACAAGTCGAAATTTGGTTTTATATTTGGAACAAAACTAGTCTCAAAAGACGGTTTTCCGTACCCAGCAGTGCATAACGTAGGAGGATCAATTCCAGGGCGTCCGCCACGTCGAACATGGTTATTTCTTACAAAACGCGACTATGCCCAGTTGTTGCAAATGGCTATTGCATATCTTGAAGATCGAAAGGTGGATGTACGTGGTGCCAGTGATTGATCGTAGTGGAATATGCGATCTGACAAGAGATTTGCTTCTTGCAGACACCAAAATCCTTTACGGTACAGATAAACTTGTACAGGATATACATTCTGATCCTGTCAAGTACCTAAACCCAAAAGTTGATAACAGAAATCCGTTTCAAATATTTCTTTTTTGCGAGGATAAGCAAAAAGTTGGTTATGGAATGCAAAATGCAATTGAGCAATATTCTGTAAGCTATCGTATTGCTGGAATATTTGTAGATCAGGACGCGGTATATGATAGAATAGATGACATTGATAAACGCATAAATGCTCTAATTGATGCGCAAATGTTCAGTGGAGAACAATTTACTTCATTTTATTCGGATACAAAAACACGTATTATTGATGGCGCATATGATAATAGTGGTCTAACCATCGAGTTGCATTCTGGAAAAGTTGCCGTTGAATGCGCAGGTGCAATTACTTTTATGACAATAAACTATTCATAGGAGGTATGTAATGAGTCTTACGTCACCAAAAAAGGATAGAGTGTTTTTTACGTATGCGGAGGCAACCTCCGGTGTTGCTGATAATAACTGCTTTATGGAAGGTCGTGGTAGTATGGACTTTCCGTCCGCAGACTACCTTATCGAAAGTGACTATGGTAAAATGGGCAGTGGTGAGCATGGTAAATCAGCAAAATTACAGGCCGTTTACACCCAGTGGACGTACAAGCCACAAAGGTTTTCTGAACTCGCATATTTTTTGTCATTCTTTCAAGGGAAAGGCGATGAAGTGCATACCATTGCGTCTGGTGTGTACATGCACGATTTGCATCACTTGCCAATTAGTTCTCGTATATTGCCTACTATGGGGTTTCAGTACGGTACAGGTTCATCTAATAAAGTAATAAACGGATGCGCTGTTAATGAATTTTCTATCGTACTGGCTCGTGGTGGTAATGGAGTCGTTGATGCATCTTTTAGTGGAATTGGAAACCGTCACAGAATATCATCGGGTGTTTTATCGGAAAATGCAACTGGTTCATTGTCGACTGGGGATTATTCTTTTTCAGCCGAGCCTTTGATAAACTTCAAAAGCTGTCACCTTTTCATTGCGGATGCTTTAGAAGATAATTTCGGACCTTCATCACTTAGTGTGTCTGGCGAAGATTTGGGTGCAAATGCTGTTGAGATAACTTCATTGATCAATAGCATAAACATATCAGGCAATAATGGAATGTCACCAGAGAATCAGCTTCGTGCCGGCGGATATGGGTTGGTGAATGACTGGACTCGTGGTGACCGTCGCTATACACTGGGGTTGAACTTACGGAAGGACGTAAGTGTTATTGATTTTGATTCCTTAATACTGAACAATTCGTTAAAAGCGTTTGAGCTACAATTTTTAGGTCCGTTTATAAATTCAACCCACAGATACTCATTGCACATATTTTTTCCATCAGTAGGAATAAATAAGGTGACCGAAGATAAAGAATCGCCTATTGGTGGTGAGATAACCACCGAAGTTTTTGAGGATTCAAATGGCGATTCAATGATTGTGTTTGCACAGAGTGCTATTTCCGTTGGGTATAACGCAAAGAAAGTATAATTATGCTTAAAATTTTATCAATATTTGCAAAAAAAGTATCACCTTCATGTGGAGCAGAGGAAAGTGTTAATGTAGTTGACAGATTTGGGCGCACTGTCGCCCGATTGTTCTATCGTCAACCTTCTGGTGACATGCGCTTGGAATATATTGACTGTAGGATAGGACTGCTTGACGAATCAGAAAGCATATCATCAATCAAAAATGCAGGTGCAGGCCACGAAACAAAAGCTATATACAAGTTGTATCGCGACGAATTGTTTTTACCGTTTGCGGAACGCATATTCATACGTAGTGAAGGATATCGCACCGATAACAACAAACCTGTTGACGTGCTGTCAAAAAGCGAGCAGTTTGAGTGGTTAAAAAAGTACTATCCTGATAATCTTTCTGATATGACAGTCATAGCGTTCGAGCCCAAATATAGCGTCAAAAAAAAAGATTAGGACTTGGTGAGTTTAGTGAGATATGTTCAGAGTGTTTTGCCGTTGATGAGAAAGGAAAACCTAAAGGTATTCCCAGTGGTTGTGAATCTTGTCAGATAGAGGAAAGTGAAAAAGGTTCGTCTTGGAATTGCAGGCATGAAGAAAACGGAGAAACGGTGCTATGCTCATGGCTCGAAAATAGATGGAAATACGATGAGTTGTTACGCTTGATTCGATACGAACGTGCCCGATATGGAGGGTTTGATCTGAACCGTTTATCTTCACTTGATCTCAATGATTTTATAAAGATAGGCATTCTAAGAAAATATATGCGGGAATAAATTATGTTTGGATTAGGTAATCTTTTTGGTCAAGCTACTATAAAGTTCAATGCTGATACTGGAAGCGCTGTTAGCGCTATAAAGAGACTGGATTCAACATTTCGTGGGTTGGTTGGAGGCCTTGGTGGTCTTTGGGTTGCTAATCAAGCCGCACGTTGGCTTAATACTTGTGCTGAAGAGGCAAAGAAATCAGAAATAGCCAATTCTGCCTTAAATAAATCATTAGGCAATACTGCATCATCCATGAGTAATCTTATTAAACAACTATCAGAACTAAGTACGTTTCAGGATGATGATATCAAATTAGCTATTGCACATGCAGGCGCATACGATAAAAATGTTGAAAATCTTAAAAGGTTGATACCAGTCATCGCAGACTTTGCTGCGTATATGCGTATGGATTTAGCAGATGCATCACGAATAGTAACCAGAGCAATTTACACTAATAGTGATGCGCTGGTCCGATATGGAATTGTTGTTGGTAAGACGTCATCAATTCATGATCGATTTGAAAAAACGTTGATTGCATTGAAGCAACGCACCGAAGGATATGCTGCGTCGATGGCAAAAACCGATACGGGAAGGCTTATTCAAGCTCAAAACGCTTATAAAGCAATACAGGCCGAAATAGGTAAAAACATAATTCCTTTGCATACTGTATGGACTAATTTACTTATAAAAGGCGCTAAAGCATTAAATACTATTATTCAAGGTAATGCGATTTTAGGTAAGTTGGCGTCGGGATGGTCTTTGGATACGGTCAAAACATATCGATGGATAAATGAAGTATTGCCTTCAATAGAAAGTAAAGATCGTGCCAATCTTTTAGTCAGAGAAAAGCTCCTTGCTGCTATTAAAGAGGAAGCAGATATACGAAAACGGATAACGGAAGGCGATCCCGTATCAAAAGCATCGTTAAAAAATGCAGAGGAACGTGTGCGATTGCTTTTTGATGCATTACAAGAATTAAACAGTGAACCTGATAAAACTTCATTTTTGTTTCAAGCTGAAGAAGAAGAAGATAAAGAAAAAGAAAGGATAAAAAAGATAAAAGAAGCAGAAGATGCATTAAATGAAGTTCGTCGTGCATCTATGGAACGTTCACTTGCCGGAAGACTTCAATTGCTTGATAAGGAAAAATTTGCTATAATCCAAAAGCTGCGTGAAGCTGGAATGCTTACTGTCACTGCCGAAGCGCTTATTGAAACGGAGTATAGACGTAAATCAAATGAAGAGAGACAGAAAACATTTGATGAGTGGCTAAAAGCTGAACAGGACGCTTTTGATAAACGTAATGAAATGCTGGCCAAACAATTCAAGCAAGAGTTAGAGGAAAGAAAAAAAGCTCTCGAAGATCAGATGGAACTAGAACGATCATACCGGCAATCGACACTGACAATAATTGGTAATCAGGCTAGTATGACAATGGCTTTCAGCACCGCGTTAGCTAACCACGAAATCTCAGAACTAAAACGAACAGCCAGATCTCAAGCTGAGTATGATAAGAAAAAGGCAGAAATTGAGAAGCAAGCTGCTTTAAGAATGCATAAAATTGCTTTGTTTCAGCAAGGACTTGCTATTGCACAGGCTGGTCTGGATATGTACGAAACAGCAACAAGTAGTGCGTCTTATGGTGCAAAGGTTGCTGGTATAGCCGGTGCTATTGCTTCAGCTGGAATGGCCATTGCTGAAATGACTGTGCTTATCTCAGAGATGGAATCAATTTCAATCCCTGAACCCAAATTTGAGCTTGGAAAAATAGGCAAATTGAGACGAAGGCAAAATGATTCCATTCTGGCACTTATTGGAGAGGGCGAAACGCTTATTCCAGCTGCACAAAGCGCTATGCACCGTGAAGAGCTTGAAGCCATACGAAACAACACGGCAAACACTGCCGCTGGGATTAAGAAATTACGTGGTGGCACCACTATAATCAATCAGTATGGTATAAGCACAGAGCAAATGCTTGCAGCCCAGGTTGCTGCTGCAAGAACTAACTCATCAGGAAGGCGTTTATAATGCCATCGTGGGCTCTTCGTTCAGTGCTTCCAGACGGTACGTCATTCAAGGGTGAAATCGTTTATCCTATGACGTCTCTTGAAGTGCCAAACACCTTTAGAAAGTATGTTGAATCACTGGAAGTTTCATACTCCGATTCATTATACGTTATAAAGGACACAGGATTCGAGCATAAGAAATATCAGCGCGAAGCAACGGGTGGAATCAAAATTTTGGCAACTGTGTCAATTATGCTTGTTGGTGATTTGCCGCGTTGGCTAATGTGTCTGCTTATAAATCTGGCGATAGGATGCAATGGCGGTGGCATGTGGGTGGACTTCTACGATGATTGGGCTACTGATAAACAATACACTGGGAGATGGTATAATGCGGTCGACTTTGTGGAGAACAGCGAGTTGTTGTGCGGCGGGTCTATAGAATTAGAATGTTTTATAATACAGGCCATTTCTTAGTATGCCGTACCCAAAAATCAGACACATAAATGATTCCTTGACGTTGAGCGGAGTATCTGCTCCCTTATTCCCAGTGTCACAAGGATGCCAAACGCACACTTATCCTACTGGCAAGGTTCAATATGGTACATATAACAGAATTCATGCTACTACCAATGTATCGTGGCAAACTTCCGGTATTCAGAAGTCGGATCGAGATGTTATTTGGGAGTTTTGGAACGATATACTGAAAAAGGGATATAACGATGTAACTATAATCGATCACAGAAATCGTATGCTGTTTGACGCTTCGTGGTTTCCGTGGCACGAAACATGGAAAAAAGAACGAGGCGGGTTATTTACAATAGACTATAATTTTTCTGCACCGTGTTCTTGGACACCTTCGTGTTGGGGGTGTTGGCCTTCAACTACTGAAGACTTAACTAATCATAATTTATCTGGTGATGATCTTACACTTAATGGTGCTTCTATGATCAACCATTCTTCTGATAATAATGTGCTACGTAAAACTGGATATGCAATTTTTGTAAGCAGTGGCAATGAAGGAAGCGCGTCAAACATTCAAACATTAAATTGGGATGCAACAGGAGATTTTGACTCATCTTTAACGCTGTTTTGTCAGGTTCGTATTCCTGTTATATCAGAAACACTGCCTTTCTATAACACAAAAAAAGTTCATGCTATAAACATAACCGAAAGCGAAGAGATTTTTAGCACAGAAAACTTTGTCGCAATAGAGTTCCAGCGTTTGTCAGGTGCACTTACTGATTTGCATGGTAAAATAAAGTACAGTGGTACAGAAATATCAATTACAAAAGCGGCAGGAACAGTACCCAGTTTACCAGTAAACACTTGGTATGACATTGCTATAACTTATAATTGCGTTACCAATTACGTATCCGTTTATTACGCAACATCGGCATTAAATACGTTCACCGATTTTTTAACCGGTCTCGAATCAATTGAAGACGGCATTATATCAACACGATCAGATAATAATATTGTGCCTGCTGCTTGCGTTTGGAAAGGATGTAATATAGCTCACGTGCTCGTTGAAGATTCTTTGTCAAGCAATTTATACATTCAAAACGTTTTTATCTTGCACGGATTTATTACTCCTCTTGAATTTAATACGTTGCGTCGTTTATGCTACATGTGGAATAACAAAACAACTGGGAGTTGGCCAGCATGAGCATTAAAACAAATAAAACACTCGTTGCTCAACTTACTCTTAATAATAATACGTATTATGTGACGGATATGTATGGAATAACACTGGATAACATTGAGTATAAAAATTTGGTGCTTTCTTGGAGCAATGTTTCGTTTAAGGCAGGCCAGGTGTTTTCCCCAGAGATTAAAGGCGGAGGTTTTGAAATTTCAACACTTAAAATAACAATGGCATTTGGTGAGCAATTCATGCAAGGTGGGTTTCCGCTTGACGTTACTGATGTATGGAATAATTCGAAATGTACCGTTAGACGCTGGGAAGAAGGCATACACGCATGGAACGATTGCGCGTATTTCTATCAAGGAATGATAAAAGATTTTACCGTTAATGATAATGTTCTTTCATTTGATATTGACGGGAAAAATGAGCAAGACGATACGATGTTGCCTATGATAGTGGTTGAAGATCAAAGTGATATAAATGATGCAGACGCACAAAGTGATGTTTGGTTAGGTGTATCTGGGTTTAATTACGTTATACCTTACAATAATGCAATTTTTTCTGAAACTGATTTGGTGCGTTTATCTAACAAAGCAGGGCAATCAGAATTTGCACGTGTACTTTACAAAAAAGCAGAGTCGATATATTTTACGCACAATCTTCAATACAATTATTCTTATGATAATGGTGGTAAAATAGAAAAAGCGTTCAGGCATGTAATGAAAGATAATGTTGGAAAAACACTTCCGATTCAGATCGGCAACTTATCCGACACTCATAATGGGGTGTTTGGTAAATTTTTATTGATAAACAATAAAATAGGAGAGCAAGCACTACTTGCAGATTGCATTCCATTAAACAGTCTTATAAGCATTGGATGTTGGGAACGTGGTATGCAAAAGTATTTTTGCGGTAGATCAGAAATCAACATTGAATCATATTTATCACATGATACTATTCCAGAGGCAAACCGAAGGATTTACGTCAAGAACGCAGGAGTATTTACTCCTGGTATGCCAATAACAATATCCGATGCAGAAAATTCAGAAAACTGTATTGTGGAAAGTGTACACCTTCCAAGCACAGGAATTACCAATGGATATCTCATGGTCACATCTGGCTTATTACATCAGTACAGGGTTTTAAATAATGCGAAGGTTTCAATGCATCAAGGCGAGTTCGCATTAGACACCATTCAAAATAATCGAGTACAGTTTTTATTTGATTCTAACGTAACGATTGATATAGATTTGAACGATACTGATGATATAACCAACATTGCTTTATCATCAGGAGGAGCGAAAGCACTCAGGTGGATAAGAGAGGATTCTCATCTCTCTGGAACTGGTGAAATACCAGAACTGCTTTCTCCGTTAATTATACGAATAGGCGACGAATTGATGCTATTGCTGGAAGAGCCGGATAAAACAAACGATACCATATGGGTGGAACGCGGATATGGTGGTACTACAAAGAGTGAGCATAACTTTGGTGATGCAGTATATCAGATACCAAATTTTGCTTCAAAAAATTTGATAACGTTTAGGCATCGATTCGATCCGATCTCAATATCGAACTTTTACTGGGGTGTAGATAATATCGTACCTCCGTATCAAGACACTCCAAATAAATATGCAATTACACCCCCATCGCGTCTGCTAGGTGACGGATCAACTTTCTTTAGGTTTTACCAAAAACAAACAGTTCACTACGGCATGTCTTCCTCATGGCTTTCTTTCGACTTAAAATTTCAAAAAATCGAAGATAGTTATAGTGTTATAGGCATTTATCCATCATATCGTATCAGCGGTTCAGTAGACATAAGAAACAAATGGAGTGGAGGCTCACCTGTCTCATACAAAGGTAACGGCAGCGCGTCTATTTTATTAGGAGTTGCTGGCTTGAATTCTGGGCAATATAACACACAGTTCGAAACGTTATCAAGCAAAGGTTTAATATACATTGATTCACTCGGATCATCAGGAATTTATGAGGCAATAAATTGCATTGAAACGCTTGATGATGATGATCACAAAGGATCATGGGAGCTTCTTTCGCAACGTATAGGTGCTGCGGCAGGATTTACGCTTAGCACTCTTACCGATTTGAACAGACGATGGAAATTTTATATTATATGTAAATCGGTCGGAGAGGAAGATCAAGGGTGGATATTTCCGGAATACACAGTTGATATATATAAATTGGCACTTTGGTTGGATTTTGCTCTCGATTTCACTAAGAAAATTGTTGTTGGTGCAATTAAAGGTCGAAATATAACCGACACAGTTATTGCTATTTGTGGTGACGATTCTCCGTCACGTATTGGTGAATTATGCGAAAATCCTGTCGATGTAACTGCACTAATATTAACGCAGGAGTTGCAGTACTCAAGCGATGATTTCACGGCAAATTGGTCGACAACGCGATCTTACTTTGCAGATTCAAGTAATTTCGAGGAAGGTTCAGTACCAAAAGTTGCTGTATCGTATGGCATATCCGATTCGCGTCTGCGTGGATGGGAATTATGCGAGTGGATAGCGTCACATTTCAACATAATGCTTATTCGTGACTACGAAGGCAAGATTGACATTGTAAATCTACATGAAATATATTATAACACTCCCAGTGGTACAGAAATCAATATTGAAGAAATACGATTTTTACGTCAATCTGGAACGAGAGAATTTACGTTGCGCCAGACAGGTACAGATTTACTTTACAATGACTTTCAGATAAAATGGAGACGAAATAACAGTACCAACGAGTATCAACAGACATATCACATGCCTGACAGTTATTCATTGCTTTCAGGAAATTCAATAAAAGGAGCACGTGAACAATTTTACCAAGGCGGAAAGCGAACATTGGAATTGGAGTCTCCTTTTATATACAATGAAGACGATGCTATACGAAAAGCTGCATGGGAAGCAAATGACAAAGCCGAGTGTAAGTTTTACGTAACTTTTGTTATAGATGGTGATCACTGGGATGAAGTGGCTGGCCGCGAGACACAATACAAAGTAGGTGATATAATCTACTTTCGTGGCAAGGCATCTGGTGTAAACTTTACAGCAACACAACAAACTGCGCGTAAAGGAAAATTTTATATTACCGAAATTTCCTTAGAAGATAAAGGCAGTGATTTGCGTATATCAGCTAAATCATTACAGCCTTGCACTGAATTTACTGCTGATCTGGATGGTGATTCGTCAAAGATTGTTTGGGACGATACAGGTGGAACATCAATCTCTGGAAATGCAATAAAAGACGATACAGGCGGCACAAATATTACTGGTAAAAACATTAAAGACGATACTGGAGGATGATGTATGGAAACGGTGCAAATACTCAGAGAGCGCGGAACGTATGCAGAAATTGTGGCTGGAGGCTCTTATCCCCCAGCGATTGTAGACGGACAACTGGGGTATGCGACTGATCGAGATCGTCTTGTTATGCGTGATGGCTCAAATTACTATCAAACAATGATGACGACGATTGCTGGTACAGCTGAAAGCGTACCATTTTTGGATTCTAATAAGCATTTGACTGAAGACAATTCACATTTTTCATACTCTTCAATAAATAAACGTTTAACTATTCATAACATTCAGCTTACAACGAAGTTGATGCATATCGGTGACGACGACTCGTATTGGTATTACGTAGAAAATGATCATGCAGAAATAACTATTGGCGGTATTGAACTAATTGATATGCAACCGGAGTCAGTGATTTTTAATGAAGGGCAGTCCGATGTTGATTTCATTGTCAAAACATATAATGAAGAGTATGCTTTTTATGTGGATGGAAGCAATGGATATGTCGGTGTTGGGACGTCTTCGCCGTCCTACACGCTTGACGTTGCTGGTAGTGCACGTATTGGCACGCTTGGTTCTCAGAGCGTAGATACGGTGGTTACGCACAGCAGTGGTGTACTTGGCACTCGTACTATTGACAGCAGGGTGTGGGGCAGTACGCTGGTCGGCGGTAGTGGTAGTGCTGGTCATATTGCTTATTGGAGCGGTAGCAATACGTTGAGCTACGATGACGGCCAGTTGTACTGGGACGATACGAATAACAGTCTGGGAGTTGGGACTAATATTTTATACACGGTATACTCATCGGCTAATTATTTTGCCGGTAAAACTCCGAAAGCTGAATTTATAACTGGGATAGAAGCAGATACTGGCTACGAAGAGTTTGTTTGCATAAGACATCCAGTTGCCGATAATCAGAATAGAACAAGGCGTCTCGGCCTATTGTTAAAGTTAGGCGCTGAAAACAGTTCCAGCTATTGGAAATACGGGGGAATTGTTGTCGACTCAGACGCAAGCTATGCAAACAATCCAAAGCTACACCTGGTTCTTGGTGACGCGAAAGCCCTGTCGGT
>Ga0209101_1001945_pt1 | contig 14394 bp, 10 predicted proteins | sample ConPoolayeCmetaG_FD_185481 | JGI IMG/M metagenome (GOLD analysis project Ga0209101, IMG submission 185481) | Hot spring microbial mat communities from California, USA to study Microbial Dark Matter (Phase II) - Cone Pool mat layer C metaG... ... | reverse complement strand
GATGTGGGTCCCGTAAGCCCAGTACACATCGAACCGACCGGCAGCCAAATAGGCCAGATTCAGCGACGTGCAACCGGTTCGCCGCACCGATTGACATCGGAACACCGCAGTGTTGAACACCAGCAGGTCGGGCGAGTCGGGCCGCAAGTCGTAGGGGAAACCCACCGCGCCGATGGCGTCGGCAAGGTCCCGCACGCCGCTGGTCTTGAGCGGTTTGCCGTTGAGCGTGGCCCCTTGCCCGCGGATCGCCATGTAACACTCATCCCGGTTGGGGTCGAAAATCGCGCCGACCAGTATCTCGCTCTGCCGCTCCAACGCCAGCGATACGGCAAAATGCGGCACACCGTGGGCATAATTGGTGGTGCCGTCCAGGGGATCGACGATCCAGCGATAACCGCTAGGTGCGCCCGTGCCGCCGGGCGGCCCTTCCTCGCCGACAAAGCCATGGTCGGGAAAGGCTTCCAGTACGGTACGGCGGACGGCCTCCTGGGCAGCCAAGTCGGCTTGCGTTACCAAGTCGGAAGGGCCTTTCTTGTACACCTCGAACCGACCGACCCAGTCGAGAATAGTTGCGCCAGCCCGTCGGACTGCCTGCTCACAAACCGCGGCGAACTTGCGTAAGTCTTCCATTATGTGCAGCTTATCTATTTTGTCAGGCTGAGATTTCTGCTGTTTCGTCAGAGTAAAGCTGTTTTGTTGGGCCGAAATATTGGCAGTTTGGAAAATGCCGCACTGCGTTTGGCGAATCGCGTCGTGTGCACCGACACTTCATCGTACCCCGGCAGGTCGTAGTTGGCAGCCCGGAAGCCGACAGTTTCGCACAGCAGCACGGCCCAGCACAAGTGCCCGTCATCGTGATGTCCGGCAAATAGCAACTTGGTAGAATGACTATGACGCCCGGCTGAGCCACTGCGCGGGCAGGTTTCGTTTTCCAGCGGCCGGCACGCGGCGATTGCCGGCTTGCCAGGTGTCCAAGTGTTTGGGTGTCTGGGCATTGCCGGTTGACATTTGCAATCGGCCGGAATAAGAAGGGTACGCAGCGGTGTACTGTCAATAGTGACAGGATAAATAGGCACTATGCGGTTTTTGGCTTTGATTCGCGTTGCGCCTGGGAACGACACATTGGACCGTGGAAGAAAATGGGAGGGCGTCGTCACCGTTTTGGGTGGCCGCTGAATGCATGAGAGGTATGCTCGCAAGACACTTGTCAGCCTTTGCACTGCCGGCAGTAGCGGCCCTGATCGCTATAGCTGTCTTGGTGTTCTGGGCTACCAGCCCGCCACCCGAGCTGACGATGCGCGTGCCAGGCTTGGACAACGCCCCTTTGCGGGAAGAAACCGCAATCGATGCCTCCCAGGATGCATCGGCCGTTGGGATGGCCGGCGTTGCTGCCGCTTCTGCGGTTCCGGCCAGTTGGCCTTTGATCGACCAGCTCGAATCGCCCGCACGCATCGCGGCTGCCGCCGGTTCGGTCGGCGTCGCGATTTCGCCGCTGCCGCCGCAGCCGGGCCGTCCGATCGCCGGACAAGGACGGCCGTCGACCATCGCCGACGCCTGGCCATGGTTCCGCGGTCCGAACCGGGACGCGATTTGCCTTTCCGGACCCGCACTGGCGCGAAGCTGGCCGCCGGGCGGACCGAAACGTCTGTGGACGGTCGATATGGCCGAGGGTTACGCCGCAGCAGCCGTCAGCGGTGGGCGCGTGTACGTGCTCGATTACTGGCACGACGAGGCGGCAGCATTGCTGCGTCGGTTATCTTCGGCACAGCAGCGCGCCTTGGCCGATGCGCTGGAACCGATTCCCGCAAAACCCGATGCGGTGCGAGCCGCGGTCGGCGCGGTGCTGGCGGCCCATCAACCGGCAGCGGCAAGCACCGGAGGGGAAAAGACCGATTCAGGCGGGGCGTCTGCAAGCGGGTTGTCGGCAGCAGAAACAGAGGTGTTGTGCTCCGGCCTGGCAGAACTGCTCCAGCAAGGGCGAACCAGGCTGCTGTTGGCGCTGCGGCTGGGTCAGATCGATCTAGTGGATCGCTCGGGCGATTTGATGCGCTGTCTATCGCTGGACGACGGCCGCGAAATCTGGCGGAACAGTTACCCGGTTCAGATCAAGCCCCATCACGGCATTACCCGCACCGTTCCGGCGGTGGTAGAGAACTATGTGATTTCCTTAGGCCCGAAGTGTCACGTGGCCTGCTGGGACGCCGATACTGGCAAAGCATACTGGCTGATCGACCTGGTGCGCGACCACGGAGCAGTTGTGCCCGAGTGGTATGCCGGCCAATGTCCGCTGGTGGACGAGAAGACCGGGCGGTTGGTGTTGGCCGTTGGCGGCACGGCGTTGCTGATGGCCGTCGATTATCGCACGGGGGATATAGTTTGGCGCAGCGCCAACCCGCGCGGATGGACAATGACCCACTCGTCCATCATGCCGATGGAATTGGCCGGCCGGCGGCTGTACGTCTATTGCGGCAAGGGAGGTGTGGCGGGCGTGTCGGCCGACGACGGTTCGATACTTTGGGACACCACCGAGTGGCAGGTGAGCATGGCCACTTGCCCGTCGCCGGTGGTCTTCGACGACGGCCGCGTCTTCTTGTGCGGCGGTTACAATTCCGGCTGCCTGATGCTGGCAGTCGAGTACTTGCAGGCCGACGGACGATTTGCAGCCCGGGTACTTTACCGCGAGTCGCCCAAGCTCTTCGGCTCCGAGCAGCAGACGCCTGTACTGTGGAACGGCTACTTGTATGGCGTGCGGCAGCGCGACGGCCAGTTGGTCTGCCTGGATCCGCAGGGAAAGCAGATTTGGAGCAGCGGCCGGGACAAATTCGGGTCGGCCCCGTACATGATCGCCGACGGGCTGATCCTGGCGCTGAGCGACGAGGGGGTGTTGACGCTCGCCGAGGCCACGCCGCAAGCGTACCGTCCGCTTGCCCGGGCGCAGGTCATCGATGGCGGCGTGCAATCCTGGGGCCCGATGGCCCTGGTGGCCGGCAGGCTGATCGTCCGCGATCTGCGACGGATGGTGTGCGTAGACCTTCGCGCACAAGAGCAAGGGCAGTAACACCCCGAGTCAGGGGCAAGGGCAACAGCTCCATTGACAATACGCACGGGGGGAGTACCCAAGTAAAAAGACACAAGGGCAGTAGCCCCATGGGCAATTCCAGGTTTCGAGTTTCGGCAGTAGCGGGCGTTTCGGCGCTGCTGGCGGTTGTGGCGGTGGCAGCGGTGATCGCGGCGCTGCTGGGCGGCGGCGTGAAACGCCAACGCGAGGAACCATCTGGAGCGCAGCAGCACATCGACCCGGCGCTGCGATTGTACCGCCAGACGGCTACCTTCAGAGTGGAGCTGAAGGAACCGCGCGGGTTGGTGGTACTCGACCAGGGGCGATTCGCCGTGGTAGGCGATCGGGCGCTGTTGATATATGGCCGCGACGGCTCGTTGCTGAAAGCCGTTCCACTACAGCAGCCGCCGCAGTGCGTGGCCGCAGGCGGCGCAAACCACATTCATCCGGAGCGAATCTACCTCGGCTTCCGCAACCACGTAGAAGTATTCGATTCGGCGGGCAATCGGCTCGACGTTTGGAAACCCCCGCACAATAACAGCGATTTCACCTCGATAACCGCTGCCCAGCGCGACGTGTTCGTCGCCGATGTGGCCAACCGGCTGGCGTGGCGCTACAGCGCCGACGGCCAACTATTGGGCAGCCTGGGCGCTGCCGACAAGAGCCGTAATTACCCGGGGTTTGTGATCACCAGCCGGTACTTCGACGTGGCCGCCAGCAGCGACGGGATGCTTTATGCGGTCAATCCGCGCTTGCTGCGGATCGAAGGGTTCGACTATAGCGGCCCCAATCAAGGCAATCCGGTCCGTTATTGGGGACGCGGTTCGCCACAGATCGATGGATTCTTCGGCTGCTGCAATCCGATTCATCTGGCCGCTTTCACCGACGGCCGGTTTGCTACAGCCGAAAAAGGGTTCAACTGGGTAAAGATTTATTCCCGCTCGGGCCAGCTCGAGTGCGTGGTGGCCGGGCAGGCTGAACTTGCGGCCCCGGCAGCGGACCTGGCCGTCGATGAAGAAAACAACGTCTGGGTACTCGACGCGGCGGCCAAGTGCGTGCGCGTCTTCGGCCCCAAAAACTCAGGGCAGGACAGTGGTAAGACGACCGAAAGCGGCCTATAGCCACAACCAAATAGATCGCCCTATAGCCCCAATCAAATGGAGGGCACGCTCCGTCGTGGCCGCATTCGGGTTGATCGACGGAGAGTCAGCAATACGCAGAAAACGCGACGGAACGTCGCTCGATTTTTTGGACGCCAGGGCATCGCGTCGCTGCATGTGGTTGCGGCAGTGGGCCGCGTTGGGGCTTTGTCGGGCCGAATACCGCGCGGCAGGCTTCAAAGCCGCTGATACCGGCAAGGCAACGATGTTACAATGAATTGCTGGAGGCAGGGCCGAGCGGTCGGCCGGTGGTGGCCGACGCTCCCATCCCGGCAGAAAGCATGTCCACTATAATCGACTGCAACACTGTGGAGTGAGCCGAACGTGGCAATCGACAATCCGCCTTCGCGACGGGTATTCTTGGGCGATGTGTTTCGGGTGCTGGGTGCAGTAGGTTTATGCGGAGCCGGGGCGTGGTTGACGCTGCGGCCCCGAGGTCGCGCCGAAAGCGACACCGCCCAGCCGTCCCAACATTCGGGTCGGGCTGGCGAGCCGTCGGGACCTCCGCCTGCCGGCGCTAGCGGTTACGTGTGGCAGATAGACCCCGATTTGTGCATCGCCTGCGACGGCTGCCAGAAGCACTGCGTGCTGGACATTTCGGCGGTCAAGGCCGTGCAGTGTTTCGCCCTGTGCGGATATTGCGACGTGTGCACCGGGTACTTTCCTACACAGGGTTATGTACTCGAGACCGGCGCGGAGAACCATTTGTGTCCCACCGGTGCAATCAACCGCCGGTTTGTGGAACGACACGGCGATGAGCGGTTCTTCGAATACACCATCGACGAAACGAAGTGCATCGGCTGTGGCAAATGCGTGGCCGGTTGCCGACTAATGAACGGATCGCTGTACTTGCAGGTGCGCCACGACCGATGCGTCAATTGCAACGAGTGCGCCATCGCGGTTGCCTGCCCGGCGCAAGCATTCCGTCGCGTGTCTGCCAGCCAACCTTATCTGCTGGGCAAGAACATGAAGACTGCTATTGCTGCCCTCCAGCGCCGGCGACAGTCGGCCGGGACGTCCTACCCCCAAAGCGGCTAGGCCGGGAGCAACATCAGGCGGTCGTCGCCTTCGGGCTGGTATGTTCGCGCACCATCCACAGCGGCAAGCACTTTCCGGTTTATGATGGCAACAGTTAGCAGCACACGATCGATCCACGGCCACTGTGCAGCCCTGGGCGAGCCAGGCGTGGCAGCCCGTGCCCAGCGCAGCCGCGCCAGCCTGTCTGGCCGAAGCCTGTCGCCGCTGCTGCTTGTCCCGCTGGCGGCGATAGCGGTATGGTTTTTCGTTACGGGGGTATGTGTCGCGGGCGAACCTGTTTATCCGCTGCCTGAGTTCACCAGCGGCTACCAGGTGCCCGACGCACTGCATCCACCGCCCCGGGCAACATGGCGACACTATGCCGACCTGGCTTATCTGGTCTGTGCCTTGGGTCTGGCAACGTATTTTGCATTGGTGCTGCGGTGGCGCGGGGGATTGTTTGTCCTGGCGGTAGTGTCGCTGATTTGGCTTGGATTCTGGCGCAAGGGATGTGTCTGCCCGATCGGCGCGATCCAGAACGTTGCACTGGCGATCGGGGATAGCAGCTACGTCATCCCGCCAATGGTGGTTGCAATTTTTCTGTTGCCTTTGATATTCACGCTGTTTTTTGGTCGTGTGTTTTGTGCGGCCGTATGCCCATTGGGGGCTGTGCAGGAGCTTGTGGCCGTCCGACCGGCGCGAGTCCCCCGCTGGCTCGACCACGCTTTGCGCTTGCTTCCGCACGTTTATCTTGGGGCGGCGGTGGTATTGGCCGGTACGGGCGCAGCGTTCTTGATCTGCCGGTACGATCCGTTCGTGAACATGTTTCGCTTGGGCGGCAGCGCGGGGATGCTGGTTTTCGGCGGGGCGATGCTGCTGCTGGGTCTGATGGTAGGGCGTCCGTATTGTCGCTACTTGTGTCCTTACGGGGCGATCATGGCCATGCTTTCGCCGCTGGCCCGCTGGCATGTGCGCATTCCGCCCGACGAGTGCATCAACTGCCGCATGTGCGAAGACGCCTGCCCGTACGGTGCTATCTTGGAGTCCTCGACCGCTCCGCCGCCGGACCGCCGCTGGGGACGCCGCCGCCTGGGACTATTGATTTTGGCGCTGCCGGCTATCGTAGGGGTGTTCGCTTGGGCGGGTTACCATCTACACACACCGCTGGCCATGCTGCACCCCAACGTCAGCCTTGCCGTGCGAGTTCGGGCCGAGCTGGCCGATCCGAGCATCGGCACCACCGAGGCCAGCGATAACTTCCGCCGCACCGGCAGACCCGCGGAAGAACTGTTCTCCGAGGCCGAGCAGATCCGCCAGCGATTCGTTCCGGCCAGTACCCTTTTTGGTGCATGGGTGGGGCTAGTCTTAGGAGCCAAGCTGATCGGCCTGGCTGTGCACCGCGTTCGCAGCGAGTACCAGCCCGATAAGGCTCATTGCGTCAGTTGTGGCCGGTGTTTCTGGTATTGTCCGGTAGAGCAAGCCCGGCTGGGCCTGATCAAGGACATCGAATTGGAAGCCTACCGCCAATCGGTGCGATCGCCTGTTGCAGGTGCTGACAAGTCGCACGCTGCTGACAACTTGCACGGTCCTGACAAGTCGCACGGTCCTGAGAAGTAGCACGGTCCTGAGAAGTCGCACGGTCCTGAGAAGTAGCACGGTGGCGATAACTCGAAAAGAAAATGACCAACAGCAAGAGCAACGCAGATATGGTTTGCGGCGGCCCCGGGGCACAGCCAGCTTACCGGCTTGCGGTGCGGCTGGCCCTGGTGGCGGCTGTGTTCAGCATCGTCGTTGCCGCCCTGATGGGCTACGAGTACAGTCAGCGCCGGCTGGCCCATCCCTTCGAGGACGAAGCCTACCTGGCGCTGAAGGCGGCTCTGGATGCACAGCCTGAGAACGAACAACTCAAACAGCACATCCGGACCCTCGATTATCGCCTCCGCCAGCAATACTTTCGACAGCGCAACTTCGCTGCCACTGGCGCCGTGTTGCTGGTTGCGGGCGTGGCGGTTTTCCTGGCCTGTTTGCGGCTGGCGCTGACGGTGCGCAGAAAACTGCCCGTGCCCTCGCCTCCAGATCTGCTGGCAGACGAAGAACCGCCAGCCATGCGCTGGGGGCGCTGGGCGGTGGCCGCGCTCGGCTTGATTCTGCTTGCGGGCGCGCTGGCGCTCAGCTACGTGCTGCTGGAGAGTACCCCGCTGCCGGTGGCCATGTCGCCCGGCGACGGTGACGGTACACGTATCGGCGCACAGACCAAGGAACAACTTCAGCCCGAGCAACCCTCGACGCCGGACTCGCCCGGAATGAAACTAACCATCCAGATCGGCGACGCTCGATTGCCCCTGTCGGAAGAAGCGGCGCGCTATTGGCCGCGTTTCCGGGGGCCGGGCGGTTTAGGGGTGTCCTTGTACACCAATCTGCCCACAACCTGGGATGCCGCCACCGGTCGGAACATCCGCTGGAAGTCTTCGGTACCGCTGCCGGGAGTCAATTCGCCGATAGTGTGGGCCGACCGGGTGTTCCTCACCGGCGCCGATGAGAAACAGCGGCAAGTCTTCTGCTTCCACGCCGACACAGGCGAGATGCTCTGGGCGTCCGATGTGCCCGGCACACCCGAAAGCACCGCGCGCCTCCCGAAAGTCCTTCCCGATACCGGCTTTGCCGCCCCCACGGCCGCCACCGACGGCCAGCGCGTGTACGCCATTTTCGCCAACGGCGATTTGGCCGCTTTCGACTTTCAGGGCAAGCTGGTCTGGAACCTTAGCCTTGGCATTCCCGACAACAGCTACGGCCACGCCTCGTCGCTGGAACTTTACAAAAATCTGCTGATCGTGCAATTCGACCAGGCCACAGCCAAAGAGAAAAAATCGCGCCTGTACGCTTTCGATACCTCCACTGGCAAGCGGGTGTGGGAGGTCGTCCGCGAAGTACCCAACTCGTGGGCCACGCCGACGGTGATCCACGCTGCCGGACGAGACCAACTAATAACCTGTGCCGACCCGTGGGTAATCGCCTATAACCCGGCCGATGGACGCCAGGAATACTGGCGGGCCAAAGTGCTGCGGCATGATGTGGGGCCGTCGCCTGCGTTTGCCGACGGTCTGGTGTACGTGGCCAATCAATTCCCGTATCTTTCGGCGATCAAGCCCGACGGTTCCGGCGACGTTACCAAATCCCACCTGGTGTTCACCGCCGAAGACGGTCTGCCGGATACTTGCAGCCCCCTGGCCACCAGCCAGTTCGTGTTCTTGCTGACTTCCGACGGCCTGCTGACCTGCTACGACGCCAAAAGCGGCGAGAAACTTTGGGAACACGATTTCGACGGACTGCCGTTCTCCTCGTCACCTGGGCTGGTGGGCAAGCTGGTCTATTTGGTCTCCAAAGAAGGCAAGTCGTTTGTGATCGAGCCGACTCGGGAAGGCTGCAAGATCGTAGCCGAAGGGAATCTTGGGGAGCAGTGCGTGACAAGCCCTGCGTTCCAGGAGGGCCGTATCTACCTGCGCGGCCAGAAGCACCTGTTTTGCATCGGAGAAAACAAATAACCGCTGCCGAGCCTTGCTAAGAAAACCCATAAGCGCTCCGAAGCCTTGCGATCAGAAGACTATGAGCCAACTGGCAGGGCGTTACCCCGAGCGCAGCTCCCCCTCCACGCCACACTTGCTTCAAGCATTGGTTTCAGACGACACTAAAGACAACACTAAACTCGAAGCTAGCACAAACCTATAATCACCGAGGTATGCCGCAACTGGACTTGAGCTACGTCGATCAGACGGTCGCCCGGCTTGGGCGCGGCCGGCAGATGATCATACCGATCCTCCAGGCCATCCAGGAGCACTACCGATGGCTGCCGCCGGAGGCACTGGAGCGGGTATGCCAGCTTACCGAGATCACCCCTGCCGACATCACCTCGGTAGCCAGCTTTTACACGCAGTTTCGCCATCGGCCGGTCGGGCAATACGTCATCAGCATTTGCCACGGGACGGCCTGCCACGTCAAAGGCGCCCAGTTGGTGCACGAGGCACTACAGCGCCGGCTACGGATAGCCGAGGGCGCCGACACCGATCCGCAAGGGCTGTTCACTTTGGAGAAGGTGGCCTGTCTGGGCTGCTGTACACTGGCACCCGTGATTCAGATCGACGGTGTAACGTACGGCGGCGTCAGTCCGACCAGGGTGGACCGAATTATTGCCGATTTTCTCCGCCGGCAGCGCGACGGCGCACAGCAGCCACCCCTGAAAATACAGTCAGGCGCGGCGGCCGGCGAGATTCGCATCGGACTAGGTTCGTGCTGCCAGGCACAAGGCAGCGGCAGGGTACATCAGGAAATACTGCGCGTTCTGGCCAAAACCGGGGCGCCGGCTACGGTCAAACCGGTCGGTTGCGTGGGGATGTGCCATAACACGCCGCTGGTGGAGATCGTCGCCGTCGCGCAACCGGCCGGCCAGTCTGGCGGCGCGACGGGCAGCTCGGATCGTAAGCCACCAGTCGCTCAGCAGCATTCCAACAGGGAGCAAAGCAACCAGTCGGTCGCACGGCTATTCTCAAAAGTGCGTCCGGAGGACGTGCCGGAGATCGTCCTTGAGCATTTCAAGCCCCGGGGATTGGTGCGTCGGCTTGGTTACCGTATATCGAGCTGGCTCGACCGGCTGTACAGCGACCGGCCCGAAACCGATGAAGGCGGAAAGCCGATCGCCCTGCGCGACCCGCCGGTGTGCGCTTTTCTGGGCCCGCAGTTGCGCATTGCCACCGAGTATTGCGGTCAATTGAATCCTACCGATTTGCAGGAGTATCGCCGTTACGGCGGATTCGAGGCGCTGGCCCGTGCCGTCAAAGAGATGACGCCCGAGCAGATCATCGCCGAAATTGCCCGCAGCGGGCTGCGCGGTCGCGGAGGCGCAGGCTTTCCGACTGGCGCCAAGTGGGCGGCAGTGCGCGCAGCCCAGGGCCTCCCAAAGTACATCATCTGCAACGGCGACGAGGGTGACCCCGGCGCGTTCATGGACCGGATGCTTTTGGAATCGTTTCCATACCGGGTCATCGAGGGGATGGCAATCGCTGCCCGCGCCGTGGGGGCCGAAGAAGGCCTCCTGTACATCCGCGCCGAATACCCGCTTGCCGTGCAGCGGATCAGCGAGGCCCTGCGGCAGTGCCAAGAGGAAGGATTGCTGGGCCAGCGAGTGCTGGGAACGGATTTCCGCCTGAAACTGTCGGTTGTGCAAGGCGCCGGGGCCTTCGTCTGCGGAGAGGAAACAGCACTGATTGCCTCGATCGAAGGGCGTCGGGGGATGCCCCGCTTGCGGCCCCCATATCCCGCCCAGCAAGGCTTGTGGGGCAAGCCCACGCTGGTCAACAACGTGGAGACGTACGCCCTGGTGCCCTGGATAATCCGCAACGGGGCGGAGCGCTTCGCCGCGCTGGGCACCCAGCACAGCAAAGGCACCAAAGTGTTCGCCCTGGCCGGCAAGATCAACCGGGGCGGCCTGATCGAAGTGCCCATGGGCATTACAATCCGCCAGATCGTGGAACAAATCGGCGGCGGCGTTTCCGGCGGACGCAAGCTGAAGGCCGTGCAGGTGGGCGGGCCGTCGGGAGGCTGCGTGCCCGCAGAACTGGCCGACACGCCCGTGGATTTCGAGGCCCTGACCAGCGTGGGGGCGATCATGGGCTCAGGCGGACTGGTCGTGCTCGACGATAGCGACTGCATGGTCGATATCGCCCGATACTTCCTCCGCTTCACCCAAGACCAATCGTGCGGCAAGTGTACTCTGTGCCGGGTGGGCACCCGGCGGATGCTGGAAATGCTCGACCGCATAGCCGCCGGTCAGGGCCGAGCCGAAGACCTCGACCAGTTGGAACAGCTTGCCCGCGCAGTCAGCGCCGCCAGCATCTGCGGTCTGGGACGCACAGCGCCTAACCCGGTGCTTTCCACGTTGAAGTATTTTCGCAAGGAATACGAAGCTCATTTGGAAGGTTGCTGCCCGGCCGGAAAATGCAAGCAGTTGATTCGTTACCATATCACCCAGGACTGCATCGGTTGTACCTTGTGTGCGCAGCATTGCCCGGCCAGCGCCATCCCCATGACTCCCTATGTGCGGCATCGCATCGACGATGACAAATGCACGCGCTGCGACACCTGCCGCCAGGTCTGTCCCCGAGGGGCGATTGTGATTCGTTCGCCGCGCGGCGATTGATAAAGCGATTGATGAGCCGAACTGAACGATCGATGAGCCGAACTGAACGATTGATGACCCGAACGGAACGATTGATGAGCCAAACGGAACGATCGATGAGCCAATTGCGATTGTCCTCCGATTACGCAGAACCCGGCAGCCGACCGTTGCCAGCAGGCCCGCCGGCGGCCGTGCATTGCAACTTCTGCGACACGGCAGCCGCAACCAACAAACTCTCGATCTTGGCAAAAGTGAGTGACCGGCCGATATCTTTCTGGCGGTACTTGTCTTGACGTGCCGCGAACGTCAATTGGTTCATGACCGACCATGCCACGACTGCGTATAGACCAGCACGAGATCGACGTACCCCCGGGCACGACGGTGCTTGCGGCCGCCCGGCAGCTCGGCATCGACATACCAACACTGTGCTACCTGGAAGGATATCCTGCCGCCACCTCCTGCTTGGTTTGCGTGGTCAAGCTGGCCGCAACCGGCCGATTTGTGCCCGCCTGCGCCACACTGGCCGAAGATGGCATGGAAGTACACAGCGAAACGGAAGAAGTGCATCAGATGCGGCGCACCGCCCTGGAACTGCTGCTGGGCGATCATCTGGGCGATTGCCTGGCCCCCTGCTGGTTCGGCTGCCCGGCACACATGGATATCCCGCTGATGTTGCGCCAGATTGCGGCGGGCGACTTCCGCGGAGCGATCGCCACGGTAAAGGCCGACATCGCTATGCCGGCCGTGCTAGGCAGAATTTGCCCGGCCCCGTGCGAAAACGTCTGCCGCCGCTCGGATGTCGACCATCCGGTGGCCATTTGCTTGCTGAAGCGATTTGTGGCCGATGTCGATCTGGCCTCAGGCGCTCCGTACTCGCCCGCACAGGCGCCGGATAGCGGCAAACGGGTCGCCATCGTCGGCGGTGGGCCGACAGGACTGGCTGCCGCTTACTATCTGGCGCAACAAGGGCACCGATGCACCATTTTCGAGCAGGCCGAGCGGCTGGGCGGACGACTTTGGCGGGAAACCACCACCGGCCGACTGCCTCCGGAGGTGCTTCAGGCCGAGATCGCCACGCTGTTGTTGCCGGGCATCGATGTACGGCTGGGAGTTCGCGTCAGCCCGGACGACAAGACAGCCCATGCGCCAATCGAAGCCGCCAGCCCCGACAGTCAATCCACCGCAAATCCTGCTGAGGCCGATTTTGCTCGGTTGGCCTGTTCGACCGCCTCCTCGTTTTCGTCGTCCTCGTCATCGTTGAGTATGGCTGAATTGCGGCGCAACTTCGACGCCGTGTTGATCGCTTGCGGCGGCGAGGCTCGGGAGCAGGCCGTTGGTTGGGGGGTTCAGGTTAGTAACAACGGGATTGCCGTCTCACGCGGCACGCTATCTACCAATCTTTCCGGTGTATTCGCCGCCGGTTGTGCGGTGCGCGGCAAGGCGATAGCCATCCGGAGTGTGGCCGATGGCCGTCAGGCTGCGGTTGCAATCGGCCAATATCTCTCCGACCGCCAAGAGAAAGTTGCCCAATCGACGCAGTTTTCCGAGGTTGACAGGAAAGGTGCAGAGACCGCCGCATCCGGAGGCACAGCCAATAGCGCGGCCCGATTGCCGTCGAGCTTTACCACCCGAATCGGGAAAATGGACCAGCAGGAGCTTGCCTTGCTGATGACCGACGCTTCCCCTGCGCCAAGAGCAGAACCGGAGCAAGGCACCGCGGTAGGTTATTCGCCGGCCGAGGCTGCCCAGCAGGCACGCCGTTGCCTGCATTGCGACTGTCGCGCGCTAAGTAGCTGCAAACTAAGGAGATACGCAATCATATACAATGCCCAACCCCGACGTTTCGCAGGGCAAAGGCGACGATTTGAGCGATATATAGACCACCCGGAAGTAGTCTTCGAGCCTGGAAAATGCATCGACTGTGGTCTGTGCATCGAGGTGGCCCGAGCTGCCGGCGAACGGCTGGGGCTGACATTCACCGGACGAGGATTCGACATGCGTGTTGCCGTACCGCTCAACAAATCGCTAGCCGAAGCACTGCAAATAGCGGCTGCCAAGTGCGTCAGCGCCTGCCCGACCGGTGCTTTGGCATGGAAAGACTCTAGCCGGCAGAGTGGCAATCACAGCCCGCCACAGTAACGCGCAGTAGATCGCTTGCGTATCGAGACAACGCAACTGTGCGTTACCAATTGCAGTTTGATACTTTTCGGACTTTCCCATTTGTCGGATTCCCGCTCTGTTCGGATTTCCCCTTTGGTGGGAGTTACCCTTTGGCGGGAGTTGCCCTTTGGTCTAATTCCCCCTTTAGCCAGATTCTGCCTGTGGCCGAATGCCCCCTTTGGTCCGATTCCCCTTTTGGTCTGGCCTCCCTCTTTGCATTGCAACTACCGGTTGAACCTGAACAGATGGCCAAAGGTGGTTCCCAAGCAGGCCCGATACTGCCGAAATTCGCCGCCGGCAAGGGGCTGCAAAATGCATAACCGCGCGCCAATCGAGAGTGTTTATAATAGCAATGGTAATGCGTGGCTATCGATCTTTGCAAAACGTAGTGACCGCTTGATATAAAGTTTTTTGCGCCGTCACGTGTCACTACGTGTTGCTAAGGTCAATAAGCGCACAAACTGTTGCTGTCTTCGCTGGAAGGCGTGTTGCAGGTGTATTTGCGCGGCATAGGGCCGCTTGTTCGGGAGGCCAAGAAATGACTTTTGGCAACCGGTTTGCACTTCGGCCGACCAGGCCAGTTGCTGTAGCGCTTTATTTAGCGGTGACGCTCATCTCGGCGATTTGCAGTGTGGCTCAGGCCGACATCGGCAATACCGCAATTGCTGCTTCCCAGGCATTACACGACGGCATCCAGGTAGTCGTATCCGAGAACGATGACCCCAATGCAGTCTGGCAGGAGTACTTCGCCACGCACAACCCTTCGCCCCAGGCAGTGCGCGAGGCGGCCCGAAAGCTGATGAACGAATCGGACCGCCAGCCCTGGAAAC
>Ga0209101_1001943_pt1 | contig 14400 bp, 12 predicted proteins | sample ConPoolayeCmetaG_FD_185481 | JGI IMG/M metagenome (GOLD analysis project Ga0209101, IMG submission 185481) | Hot spring microbial mat communities from California, USA to study Microbial Dark Matter (Phase II) - Cone Pool mat layer C metaG... ... | reverse complement strand
CATCTTCACCCCAAAATTGGTTTACACTTTGAGCTGTCTTGAAAAATCGGCTGCCCGCACCTGCGCCCACGACAGGCTTGTGGGACAGCCTTTCCAGGCTGTCGGGACAGCCTTTCCAGGCTGTCGGGACAGCCTTTCCAGGCTGTCGGCAGGCTGGAAAGCCTGCCCCACACGCCGACAAGGCAGAGTGTCAACCAATTATGAACCATCCCGGCTCTAAGGGCGACAAACGCTACCCTTCAGCCAGACAGGTTTTGTGGTAATTAACTTCTTCCTGCCAGCTAGCTGCAGCGGTGGGGTACTTATTGGCCCAATCAGTGTAGAGCTGACAGGCTGATTCATGCAACCTGAGCCACTTTGCGCGTTGTGCTGTCCTCAAATAAACCTCCACCAGATGACGCGTAGGCTCGTCAGTGATATAGCCTCCCCGGGTCCCATCCCAGCGAGCAAACGCCCAGCGCACCAGATACTCACGCACCTGCTTTGCCTGCTCGAAAGTACAACCCCGGTACGCAACGCTGTCGTAAGCCAGCAGCGCATCCTGGATGCGCTCCTCATCGAATGAGCGGAGTACACATAAGGCCTCCAGGTACTCCCGCGCCTGCTTCCGCTCTGCTGGCGGGAGTGGTTCCAGCATCCCTTCGATCACCTGATCGAGCGCGGCAATCGGATCCGAATAGGCGGCCAGCAGATAATTGGCCAGCGGATTGCCATTGCTGAGGCTGTGAATCTCCGAAGCCCTGGAGGCCGCCTTCTTCTGCTGGCGTGTCAACTGCTCCTTTGTGCAATCCACATCCGCGAATGGTTGCAATTCTTGAACCAGGGCTTTCAACCTCAGTTCCGGTGTTCTCCAGAGGTGAAGGCGTCCTCGCCCGGTCATAACGATCAGTACACGCGGCTCCAATGCCAGTGGACCCAGGAAGTATCTCTCCAGTTCTTCCAGCAGCCGTGGGTTCGCTTCATGAACTTCGTCCACCAGGACTGCCAGGGCTTCAGCCTGGAGAAGCGCACGCAACTCACCCCATAGTTCCAGCCTGAGGTCCGCCGGGGATGTCCAGCGTTTTCCGGGGAAGATGCTCCGCGCGAAGTCGGCCAGAATGCCGTCAACGATCAGAGCTGGGACCGGCGTGGTGACGTAGGCTTTCAGACTCAGCGCGTATACCGAGAGGTCTTTTACGCGGGCAAGCTGATCCTTGAGATAGTAGAGCAGCCAACTCTTGCCCAGGCCCCGCTCACCGGCGAAGACGATCACGCGTCCTTCCACAGGGCGTCCTAGCGCAATGGCTTCGGCTTTATCCATTACAAGCGCGATCTCGCTCTCGCGGTCCACAAATTTACTCTCTGCATATGCCGGGGGGCTTACAACTTTCCCTGCCATAATCACTCTCCCCGCCCCAGTAGGCAACAAAAAACAGGGCACAGACTATGTCAGCCCTGTTTTTGTGACCAGCTATCGTGCCTCCTTGAGAGCATTGCAGGCCAGTTCAATCGGCGGTTCCACTGCCTGGCCTCTGATACCACTGGATGGCTGCGTCAAGGTCTTCCGGCTCCAGTCGTCCCTCCGGTCCCACGCGCAGCACGTGTTCAATAAACATCTGCTCCACAAGCAGCGTCAGGTCGCGTGGGAGGGGACGGGCTATTTTGAGCAGCTCGTTCTCTGCGTCGCGCAGTGCTGGCGTAGACAGAGCATCCAGCGACGAGACGGCGCGGTACTCCTCCGAAGCTGCCATAAGCCGGCGGGAGATTACTTCCCGCAGTGTACCTGCATCCCAGCTTATAATAGCAACATCGGCAAGATTTGTCAACAGGTCGGCGTATCCGGTTTGTATCGGGTTCAGCAATTCAACGGGCAGGAAGTATTTTATGTAAATGTGCTCCCCGGCCCATTCGGCCGTGCGTTCCAGAAGTGGCCTGAGCGCCTCAATGGCGGCAAGACCTCGTTGTGCTTCGGGGTAGGCATCCACCCCATCAACAAGCACGTAAATGGCCTGGTATCCCATTTCTCTGAGCAGGGTGTGGAGTTGATTAAACTGACCGAATGGGTCGGCCTGTCGGCTCACACCTGATGATGTGGTGCGCAGCGAGGCGATCATTTGCCGTGCCATGGCAACGGGAGGTGGGGAGGTCAGATTGCCTGCCGCCGGGTCGAAGGCCTCGGCCAGGCGTTCCCAGTTGTGGTCCGTCTCGATGGCATCCAGCAGATCATCAAGCTGGTCCAGGCGGTGCTCGAGGGCTGTCGCCAGGTTCTCATCCAGGAAAACACGAATGGAAGGCTGAAGGTTACCGTTACGGGTCATGAAGCGATGAGGGAAGTAGAGCAGGTGGAACAGTAACTCTGAGGCTGCGGCCTGAGTAAGCAAAAGTCCGTACGGCTGCGCAGGGTCCAGGGCGGTAATGACAACAGGAAAGATAAGCCGTGCCCCTTCACCGGCCCGGCAGGCATGCGTGAGCCGGACGCGGAAGGCTGTCTTGCCACCTCCTGCAGGCGCGAAAACAAAAGATGGCCGATCCCCCCATAAACGCGTAAAGGCACCGTGATCTACAAGATACCATGAAAGTCTGGGATCGCTGCCCGCGTCGCGTATCCGAAAGGGGTCAAAGCGCAGGCCTATCTCCGGCTTTGTCAACCACTCATCAATTTGCTCCTCGGGGGATAAAGTGGCTCCGGTGGGTGGTCTACGGGTGTGACTCTGGTCGCTCATTTGTGCCGATCAGACCCCGAACCGCTGAGAGTTTAGTGCCTATCCGAAAAACGTAACCGACGCATCCCTATGCGTCGGTATAAGCGGCATAGGGATGCCGCTTGTACGGTTTTTCGGATAGGCTCTTAGTATAGTAGTCGCTTAGGGATGGTTCATAATTGGTTGACACTCTGAGTTATGCACCAGGCGCTGTCCGATTGAAATCGGCCTGTTCATGTGCTACGCACCGGACGTCGGCCTGCGCCGACCATTGGTTGCGGTAGGGGCGCAGCACGCTGCGCCCTTTGCAGGCAGCCGATTTTTTTGAGGCAGCCCAAAGTGTGAACCAATTTCACGGCGAAAATGAACTCTCCCATTGCTTAAATTATAAAGCGTAGAGGCCGGGCTACTATAGCACCTGACTTGCAGTTGGCTCACCCGTATCTCACCAGCAGCTTTCCAGCCTGATCCCCTGCCCACGCACGGTCACCAGCAGCACCGGGTCGGAGGGCTCCGGTTCGATAGCCTGGCGAAGCCGCCATAAGAGGGTGTCTATCAGCCCTTCGTAGTCCTTAGGCGATTCATACGCTTTCTCCGCGGGTGAGGTGGGCACCCGCTCCAGCCCCCGATATGCGCAGAAGTAGAGTTCACCTTTACTCACGACACGGCCACCGTGCCGATAGAGATAGGCCAGTACCTCATAGCCCCTGGATGGCAGCTCTTCCGGTGAGAGAGGACGCCCGCCCACGATCACCTGGCGAGACTTCTCGTCCAGGTAGAGACGGGGAGGATGGTGACGACGCAGTTTTCTCCAGGTAGGAACGTCCACAGGGTGATCCAGCGCGTGGTTGGTGTAATGGGCAACCAGTGGACGGACCTGGGCAAGCCAGGCCCTGGGGGAAGCACCTCCAGCACGCTCCAGCCAGCGGAGCAGCTCCGCGGGGGCCTCGTATAGATCGCCGAGAGTGAATGGGTGACGACCAAAGGCCAGGGCCAGGCGGCGCTCGACGATTTGCTGTAACCCCGGCACATCCCATTCCAGATGGTAGCCGTCCACGCGTTGACGTACCAGAGCGGTGGCATGCAACAGCATTGACTCCAACCGCGAGGGCAGGAGCAGTTTGTAGGTGAATTGTGCTTGCTCGAAAAGGGGAAGGGTGGAGAGAAAGGCTTTAATCAGGGAGCTTAAATGTGCCAACTCTGTCTCGTCCCAGGCCATCAACCCATCGCTGACGACCCACACGCCCTGAAGCCCGATCCGGGCGAGTGCCTCGGTCAGCCTGGCTGCAACCTGCTCCGGTGCACTGTGTGGGCTGAATACCTCAGGAGGGGCTGTCTCCAGAATCTCCCTTAGAACCTGAGGGTTTTCGGATGCCTCAAGGAGAGGGCTCAACCGTGCCCGCAAATCGCCCTGGATGTAGCTGTGGATGAACCAGACGAAGATGCTCTTTACCCACCGGGGAGCTGCGGCGAAGTCATCAGGGTAGTGTGCGCAGTGGTTCAACAGCGCCATGGCACTTGCATCGAAGATAGCGCGCACCTGTTCGCGCACTGAGAGGGCACCGGCCGGTACATCTTGTCCGGGCAGTGCTGGACGCCAGGTAACGAGCAGGCGTACCGGCCGGCCGTGCGGTCCGTAACAACGTTTGACCAGGGCACGGTAAAGAGCGGTTTTTCCGGACCCTTCTGCGCCGAAGACAAGCACCGAACGGACGCCCGCCATCAGCTCGAAATAGCGCGGCGGCACAAAGCAGGCCTCAAGCCAGGGCTCATGCTCGGCCTGCAGGCTCTCGAACGGTGCCAGGCCCAGCGGTGTTTCCAATGGCATCTGAGTACTGTCGCTCATTTCCACAGGTCTGCCATTTGTGTGAGATCATCCCCGGTCAATTTGCTCCCCTTTTCCCCTATACGTGCCAGGAGAGCGTTGCCCAGTTCCATCAACCTGCGCGGTGATCCTCCGGCAGCCCTGAACACAGACTGGTCCGGAAATGACACTGAGGGGACACACCATTGATTGAGGGAATCATATCCAAAGTGGCGCAGCCGGATGGTCAATATAGAGCGCAGTTCATCTTCCGGCCACTCAAGATACGCCTGTTCCGGCATCACCGGTTTCTTCAGGGAGCGCAGTGGTTTTTCGAATATCTCAGCCGGCAGGAACGCCTTTACGAACACCCCTCGTCGTCCCAGAAGTTCGAGCAGCTCGAGCAGTTGCGACAGCCCGGCTCTGGAGACCCTTTGTCTATCCACCTGCACGTCCAGGAGGAGGGTCGTATGAGGGAAGGCTGCGGGACGTCCCTTGCTCAACAGCGCCAGCAATTCGCTCTCGGAGACGGATGCAGGGGAGGCGCTACCCCGCGTCAACGCCTCCACCTCTTCCAGGAGACGATTGCCTGCACCGGTACGGGGAAGGCCTGCCTGATAAAAGCGCTGGACCAGCCCTGCCCCGGCGCCGAAGCGCCCGGTCAACAGGTATGCTATGGCTGCCCGGCCTTCCACATTCTGGTTACAAAATGTTGTGGGCAATGCTGCCAGGTAGGTGAGCAGTACCCCGGCAACCATATTGGCGACATCCTGGATGCGCAGAGACAGGAACTCCGCCACACCTGGTCGCCAGTACACCGGAAACGTGTCCCGCAGTTGCAGGCTATCGAGCATGTACAGTAACGCGGCGGTGGTTTTGCCGTGTCCCTCTCGTCCAAGGATGAGGGCGGGTCCAGGCTCACGCAGATGCCTGATGGAAGCCGGCAGGGGAAATGGGCACTGCGTCAATAACCGCTCTTCCTCGGCCTTGCCTGTGCCAAATGGGTTGTCTTTCAATCCCAGCACCTGCAGGCCCCGCTCTATCTGCCCGCTCCAGGCAGCCCGAGGAGACCATAGCGTAAAGTCCGTCCAGAGATATAACATCTTCTCGCACAGCACCCGCCTGGCAGACTCAGAGCTATAGCGTGTGTTGGAAGAGAGAAAGTCGGCGATCTTTCCTCGCCACTCTCCATCCAGTGCCTGCCATCCCCACGAGAGCGCTTCCTGAATGCGTTCCTGCTCCTGGCTTTCATTGAGTTTTTGCCGCTCCTGCTCAGAACCTTCAAGCAATGTTACAAGGAGTCTGAGCATATCAGGCGCGGCATCTTCCCACTGCTCAGTCACGCGCTCGCCGACTTCTCGCTCTGCCTGATACTTCAGATAGAAGCGGGCTGCTTCGGAGAGATCGCTTGTGATAAGGCTCTTCAGTTCGGCGACGCGTGCCTCCTGAAGCTGCTGATTTTGTCGTTTTCGCTCCTCCTCGGCTATCTGTAGCCATTGCTGGACTCCAAAACCGACCAGGGCGGAGACAAGGGTGGCCACCAGGGAGCCTGTCCCGGTCAATGCTTTACACAAGTGCCGCCAACGTGATTGCTGTGCTGATTCAAGCTCCAGGGTCAAAACCGGTGCCGTCGGGGTTGCCACAACCCCTGGTCCGCTGAAGAGCATGTGCACCTGCCTGCGCTCTGGGGTCCGCGGCGCCAGGCCAGGTCGGATGTATAGCATGATCGGCGTGCCGGGAGCAGGGGCGGGGGTCAGCGCGACCACAGGGAGAGCCGGATTACCGGCGGCATCGGTGAAAAGCAGTCCTGTGGTTGGGGTGAACTCGAGTGTGTAGGTGGAAGCCGGCCCTGGCGCCGATGTGAGTGTGCTCTCGACCGCCGGACCCGAGGTTGGAGTTGCCTGCACCAGCCACATGGCTATATGGGCAGTGGGTTCGGCTGTTGATTCGAGAAAGAGTTTGCGGGGATAATCAATGGAGAGAAGCAATGGCCCATCGGCGGATTGGGGCACATTCAGTGTCATCAGGACATGGTGGGCGGGCAGTGAGCGGGTCGCTTCACCTGCCTGGTACCATGCGCTCAGGAGAAGCACGATGCCTGGTATAGTCATCCAGAGTGCCAGGGTCGCCAGGGTGCGCACAAAACCGATGAGCAAGAAGACCGGCCAGCGTTCCAGAAAACGCGTGTAAACTCTGCTCAGCCATACCCGCCCCCGGTGTGCTCGATTTGTGGACTTGCTCGCCTGACCCATTGGCGTTGCCCCAACAGGAGTTGCGCAGTCAGGAGCCAACTGCGCGGGTCCCAAAGTGCCCTGGTTGAGACTATTTTACCACAATCCAGGGTTAAGAGGTAGTATTGTGACAATCTCGGTCCCCAGCCCACTGCTGCCGGCATCACAGATGTCCTGAAAGCCTTTTCGGTCGGCATCCTTTACAGCAACTGTGCAGATGGTGACTGTAGGAGCAAGGTACACCTGGTCTGTACACCTTTTGGGGCCGCAGGCCTTTGGTCGGCCTGAACCAACGCGTCGGCGCAGGCCGACGCCTGGCCCGGAATGCCTCCTGAAGAGGCCGCGGTTACTTTGCAGATTGACAACTCCAGCCAAAGTGGCATAATATCCTCACTGTGAAGCCTTACCACGCACTGGAACTCTCAAGCGACTATGAGCGCCCGTCATAACCCTGATGACTGCGACATGCCTGCCCTGCCCTCTCCTCCTGCTATCATCACCAGCTCTGCACAACTCGCCGCCTTGCTGGAGACCATCTCGACTCAGCCGATCATAGCAGTGGACACCGAGTCCAATTCTCTCCATGCTTATAAGGAGCGCGTTTGTCTGATCCAGCTCTCCATCCCCGGTCAGGATTATCTGATAGACCCGCTGACTGAGCTGGACCTCTCGCTGCTGAGAGAGGTGTTTGCGGACCCGGCGATTGAGAAGGTGTTTCATGCCGCCGATTACGACATCGTGTGTCTCAAAAGGGATTTTGGGTTCCGCTTCGCCAACCTGTTCGACACGATGTGGGCGGCACGCATCCTGGGCTGGCCGAAGGTGGGATTGGGAGATGTATTGAGAGGGGTCTTCGGTATCCACACCAATAAGCACTATCAGCGCCATAACTGGGGAAAACGCCCTCTGGATGAAAACGCGCTGGTCTACGCGTGTCTGGACACCCATTATCTCATTCCTCTGCGTCATATCCAGGCAGACGAACTGCGCCGCCAGGGGCGGTGGGAGGAAGCCCGGGAAGTTTTTGACCAGATCGCTGCTGTGGAGCCATCGTTTGACACCTTCAGCGCTGAAGGGTTCTGGCACATCAAGGGCGTCTGGGAGCTTGCTCCGGGTGAGCAGTCTATCTTGCGCGAGCTATACGTCTGGCGCGACAAGGAGGCCCGTCGTCAGGATTGTCCCCCCTTCAAAGTGCTCGACGACCGTACTATGGTGGAGCTGGCCAGAGCAGCCCCGCGCACGATTGATGAGCTACCAGGCCTGCGTGGTATGAGCAGCTACCGCGTGCAGCGTTACGGGCAACGCATCATCTGGGCAGTCAAACGTGGTCTGAGTGCTGAACCTCCTTCTCCGCCCCCGATGCCGCAGCGTCGCCCTGAGAAAGTGGTAGCCCGCTTCCGTGCCCTGCAGGCATGGCGCAAATGCCAGGCGGAACGTCGGGGCGTGGATGCAGACGTTATCCTCAGCAATGCAGTGCTCTGGGCGCTCGCAGAACGCCCCCCGCGCTCATTTGAGGACCTGCTGCGTGTTGAAGGGCTGGGACCCTGGAAACGTGAGGCTTATGGTCAGGCGCTCCTGGAGCTTTTGAAGGAGGAGTGAATGAAGATCAGATTCTGGGGCGCGGCGCAGACCGTCACCGGTTCTCAGTATCTCGTCTCGGTTAACGGCAGCAACATCCTCCTGGAGTGTGGATTGTTCCAGGGAAAGCGTCAGGAGAGCTTCGAGCGTAACCGTAACCTGCCCTTCCCTGCCCCGCAGATAGATGCGCTCATTCTTTCGCATGCTCATATTGACCATTCCGGCAATATCCCTAACCTGGTGCGCAGTGGTTTCAGCGGTCCCATCTATTGCACCTTTGCCACACGCGACCTTTGTGCAGCTATGCTGCGCGATTCAGCCTACGTCCAGGAGAAGGACGTAGAGTACGTGAACAGGCGCCGTGCACGCAAAGGTGAGCCTCCGGTCGAGCCTGTCTACACCTACTCCGACGCCGTGGCCAGTCTGGAGTATTTCATCAGCCTGAATTACAACCGCCCTGTACCTGTGGCGCCTGGTGTGGTGTGCACCTTCCTGGACGCCGGCCATATCCTCGGCTCGGCTATTGCGTTGCTGGAGATAGACTCAGGGCGGCGCCGCACCCGCCTGCTCTTCAGCGGCGACCTGGGGCGCTCTGCCATGCCGATCCTCCGCGATCCGACGCCGGCTCCTCCGGCCGATGTGCTCATCATCGAGTCCACCTATGGGAATCGTCTCCATCCCTCCCATGAAGAAGCAGAGGAACGGTTGCTGGCCTGCGTCAGCGAGACCTTCGCCAGCGGTGGGAAAGTCATTATCCCTGCTTTCTCCGTGGGACGTACCCAGGAGCTGGTCTACAGCTTACACCGTCTGATGCTTGGGGGGAGGCTGCCCGACATCCCCGTCTATGTAGACAGCCCTCTGGCGGTCAATGCGACCGAAGTCTTCCGGCTGCACCCGGAGTGTTATGATGAAGATGTGCGCCATTTTATCGCGCAGCCTGGTCACCCCGACCCCTTTGGTTTTGAACGCATACACTACATCCGCGACGTGGAGGATTCCAAAGCCCTCAACGAATTGGAGGGAACGGCCATCATCATCAGCGCTTCCGGGATGTGTGAGGCGGGACGGATCCAGCATCATCTGAAGCATAACATCGGCGATCCCCGCAATACCATCCTGATCGTGAGCTGGCAGGCTCCGCAAACCCTGGGACGACGGCTCGTTGAGCGGCAACCCGTGGTGAGAATTTTCGGGGAGGAATACCCGGTGCGCGCACGTGTCGAGGTGATCAACGGCTACAGCGCTCACGCTGACCAGAAGGAGCTGTTGGAGTGGGCCAGACCTATCGCCGGCGGCCTCCAGCAGGCATTTGTGGTCCATGGAGAGCCTGAAGCTGCTGCGACAATAGCCCGGGAGCTGAGCAATGCGGGAGTGCGTCGGGTAGCGGTGCCTGAGCTGGGAGACGAGTTCGAACTGTGACCGGCCGGCAATTTCTGAAGCTACGGACAGAGGTTGAGAACGCCGGGACGATCTATGGCCTGTTCTTCGGCCTGTTTTTTGTGCTGTTCACCTGGGGATACGATGCATTGGTTTTGAGCCTCAACAATGTGGATTTGCCATGGGTGAAGCTGGTGACCGGGTTGCCCGCCGCACTCCTCATCGCCGGCCTGGCCGGAAGAATCGCGGCCGGTCTACCTGCTCTGTGTCCCCTGGCGTGGACACTGGCCGGCGCCCTGTTGGGCATAACTGCTGCCTTCATCCAGGCCGGTGGGCAAAATCTGGCCGTGCAGCTCATGGACGATAGATTCCGGAGCGGGCCTTTGTTCGCGCTTGAAACGGACTTAACGAAAAACATCCTGGTGATCCTCACCGGTGCCGCGTTGGGGGCTATCGTCGGTTTCGTCGGACGCGCAGTGGGGCGTCGGGCAAAAGAAGGCATAGCACTCCTGAGACTGGTGTACGTGTGTGGGCTGCTGGCCTTTTTTATGGGCAGGCCGATGGATGAGCTGCTCCACCGTCCCCAGAGGCTATTTTTCCAGACGGTCTCCAAAGCTGTCAGGCTTGTGATGGCCGGGCAGGTTTCGAATGGCGCGCACATTGATGATAGCGGTTATCGTGCTCTGCTCCCATTCCGTGAGCAATTGGAGGGGCAGTACAGGCTGCACTACGTGGATTCCGGCACGGGCGCGGAAGGGCAGCCGTTTGCCCACATGGATGTTGTCTTCGAGGCCGGGTCTGCCCTGAGATGTGCTGTAGCCGAGAAAAACGTGCTCTACTGTGACGATTTCAACAGGCGACTTGAGAGCTGGATGGACGGGCTGGTGCGTGCTGGCCTGTACGGTGAGCGTGTATGGGAGGAAGTGCCCTTATATTCGCTGAACGTTGACAACGCTGTGGTCGAGTGGCTGGCGGCCCACGGGGAGCAACTCAGCGAGTCATATGTAACCAGGCGGTCGGGTCAGTGGGGGGATCAGATTTGGGTCTCTGCCCGATTCGATTCCGGCTTCGGCATGGAATGCAGGTTCCGTGGCGCGGATCCGGTGCAGGTGGACATTTGTGTGGCAACCGGCACACCCGAAAGCGATCTGCGTACACCGGCCCGCGTTTATTGGGGTGTCCGGTAACTGCCTGCCCATGCCAACTGAAGTCGCCCACTTTGGGCCGCAGGCCTTCGGTCGGCCTGTGCTGACCGCTGTTTCCGCGTCGGCGCAGGCGCCTGTAAAGATCGATTTCCAATCGGCACACGGCGGCAGGCAGCCGGGTAAGTAATTACGGTGTCCGTCACTTTTTGCACGAGAAGGGAGTGAGATCAGGCCATGGACCGGTCTCTGACCATGTCGCCGAGGGGTATTGGCGGAGGCCGACGACTGGCACGAAGTGACCAGGGCGAACGATTTCAATCGGCCTGATGGTAAGAGACCCTCGTCCATTTCAGCCGGTCGGCCGGCTTTCATCCGGGCCTGGATTTGCTGGCTTGGGGTTGGCTTCCAGGCATATGTCCAGTAACGATTGTGTTTCCGGATGATCTATATGGATAACGTCCTCGTACTCACCTGCTGGCGGGGGTGGCTCGTAACGTAACGGGCGGCGCACACCGAACAACTCGAAAAAGCGTGTGATGCCAACCAACAGCATGTAACGGTACCCCTGCATCTTCAGCGACTGCCATTCGACGATAGAGGCCATCGTGCCTTGCACTTGCGCCTTCTGGCGCACAATGCGTTGGATTTGAGCTGGCGTGCGGTACCCGATGGGCGAAAGCAACAACAGATGAGCTGCCAGTGACAGGATGCACAAAGAGAGCAGGGCCGCCCATCCCCCCTCATGCCACTTCCCGACGATCTGTCCGACAAACACGGTCGCTCCCAGGCCCGTCGCCAGTGTTGCCCCCACCGTGCCCCATTTCCGGGCACGGCCAGTATAGTTGCGCAGGACATGTTGCCGGATGGCCATCCCCATCACGGTGATCGGCAGGAAGACGCCCACGCCGTAGAACGGCACGGCCAGTGTTGTGCGTCCGCCGACGAGCAACATAATCAGCAGGGCTACAATGTAGGCGGCTGTGACAGAACGGGTGAATGTGCCTTTAGGATTACGGTAGACGACAATCTCGGGAATCTCGCCGATCGCGACATCGCGCCAGGCAGTTGCCTGAATATCCTGAAATGCCGTCATCGAGGCAGCCGCCAGCAGTGCCACAGCCAGAATCTGATAGGCCCAGAACAGAACGTCGCCACCCTGGAACTGGCGAAAGCCGATATAGGCGAGATTGCCAACCAGCGTACGTCCTGCCGTGCCGTCGAAGACATTGAAGCGGAGGGAGAAATAGGTCAGGAACAGCGTCGTCAGGCCGCCGTAGAAAAGAAACGATGTCTGCACGAACCGCCCGACGCCTGATTTGCCACTGTAGAAGTTCCACAGCCAGTTCAGGCGAGGGAAGCGCCGCTTGCCCCACTTGACAATTCCGGCGTCATCGTTTATCACGAATTGAATACCGTTGGACATGGCTTCCAGGCCGGTCAGTGCGACCATTCCTTTCATCGAAGCTGTGAGCAGATGCCTCAGAGCTTCTCCCAGTGAAACCTGGTGTGGCTCCTCCAGCGCAGGCACAGGCGGAACATGTTTGATAGAAGCAATGACCAGCCCCACGGCCATAGTCAGCGTCAACATCACGAAAATTCCCAACAGTGTAAAGACCACCTGCGCGGATTCCCCCCGGCCGCGGATGGTGATATACCAGGTCACAGTAGCCAGCGCTGATCCAATGAGAAAGTGCAGCAACCGACTCTTGCCGTACAGGCCCAGGATCGAGAGCAACTGGTCACCGCCGGAAAGCGCCGATACCACGATTGTGAGCACATAGTCCTGGATAAGCACCACGGCCACGATCAGGCTGAGTGTAGGCCAGAGATAGCGCATAGAAGCGGTGTACGACCCTCCACCTTCATTGAAGACACCCAGCGAATACATATAGAGAGCGCCGAAGACGAAGTTGGCGAACGCCACCACTGCCACGGCAATGTAAGCGTACTTTTGCAGGCCATAAGGATGCAGAGCATGCATCATCTCGCCGGTAGCATAGAAGTATGAGGTGAAATAGTCCACCCCGAACAGAGCCAATGCAGCCAGCAGACCGATCTGCCCTGCGCCATGCACATGTATATCTTCCTCGCGCTCGCGTGGGGCAGCTTTATAGGCCAGGAAAAAGATCACAACCAACAGAGCTATCGAGAACAACATAGTCGCACCTCACCGGGTCAGGGAGCAGTGCTTACTCTTGCCCTCTAACCTATCCCCCAAATGCATCCTCGATCATCTTGAGTTCGAGCAAAAGATGTTTGCGCGTTGAAGGGCTTAGCCGCGTATCCTGCGCGACCTTGGCCTGCTCTTCACGCATAGCCTGCACAACGAAAGCCGGGACGAACATAATGCGGCCGGCCGGTATAATGCGCATCTCACGCAGTCTTATGTCAAGTCTCTGGTCATCGAAAAAGGGAAGACTCAAACTCAGGCCACGGTTCAAACTCTGTGCTGCGGCCCGCTCCTTCACCTTGCGGATAATCTCCTGCGTGTGGTAGCGTGCCAGTGCTCTCCCCTGGTTGATCAACTGGCCCAGCATACCGTATCGTTTCTTCTGATATTCCTTATCCGCCACAATGTACGGCGCGATAGCCACGGCCGCATGTAGTACAGCGATAAAATGCTGCATGGAGGCGATATATGACTCCGCCTCTTCCACCGAACCAACCAGCAAGCGATCTTTCTCATCGAAGGCTACCCACTGAGGCAGGTAGAAGCGACGCGCAGCGGGCACGTAGGGTACCTGTAGCTCGCCCCGTCCTTCTGCGGCTGTTTCTTCTTCGATGACTGCATCAGTAGCTTCCATAAGAGCTGAACCAGGTTCTGCGCTATCGCTTACAGGGATAGTGGGGATCTCCTCGTCCACATCCGGCACGTAAGTGACAGAACGACCAGATGGGAGCATCGTGTACACCATATACGTGGCCGTGGCATGCTGGATCAGCCTGGCAGCCACCGCTACCGCCTGCTCCGGCGACTGCAGCAGCACGTTCAACCTGCGTCTGAAGACCTCACCAGGGCTGACACGGGAAAGGCGCTTCGTAAGGCCGCTTACCACCTGTTCGCGGGCTATCGGCGGCACAGTGACACTTTGTTTTTCCCCACCCCCGGACATGAGCACTATCTCATCAGGCAACCTGAAGTGTACCTGAGGCTTTAACGATATGATTGCCTCTGCCACCACACGGCCCTGTGTTTCGCAAAAGCGCTGCACAACCAGGGGTTGCGCGCTAAAAATAGTGCGCCTCTCCTCGTACTCTCCTCGCACGTAACTGGCGATTCCCGTAATATCGGCAACAACTGGCTGTTCGCTCATCTCTATAACCTTGTGCTACGTAAACAAAAGCCTACCCAGGGGGCAGGCTTCACAATCTGCACAATGACGGCTACACTGGAGAATTGGCCGTCCATCTATCCGGCTCGTACCCTCAGCGACTCCGCTCGTCAGCCTGAAGCGTAACTCAACCGCTCATATTTTAGCTTGATCTTCCATTCTGTCAAATCTGCCAGTGCTGGGGCTTGCGCAGCGAAATTTTGGGGGTTGGCGGGCAGGGGTGGGGATCTGAGGCAGGCCGGAGGCCAGGGG
>Ga0209101_1001939_pt1 | contig 14408 bp, 8 predicted proteins | sample ConPoolayeCmetaG_FD_185481 | JGI IMG/M metagenome (GOLD analysis project Ga0209101, IMG submission 185481) | Hot spring microbial mat communities from California, USA to study Microbial Dark Matter (Phase II) - Cone Pool mat layer C metaG... ... | reverse complement strand
GATCGTGTTGCAGTCGGGGGATGTGGGGCAGAACTACAATTTCAGCGAGCTTTTGGTGGAATCGATTCCCGTTCCCCCGAAGCCGCCGTTTCCGCCGGTGGTTCCGCCGACGCCTCCTTCGCCCCAGCCGCCCCTCCAACCGCCCCGGCAGCCCTATTTCCCCGAACCCTTGCCGCCGTTGGCTTTCTTCGCCGCCGGCGTGGGAAGCAGGGAGCTGGTGCCGCTTTACGGCGGGGGCGGATACGAGGAAGACTATACCTGGCATCTGAGCGTGATCAACGCCGGTCGGCCGCGGCAAGACGTGGAGAAACGCGATCTCGTCGCCGGCGAGGAAGAAAGTTCCTTGTTCAGCCCCGTCTCGTGGAGCGGCACGGAGCTGGTCGGGGGCCAGTGGCTGCTGGCCGACGCCCAAGGCAACGTGGCGGTCCGCTACGTGTTCGGAATGCACGACGCCATTCCGGTGGTCGGCGATTGGAACGGCGACGGCGTCTCGAAGATCGGCGTGTTCTACGACGGCTTCTGGTTCCTCGACCTCGACGGCGACGGACGTTGGGGGAAGGACGACCTTTGGGCCCGCCTCGGCCAACTTGGCGACCGCCCGGTCACCGGCGACTGGGACGGCGATGGCAAGACCGATATTGGCATCTTCGGCCCGGCATGGCACGGCGACCGCCGCGCCATCGCCTCCGAGCCGGGGCTGCCCGACGTCAACAACCGCACCGCCGCCGAGGTTCGCGCCCGCTACAAGAACATCCCCCCCGATCCGGATCAGGCCACCTCGGGCTGGCGCTCGCTGAAACGCACGGCCTATGGAAGATTCCGCCGGGACCTGATCGATCACGTTTTCCGCTACGGAGATCAGAAAGCCGTGCCGGTCGCCGGCGACTGGAACGGCGATGGCGTGACGAACATCGGCATCTTCCACGAGGGCAAGTGGTACCTGGACGCGGATGGGGACGGTCGGTGGTCAACCAACGACGTGGAAATCACCCTCGGCCAACCCGGCGACCTGCCCGTCGTGGGCGACTGGAATGGCGACGGGCAGACCAAACTCGGGGTGTACCGCAACGGCACGTGGCTTCTGGACACCAACGGCGACAAGATTCTCGATGCCCGAGACCGCGTTTTCCGCCTTGGGGAACCGGGCGATGTGCCCGTGACTGGCGACTGGAACGGCGACGGCGTGACGGAAATCGGCGTGTACCGTCCCGGCTCTCCAGCCGCCACACGCCAGGCGGCAAGCCCGGCCTCGCCCCCAGCCGCCTCCCCCGCGGCCGAGCCGTTGTTGAAACGGTAGTCTCGCAAACGGTCGTCCAGGATTGGCCGGGATCGGACATGAACCGGCCGGAAGGGGGCCGTCCCATTTTTCAGTGTTTCGCCGCGAAAATCGGGCCAGTCCCCGTTGAACGGCTACTCTCCGGGCCGCCCCCTTCGGGTGAGGTTGCGGAGATCGAGGCCAAGCGATCCCAGCGGTGAGCCGCTGGGCCATGGTCAAACGTCCCCGCGGGGCAAACAAGCCGCTGGAAAAAAGATGCCTCGGGCGGCGTTTACTCCGATCCCGGGCGGAACGTATGATTCAAGGATAGCGCCAGCTCGGCGCCTTGCGAACGTCCAACCGTTTGAACGAGGTTTCCTTGAAGACAGCCTGCGCATGTTCCGCCGCGGCGTTGCCGGCGTCGCCCATGGATTGGCCGCGGTTCGTGGCCCGGGTGAAGTCCGGCCGCCGGTTTCTCTTGACCACCCATGTCCGCCCCGACGCCGATGCCCTGGGCAGCACCCTGGCCATGGCGGCGATCGTCGAACAATTGGGCAAGGAGGCGTCGATCGTAACGGACTTCGACGTCCCGCCCCGTTTCCAGTTTCTCGATCCGGAAAAGAGAATCCAACGATTGGGTCGGGACGTGGCCAAGGACCAACTCCCGCCGTTCGACGTGCTCATGGTGCTCGACACGTCGGCCTGGGCCCAGTTGGGTCAAATGGGCGAGGTCATCCGCTCGACCTCGGCCCTGAAGCTCGTGCTCGATCACCACGTCAGTTCCGACGACTTGGGCGCCGAGGTCTTTCGCGACACCCGCGCCGAAGCCACCGGCCGATTGGTGTACGAGGCGGCGGGACATTTGGGAGTGTCGATCAACCCTCGGATCGCGGCTTGCTTGTTCGCGGCGTTGGCGACCGACACCGGCTGGTTCCGTTTCGCCTCGACCACGGCGGAGACCTATCGCTTGGCCGGCCAACTGACCGAAGCGGGGGCCGTGCCGGATGCCTTGTATCGGGGGCTGTACGAGAACGATTCGGTCGGACGCCTTCGGCTGATCGGTCGCGCCATGGCCCGGGTCGAGACCGATCTCGACGGGCGGTTGATCTACACCTGGATCACGCTCGACGATTTCGCCGCCTGCGGCGCGTTGGCCTCGGACAGCGAAGACATCATCAATCTCACGCTTGCCGTGGGCGGCGTTGAGGCGGCGGTGATCCTGGTGGAACAGGCCAGCGGGGGATTCAAGATCAGCATTCGCAGCCGGTGCGGGCTGGATTGCGCCCGTTTGGCGGAGCAATTCGGCGGGGGCGGACATCGCGCGGCGGCGGGGGCGTTCTTGCCCGACCCCCTTCCGCTTGCCCGAGCCAAAGTCCTTGACGCCGTTCGCGCCGCGATGCAATAATGCGCGAACCTGCAACGATTGGGAGAGATGGCGAATGACTAGCTCCACGCGCGGTCCTTGTTGCTGTTGTGGCGGCGAAGCCGACGTCCAGGCTCGGCGCGGATTTCTCGCGAAGGTTCTTGCCGTGCTGTTGGGCGCGGTCGCGTACCTCACGCCGGCGGTGGCCGGCGTGGTCTCGTTTCTGAATCCTTTGCGTCAGAAGCGTCAGGCGGGACAGTTCATGCGCTTGGCCACGTTGGACGCCCTGCCTTCCGACGGCACGCCGCTGAAGGCCACCGTGACCATGGACCGCGTCGACGCCTGGAACCGCTTGCCCAACCAGCCGGTCGGCGCGGTGTTCCTCCGCCTGGTCGATGCCGCCAAGAAAGAGGTCCGCGCGATCCACGTGGTTTGCCCTCACGCGGGCTGCTTCATCGCCTTCGACGCGGAGAAGAAGGGCTTCTTCTGCCCCTGCCATAACGCGAATTTCGACATCGAAGGCCGCCGACTCGACGCCACCAGCGCCAGCCCCCGCGATCTGGACACCCTGGAGTGCAAGGTGGAGGGCAACGAAGTCTGGGTCCGCTACCAGAACTTCCGGACCGGCACCTCGGAAAAAATCGCGGAGACTTGAAATCGGCGCGGGCAATTGCTGGCCTGGGCCTTCCAGCCGGGCGGTCGGCAAGAGGCTTCCGACGCCCTCCACGGAACGAAGGGTTTCACCGGAAGCGAAGGACCGCCGGAAACCATCCAAGGCGTTGGCCGTTGGGCCGACGCGACCTCGAAGAGAAATCGATCATGAAACTGACCACCTGGATCGAAGACCGCACCGGTTTGTTTTCGGCTTTCCGCCGGTGCGGCGAGTCGCGGGTCGCCGCGGGGTCGTGCTCCCTGAGCCTTTGGCCGAGCGCGATTCTGTTCGCGTTTCTCGTGGAAGTGATCACCGGGGTTTTTCTCTGGATGTACTACAGTCCCAGCGCCGTGACCGCCTGGGAGAGCGTGTACTACGTCCAGTACGAGGTGCTCGGCGGCTGGCTGGTTCGCGGAATGCACTATTATGGCGGCCAGGTGCTCTTGGCCCTCACCGGCCTTTACGTCCTGCACCTGATCTTTGCCCGGGCCTACCGTAGTCCGCGCGAATTGGTGTTCTGGACCGTGGTGGGCATGGCGGTGGTGACGATCGCCTTGCTGTTGACCGGCGATTTGCTGCCGTGGACCCAGGTCGGCTACTGGAGCACCAACGTGCGGACCAAGTTCTTGCTCCTCTTGCCCGGGGTGGGCGATTCGCTCTACAAGCTGGCGGTTGGCGGGCCGGACATGGGCCACCTGACGCTCACCCGGTTCGTAGCCCTGCACGCCGGGATATTCACCGTGGCGTTCGCCGTGCTTTTCTGGCTGCACGGTTGGTTGCAGCGGAAGGCGTTGCAAGTGGAGTGCGCCGAGGGGGTTCCCACGCGGCCGTACTGGCCCGACCAGGCGCTGCGCAACATGGCGGCCTGCTGCCTCGTGCTGGCGGTCATCCTGCTGTTGGTCGGCGCCAACGCCTTGGGTTCTGATTGGGCTGGGCATCCGTTGGGCGATTATCTGGGACACGAGTTGGGCAGCCCCCGCGATCCCATCGACGCCTATGCCGCCGCCCGGCCCGACTGGTATTTCGTCGGCCTGTACCAGTTCGCCCACTACTTCCCAGGCCACTTGAAAATCCTGCCCATCTTCGTCGTGCCGGGGGCTTTGGTGCTGTTCTTCCTGCTCATGCCGTTTTGGGCGGGCAGCCGGACCGGGCACGCGGTGAACGTGGTCGTCACGTTGATCCTATTGGCGGGCGTGGCCGCGTTGACCGTGGAATCGAAGCGCGTCGACGGCAACGATCCGAGCTTTCTGGCTTCGCTCGACGACGAGGAAGAAGCGGCCGCCCGGGTCAAAGAGTTGATTCGCGGACAAGGCATCCCGGCCTCGGGCGCCCTCGCGTTGTTGTGGAACGACCCGAAAACCCAAGGCCCGAAACTCTTCAAACAGCACTGCCTCAGTTGCCACGACTTCTCCAACGCCGAGGGCGAGGGGATGCTTGCCGAGAAGCCGTCCGCGCCGAACCTCTACGGCTACCCGAGCGTGGAATGGCTGGCCGGACTGATGGATCCGAAACAGATTTCCCACGTGCCCGCTCAATTGACCAAGACCGATCGTCCTCGCTACTTCGGCGCCACGGCGTTCAAGAACGGCGACATGGCGAACTTCGTCAAGGACAATCTGAAGGAGCTCCGCAAGGACGCCGGAGAAGAAGAGTTTCGGAAAATGCTCAGCGCCCTGGCCGCCGAGGCCCGTCGCCGTCCGGGCGAGAAACCCTCGGCCGAGGAGAAACAGGCGATCGAAGACTTTAGCTGCGTCGATTGCCATCGGTTTTACGACCGGGGCAACCTCGGCGCCGCGCCCGATTTGACCGGCTTCGCCTCCCGGGAGTGGCTCATAGGCATCATCAGCAATCCCGCCCACAAGCGCTTCTACGGCGCCAAGAACGACCGGATGCCGGCCTATGCCCCCTCGCCCGACGCCCCCGAGAAAAACATCCTCACCGCCCGGCAGATCGAACTGCTGGCCGACTGGCTTTTGGGCGAGTGGTACCGGCCCTGACGCCGCGTCCTCGCTCGGGCCGAGCGGAGCGCCGTCCCACCTGGTGTTTCACGGCAATGCGGCGACCGCCGCGGGCGGATGGCCGCCGCGACGCGGCCCGCGGGGCAATCATTTTTCCACGAATCGGACGAAGTCGAAGGCGAAAGTCACGCCCGGCTCGGAGGCCGGATCGAGCCGCAGCGCGGTGATCACGCCGCGCCAATGGGGGTGCTGGGCGAGGTCGATTTCGTAGTCGTGGAACTGGCCGTCGCCCACCGTGGAAATGGTCGCCGAAGTCGCTTCGCTCATGGCCGCCAACGGGCCGGCCCAGAACACTTGAAGCCGTTGCTGGCGATCGGTTCGCAAGCGGAAGACGAGGCGGTGAAGGCGTTCGGCCTCGATCTCGACGCCGCCGAGGTGAAGGATCGGATCGCGGCCGGTTGTCCGGCCCGTGATCGCGCCCGCTTTGACTTCAAGGCCGGTCACGTCGCCGTTGGCCGACCAGCCCTCGGCATCGCCTTCGGTGTTGAACTCCCAAGCGGTCTTGGCGGCCACCGGGGGCAGGTCGTAGGGTCCCAGGCCGACATCCGCCGGGATGAGATTGGGCGGCCAATCCCCCGGCTCGCAAAACGCCTTGCGGACCTCGTCCAAGTCCTGAAAACCGTATTCCGCGTAAGGCTCGATGTAGCTCCCCTCGCCCCACTCGTTCATCGGGCCCAGGGCAATGATCTTTTTGCCGGTCTGGTCCGCGTACTCCCGGGCCAGACGGCAGAGCTTGCCGAACAACTCCGGCGTCCGCCCGTGCATCACCACCGACTTGTCGCCGTGCCAGGGCCGGGCGTCCCAGCCGGTATCGACGATCGGCAAGTAAAGCAACCCTTGGGCCGACCGCTCGGCGTTGCGCCAAAACTCGGGACAGGTGTCCAGCAGGTCCGAGAACGGGAACCAATCGCTCTTCGCCCGCTGGTGCGCAAGCTGGAACCCGTGGTAGCTCGTCGCCCCCTCGTAACCCTCGCGGATCAAGTTCCTTGTCGAATCCGGATGTTCGTGGGAACTCATGGCGACGAAATAGATGCCGGGGTAGCCGGCCGCTTTGGCCATCGCTTGCGACATGGCGTAAAGCTTCGCCGCGGCCTCGCTGCCGCCCACGTCGTTCCGCACGTTGTGCGGGGCCCAGATGAACACGGCGGGCCGGTTGTCGATGCGGTAATACTCCGGCATGGGGAAGTAGTGGTCGATCCAGTATTGGGTCACTCGACGCCAATCGTCGGCCGAATGGGTGCGGGGCGGGTTGTGGTTGGCCCACATCACGCACCATTTCAAATACCGGCGGTGCCTCGCCTTGGCATAGGCGTTGTGGAGCCAGTGCTCCAGTTGCCGATTGCCCTGGCACCAGTACCAATCGACCATGAAGAACTTGATGCCGTGCTCCACGGCCCATTTGATCTGCCAGTCGGCGCACTCGGGGTTCGACTCGTCGTACCAGCCCAAAATCGGCTTGCGGTTCGGATAGGGCCGGATCGGCGCCCACTGGCTCGCCGTGGGAAACCCCGGAAAGTAAAAGGCCCCGATTTCGTACTTGGTTTTCACCGGCCGGGGTTCGGGCACGTAGGACGCCTTGGGGACGCGGGGGGCCTCGGTAAGCTCCAGCGACGCCGTGGCCGAAACCGGCGCGGCCCCAGCCGCCGCGACCTTGACCGCCAATTCGATCTTGCCCACCGTGTCGGCCTGGATCTGCCACTGGACCGTCTTCGGCAGATAGAGCGAGAGGCGGTCGATCGTCCGTTCCGCGCCGTCGAGCAGCTTCACGCCCGGGGGAACCGCCAACACGGCCCGCACCTCCTTCGCCGCCTCGCCGCCGAGGTTGCGCAGCGTGCAGGTCACGCCCGCCGGCCGACCGGCTCGATTGATGCCGTCGGTGCGGCCGAAGTAGGCCACTTCCAATTCGGCGGGCCCGCGGGGTTCGGAGCGGACCTCGATCGACTCGATCCGCGCCCCGGCCTCGCGCGGAAGCTGCAAACCCAAGAAAAGAATCTCCTCGTGCCAGTTCTTCAGCAAGCTGGTCGGGAGGTTGTACGAGTGGGGCTTGCCGTCGGCGCGGAGGGGAAAGGCGGCGGTTTCCCAGCCATGGCGGTTTCGGGAAACGCAAAACAGCCGGGCGGTGGCCCCGCGCTCGACCGCCATCCGCAACGACACGAACGAATGATCGACGGCCCGAATCGCGAGCCGCGGACTGAAGAGGATCGGACCTTGGCCGCTCTCCACGTCATCCATGGCGTGCCATTGGGCCGAAATCTCGTCGCCATGCCACGACCTGGCCGACGACGCGGCGACCTGCCGCTCGGCAACGCGGATCCACCGGATGGCGAAGTCTCCGGCGTTGGGCGGGTCGAAGCGCAGACGGATGACCTTCTTGGCCGCGTGCCAGAACGGCCAGAGGCGGTAAACGTGGAATTGCCCATCGCCCGGCATATGGAACAACCGGTGCTTCTCCGGGCTGAACCCGCCGTAGGGCCCCTGGAGCGTTTCCGTCCAATACAGCTCCGCCATCGCCGAAGCCGTGCCCTTCAGGCAAATCTCGACATACTGCGTCGGCGAGGCGGCGATCTCGAAGACCGGGCCGACGATGATCGGATCGTTGCCCGTCGCGCGGCCGCACAGCGCGCCGTCGCGGACCGCCGCGTCGGCGATCATGCCGAAGTTCTGCCAGCCGCGGAAGTCGCCGGGCTGGTCAAAACGCCACTCGAGCAAGGTCTTGTCTTCGGCCTGAGTTGCGCCCAGGCTGATCGGAACCACGAAACAAAGCAAAACCACGAGACAAAGCGTCTTGAGCAGTCGCAACATAAAGCAGGGCCCTTTGCTGGTCATGGCGTCTCGCGTCGGCAGCGCCGCGCTCGCCGGTTCTGAACCTTCGATTTCGTCCCATGCGTCGTGGTCGAATCGAGGTCCGTCGTGGTGGAATCGAGGTCCAGTATCGGCTCGTCCCCTGACCGCGCCAAGTGGAACCCCGCGGGAACCCCGCGGCGGTCAGGCGCCCTCGGAGGGGCTTTCAGGCGATCAGGCGGCCAGGATCGACCAGACCGGGCGGCGGCAGACCTTGTTCGAAGGCGGTGATGTTGGCGATCGTTTCGCGGGCGATGGCCTCGAGGGCCTGGCGGGTGAAGAACGCCTGATGGGCGGTGATGAGTACGTTGGGGAAGGTCAGCATCCTCGCGAACACGTCGTCTTGAATCACCTGCGTCGAAAGGTCCTCGAAAAACAAATCGGCCTCTTCCTCGTACACGTCAAGCCCCAAAAGGCCGATCTTGCCGGTCTTCAAGGCGCGAATCACCGCCTCCGTGTCGATCAGTCCCCCGCGGCTGGTGTTGATGAGCATGACGCCCCGCTTCATCCGGGCCAGGCTTTCTTCGTTGATCAGGTGGTGGGTTTCGGGGATCAGCGGGCAGTGGAGGGTGATGATGTCGCTTGCGGCGAAAAGCTCCTCGGCGGAGACGTAGCGGGCCAGCTTGGCCACGGCCGGGTTGACGGTCACGTCGTGCGCGAGCATCTCGCAGCCGAAACCATGAAGAATCTGAACCACGATCGCCCCGATCTTGCCGGCGCCGACCACTCCCACCGTGCGTCCGCAAAGCTCCATCCCGAGAAGCCCCTCGAGGGCGAAATTGCCCTCGCGGACGCGATTGTACGCCTTGTGGATTCTTCGGGCGAGCGCGAGGATCAGCCCGACCGTGTGCTCGGCCACGGCGTGGGGGGAATAGGCGGGCACTCGGGCGACGACGAGGCCCAACTGTTGGGCCGCCTTCAGGTCCACCTGATTGAACCCAGCGCAACGCAACGCCACCAACCGGACGCCGAGGCGGTGCAGGGACAGCAGGACCCCCGCGTCGAGTTCATCGTTGACAAACACACAGACTGCCTCGAACCCCGCCGACAGAGGGGATGTCTCGCGTTCCAGGCGGGGTTCGAAAAAGACCAACTCATGCCCGACACCTTGGTTGGCAGCCAAAAGGAATTCGCGATCGTAAGGCTTGCTGCTAAAGACGGCGACCTTCATCTTCCCCCCGTCCGAGCGATGCTACCGGGTATATTTTCCTCAAGAAACCCTCCCAATGGGGATTCGTCGCGATATCGCCCTTGGGCCTGGACCGAGTTTCGTGCTAGAATCCCTGCCGAAGTGCAATAGTGGTGGGCCGGGTTCTGTCGTCTACCCACCAAGGTTTGGGGTTCCATCCTGCACGCCAGAATTGGTGGTCGCGGATTCTCGTATGGTCATTGTGGGCAGGACGTGCCCGAATTCAAGGGAGGGATTCCATGAAGTCGCGAGTGCTCTTGGGTGCGTTGACGATCCTGTTCGCGGCAGCGTGGTGGGCGATGGGTCAAGTCCGCGAGGAAGGCGTCATGGGGCCTTCACCCGACTCGCGACCCTCGATGCAGCAGTCGCCGCCGGCCTATCCCGACCAGCCCGTCGAGCCTCAGGACCCTCGGCTCCGTCGTCGCGGGGACGAGGAGCCCCGTCGTTCGATGCCGGGGCAAGGCGGCCCGCAAGGCGCGGCCGGTCCCGCCGCCGCGCCGCAACCGCCCTTCGTCCTCACCCCGGCCGAGGAGCAGCAACTCGACCGCGTGTTGCTTTTCTGGGAAAAGAGCAGCAACCACGTGAAGACGTTCCGAGCCGATTTTCGGCGTTGGGAATACAACCCCGCGCTGGCCGACCCACAGAAACAGGACCCCAATCTGCCTATCTCGGAAGACGATGGCGAATTGCGTTTCCAGGCGCCCGACAAGGGGTTGTTCAGCATTGAAAAGGGGCCTCGGGCGGAGAAGTGGGTCTGCGACGGCAAATCGCTGTTCCAGTACGATTTCCGCACCCAAAAGGTCTACGAGTACAAGCTCCCGCCCGAAGCCCAGGGGCGGGGCATCACCAACGGCCCGATGCCCTTCCTCTTCGGCGCGAAGGCCGAGCAGCTCAAGGCGCGCTATTGGGTGCGGATCATCACCCCGCCAGAGGCCAAGAACCAGATCTGGCTGGAGGCCTATCCCAAGCAACTCGCCGACGCCCAGGATTTCCAGAAAGTCGAAATCATTCTCTCCATCGGCAAGGACGACCTCATGCCGACCGCGATTCAGATTTATCTGCCCGGCGGCAGGGCCCGCACCGTCTACACCCTCTCCAACATCAAGGTCAACCAGGTCGATCCCCGGCTCATCTTCCAGGACCCGTTCACCGCGCGGATACCGCCGGGCTGGCAGAAGATCGTCGAGCCGGCGGGCTTCGCTCCCAACGCCGCCCAGCCGGGACCTCCCCGACGTTAGCGACTCCTTCTCGATCGCTCCGAACGCGGCAAGGAATCCTTTTCCGGCAACTGTTCCCAGCGCGGGCATCTTGCCCGCATTGGTGATGGCGGGCGAGACGCCCGCGCTCCCAGATTTGCGGGCGGGGCGCCCGCGCTCCGGGATTTGTGGGCGGCATTGAGGCCGATTCCTCTTTGGAGCGCGGGCATCTTGCTTGCATTACTCATGGCGGGCGAGACGCCCGCGCTCCCAGATTTGCGGGCGAGACGCCCGCGCTCCGTGTTTTGTCCCAGTGAAAAGGCCCGTTGACGGGCCTTCTCCGCCGTAGGCGGTCTTCGGCCCGGCGTTTGACGCCGGGTAACGGTTTCGATCACGCGCTGAACCATGAGCCCCGTTCACGGGGCTTCTCGGTGCGTTTGTGAATTGCGGGCGAGACGCCCGCGCTCCCAGATTTGCGGGCGGGGCGCCCGCGCTCCGGGATTTGTGGGCGGCATTGAGGCCGATTCCTCTTTGGAGCGCGGGCATCTTGCTTGCATTACTCATGGCGGGCGAGACGCCCGCGCTCCCAGATTTGCGGGCGAGACGCCCGCGCTCCCAGAATTGCGGACGGGGCGCCCGCGCTCGGTGATTTGCCCACGTTCCATCGACGGCGCTAACTTGTCATACCGCCTGTTCTCTCGCTCAAAGTAAAATGACCCCTTCTGCCTCCCAATTTTCAGTTGAGACCATGCCTGCCGTGCGGGCCTGGTGTCCAGTGATTGTTGACTGTTCGGTTGCGGGCGCGGCCCGCGCTAGGGATAGGCTCTCGCCGGCCGTGGCATGACGGATGATCTTCGGCTATAATCCACGCCGAGCGAGTTTTTCAGAGAATGATGGGAGGGCAACCATGGGGAAGAATGCGAAAAGCGGGCGTGCCACGCGGCGCGGGATTCTAAAAAGCGTCATGGCGGCGGGGGCAGCCGCGGCTTTACCGTGGCAGGTTCCGGCAAGCGCCTTGGGCGGCGAAGGCAAGGCGGCCGCCTCGGAACGGATCACGCTGGGCGTCATCGGGGTTGGTCCGCGGGCCACGTATGTCCTCGGCGGAATGCTCAAACAACCCGACTGCCAATGCGTGGCCGTCTGCGACGTTCAGGCGAGCCGCCGCGAAGCCGGCAAACGGCTCATCGACAAGCACAACGGAAACGCTAGTTGCGCGGTCCATCGCGATTTCCGCGAATTGCTCGCTCGGCGCGACATCGACGCGGTGCTCATCGCCACGGGCGACCGCTGGCACGCCACGGCCTCGATTTTGGCGGCGAGGGCGGGCAAGGACGTTTATAGCGAAAAGCCCTGCGGACTGACGATCGAACTGTGCCAGATGCTGGATGAAACCATCCGCAAGACCGGCCGCGTGTTCCAAGCCGGCACGCAGCGGCGGAGCGTGGCCAATTTCCAGGCCGCCGTCCGCCTGGCCCAAAGCGGCAAGCTCGGAAAGCTCCACACGCTGTACGCCTCGGTCTACGCGCCGGCGATCGAGACGGCGTGGCTGCCGGGCGAGCCGACCCCGCCGCGCGAGGTGGTCGATTGGGACCTTTGGCTCGGCCCCGCCCCGTGGCGGCCGTACAATCGCCGCTATGTCGAGGGCGGGTGGCGGGGCTATTGGGATTTCGACTCCGGAGCCAAGCTCCTCGATTGGGGCGCTCACACGGTTGATCTATGCCAATGGGCCAATCAGGCCGATGACACCATGCCGATCGAATACGAAGCCGCGGACAAAACCATCACCGCCCGTTATGCCAACGGCGTGAAACTGGTGCTCGATTGCCTGGAGACGCCGTTCGGCCAGCGGCCGGGCTGGGTCCAGGCCCTGGGGACTTGCCCGGTGCGCTTCGTGGGCGAGGAAGGCTCGGTCGAGACCGGCGACAACGGCGGCATCGAGGTCAAGCCCGCCTCGCTCCAAAGCGAACTCAAGGACGTGATCGCCAAGCGAGAGAGCGGCCTGGACGTGGCGGCCCACGCGAGGAACTTCTTCGACTGCGTCAAGACCCGCGGCAAGCCCGCCGCCAATTCGCAGGTCATGCGCCGTTCGCACCTTGCTTGCCACGCGGCCGCGCTGGCTTGGATCCTCAAGCGAAAGCTCAGGTTCGATCCGGTCAAGGAAGCGTTCATCGACGACGACGAGGCCAACGGGCTCCGCGCGCGACCGGCGCGGGCGCCGTGGGCCGTCTGACGGCGTGGCCGTTCCCGCCCCGGGCGACTTGGGAGCCTGGGGCGGTGGTCCTGCCAGCGGCAACCGCCGCAACGATCGGCCAGCGCGATCGACGTGGCCCCAGGCCCGAGACGCTCCCTCCGTGCCGCGTATCAACCCAACATGGTCTTTCTTGCTCTTGGAAATCCCGCGAAATCCGCTCCCGCGAACGTCATGCCCGCGAAGGACCTGCTGGAAGAGGTCCGCCGCGTCGCCACGGACCTTGTCGCCCGGCTCGAACAGGCCGAACGCCTGAGCGACGGATGGGGCAACCAGCTCACGGCCGATGTTTTGGTCGACGCCGCGCTGTCGGAGGCCCTGGTCCGACTGGCAGAGACCAACTGCTGGGGCGAGGCGAACCGGACGCCGTCGTCGGAATTGTGGCGGATCGCCGGTCCCGTCCTCGAAGTCGGCTCCCTCCAGCGCCACGCCCGATTCAAGCCGCACGGGTACGCGGGCGATCATGAGATGCTGGCGCGGATTTGCGAGGAATCGTGCTGCGAACACCCGCTCGGCCGGGTCTTCGACCGGTACTTCTTGCGGCAGGCCGCGCCGGCGGCGGTGCGGGCGCGAACGCGGCACACGGGGGCCGCGTTGGCGACTCATTTTCTCGGCCATCGGGGCGGGCAATACCGCGTGGCGAGCGTGGGCGCGGGTCCGGCGCTGGACGTTTGCCTGGCGCTCGATGCGCTTCCGGCCGCGGACCGAAGCGCGATCGAAATCCGCTTGCTCGACCTGGATCCCCACGCCCTCGATGCCGCCCGCCAGCGCTTGGCGCCGCGATTGAACGCGGCCTCGTTGGTTTGTATCCGCACCAATCTCTATCGCCTTGCCCGGAACGACCGCGGCGCCAACGATCTTCAGTCGCCCCATTTCTTGGTCTGCGCCGGGTTGTTCGACTACCTCGAGGACGACGCGGCGAGCGAGCTTCTCCGATTTTTTTGGCGGCAACTTGCCGACGGCGGGGTGATGCTGGTGGGCAATTTCGCCCCCCACAACCCGAGCCGGGCCTACATGGAGTGGATCGGCAACTGGTATCTCCAGTACCGGACCGCGGAAGCCATGGAGCGACTTGGCGAGTCGGCCGGCATCCCGCGGCGACAATTCCGCGTGGGGTGCGAGTCCACGGGCGTCGATCTGTTCCTCGTGGCCGAGAAATGACCGCGTCTGGCGGCCCGACGACTCGCCGCCGTGGGCCGAAGAGCTTCGCGGCCGACCTCGGCGCGCGGGCATCGGCGGCGTTTCAAGGCAGCCCGCGGCCGCAACCGAATAGTGAACATTCACTGTACACCAGGCTCGCGCGGCAGGCATGGTCTCAACGGAAGACTGGGAGGTGGAAAGGGCCGTTTCACTTTAATCGAGGCAAAAGGCAATGGAGAAAGTTGGCGCAGTCAATCAAGTAGAATGTCCCATTTACCGCGAAGATCGCCGGCAAAAGGTTGTGCGCCAACGCCCGTTGACGGGCGTTGGCCGCCGCAGGCGGTCTTCGGCCCGGCATTCATGCCGGGTATCCGTGGGGCAACGCCACGGCGCGAGGCCCGTTGACGGGCCTTCTCGCTGGGACGGCTTGGAGCCTACCGATTCCGTTGGCGGAGCCGCTCGAACGGGTCGCGCAGGGTGAGGAAACGGCCTGAACGCCGCCCGCG
>Ga0209101_1001937_pt1 | contig 14436 bp, 13 predicted proteins | sample ConPoolayeCmetaG_FD_185481 | JGI IMG/M metagenome (GOLD analysis project Ga0209101, IMG submission 185481) | Hot spring microbial mat communities from California, USA to study Microbial Dark Matter (Phase II) - Cone Pool mat layer C metaG... ... | reverse complement strand
GTTCCTATTGAACGTGGTCATGTCGCGGCTGATCGCCACCCAGCGCGAGCAGATCGCCACCCTCAAGGCCTTCGGCTACGGGCGGCTGGAGATCGCCGTTCATTACCTGAAGTTCGTGCTGGTCATATCGATCGTCGGGGCCATTCTGGGCACGGCCGCCGGCATCAGACTCGCCCAGGGTCTCACCGCCCTGTATGCCCAGTTCTACAAGTTCCCCAGCTTCGTCTTCTCGGTCAGGCCCGAAGTGGCCGGCGCCGGGCTGCTGGTGGCTGCGGGCGCCGCGGTGGCGGGGACCCTCGGCTCGGTGCGCCGGGCAGTAATCCTTCCGGCCGCGCAGGCGATGCGCCCCGAGCCGCCGCCCAACTTCCGTCCCACCATTGTCGAGCGGCTGGGTCTGGCCGCCCTCTTCACTCAGCCGGCACGCATGGTGCTGCGCCAGCTCGAGCGGCGCCCTCTCAAGGCCGCCTTCTCGGTGCTGGGCATCTCCATGGCCGTCGCCATCCTCGTGATGGGCGGTTTCATGAACGACGCCCTCGACCACATGATCGACTACGGCTTCTACACCCAGCAGCGACAGGACATCAGCATCGCCTTCCGCGAGCCGACTTCGGCGGCCGCCATTCACGAGGTGGCGCGCCTGCCGGGGGTCAGCGACGTACAACCGCTGCGATCGGTCCCGGTGCGCCTGCGCAGCGGCCACCTTCATCGCCGCGGCGTCATCACCGGCATCCCACGGGAAGCGCGGCTCCTGCGCGTCATCGACGAGGACATGCGTGCGATCGATCTGCCTGCCTGGGGGCTGGTCTTCTCCGACATGCTGGCGAAGCTCATGGACGTGCGCGTCGGCCAGAGCGTGCGCGTGGAGCTGATGGAGGGCGAGCGCCGGCAGTTCGATGTCCCCGTCATGGCCACCGTGCGCGAGTACGCCGGCACCAACATGTACATGGACATCGAGGCCCTGCATCGGCTGCTTCAGGAGGATGCCACGCTCTCGGGCGCCTTCCTCACCGTCGACGCCCAGGCCATGCCCGAGCTCTATTCCCAGCTCAAGCGCACCCCGCGCGTCGCCTCGGTCAGCGTCAAACAGACCATGGTCCAGAGCTTCATGGACACGCAGGCCGAAAACCAGCGCGTCATGCAGCGGTTCAACATGGCCTTCGCGTGCATCATCGCCGCCGGCGTCGTCTACAACACCGCCCGCATCTCGCTGGCCGAACGGGGACGCGAGCTGGCCACGCTGCGCGTGATCGGCTTCACACGCACCGAGATTTCGGCGATCCTGCTGGGCGAACTGGCGGTGCTGACGGTCCTGGCCATCCCCGTCGGTATGGTTCTGGGCTACGGCTTCAGCGCCCTGGTTGCCATGGCCTTCGAGTCCGAGTCGTATCGCATCCCCCTGGTCGTCGGACGGCGCACCTTCGGCCTGGCGGCGCTGGTGGTGATCGTGGCGGCCATCGGGTCTGGACTGCTGGTGCGCCGGCGACTGGACCATCTGGACCTTGTGGCCGTGCTCAAGGCCAAGGAGTGAACCCCGGTGAAGCGCTTCTTCCGACGCATCGGCTGGGTGCTGACGGCGCTGGCGGCGATCGCGCTTCTGGCCTGGGCGTTCTACCCTGCGCCGATCGAGGTCGACGCCGCCCGCGTCCAGCGCGGATTGCTGCGCGTCACCGTCGACCAGGAGGGTCGCACTCGCGTCCGCGAGCGCTATGTCATCGCATCCCCGGTCGCCGGCACCATGCGCCGGATCGAGCTGAAGGCCGGCGACCCGGTGGTGGCGGGCCAGACGGTCCTGGCGGTGATCGAGCCTCTGCCGCCGGCGCTTCTGGATGCGCGATCGCGCGAGGAGCTGGCCGCGCGACTCCGCGCCGCCGAGGCCGCCCTGCGACAGAGCCAGACCATGATCGACCGCGCCGAGGCCGAGCTGCGGTACGCCCAGATCGAGCACCGCCGCATCGCCCGTCTGGCCGAGTCCGGCGCTGCCTCGAGCGATGAGCTGCAGACCGCAGCCCTGCGCGTCACCGTGCGCGAGGCCGAACTGCGCGCAGCCCGCTTCGGCCGCGAGGTTGCTCAGTTCCAGGTGGAGCAGGCCCGCGCGGCGATGCTCCACGCCGACCGCGCCGCCTCGCCGCAGCCGGCGGCTATCACCATCAGGTCGCCCGTGGATGGACGGGTGCTGCGCCTCATCCAGGAGAGCCAGACGCCCGTCGTCGCCGGACAGCCCCTCATGGAAGTGGGCGACCCGGCCGACTTGGAAGTGGTCGTGGACGTGCTCTCGCGCGACGCGGTGCGCATCGTCCCCGGCGCGGCGGTGTACTTCGAGCGCTGGGGTGGCGATGTCGAGCTGCGCGGCGCGGTGCGACGCATCGAGCCTTCCGGCTTCACCAAGATTTCTGCACTGGGCGTCGAAGAACAGCGCGTCAACGTCATCGTCGATCTGGCGATGGCCCCCGGACAGCTCGCGCTGCTGGGCGATGGCTACCGCCTCGACGCCCGCATCGTCGTCTGGGAGCGGCCGGACGCGCTGTGCATCCCCACCGGCGCCCTGCTGCGGCGGGGCGAGCAGTGGGCCGCGTTTGTCATCAACGCCGGCCGGGCACAACTGCGCCCGCTGCGCATTGGCCAGTCCAACGGCCTGATCGCCGAGGTGCTCGAGGGCGTGGCCGAAGGCGAGACGGTTATTCTGCACCCCGGCGACCGCATCTCCCCCGAGGTGCTGGTGCGGGCGAGGCAATGAAGTGCGGGGGAAGGTTGCCGGTCGTACCTGCCAGGTCCCGGCTCCTGTCCGTCATCGGTCCATACGCCGGCGCGATCTGTTGGTCATTGGCCATACCCCTGCGGATGGGCGGAGAACCACTTCCAGGCCGAGGCGATGATCGTCTGTGGATCCTTGTGCCGTGCCTCCCACCCCAGCACCTGGCGCGCCCGCGAAGGGTCGGCGTAGAGCGCCACCGCGTCCCCGGGCCGTCGCGGCCCGATTACGACCGGAATCTTCCGCCCGGTCACCTGCTCGGCCGCCGCAATGATCTGCTTTACCGAGAACCCCTGCCCGGTGCCCAGGTTGAGGAACATCGCCTGCCCCTCTGTCAGCTTTTCCATGGCCAGTTGATGCGCCTCGGCCAGGTCGTCCACGTGGATGTAGTCGCGCACGTTGGTGCCGTCGGGCGTGGGATAGTCGGCGCCGAAGATCGTCACGTGCGGCCGCCGCCCCATGGCCGCCTGAATCACGATGGGGATCAGATGCGTTTCGGGGTCGTGGTCCTCGCCGAGGCTGCCGTCCATGGCACAGCCGGCCGCGTTGAAATAGCGCAGCGCCGCGAAACAGAAGCGCCCGTCGGCCGCCGCCTCATCCTTCAGGATCTGCTCGACCATGAGCTTGGTTCGGCCATAGGGGGAGACGGGAAGCTGCCGCTGGTCCTCGGTGATGGGGAGGCGCTCGGGGTCGCCGTAGGTGGCGCACGAGCTGGAGAACACGAATCGCCGCACGCCCGCCTCGCGCATGGCCTCCAGCACTCCGATGGTGACGGCCACGTTGTTCTGGTAATAGCGCAACGGCTGCTGGACGCTCTCGCCCACGTAGGCGTAGGCCGCGAAATGCATGACCGTGTCGATGCGGTGCTCGCGCAGGGCGCCGATCAGGGCGGTGCGGTCGGCCAGATCGGCGAATACCGCGGGCGCGCCCACGATCTGGGCCGCCACCCGGTGGCCCCGCGAGAGATTGTCATAGATGACGGGCTTGTGGCCGGCGGCCTTCAGCAGCCGTGCGGTGTGCGAGCCGATGTAGCCGGCGCCGCCGGCGACCAGGACGTTCATGGCGGATCCTACAGGGCGTTCTCCTGCTCCCGGACGATGTCGTAGACTTCCTGGGCGGTGCGGGCGCCGCTCAGCGCCTGACGGAATTTGTCGATGGTCATCAGCCGGCTGATGCGCGCCAGGGCGTGGATGTGGGGGCCGGTCTTGTCCGGCGGCGAGCTGAGCAGCCAGATCCACGTCACCGGACGCCCGTCGATCGCCTGAAAGTCAATGGGGGTGGTCGCCTTTCCGACTGCCATGACCAGATGATCGGTCCCCGTGCATTTGCCATGTGGAATGGCCAGGCCGTTGCCAATGCCGGTGGTGCGGGTGGCTTCGCGCTCCAGGACGGCGTCGAGCACCTTCTTGGGGTCACTCACGTCACCGTTGGCGGCCAGCAGATTGACCAGCTCTGCAATCGCGGCGGTTTTGTTGTTGGACTCCAGGCCCAGCTTGATATTCTGGGGCTTGAGCAGTTCCGACAGACGCATGTTGAGACACTCCGAACATTGGCTACGGCAGTCACACTCCTGAGTGGAGGCTCGAAAAATACCATCTTACCCCCTCTGGCCAGGGGGAGCAAATGCGCTCACCGCACGCTGAGTCCCCCATCGACGTAGATCGTCTGGCCGGTGATGTACGAAGCCGCGTCGCTGCACAGGAAGACGGCCAGCCCCGCGCAGTCCTCCGGCTGGCCGATGCGCGGGTTTGGGATCCATTTGGCGCGGTCGATCAGGTCCTGCGGCGTCTTGAAGTCGTCGCGGTTGCGCCAGGTATTGAAGTAGCCGGGGGCGATCATGTTCACGGTGATTCCATCCCTGGCCAGCTCGCGCGCCCACGCCCGCGTGACGTTTTCCAGCCCCGCCTTGCTCAGGGCGTAGGGCAGCATGTGCGGGTTGCCGTTACGCTGCTGGATCGAGCCCAGGTTGATGATCCGCCCCCACTTCTGCCCTCGAAAGATGGGCACCGCCCGCTGCGCCAGCAGAATCGGCACGAGCATGTTCGCCCGCCACTCCCGCTCGATTTCCGGCGGGGTGTACTCCAGCCAGCTCCTGGCCGACTGAATGGCCGCGTTGTTCACCAGAATGTGCAGACCCCCGAGCTGGGCGACCGTCTGCTCGATCAGACGCTCGGGCAGCGTCAGGTCGGTGACGTCTCCCCCCAGTGCGATGGCTCTTGCCCCCTGTTGCCGCAGAGCGGCCGCCTCCGCCTGCGCCACCGGCTCGTCGATGTCCTGAATGACCACGGCGCAGCCGACGGCGGCCATGGCCCTGGCCATCCCCAGCCCGATGCCGCGACCCGAGCCGGTAATCAGCGCCACCCGGCCCGTCAATGTGAAATCTGGCCCGCTCATAAGGCGGCAAATGCTACCCGCCCGTCCGTGGATTTCCAGCGCGAGTGCCGGCTACAGCATCTCCGCCGCCACCAGATCCTCGTAGGTCTCACGCCGGCGGATCAGTCTGAATGAGCTTCCATCCACCAGCACCTCGGCCGCCCGCGGGCGGTTGTTGTAGTTGCTGCTCATGGCAAAGCCATAGGCCCCGGCCGTGAAGACCGCCAGCAGATCGCCGCGCTGTACCGGAGGCAGGGGCCGAGCCTGAGCCAGATAGTCGCCGCTCTCGCAGATGGGGCCGACCACATCCACCACCTCGCCGCCGACGGGCGCCAGGTCGCGCCGCCGCTCCGCCGGAACATTCGCCGCGTCCGGCCTGGCGGGCCAGATGAAGTGGTAGGCGTCGTAGAGCGTCGGTCGGATCAGGTCGTTCATGCCGGCGTCGACGATGACGAACTTCTTTTCGCCGCTCGTCTTGCGATACAACACCCGTGTCAGGAGGATTCCGGCGTTGCCGGCGATGTATCGCCCCGGCTCCAGGGCGATGCGATAGGGCTTGTCCTTCAGCAACGGCAGCAGCGCCCGTGCGTGCTCGCTGATGGGGAAGGCCTGGTCCGGCCGCTCGTAGTTGACGGCGAATCCGCCGCCCAGATCGAGCCACTCGATCCTGTGCCCGCGCGCCGCCAGGCGCTCAATCAGCGCTGTCACCTTCGTCACCGCGTCCACGTACGGCTGGATTTCGTACACCGGCGAGCCGATATGGATGTGGACGCCTGCCAGGCGCAAGTGCTTGAGTCCGCGGTACTGCTCGAAGACCCGCTCGCAGCGCTCGATGTCCACGCCGAACTTGGTCTGTTTGCGGCCGGTGGTGGTCTTGACGTGGGTGTGAGGGTCGACGTCGGGATTGACGCGGATGGCGCCGATGGCCGTGCGGCCCATCTCGGCGGCCAGGCGGTCGATGTTCTCGATTTCGGCCTCGGACTCGATGTTGAATGCTGCGATGCCGGCGGCGATGGCCTCGCGGATTTCGGCGTCGGTCTTGCCCACGCCGGCGTAGATGATCTTCTTCGGGTCTGCGCCGGCCCGAAGCGCCCGATACAGCTCGCCGCCGCTGGTGACGTCCATGCCGCAGCCCTCGGCCACCAGCAGGCGGCAGACGTGCAGGTTGCCGTTGCTCTTGATGGAATAGCAGATGGTGGCGTCAAGCGGGGCGAACGCCTGGGCGATCTGGCGATAGTGGCGAAGCAGCGTCGCCTTGGAATAGATATAGACGGGCGTGCCGATCTCGTCGGCGATGCGCTCGACGGGCACTTGCTCACAATGAAGCTCGCCCTGGCGGTAGTCGAAATAGTCCATAGGCGGGGTGATTCTGTACGCGCGGGAAAGGCAAAGCAACCTTGGGCGGCAGGCATGTCGTCCGCCTCCTGCCTCTTGCCATGAAACCTGCGCGCCTGTTTACTATGCGCGGGCGCGGCGGCCGGGCGGCCGCGGCCTCCTGCTGACAACATTCTGAGGAGCAAACGATGAAGACGCGGATGTGGCTGAGCGCACTGCTGGTTGCAGCTCTGATGGCCGGCTGCCGGGCCAGGATGCAGACCCAGGAGCCGGAGCCGGCGCCGGGGCCGGTTTCGGCGGATGTGATCGAGCGGCTCAAACAGCGATCGCCCGACGCCATCTTCGCCCAGGTGACGGCCGTAGCCGAGAACGAGCGCCGCCTGACACTGGGCGACGTCTCCGCCGGCGCCCTTAAGCCCAACGACGTTGTCACTGTCTTCGGCGGCGACGCCATCGTCGCCAACGGCACCGTCATCAGCGTCAGCGACGGATCGGCCCAGGTGCAATACACGCCCACGGCCACGGCGGCGCGGGCGCCGGCCGTCGGCGACCTGGCCGTCAGGTTTACACGATGACCGACACGCCGGCGGAGACCGACAGCTCCCGGTCGCAGCGCGACGCGGCGCACTCCACGCCCATCCTGGTGCTGGCCAGCGCCTCGCCGCGCCGCCGACAGCTCCTGCGCGAGGCCGGCTACGAGTTTACCGTTCAGCCAGCCGAGATTGACGAGGAGAAGCACCCTCCGGGGCTGCTGCCAGTGGAACTGGCACGCTTCCTGGCCCTGGAGAAGGCGCGCGTCGTCGCCGCCGCCTGCCCCGACCGCGCCGTTCTCGCCGCCGACACGGTGGTGGCCCTGGGCGATCGCCCCCTGGGCAAGCCGGCCGACGCCGCCGAAGCCCGCCGCATGCTCACCCTGCTGTCGGGTACCACGCACATCGTCATCACCGCCGTCGCGCTGTTGTGGCGCAGCGCCGGCATTGAGCAGGCGTGTACGGCCATGACCGCCGTGCGGATGCGGGCGCTGACGCCGCGGGAGATCGACGAATACGTCGCCAGCCGCCTGTGGGAGGGCAAGGCCGGCGGCTACGGCATACAGGACCACGACCCGTTCGTCACGCGCATGGCCGGCAGCCACACCAACGTCGTAGGTCTGCCCATGGAGATCACGCGGGAGATGCTCAGCAGCGCCGGCATCCGACCGCGGGAGGGCTGAGGGTCGCGTAGGGGGTTGTCCAATTTGCACTCTTGGCCCACGCAGGAACCGCGACCTTCGCGGCCTGCCTTCACGCGGCCTCGGTGGCCCATTGCTCGAAGCGCCGGACCATGTCGCGCGTCACCGATCTGGGCGTGTCGGCGATCACGGCATCGAGGATTCGCTGAGTGATCTGTCCCTCCTGTCCGCTGGTCACGCTCTGGAGGAAGGGAATGGTGGCCGCACGGTCGCAGATGTAGCGGATGTCGGCGCCGCTGTAGCCCTCCAGCCGGCGGGCCAGGGCATCGAGGTCCACAGCGTCCTCGACCGGACGGTGAGCGAGATAGATGTCCAGCATCTTCCGCCGGGCCGGCAGATCGGGCAGGGGGATGTAGACCTTCTCGTCAAAGCGCCCGGGGCGAAGAACGGCCGGATCGAGCTGCCAGGGGACGTTGGTGGCGCCCATGAAGAGCACCGGGCGGTCCTTCTTGTCGAAGCCTTCCATGCCCTGAAGTATCTGGGGCACGACGCGCTGCATGACGCTGGAGCCCTCGTCCCGCCGCGCCGGCACCAGGGCCTCGATCTCGTCAATGAAGATGATGGCGCGCTCCTCGGCGCGAGCGGCGTCGAACAGTTTCTTGATGTTCTGCTCGGCCTCGCCCACCCACTTGCTGAGCAGGTCGGCCGGCGAAACCGTGAAGAACGTCGCCTGGATTTCGCCGGCGGTGGCGCGGGCGAGCATGGTCTTGCCGGTGCCCGGCGGGCCGTAAAGCAGCACGCCGCCGCCGCCTTTGATGCCGAAGCGCTCGGCCAGCTCGCGGTGCTGGAAAGGATAGACCATCTTCAGGCGGATGTCCTCCTTGACGTCATCCAGGCCGGCGACATCGTCGAAGCGCAGCGAGGGCTTTTCCTTGATGACCCACTGGTGGGCCGAGCGCTCGCCCTCGCCCTCGGCGGAGCTTTCGGCTCCGGAAGGACGGCTGAGCGTCGGACGACGGCGATTCTCCTGTTTCGCCTTCTCGCAGTCCCGCGCCAGCTCCAGCAGCCGCTGAGCCATCTGCCGCCTCCCCTGGCGCAGCTCTTCGCTCTGGGCCTCTCTGGACAGCATGAGGATGCTGCGGGCGGCCTCCAGCAGGTAGATCCGCGCTGAATCCCACTGACCGGCGCGGCGGGCGTCCAGCCCTTTCTGACGGTATCGCTCGAAGGTGTCCCACGTCGTCTTGGCCATGGCGGGGCCTCACCCCAGGTCGATCGTATCGCTCTCGCGCCGGCGGGCGCTGCGCCCGGCCCACCAGGCCATCAGCACCATGTAGCCGACCATGAACACAACCAGCCCGACGGCCAGGGGCAGCGGCGTGTTGAACCATCGGAGGAACCACACCAACGCCGCACAGGTGGCGGCGAACAGCGCCAGATAAGCCACCAGCCCCCAAAGCCGCCGGCTTCGGCCAAGGTGGATTTCCAGATACGGCGGACGGCGCTCCTGGCCGTTGCCGCGGGCATTTGCGTCATCTGGGCGGTTCACAACAGCATTGAAGCACGCACCCTGCCACAAAGCAACCGCAGCGCCGCAGCGTCACAGCCCCCGGAGGTGGTATCATGGTGCCATGGGCATCGACGAGCGAGACTACATGAAGGACCGCCCCAGCGGAAGTCGACATCGCTTCCAGCGGCGATCCGGCGGCTGGCCAGCCGGCCCCGGGCCGGACGACTGGCTGCGCGGTTTCCTGGGCGCATATGGACGACTGATCCTGTGGGTCTGTGCGGGCCTGCTGGGGGCGCTGCTGATCGCCCTCATGGCCTCGGCGCATTTTCGTCTTTGACCACCCCCGTCGCAGTCCCCGCTCCGCCAGCGATTGCACGCTGCTACGGGCCCCGCCCTGCCGGCTCGACACGCAGCGTCGGCACGAATCCCCGTCTGCCGTGCGGTCGCCGACGGCGCCATCGCTGCCACAACAGCCATAGCGCCGGCGGCGCCATTCCCAGCCACAGCGGCAGACGCAGCACCCACAGCAGGCCCGACAACTCGCGCTCGCGGCGCCGGTAGAACGCCACCGGGAACGATGACTGCGTGAAGCTCATGCTCCTGACCGCCTCCTCGCCGCGCACCTGCTGATAGCCGAACCGCTCCACCTGGGGGATGTCCTTGTGCGCATACCCGCGGCGTATCAACAGGCCGCCGTTGTAGATGTTGATGACGATGTAGTTGCGTTTTCCGGCGGCGATGGCCGCATCGGCCACGTAGTAGCTGCGCACCCAGACCCCGCCCGCGGCCAGCAGGCACAGCACGGCCAGAACCGTGGCCACCCGACGCATGCGCCCATTATACTCTGTCAGGCCTGCGAGCGGTTCCAGCCTGCTGCGTCTGCGGGTAAACCTGTGCCGAAGTCGCGGCCGCCCGCACGCCCGCATGCCCACGCCTTCAACCATGCTCCTGAAACATGATACAAAGTAGCGCATGCAGGCGGTCACCGATTATCTGCCCATCTGGAGCCGGGAGCATTCCGCGCCTGCGGCCGAGAGTCACACCGCCCCGGCCGCCACGACTGGCGCCGTCCGCGGCCCGTGGGAGATTTCGCGCTTGTGGGCGGCCGCGCTGCTGATCCTGCTCACGGCGTTCGGGGGGGTCATCCGTTTCTACTGGATCGACAAGCCCTCGCTCTGGAACGACGAGGCCCACACCTACCGCCGCGTCACCCAGTCGTTCCAGGTCATGCTCGACCACATCCAGGGCGACGGCTTTGCCCCCTTGCACTACGAGGCCTACTGGGCACTGGGGCACTGGAACGGGGCGGCCCTGCTGGACCCGGTGCGCGAGCTGCTCCAGTGCCTGCGCAAAGGAACGGTATTCAGCCAATGGCTGCCTCGGCTGCGCGCCGGCGAGTTTACGCCCACCACCGACCGTCTCTTCTCCGGCGATCCGGCCACGCTCACGCCGTTCTGGATGCGGCTGATCCCCAGCCTCGCGGGCACGCTCATGGTGCCGGCGATGTACTTCCTGGCGCGCCAGCTTTCCTCGCGCAGGGTCGCCCTCGTCGCGGCCGCTTTCGCCGCCTCCTCGGCCTATCTGATGGCCTATTCCCACGACGCCAAGATGTACATGCCGTTCTGGCTGTTCTGTGCGCTCAACGTCGGGTCGCTGCTGTGGTGGTTCAACACCGGCCGGCGAATCGCCTGGCTCGCCTGGATCGCCAGCGGCCTGGCCATGGGCGGCACCAATGCCATCGGCCTGGTCATCCTCGGCCTTCAACCGCTCATGCTGTTGACGATCTGGCGACCCAGCACCGAGCGCATCCGCCAACGCCTCGCATCGCTGCGCCAGGGGGCGGCCGGCTCGTTGGCGCTGTCTGCCTCGGCGTGGGGGCGGCTGGCCGGATTCGTGGCGCTGGACTATCTGCGCCACTGGCGGCGATTCCTGCTGTTTGCAGCGGGCATGGCCGTGATCGTCTCGGGGCCGGCCGTCCACTATCTCTACTTCAACCGCTGGCAGCAGCGCGTGGGCGAGAGCGGCTGGAGCGCCAGCGGACTGGCGTGGGTTCCTCCAGTCGTACAGGGGCGCGATGGACGCAACGCCGTTCTCTTCGTAACCAGCGCCCTGATGTATAGCTGGGAATGGCCCGGACCCAATTACCGCGACGACCCCCGGCAGATCAACTCCAACGGGATGTTCAACCTGATGCTCCAGGGCGTGAACATCGATGCGGGCCTGATGACCGCTCTGAAGGCGGGCGTCGTGCTGGTGCTGATTCTGGCCGCGATCGGGGCGCTGCCGTGGTCGGCGCGTCTGCGCGGGCAAGGCCCGCGCGATCCGCCCACAGCGCCCTGGTGGCGCAGCGCCCTGTGGCTGAGTGTATGGATGATCGTGCCGGCTTATGGATTCTACGTTGCTTCCTTCGAGAACCACGCCACGCCCGGCTACTGGCTGGGCGCCGTCAACAGCTTTGTCGGCGATGCCTTTCACAACGGCGCCTCAACGGTTGCGGCGGCCGTTTTGCCGGGCTTTGTTGCCGGGTGGATCAGCTCTATCACGGTGAATCACGTCTGGTGCATTCTCATCCCCATGCTCATTGTGATGGGCGTCACCTGCATCCTCTGGAGGCCCCTGGCGCCCCTCTTCGCCGGCATCCTCGGATTGCTGGTGCTGGTGGCGCTGCACGTGGCCGTCTTTCAGTCCGGTGTGCTCAAGACCTCTGAGCTGCTCTGGTGGCAGCGCGTCCATCTCTTCGGCCAGCACCTGGCGGACGTGTTGACTCGCCCCGCGCTGCTCCTGGCCGCCCTGATGCTCCTGCCGCCGGCCGTGTGGTATTACTGCGGCCGGGACCCGCTGGCGCGGTGCCTGCGTCTGTTGGGACTGGCCGCCATCGTCGCCCTGGTCCTGTGCCTGTGCTGGGCGGTGGATGCATATTTCACCGCAAACCCGCGTCCGGCCGACGCCGGCCCGATCTGGATGCCGCGCTACGTGGCGTTCATCTGGCCGGCCATGGCCGTTGCTCTGGCCATACTGTTCATGCGACTGCCCACACGCACGCTCCGTATCGTCGCCATCAGCATCTTCATCGGCGCCAATCTCGCACAGTCCTGGGGGCGGATGTTCGCCGGTTCCGAGCCGCCGGTGGATCTCATCGTCGCCGACGTCTGGGCCACCCAGGACCCCAATGGTCCGGCCCGCGCCTACGTTGCCGAGGGCAGCCAGACGGCCCACCCCGCCGGCGGAACCATCGAAAACCGCCCGGGCAAGTACTACGCCTCCATCGCCAGCGGCATCAAGCTTATGCCCCAGGATTTCGTCAACCAGCCGATCACCCGCTTCATGACGGTGCATCGACCGGCCTCCATCCTCTCCGACGTGCAGCGGATGCCCCAACTAAGGCGGATCATCGTCTGGGACCGCGTGCGCGAAAGGCCAAGGGATGCCGATCCGGCCGGCGACGATCTGCTGCGGCAACTTGGCCCCGACTGGCGCATGGAAGAAGCGGCGTACTTTCCGGTACGGTACCATTGGAACTGGTCCTATCTTTACACGGCGCGCCGGCGGGAATACGTCAAACAAACGCCCCCGCCCCAGCGTCCAATGGACCAGATCGAAACTGCGCCGGCCGTCACCTGGCTTGCGAACCCGGACCCTCATTGAAAGTGGATCTCATGCAGGACAACCTTCCCCTGGAGCAGCTCGAAAGCCGCCTGCTGCCGGCTGCCTCGGTCATCAACGGCATCCTTCACGTCACCGCAACCACCGGCAACGACACCGTCCTCTTCTCGCGGGTGGCCGACGACGTGCTGGTGCGCATCAACGGCCAGGAGAAGAGCTTCGCGGCGGCGAGCTTCAACCGCATTGTCGTCAAGGCGCTTGGGGGCAATGACCTGGTGCGCGCCGTGACGGCGCTGGGGGTGTCCATGAGAGTCGTTGGGGGCGCCGGCAACGACACCATCATCGCCGCCGACGGCCAGGACACCATCAAGGGCGGCGCCGGCGACGATCAGATCTTCGGCGGCGCCGGCAACGATGTGCTTGATGGCGGCGGCGGCAACGACCGCATCAGCGGAGAGGATGGCAACGACCTGATTCTCGGCCGCGCCGGCAACGACACGCTCTACGGCAACAAGGGCGACGACACGCTGTATGGTGGAGCCGGAAGCGACCAGTTGTACGGCGGCGCCGGCAACGACCGGCTCTTCGGCGAGGCCGATAACGACACGCTCTTTGGCGGCGCCGGCCGCGACTGGCTCAAAGGCGGCGCCGGCAACGACAACCTCAACGGCGGCAGCGACAACGACACGCTGTTCGGCAACGACGGCAACGACGTCCTCGACGGCGGGGCCGACGATGACATTCTCGACGGCGGGCTGGGCAACGACACGCTGACAGATCTGAGCGGTCACGACACGCTGCGGGGCGGCGACGGCAACGACACGCTGGATGCCCAGGACGGCGAGGACTTCGACGTGCTCGAGCAGGGCGCCGGCACCGGCACCGTCCGCGGCGACGCGAGGGACCACATCGTCGTTTGAATAAACAAACCGGGCCGGCGGACCCATACAACACGGTCGCGCCGGCCTCGATTGTTTGTCCCCGCCGCCAATCCATGCGGAACCTGGCGGCTTACGGTGTCCCTCAACAGGCACCCCACCGATGCGCCCGGCGTTCTCAAAAGACCCCGCCGGGCCGCGCGTCGGACGTGCACGCCCGACAGGTTTCTATCTCCAATATCTTTGGCGCGAAGGCAAGTTTGCGGGCGGATTTTGCGCTGTCCGATAAGCGGCCCGGACGTGGCGGGCGACGCACCGGCCGAGCGCTCTTCCGTGCTACAAGAGCGCCGACCGCGGAGGCTCGCCCGTCCATGGCGCCGCTCGCGGCTTGCCATCCCGTGACACCTTCGCCTTGGTCGTGCACGCTGCGTCGGATGGCGGTACCATGCCGGCCGTCTTGCGGCCGGTTGCCGCGGGTGAGTTGGAAAGGAAGTGCCCTGATGACCAAGCCGTCGTTGGCATGCGTGCTGTTGGGGATATTGCTGCCCGGCGCGGCCGCGTTGGCCCAACTCACGGCGGGGGCGACGCGCATCCGGCTGGATGCGATCCCCGATGCGCCGGCCGTGGAACTCGGCCGGGCATCGTTCGACACGACCGACGGGTGGCAGAACATCACGCTGCCGGAGGACAAGCCCATGCGGTTCTCCGCCGCGGCCGCGGAGGGCGAGTACCGCGAAGGCCGCGGGGCGGTGCGGTTCACGCTCGATACTGACATCGGCCCGATGGGGATGAAGTACTTCGATCTGGGGCGGCTGAAAGG
>Ga0209101_1001936_pt1 | contig 14446 bp, 9 predicted proteins | sample ConPoolayeCmetaG_FD_185481 | JGI IMG/M metagenome (GOLD analysis project Ga0209101, IMG submission 185481) | Hot spring microbial mat communities from California, USA to study Microbial Dark Matter (Phase II) - Cone Pool mat layer C metaG... ... | reverse complement strand
GGTCCTCGAATATTGCCCGGCGCTCGATGCCGCGCGCGGTGACGTGATACCAGCCGCCCTTGATATCTACCCGCAGGGGTCGTGTCATACCGCAATTCTACTTACGGCCAATCCCTCGTCACGCTTAATTGTAGAATGTTGAGACGTGACCCTGTTGAAGTACACGCTGTTGAAGTATGTTGAGACGTGACCCTGTTGAAGTACACGGGGTGATCAACCACAAATAGAGGTAGGTGTTTCAGCGCAATCGAATGCCGAATCGTGACCCTCAATGATCACAGCGTCGAATCGCTGAAGACCACCGCAAGGCCGCCCCCTGTGGCGGGGGAGCCTCACCCCCGTTCCGACGCCCGAGGCGCCGGCACCCTCCTGTATCGGCGACGCCCGAGAAAAAAGCAAGGCGGGATCACAGGGGCACGCCGGCCATCTTCGTGAACCGCATCCCATCCGCATCGCCCGTGGCGGCGACCCATTCGCGCAGCAGGCGACGGTGTTCGGCGAGGACCGAAGCCCGCGATGGATCGCCCGCCAGGTTGCGCAGTTCACCCGGATCGGCCTCCAGATCAAAGAGAGTCTCTTCCAACGTGCCGTCGGCGTAAACACAGTACTTGAAGCGCGTGGATCGGACCATCCGGCCGTTGCGCTCTTCACAGACAACGAACGATCGCCAGTCCGGCGGCACGCGGCCTTCGATCAACGGGCGCAGGCTGCGGCCCAGCAGGCCGGGCGGCGGCGTTATTCCGGCGTAGTCGCAGAGCGTCGGCAGCAAGTCAAGCCCCGTGGAGACAAGATGCGATCGGTCCACGCGTCCCGCGCGAAGGCCGCCCGGAGGGCGCACGATCAACGGGACGCGCGCGGACTCTTCGTAGAAGAAGCGTTTCGACGCCAACCGGTGACTGGCATCCATGTCGCCGTGGTCGCTCGTAAAGACGATCAGCGTCGCGCGGTCCAATCTGCCTTGACGAAGACCGTCCAGCAGGTGGCCGATTTGCGCGTCAACCCGCTGGACCAGACGGGCGTACACCCAGCGGTAGATGCGCCAGTCTCGCTCCGTGTACGTTGCGCGCATCAAACCAGCCGGCGTCGGCGCGTCAGGGTCCTTGTTCATGGGCAAGCCTGCGGGCTCGTTATTCGGAACGGCAAAGTTCGGCGGCAACGGCGGAAGCTGCGTTTCGGGCAGAGAGAGTGCTCGGCGGTAGAGGTCGGCCAGTCCGGGCGGAACCTGACGGGACTGGCCTTCCCGGAGGGCATGGAGATAACAGATATCGTGCGGGTTGATGAAAGAAGCCACCGCAAAAGAGGGCGAGGAACGCGCCTCGCGCAGGAAAGCCAGGCATTGCTCCGGCAGAAGGTCGCGCTCATCGCGCTCCACGCAGTCGTATCCCGCCGCGGCGGGAGCGAGGTTCGGGCTCATGTGGACCTTGCCGCCGTAGAACGTGGCGTAGCCAGCCTGCTTCATGAGGAACCCGAGCGACTGAGCGGCGGCCTTGGCGTCGATCGGCGCTCGGCCATCCTTGTTCTGATAGACCCCCAGACGGCCCGGCATACGGCCGGTGGCCATCGCCACACGACTGGGAACGCAGAGGGCGTTGGCGCAGTAGGCGCGATCGAACCGCACCCCCTCGGCAGCCAGCGCGTCAAGGTGCGGGGTTCGGGTGTACCGATTGCCGTAACAGCCGAGGGCGCCACAATGCATCTGATCGGTGAGAATAAAAAGAATGTGTGAGCGGCGGCCGCCAACCCCATCCGAAAGAACCGTGCGCCCGCGAGCCGACAGGGTGCCCGCGACGCCGGCGGCTGTGGATTTCAAGAAGTCTCTCCTATGCATGGTCGCGCGGATGGGTCAACGGATCGCCGGAGGCCGAGGGCAGGTGCACATACAGGGGGCGATCCATCTCCGCGCAGTAGCGTCGCAGGACCTCTTCGTTGCGCTCGATCCGGCCATCGCCCCACGTGCGCCAGTCGTGCCCGGTCTTCTCAGACCACGTCAGCCATTCCCAATTGATGTAACAGAACGCCTTGATCTCCGGATGCGTCCGGATGGCCGCAAAGTACGGTTCATACCAGAGGTTCCAACTCGTCTCGCCCTGCAACGCGCCGATTCCCTGGGGAGTGGATTCGCCGATCATCACAGGCCGGTGGTGACGCCTGGCTCCCTCGCAGAAGCGGGGCAAGTGCTCGCGCATGGCTCGCCGCCCGAAGAGATTCAGGCTCCACCAATCCACCCATTCGTCGCCCGGATAGTACGGCAGCAAGGCTTCCAGGGAGGAACAACCGGCTGCGTTCCAAACCGTAACCGCCCACGGCCCAAGGGGGCGCAACGCTCGGGCAACACGCACAAAGGCCTGTCGGTACGTGTCGGGGCGGTATCCGTTCCAGGGGCCGTCGAACTCGTACCCGATGCGCACAAACGCCGGCCGCGCCAGCCCGCGAAGGGCTTCGACGAAGGCCTCGATGGCGGCGTCGCACGCCCCGGTCGCGACATCGCCGTCCCGCGGAACGGCCTTGCCGGCCGTCATATTCAGACCGATCTGGAGGATCAAAGCCTTATTACCCAGCTGGTCGAGTTCCCGCCGCACGCGCTCGCCCCAGGCGCGCACACGCTCCTCATCGCGACCGATGCCGATGTAGGTCATATAGAGAATGGGATGACGGTCGCGGCCAAGCGCTTCGGCGTAATTCCGAAACCCCTCCACATCCTGGCCGGCGCCGTGGAGAACGCGGGTAGCCGGTTCGTACGGCGCGCCAAAATCCAGCCGAGGCGTCACGCCGGACTGTCCTCCGGCGGCTCCATCGTCCTCCGAATCCTCCGTGACGGGTGTAGTCGGCCGCCGCGTTCCGGCATCTATGGCGGCGGGAAGCCCGTCGAGTTCGCGGACAAAACGAACGCCGTCACTCATTCTGGACTCCCTCCGCGAGCGGGGTCTCGTCCGCCTCCGCTTCGACGGGCGGCTCAGCCAGGGTCAGGTTCAGCGCGTCGGCCGGCAACGGGACGGCCCAGAGGCGGTCGTGGCCTTCCGTGACGGTGACCGGAATCGCTGGTTGGCCATTGACCACAAGCGTCGGCGCGGTCGGGAAGCCCCGCAGGAGGAACCGTCGTGCCGTGCCTTCGCGGCTAGCCTGCCCGGGCTTGAAGGCCGTGGCGATTTCGACCCGCGCGCCGTCGCCGTACACCGTGACGCAGGTCAACCCCACGAGCCCGTCGCTCGCGATCACGCGCCCACCGGGAAGCGTCAGCGTCAGGGAGGTGAGATCGGGCAACGGGTTCCACCCGCAGACGACGCCCTGCGCCGGCTCGGTCAAAAGAAACAGGTGGCGATTCGTGTCTCCCTCCAAGCGCGCGCCGTTCTTGGCCACAGCGCCGAATCCCTCCTGGCCATAGGGCGTATCGCGCAGGATGCCAGCCGGCGGCAGGTCAGAGGCGCCGTTGACCAGCCGCCGCACGAGGTTCGGCTCGCCGGTCTTGCGGGGCGGCTTGCCCTCCTCGGTCGGCGCGGCCTCCCAGACGCGTGACGCGGTGCACAGTTCGTCCGACCCGCTGCGCACGGTGACGGTCACGACCTGCTCGTCGTCATCGGTCTTGGCCTCGATGGCGATCGACTGTACATGGCGCTGAAACTGCTCGAACGAACCGTGCTCGGTCGCGTCGCCCATCTCGACATAGAAGCCACCCCAGGCATACGGCGCGCGCTTCCAGACGTCGTGGTCCGGCCCGACCGGAGTAGCGCTCTTGAAGTGGTAGGCGTTGATCACGAGGGCGGGACCCAGCGAAGTCTTGCCCCCCTCCATCGCCTGAGGCTTGCCCGGCACGATGTCGAGCCCGACGGTGCGTCCGAGGTCCGTGCCGGGAAGCGGAATAAATGCCAGATAACTCACTCCGTCCTTCACGGTCACTCGGCCATTGGCCGGGCCTTCCCACGGTGCCTGGACGCGCCGCCCGTCCACATACACTTCCCACGTCGGCGGATTCTGGTAGTTGAAGAGGCCAACCGACGTCTGGAGGCTGGACAGCGCCTCGACGTTTCCACCTCCCAGAAAACCGCCGTTCTCGCGGGCCCGAGGACTGGTGATCACGATCATCTTGTTGTGGTGCTGGAGAATGGCATGGGTACCGTACGGGAATATCCATCCGGGCGCCATATTCGCAAAACGCGTCTCGTTGCAGCCGTAGCGAACGTCCAGTGTCCCAATCTCGTCGAAACGGCTGACGGGCGAGTCCGCGCGGCGCCAGTGGCCGAGCATGTGGAATCGGCCGGTGCCGCGATCCGTGGATGCCAGGCCGTAATGCCTCCCGAGCCAGCACTTGCGCCAGACTCCCCCCCAGCCGCGGTGAACCGCCCAGTAGGGCAACGGCTTGCCATCCACCATTTCGGCGACCCACTCCGGCGCCCACGGTCCTGCCTGCGTTTGAAGGTATACCACCCGCGGCGGAACCTCGCGGCCGAAGGGGGGCATGTTGCCGGGAAGCGGAGCATTGCCCCGCTCGCGGAGCGCACCCTGTCGTGACAGGGTGTGGAGGAGGTATTGCAGGCCGTCCTGAGTGGCCAAAACGTACTCGAGTGAGGTGCGGGAGGACCCCGCCACGAGGCGGCGCAACCCGGGATGATAGGCGGACACCAGTTCCTCGATATTCTTGGCCAGCAGACTGCGGCCCGCGAGTCGGTCGAAAAACGTCGGCCCATAGTCGGCGATGGCCTTGTTTCCGGAAACGGTTACGGCGAAATAATAGTGGTCAATGTGTTCCTGGCCGCTGCCGTCGGCCCAGGCCCACTCGCGTAAGAGGAAGCGCTCGAGGCCGTAGCGTCCGTCCGCCATGGCCAGGTCGCTGCCGATCAGGCCTCCGGCAAGGAGCGCCCCCGCCGTCGCCGTTGTGTTGAAATTCTGGGTGCTGCGCATGCGGGTAAAGCCTGACCGAAAGAAGCTCTTATTCCCCCGCCAGTCGCCCGTCCGGGCGTAGTAGGTGTCGAGTTCACCGGAGGGTAATGCCGGGTCGCCGCCGCGGCCGCGCGGCGCGGGCGGGTTGCCTTTTGGGTCGCGGCCGACTCGCGTATCATCGGCCATCGGATGGATGAGGTGCCCCGTTGTGTCGGTGAAGTCAACCCGCTGCCGGTCGGTCGCGGCGGTGGGCCGGTCGGGCATCAGCCAGGCCACCCAGTATCGTCGGATCGCGTCCCGCGCCGGTTCGGGCAGGGTGTCCCCGTAGAGGTACCACTGGGCCATTTCGCGCGCGCTCTCGAACCCCGACCAACCCCTGGGTTGGCGACCGATCAGACTGTCCACCCACGCTGCGTAGACGAGTTCCGGTTTGATGGGACCGGGCACCCCCTTCTTTTTCCTGCCCGTCGGATCCGGCACCCGATCGCGCAATCCGCCCAGCACGTGCGACGGAACAAACGAGTAAAAAAACGGCTCGTCGGGACCCTCGCGGCTGTCGAGAGCGGCCAGTTCCCGCACCCGCTCCCATTGCCAGTCCGGCATCCATTCCGGCTTGCGACGGTGCCTCTCGATATATGTCGCCAACTGCTCGGCCGTCGGCATCACGGCGGTGGGTGAACCGATTCCTGTCGGGGCGGCGGCCATCGCGGCCACGTCCGCCGGCGGTGGGAGCGGCTCCTCGATCGCCGGTCCTGGCGCCAGGGTCACAATCAGGATCGGCGAGCCGATGAGAATGGCGCGCCCGCCCGTGGCCGTCGCGAATTCATAGACCCCCTGGAAAAAGAGATGGTCATACACTTCCCATTTCATCAGCATCACGCCGCAGTCGGCGAATTGGCGGAGGCGGACGGCCGCGGAGGGACCGAAGGCCGGATCGTTCAGCAGGCCGGTCACGTCCAGGCGCCCTTCGCGATTCTCGTTGGAGACCTCGACGGGCCCCAGGCGCCGCGCATGGCGGTCATGCGCCGGATCGCTCGCCCCATATCGCGTCCAGAACACCTTACCGTTGACGGCCGCGTTGAACGTCGGCCCGTGCTGAGGATGCGCCTGCCAGGGTCTGCGCAGCGCCCAGGCCACCGCATGCCAGCGCGGACGGCGATCGCGGTAGAGCTTGTCAACGCCCCAGTTCATGCGGTAGCCGTACCCGTCGGGCCATATCTGGTCGGGCAAACCCACCGGCCAGAGCTCCTCGTCGCGATAGGGCAGGAGAATCTCGGCGTTGACCACGACGCGGCCTTTTCGCAGCTCCGCATAAAGGGTTTCTGCCGCCTTCGGGAAACGGAGCAAGAGCATGCGATTGAGCGCGTCAAAGGCCATTGGGGAGGGCGTGTCAGGCGACCAGATGGCCTGACCCCCACGGTTGGTGATGACGCGGTCGAGGATCGTCTGGGGCGCGTCGGCGCTCAAGACGAGCGGCGTGTCCCAGAACCGTCGGAACATCGAGATCCCGGCGGCTTCGGCCCCCTCAAGTACAAGGGTTTCCGCCCCCAGCAAGGTGGAGCAGAGCGCATACCCAATCGCAAGGACACAACACAAACGGTCTTTCATCAATCGCTCCTGGTGGAGGGAGGGTCGCCTGCCCACCGATGAAGCGCGAGGGAGGAGGCGAGCTGTTGTTCGCCTTTACCTCGCCATGTTCACCGAATCATAATTACGGTTCCTCTGCCCGCCCGAGGATACAACACCAGTCGCTTGGGGTTGTCACCTTCGACAGCGACCTGGTAGCCGGACGGCGCCAGGGGCAGACCCGAGATCGCGTTGGTAGACTGGGCCAACACCCAGCCGACACCCTGCGTCACCGGTACCCCCTCGGCGAGCGTCACCGTGAGCGGCACGTTATCCTCGAAGGTCAGCGTTTCCGCCACGTCGAGACGGCCTGCGCCATCGGGCGCCGCGTCGCTGAGCGTCACCTCCAGCGAAGAGCCGCCGGCAAAGTAGATCGTATTCGCCTGCAGGAGGCCTTTTCCGGTGAACGTCACCTTGCTGCCGGCGACGTTGGTGATCGCGCCCCGCGCCCCTGTGGGGGTCTGGGCCAGAAAGCGCGAGGCGCCCAGGACCGAGATGGCGCCGGCGTTGACGAGCTGGTCGGCACGGATGGCAAAGCTCGACGCCACGACACGAACCTCCCCGCTCGGCGCATTGGTAAAAGTCCCTCCGGCGGCGCTTAGCGTCAAGAGGTTCGTGTTGCTCGTGGTGCCCGAGCCGTCAATCGTCGAGCTCAGCAGCCCGGCGTTGACAAAGTCGCCATTCGTTTGCGTGATTTGGACGCGGTTTGTCTGACTGCTGGCGCGCGCGTGCAGAATCCAGACTCCGTTGTTGATGACCGCCGCACCGGAAGCCACGGTCAGATTCGCCATGTTGTGCGTAGCACCCGTCGCATGTGTCGTTGCGTTGGTGAACGCGACGGTTCCGTTGTTGGTCAGGGTCGCTTCGAGAGCGAAGGAAGCGCCGCTGTAATAACCAGACTCGTACTGGAACAGGAGGATGCCGTTGTTCTCGAACCGGTTGCGGTTCTTGACTTTCAGGGCCGGAGCGCCTCCCGTGCTCGAGCATATCCAGCGCAGGGTGCCGTTGTTGGTCACGGGGGCATCGGCTTCGAAAAGGACGTTCAAACCGGCGCGGCCTCTCCCTTCAATGACGGTGCCGGCCGCATTGGAGAAGGCATTGTTGACCACCACCTGGGATCCGCTGCTGCCGCCCGAGCATGTGATTCGGCCGTTGCCGGTCATCAAGAGGTTGAGGGTTACGAGTCTCTGATTGGCGCTATTGCCCCCCTGGGCTAAGTCGAAAACCGCCTGGGCACCGATAAGGGCCGTATCGCCGACGGTGAACGTCGTATTATCCGATTTCATCTGGATCGTCCCGACATTGGTTCCCGCCCAGTTCACCGTCAGGTTGGCAACGGCAATGGAAAGGGAGCTGGTGATCGTCTGAGCGGCCGCGAGCGTGTTCGTCAGAAGGGCGTGATCCTCTGTACCGGGGACTTGATCGCCCCACCAGTTGGTTGCCGTCTGCCAGGCATAGTTGCCGCCGGCGGTCGGGCGCCATGCGATGGACTCGCCGCAGGCGGTCCGGTGAGCGCCGGCGACGACGATGAGCGCGGTCAGGACCATGAAGAGTTGCTTGTCTGCGGGTTTCGGGTTCATGGGGTACCTCCTGTCTGTTGGGCCACACCGCCCATCGGTGTGGAAAGCTCGATCCAGCCCAGACGCGCGAAGAATCGCTCCAGCGCCTCAAGCGTTTCTCGGTACCAGCGCTCCTGCCCGGGCCGGGGATTGAAAAAGCCGTGGCCGGCGTCGCGAAAACCGACCAGATCGCAGACCCATCCGCGTTGGCGGGCGGCGGCGGCAAAACGCACGGCCTCAGTGTACGGAACGACCCGGTCGTCCATCCCATGAAAAAGGATGGTCGGCGGGAGCGTGCCGGCGTCGAGATGGTGAAGGGGAGAGGCTTCGCGGGCGCGGCTTCCGAAAGCCTTCGCCAGGGGGAGGCGCGTCGTGTCGTACACGGCGTTGAAAAGGGCGAGCGCATCGGGTCTGGCGCCGGTCGGGGGTCCCTCTTCGTCCGGCCCGGGGATCAGGGCGGCGCTGAGCGCCAGGTGGCCGCCTGCGGAACCCCCGCCCGCGGCGATGCGCGACGCGTCCAGTCCCAGTTCCGCGGCGTGGGAGTGCAACCAGCGAATGGCGGCGCGGGCATCGGCCATAGCCTCGAAGGGGGTTGTGCCGTGCCGCTCGGCGACCCGGTAGTCTGCGAGAGCCGCCACCAGGCCGCGCGTCGCCAGGTGTTGTGCCTGCGGGGCGAATTGAGCTGGACGACCGGTGCGCCATCCGCCCCCAAAGAAGAAAACGATGGCCGGTCGAGGAGGAAAAAAGAGGCCGGCCGGCGGAAGGAAAAGGTGCAGGGCGAGCGGTACCCCGCCGGGCGATGCGTAAACGAACGAGGAGGCCACGCCTGGAATCCCTTCGATATCCGTGGCGGGCGGATTAAGACTCGGCGAACCTCTGCGCCGTACGGCGGAAACCTCGCCAGCTCCGAACCGACCCGCCCTCCCGTTTCGCCCGCTCCGTGGGCTTTCCGACGCGGAATCCGGATCGGACGACGGGAGGAAACGGGGTGCTATCCGAACGGGATTCTTCGGCGGCATTTCTCCCGCCATCAGGGTGGCGAGCATCTGCAGCGCCTCGCGCATGCTCGTCACGGGATCGTAGGCGATCGGGACCAAGTGGTCGGCATACGGCACAAGCACGGGCGATCCAACGTTCGCCGCAGTCACAATGCGCGGAGCAAGGCGGGGCCACCGCCCACCTTCGATCAGCGCCGTGATCGCGCCGCGCGTGAGGGTGTCGTCGGTGCTCACCAGGACATCCGGGAACGGTTCCGCGGCGGCCCCGGCGAGCCGCTGTTCCATCAGGCGGCGAGCGAACTCCTCGCGGGACGAAAAGCTCCGCAGCCGGTTGTGCCACGTCGCCAGCGTCCAATCGAGCACCTCCGCCTCGGCGGCTCCAGCTCGCTTCAATTCACGGCCGAAGCGGAGCAATTCCTCCCGCCCCTGGAAGCTCAGCATGGCCACGTGCCGGCCACCCGCGGAGACGACGGCACGGGCGGCGAGCCGGAGGAAGCGTGCGTCGTCGTGCTGGACCGACCAGCCGCCCGTCGGGTCATGGCCGAAAACGACCAGGGGTGTGCCGTAGCGGCGCAACGTGACGATCTCGTTGTCCAGCCGGGGCGCCAGGAGCAGCACGCCGTCGAGACGACCGTCTTCGAGGTCTTCAACCAACTGGACGTGGCTTCCAAGGTCCGCGGCGTTCGCGGAAATGTCGAGGTAGGCGAGCGTTCGGATGCTGAGCCCCGGAGCCAGCGATCGCACGGCGTTCAACAACAAACCCCAAAACGGCGAAAACCGTTCGGAGAAAATGTCCGCTCCGAACACCACACCAATCGCTTTCTGGTGGACCGTGGGCGCGACGAAAATGCCCCGTCCATGATGGCGCGTGATGACCCCGCGCAGCTCGAGCGAGCGCAGCACGGGGTCCAGCGTCGAGGTGCTCACGTCGAACCTGGCGCACAGTTCCCGAACCGTCGGCAACTGGGCGCCGGGCCCCCGATCTCGCGCCAGGGCGAACAGCGCTTCGGCAAGCGCCTTTTGCTTGGCCCAGCCGGTTTGCGTCCCCTGCCTGCCCATGGTCTGACAGCGGCTTATCACAGCGGCAGTATCACACAAGCTCCCGCTGGGCGTCAAGAGTGTTTTGAAACAGTTTCAGAAAGGCGGATGGTGGGGAGTCGTCCTCGGGCGGTTGCGAAGGCAGCCTACCCTCTACGGATCTGAATCCACCGCTCATTCTGTCTACTCTCTCAATGGGGTATGGGGGGATTCATGCATTGAGGGCTGGACAGAGTTCTGGGATTTTCTGTCCTCCAGGGCATGAACACCCATTTGATTGCCATGGGAGAAGGGGCCGGGGTTGTCGGAACGGCGCACGGTGTGTCCGGCCCGGCCGGGAGGTAGCGGCGGCTTTAGCCGCCGAGTGGAGTTTGGCTTTGTCTAGAGCAGGTCGGCTGGTGTCTGTCCCCTGGGGTTGCCGTCCCCCACTTCACGTGGGTCTTTCTCACAGGCAGAATTTCGATGCAAAATCGTGGTTCTAAGCCTAAAAAACCCTCGGAATGCATATGTCGATGGCCAATCAACCGTTGCCGTGGCTAAGCCACGGGCGAACCCAGCCGCGCGCGAATCCCCAGGTTGCCTGTTCCTGTAGTTCCGGCGTCTTGGCCTGCGTAGCTTTCAGCGGAGCAGGCTCTCTCGCCGGAGGGCTATGCCGCTATAACTAGGATCATCCCCACGAATTTCCGGTGACAGAGCCGCCTTCGCTCGTGAGCTTCGGCGCGCCAAGGCGCCGGAACTACTGAATCTGGCGGGAGGATGGGACCGTGTCTGTGCCCCTTGGTTTGCCAGTGATTGTGCGTGGTTTAGCCACAGTAACCGATGCTTGCACATAAGGTTATGCCTCCTGAGGGGTTGATTTTCGAGCTTAGAGGGATGATTTAGCCCAGATTTTGCATTTGGGCTTTTCTAGTAACCGTTCACGGCGTTTACGCGACTGCTCAGGGTTCCGCCCGCCGTCTGCGAATCCCTGAGGGAATTGGCCCCAGCCAATCCCACCTCACAGCAAGGTAGTCTACCTCCCCGAAACGCAACCGAAAAAAGTTCGTTTTTGGGGGCTGGACTCGGTTGGGCCGGTTGCCGGACTCTTTGTGCCACGACACAGGTCATGGTCCTGCAAGGACGTGAGGTGACCGGTGCGGATATCGCACTGATCCGCGCTCTGCTGGCCGCGCACCCGTCGTGGGGGCGAACGCCGTTGAGCGAGGAACTGTGGCGCCGTTGGAACTGGCGCAACGCTCAGGGCCGACTCAAGGATATGGGGGCGCGCACGCTGCTGCTGAAGCTGGAGGGGGCGGGCCACATCCGGCTGCCGCCGTGCCAGAGACCCTCGTCCAATGGATTGCGGAATCGTCGCGTGCCCGTCGCCCCCGTGGCGCCCGAACCGATCCGCGGCGCCCTGCGCGACCAGCAACCGTTGCGCGTGAGCCTCGTCACGCCCGGGTCGGACGACGCGCGGCTGTTCCACGGCCTGCTGGTCCACGAGCACGACCTCGGCCATCGCAACACCGTCGGCGAGAACCTTCGCTATCTGGTCCGGGACCGACAGGGGCGTCCCGTAGCCTGTGCCTTGTTCGGTTCGGTAGCGTGGAAGTGCGCGGCCCGCGACGCCTTCCTGGGCTGGGATCACGCCACGCGCGAACGCAACCTGTAAAGGCTGACCAACAACACCCGCTTCCTCATTCCCGGCTGGGTGCAGGTTCGGCATCTGGCCAGTCATGGGCTGGGCCTGATCGCCCGGCGCATCCGCGCCGACCTGCCTGCGCCGAAGCGGCTTCAGCAGGCAGGCTGACAGGCCAAGTACGGGCATTTGGTGTATGCGCTGGAGACCTTCGTGGACCGGCGTTTCCGGGGAACCTGCTACCGGGCCGCCAACTGGGTCAAGGTGGGCCAGACGTGAGGTCGCAAGCGCAATGACCGGGCCCATCGCGGAGCGACGGCCACCGTCCAAGACATCTTTGTCTATCCCCTGGTCCGCGACTTCCGTCGGGCACTCGGCGCTGCGCCCGCGTTGCCACCGGCCGAGGCGATGGGATGTTGAGGTCCTATACAGAAAGGCAGTACCAAGCCGGCATCCAGGCCGCCGTGGCGGCCGCTGTCGCGCCCCTTCGGGCGCGCATTGCGGAACTGGAACAAGAGCTCGCGCGCCTGAAGAAGAACTCATCGAAGTCCTCCAAGCCGCCTTCGAGCGACATCGTCAAGCCGCCCAAGATCACCGTCACGCGCAAAAAGGGCAAACGCCACAAGGGCGATCAGCCGGGACCCCCCGGCACGAACGAGCCCCCTTTTCGGAGGAAAAAATCGACCGGCAAGTCATCTACGAACGCGAGGACCTCGACCCTCGCGAGTGGGAGCCATTGGACGAATGGGAGGTTGTGCCGCAGATCGAGTTGAAGGAATCGCCCGTCGAGATTACCGAGTACCGGGCCCGGCGCTATCGCAACCGGCGCACCGAGAAGGAGGTTTGCGCACCCCTGCCCGCGGAGGTCCGGGCCGCCGGCCTCGTCGGCCCCCGACTCTCGGCGTATATCGCCTTCCTCAAGGGCGCGTGTCATATGTCCTACACCACCATTCAGACCCTGTTGGCCGATGTTTTCGGCGTCCATCTCAGAACCGGCCAACTGGCCAAGATCACCACCGGCAAAGTGTCCGCCGCCCTCGCCGCGCCTCACGAGGAACTGCGGGCCGTTCTGCCTCAACAATCGCAGATGGGCCTCGATGAAACCGGTCACAAGGACGACAGAAAACCGCACTGGCCTGGTGCTTCCGAGCCCGGTCCTTCATCCTGTTCCTGATCGCCGCCTCGCGCGGCTCCGATGTCCTCGAACAGGTCCTCGGCACCGCCTTTGCCGGCGTCATCCACTGCGACTACTTCAGCGCCTATCGCAAAATTCATGGCCGACAGTTCGGCCGTCCTGCAGTTCTTCCTGGCGCACATGATCCGCGACGGGAAGTTTCTCGCCGAACAGAACGACACAGTCACTCGCCACTGGGCCGAACGCATGCTCAAGCGCTTCGCAGAACTCTTCCGCCTGATCCACCGCCGGGACCAACCCCCCGAAGCGCGCTTCCAGGCCAGGCTCGATGGCCTGAAGTTGTGTCGCGGAAAGGGGGCGCCTTTCCGCGACCTGACGTTCGACCTGGTTGCTGGGGATCGCCTCGTGATCATGGCCGAGAGCAGTTCGGGCAAGTCATCCCTGCTTCAGGCGCTCTTGGGTCGGGCAGCGTTCGGAACCCGTGTGCGGCCAACACAGCGGATGCCGCAGGTTTTGCAAAGAACGATTCTGGTGGGTGGGCTACCACCTGAGCGCATGAGCGCATGGCCGAGTTGGCTGGCGGCGAACGCTGGGGCCTTGTTTCAGCCCGGTGCGCTCGCCGAGAACTCCGGTTAGCCGCGCCGGACGGCCCGATTTCGGTGAAGAGCGCTTCGCCGCCGGCGAAGTTGGCGCCGGTCTGTCCGAAAACGGACCTCGAGGCTCTCGCTCAGGCTTTACAGCGCAAACGCCCCGGGTTGGCCAGGCTGCCCATTGATTGGCTCGCCGCATCTCACCCCCTTGAACCGTTTTTCACTTCGTCCTGAGCTGTGTTCCGTTTTCCCTAAAAATCCAGAAGCAGCACATCGGCCACGTCCAGGGGGAGCGACACAGCGAGATTCTCCCCCTCGGTTGTTTTCTTGAGCACTTCGTGCTGGAGGCTCCGCACCTGCCGGGCCGCAGCGGCGCCCGGCAGGCGGACCGTCACCGATTCGATCCGCTCCGCCGAGAAGTTGATCAACGGCACCGCCAGCCGCTGACGCGGCCCCGCCCCCTGGGCGGGCGTATCCAGACAGGTGGCCTCCACGTACTCCCGATCCACCTCCACCGGCCGCTGAAAATCCCCCGGAAGAAAATCCTCCGTCAACCGGCTCCGCAACCGCCGATCCATCCCCGTCGGAAGAAAATGGGTAAAGGCCGCCTCCGTCGCCCCTCGATCCACCGGCCGAGGCGGCAACCCGCTCTTCAGATAGGCCTGCCCCGGCAGAAACCCAAAAAGATAGGCCGCCCCTTTCCCGTGCCGCCTCCGGACCACCGCCGGCCTCCCATCCTCAAACCGCCCCAACACCTCCCCCCCGCGCGGCTCAAGCGCCTGACGCCACACGATCACCGCCACCCGATCCGCACGCCCCTCCTCTCCCCGCTCCGGAAGCCCCCAGCTCGCATACCCCATCGGCTCATACACCGGCAGATCCTGCTTGGCCAAAAACGGCACATTCTCCTTCCCCAAATACCGTGACACCAACGCCGGATCGGTCTCCATCCCACCCCCCACCGCCCCATACAGCTCCACCACCGCCGCCGACGGCCGATCAAACTC
>Ga0209101_1001935_pt1 | contig 14453 bp, 13 predicted proteins | sample ConPoolayeCmetaG_FD_185481 | JGI IMG/M metagenome (GOLD analysis project Ga0209101, IMG submission 185481) | Hot spring microbial mat communities from California, USA to study Microbial Dark Matter (Phase II) - Cone Pool mat layer C metaG... ... | reverse complement strand
CAACAGAGCCGTGCGGCGGATACGGATAGGCGAGTATCAACCTTTGTTTGAGAAGGATTGAAGCGATGAAGAGAGAAGTCACCCGCAGCACCGCCGTTCCCACCCTTGACGCACCCCATGCCCCTCTCTTGCCAAGAGAGGGGGGCCGAAGGGAAGGGTAAGTTGAACACTGACGGGGGTAACCAATGAGAAGTTTCGCGCTAATGCTTGGCCTCTTTGCATGTGTTTCGCTCTCACTTGCCGAAGAGCCTGCCACAAAAGGGAAATCCCCGGGGGTAAAGTACCTCTACGTTGATCCCTCAATACCCGGCGGCATCGTGCCGGCGGCGCTCGGCAAAGGGCTACGCATCGCCTTTCTTTTCGACCCCGGACAAGCCGAGTGGCTGAAGGTCATGGTGCCGGCACTCAGGGGGACAAAGCCGCTCATCTTTGTCCGGGGAGACCTCAAATCAGAAGAAACCGAAAATCTCAAGAAAATGCTAGACATCCTCGACTACGAGGTGACACTCATCCATGTTAAACTAACCGCCGGCGATTCCATCGGCCCCGTTCCTATCAGTGACCTCATCACTATCGAACGGGTTGTAGACTTCGACCACGGCTGGGTTGATTACGAACTGAAGCGAGGTACCGCTAAGCCAGAGCGGGCAACTCTGGCAGGGAAACAGGACAAAGACGACCTCACGACCCCCTTCACCGTGGCAGGCGGTATGTTGTTCAAGCAGGCAAAAGTGTGTCTTGTCAACCTCGACCGTCGCGGCGCCTCGCTTCCTCCCGGCATGGAGATAACGGTTATTTTTACCACCGATCTGGAGAAACTCAAGAAAATAACCGGAGGACACTAAATGAACATCAGCCAAACAAAGACAATCCATTTCTTCTTTAATCACGGCAACATCCCAAGAATTAGTCTTTTCCTCATTGGCATACTGCTTCTCGGATGCAGCGACGCCGACAGTGGACAGACAAGAGTAGACGAGATCCTGGACAGCGATTCACTTTCTTCGGACAACATTTCCGCCGACAACGATATCCCCCCAACAGATGACGTCACCTTGCAAACAGACGATTCCACATCCGATGAGATACCTGATGCCGTCGACGAGACGGATGACGAGGTGCCATCTCCCGATACCGAGGAAACGATAGGCGACAGTGATCTACCGGACACCGACGCCGACACTGACATCGACAACGGGATCATCATCTCTTTTCCGCCAGCAAACGCAAAGTTCGATTATCAACTCGGCGGCCCCTACCCTCCTCCTGACGGGGTGCTTGTCCTTGCTCGTGATAGCACTGCACCTCCCGTGATTGGCCTCTACAACATTTGCTACGTAAACGGCTTCCAAACCCAACCAGACGATGCTGACTGGTGGACAAGCCAGCACCCTGATCTCATCCTGCGCGACTCGCACGGTAATCCGGTGATAGATCCCGATTGGCCCGATGAAATGCTCCTCGATATCACCACGCCCGAAAAAAGGTCAGCCATCTCCTCCATCATCGGTGAATGGATAGTACAGTGCGCCCTCGACGGCTACCAAGCGGTTGAGATGGACAACCTCGACACCTACAGCCGTTCCGGTGGACGTATCGACATCGAAGATGCTGTTGCAATGGTGCGTCTCTTTGCAGAAACGGCTCACGCTGCGGGGCTTGCCATTGCTCAAAAGAACGCCGTCGAACTCTCTGCCCGGCGTGCCGAAACGCTCCTCGATTTCGTCGTGGCGGAAGAGTGCAATCAATACAATGAATGCGGCGATTACACCGCTTATTACGGCGACCTCGTTTTTGTCATCGAGTATCGACAGAGTGCGTTCCAGAAGGGTTGCTCTGCCTTTCCTCACCTGTCTATCATCCTTCGGGATATCATGCTCGTCACACCGAATGATCCGGGATATCTCTACGATGCCTGTTAAGGTTACGAGAAACGCTTTTGATGTTTGATATTTACGCACGTTTGCCTTTTTATCTATCAACAGTAGAATGATTTTCGTAACCTGTTTTTTACCACGGAGGATCCCATGAAAGCCATCATGCTTGCCTTTGTCTTTGCCTTTGGGCTCATCGCTGCCTGCGGAGGCTCCAGGTCTCCCGTCGCCGATACCAACCTTACGGTTGATCAGATCGTCGGTGTCTGGAAAATCGAATCTGCGAGTATCCTCAAAGACACCTGTAACTTTCCTTCTGATGATGAGGAAGAAGAGGAAGGTGAAGAAGAGGACACCTACATCTACCTCGAGAAAGTGGATGAATTTCATGTGAAAGTCTACGATTGTGACACCGACGACACCTGCGCGAACAAGGACTATACTGGCACCTACGACTACAGCAAAGGAAAAATAACCATTCCTGCTCAACAAGAAGAGATGTTCGACGATGGCGGCTGTCGTGTCTACCTCGATATGCCCGCGACAGATGCAATCTTCTCAGGCGCAACATCGGCGAGTGTGACATTCTCCTACACCTTGAAATTTGAAGGAACATGCGACGCCATCAAGGCCTATCCTGCAAATGATCCAAACGACCCCAGCAAGACTTTCGGCGATTATGAGGACTGTCAGATTCGGGTCAAACAGACCTTGTCCAAACAACAGTAGCATTCTATGAAACTAGTCATCCAAATCCCCTGCTACAACGAAGCGGAACACCTTCCTGCCACTATCGCCGACCTCCCTACCAGAATTGACGGCATTGATGAGATAGCCATCCTCGTCATAGACGACGGCTCGACAGACGGAACGGCCGCGGTTGCCGAATCACTCGGGGCAACGGTAGTGCGACACACTAAGAACCGCGGACTTGCCGCCGCATTCATGACTGGTATCCACACAGCCCTCGCAATGGACGCCGATATCATCGTCAACACGGATGCCGATAACCAGTACCGCGGCGAATGCATCGGCAATCTCATCCGCCCCATTCTCGAAAAGGGCGCCGACATGGTGGTAGGTGTACGTCCTATCACTGAAATTGCTCATTTTTCGTGGGGTAAAAAACTACTCCAGCGGATTGGCAGCGCGGTAGTCAGGCTCGCTTCAGGAACACAGGTCGAAGATGCGCCGAGTGGGTTTCGCGCCTTTTCGCGGGAAGCGGCACTTCGCATCAATGTCTTTTCGGATTACTCCTACACACTCGAGACTATCATCGAGTGCGGACTCAAAAACCTCGTCGTTGCCACGGTACCGGTTTCCGTCAACCAGCCAGCCCGCCCTTCGCGGCTTTTTCGTTCGACCTTCAGTTACATCTTCCGATCTGTGACAACTATCGGACGCATTTTTCTCGTGTACCGTTCTTTTCGCTTTCTTGCCGTCACCGGCGGTACTGTCTTCAGTGCCGGTTTTATTCTCGGTATCCGCTTTATTTACTATTTCGTCCGTGGAGAAGGTGATGGTCACGTCCAAAGCCTCATCCTCAGTGCTGTCCTCATCATAGCAGGATTCCAGATGTTTCTCATTGGTATTGTTACCGACCTTCTCGCCGCAAACCGTAAAATGCTCGAAGAGATACAGTACATACAACGGAAAGCAGCCCTCACCCAACACCATGAAGATAGCGCTCGTCGGCCCTGACCCCCTCTTCAAAGGCGGCATCGGCCGATACAATCATTTCCTTGCGAGGGAGATACTTTGCGAAGGGCACGAACTCATTTTTGTCGGATTCCGACGGCAGTACCCCCACTTTCTCTATCCCCCAGGTACCGGAGATATAATGACCCCTGACGAGAGTACGATCACTTATACTGTTGAGCGGATCCTCTCATGGGCACATCCCCTTTCATGGATAACCGCCGCCCGTCGCATCGAAACATTCAACCCTGATGTCACTGTCATTCCGTGGTGGACATTTTTCTGGTACCCATGGTTTGCACCGCTTCTGAGACGACTCCGACGACTTCCACGCGTTGTCATCGCACACAACACAATGGATCACGAACAGAGCGGAATCCGCGGCACTATCTCGCGCCGGGCATCTTCACACATCTTCAAACTTGCAGACCGCGTTATTGTCCAGTCAACCGACGAAGAACATCACGCACGAAAACTGGGCGCCCGCAACACCATCGTCGTTCATCATCCCGTGTACCCCCAATTCTCATCGTCCATACCAAAAGATGCCGCACGCAGGTACTTTGGACTCTCTCCAGATGCAAAAGTTGCCCTTCTTTTTGGCGCTGTCCGTTCTTACAAGGGAGCCGACCTCTTTGCCGAAGCCGTTGCAAGCCTTCCTCACATTACGGGAATTATTGCCGGAGAGATATGGGATCGCACTCTCGGGGAACATCTCAAAAAGAAAGCAACCATCGCACCCAACCTCCTCCTCCTCGATCGCTACTTCGACGACGAAGAAGGACGCTTCCTCTTTGCCGCCTGCGATACGGTCGTGCTCCCCTACCGCAGTGTCACCGGTTCAGGAGCCGCAATGGCAGCGCTTGGAGCCGGTAAGCCGATCATTGCCGCCGATCTTCCCCTTTTCCGTGAACTCTTTCCTTCGCCGGTCGCAACTTTCTTTGCTCCCGGTGACAGTTCCGCCCTTGCCCGTGCCATCGCTACATTCTTTTCTCTTTCACCACGCAACGATAATATGTTGCTTTCAGAATCTCTTCGCGGTATCATTTTAGCGCGTTTCGGGTGGAATCGCCTCGTGGCGGCTATCACCACCGTAACGCAGGACACAAAGGATAAGAAACGATGAAACGCTCGCTCCTTATTCGTGATCTTACGCTGCGGGACGGACAGCAGTCGCAGTTTGCTACCCGTATGAACCAACGGCAGGTCGAGCGTGTACTCCCTCTCTTCAAAAAAGCCCACTTTTACGCCATGGAGGTATGGGGAGGCGCCGTTCCCGACTCGATCATGCGCTACCTCGACGAAAACCCATGGCACCGCCTCGAATCCATCAAAGAAGGTATCGGCGAGGCAAGCCGCCTGACCGCCCTCTCCCGCGGTCGCAATCTTTTTGGTTACAACCCCTACCCCGATAAAGTCATCGAAGGTTTCTGCCGGAACGCCGTCAAAAGCGGCATCAGCATCATGCGCATTTTCGATGCTCTGAATGACCTTTCGAACCAAGCATCAACCATCCGGTTCGTCAAGGAGAATGGCGCTCTTGCCGACTGTTCAGTCTGTTATACCACCGATCCCCGCTTTTCGCTCGCCGACCACCTGCGGGCAGTAATCGGCGGGAGGAAACTCCCTGGGCCTATTTTCACTGTTGACTACTTTGTTCGTAAGGCGAAAGAACTCGAAAAAATGGGCGCCGATATCATTACCATCAAAGATATGGCCGGTCTCATTCACCCGCAGGTCGCAGGAGATCTTATCCGTGCACTCAAGAAAGAAATTACCGTTCCCGTGGATCTCCATACCCACTGCACCCCCGGCTATGGGCTTGGTTCGGTACTCATGGCAATAATCAATGGCGCTGATATGATTGACACTGTCCTCATGCCATTCGCCGGAGGACCTGCTGCTCCCGCTTTCGAACTGGTGCAGATCTTTGCTGACAAACTGGGGATTGATACTTGCGTTGATCTCTCGGTTATCCCGGCACTTCAGCAGGAACTCATGGAAATACGGCGTGAACTGGCGCCTTACGACCAGTACAAAATGTTTCCTCTCCTCTTCGACCCTTCGTCTTACCGCCTTGCGCCGGAAATCAACGACCTCTTCGACACAGCGATCGAGGCAGCGCAAAAAAATGACGCCGCCACTGTCATCCGAACCACACAAGCAATCGAACGCCACTTCAACTTCCCGCCCCCTGATGAAGCAGTCCGCCTCGCACAGGTACCCGGCGGAATGTACACCAACATGCTTGCTCAGCTCCAACAAGCAAAACTGGGACATCTCCTCAAGGACGTGCTTGCCATCATTCCCCGTGTCAGACTCGATGCAGGTCTCCCCCCACTGGTTACTCCCACCAGTCAGATTGTCGGTATACAGGCAGTAAACTGCATCATAGACAGCAACAACGGCAAACCATTCTACACTACAAAATCGGTTCAGTTCGTCAATCTAGTAAAAGGGATTTACGGCAAGACACCATATCCTGTCGATCCCGAATTCCGCTATGCCATTGCAGGAACACGCGAAGAGGTGCCATACGATACGGCAACCTACCAAGGAGAGGAAAATTCTCTCCTCCCTCAGTATGGTGGAACTCCTCTGGCGACGAACGAGAAAGAACGACTTCTCCTCGAACTGTTTCCTCAGGTGGCGCGGGGGTATCTTACGAAGGTGCGTGAACACGAGTGGCGGGAAACGGAGAAACGGCGCAGGGAAAATGAACAACAACGCATAGATGAAGCAAACCGGGCGATATTCGATGGACTCAGACAAAACATTCTCGCCACCGAATGAACGGGAGGGAAAGGAGGGGGCTGTGTGGGACAAAATTGTTCCCTACATCAACACTGGAAGAAAACTGAAGATAAAAGGGGACAAACTCTTTGCTATTCTTCTTCAAAACCGCTTCAATGGAACACTATCTGTCCACGGAACAACCATTACCGACGAGGTGACTTTCGCCAACGACCTTGTGTATACGACAAAATCTCCTGCCTACTACACCTTCGCAATGCAAGGTGCCCTCTTTTCTCTCACGAGCACGACAAATCCTCAAGGAACCGGCACCAACGGTTATGAATTTCTTTTCGAAATTGTCAAAGCCTATCCAGTAGATGTGTTGACACGCATTCTCGAACCTTACAAAGTCGAGAATATGACTCTCAAACCGGAAACCGAACGTTTTCAATTCCTCAAGGAAGCGCTCTCTCCTTATGCAGGGCGCACAAACTTCCCGGTCCTCCAACTCTTTCTCGAACAGATTCATGTGCTCTACTTTCTCCTCCTCGTCGAATACGGCGCTATCATCCGTGCGAGCGATACCGAACGTCAACGCGCCTCTGAGGAAGAGAAACAACACCTCACGGAGATGCGGAGACGTAGAGAGCAAGAGGCTATAGAACATTCGGAAGAATGGCGCGAACTTGCAACCTTCGTCAAACGAGCACTGCGCTGTGAATCTATATTCTCTCTTTTCAAATGGGAAGAAGGAAAAGATATTAAAGAGGCGCATAAAGTCTACCTCACCTACATCCAAAAACTGCATCCCGACCGACTCCAAAATGCACCGGAAGAACTCCGGGATCGGGCGGCAGACCTTCTTACCATCGTCAATGGCGCTTACCCACTCCTCAAAGAGGACGAAACTCGCGCGAAACTCATTGCGCTTACCCAGAAGTATGGTCCTATCCGAACGAGAGAACGCTACGAAGAACTCCTCCAAGTAGAGGAACTCGTTGTTCGTGCCGATCACCTCTACAAAATTGGGGAACCAGGTAAAGCCTACAAAATCTATGTAGAAATGTACGGGCGCACCAAGGCACCGTGGCTCCTCGAAAAGATGATCTATGCCTACTACCACAACCGTCGCCCTGAAGAAGATGCCGCGAAGAGGATACAAGACGATAGACGGGCAACCGTCGAAGAAAAACTCATGAAACTACGGGACTACATCCAGCGGCTCCGCGACTTCAAGCCTGCGCTACCTCGAGAGATCCTCTATATTCTTGCTGATGTGTACGAACGAGAAAAGAATCTTGTCATGCTCAAAAAAACCTATCAAGAAATACTGGTGCTCTACCCAGGAGATCAAAAAGCACTCGGAGGACTGAAACAGATAGATGCATTTCTCGAGACACGGAAACAACAGAAGACATCGTAAGCACCTTGTTCTGGCGTTACTCTGGGGCTCCATGCTCCTCGCTGGTGAGACGACAATCTACTACTACTACGACCCCCTCAACGATTCCTACACCTTCACCAATATGTGCAGCGATCTGCGCATCTGTAAACCTCTTTTCACCGAGAAAGGCACCGTGATACACCGGAAGGGCTACCGCGTCGAAGAAAAACGCTATGATAACCTCATCCAAAGATCCTCTGACGAATTCGGTATAGATTTCTATCTCATCAAGAGTGTGATAAAGGCAGAATCTCTATTCGATCCCGAGGCACGAAGCACCAAAGGCGCCATAGGGCTCATGCAACTCATGCCCGACACTGCAAAAATGCTCGGGGTGAAAAATCCTTATGACCCTGCCCAAAACATCCGCGGCGGAACCCGATATCTCTACGACATGATCAGAAAGTTCGGCACCGTAGACAAAGCGCTTGCCGCCTACAATGCCGGGCCAGCGGCAGTCGTCTACTATGAAGGTGTACCTCCGTTCAAAGAAACACAGGAATATATCGCAAAGGTGCGCAGATTCTACCACGAATACACTGGGCGTTCCTTATGAGGAAAAAAAGAACACACCGCCCCAATGGTGGACGTCGTTCCAAGATACTGACACGTCTCAAGAACTTCAAAGAGGATGTACTTACCCTCCCTAACCTTCTCACCGCTATCCGCATTGGCGCGGTGCCAATCATTCTTGCCCTCCTCTACCATGACACACTTACTATGCGTGCGTGGGCTGTAGCAGTATACATACTTGCCAGCATCACCGACTTTTTCGACGGGTGGGTTGCCCGTCGCTACAACACGGTGTCGGTGACCGGAAAACTACTCGACCCTCTTGCAGACAAGTTCATTGTTCTTCTCACATTGGTCGTTCTTGTGTACAAACACGAAGTGCAACTTCTTCCAGTCATTCTTCTCCTCGCACGTGAGTTCTACATCTTCGGCATCCGTGTCCTCGCCGTCGAAAACGGACTCCTTATATCTGCCGGACAGGGAGGCAAATGGAAAACGACTTTTCAGATGGTTGCGATTCCATTTCTTATCATCGGCAACCGTATCACACCCACATGGGACATTGTCTTCTGGGGTAATCTTTTTCTCTGGATAAGTGTTTTTTTCGCGATTCAGTCAGGGTGGGTATATACCCTTACCCTCAAACGACGTCTCTTTGAAAGCGGCCACCATGAACCTTGAAATAGTACCTGGCCTCTTTCTCGAAGTAACTGCCGACGAGGAGCAATTTAGCCGCAGTCGTTTCGTAGAATATCTGCCAGACACCAACCTCCCCCCTTCTCTCGCCTCAGCGCTCGAGCACTTTCTCGAACAGTGGCGACGCGGTATCCACGCGCCTCTGGATGATGCGCTCTTCCGATTCCCGGCAACACATACGAAATGGCGCATGCTCTTCCTCCACCTCAAGAACGAGGTGCCTCTCGGCATGACTATAACTTACACAGTGCTTGGACTGCCATTCAAGATCCATCCTCGCGTAGTGGGAAGAATCATGGCACAGAATCCATTTCCCCTCCTCATCCCCTGTCACCGGGTAATTGGTTCGAACGGTCATCTCACTGGCTTTTCCGCAGCCGGGGGACTCAAAACAAAAGAGAAATTGCTTCTCTGCGAGAAAAAAAGAGGAAAATCGCTACGAACAGAGATATCTTGATTCCCGCGCGCTTTTCGCTATGCTCCATTCGCTGACAACCAAACATAACAGGAGAACAACTTCATGAAGCGATACCCCATCACAGTCACCGGCTTTGCCGCCATAAAAAAAGAACTCGAACATCTCACAAAAGTTGAGCGCCCCGCTATCATCAAAGCCATTGCCGAGGCGCGGTCTCACGGCGATCTTTCAGAAAATGCCGAATATCATGCTGCGAAAGAACGGCAATCTTTTATCGAGGGACGCATTCGACATCTCGAAGGCATCGTTGCCACCGCCGAGGTAATAGATCCTACCAAATTTTCAGGAGACCGTGTTCTTTTCGGGGCGACAGTCACTCTCTTCGATCTCGAAAAAGAAGAGGAGGTCACCTACCAAATCGTGAGCGAAATAGAGGCAGATTTCTCAAGAGGTAAGATATCCGTAACCTCTCCTACCGGCGCGGCGCTCATCGGCAAGTCGGTAGGTGATGAAGTAAAGGTCAAGACACCGTCCGGTATCCGTACCTACGAGATTGTCAGTGTTACGTTTATCTGATATCCCTGCTGACGAGATACGCGCCTTTGCGCTCGAAAATCACGCAACGCCGCGCGAAATTGCCTTTATTCTGAAAGGAGAAACGCGCCTTGTCCGCGGCGACCTACGCACCTGCCTGCCGTCGTGGACAGGCGTACTACGAAATGCCTCTCTTCTCGCGCTCTTCCCTGTCGTAAGTCGTGCTCTCGAAGGAGACAGTAGTTACTTTCTCACCGAAGGAAAAAAACTTATCTCGTTCCTTGGGCAAGACATCGAGTCGGTTATCCCGTTGCATACGCCACAACTGCGGAAAATAAAAAAAGAGATTGGCCCCTCTCTCTTCAATCTTCTCGTCGAAACAACCCCAGAACGCTATGAAACTCGCGTCCTGGCTCATTCCCTACACACCGTGGCACCGGGCGATATTGCTACGGTGACCGGCACTGTCATTGGATGGAAGAAGGCATGGAAGTCAACCGCCCCCTGGACACTGACCATCACCGTCGGGGATATGAATATTCCTGTCTCATTCTTCGGCAAAGTAGGCCCGGGGTACGCTGTTCAATTTCCCGAAGGAACTGATGTGATCATCTCAGGTGAAGTAAGTGTGCGGACAATCCTCCCTTCATTCACTAATCCCGAGATTTTCAAATACGATGCCGTATGGCAGGAACTCCTTTCCGGCTACGTGCCAGCATATCGCAAAATTACGGGAGTCTCACGCCTCTTTTTTCTACGCACTATGCGTGAAGCGGTGCTTCGCCTCATGAAATTCAATGGAGATTGGCTTCCCTACGCCATACGGGCGCACTACGAATGGCCCGACCTCATAATGTCTATTATCAACATTCACTTTCCTGCACCAGACACGCCCCCTGAAGATTTAGAAACTCAGCGCACCATCTACCACCGCCGTCTTGCCTTTGATAAGATGTTCTTTTTTCAATATGGTTCTCTCCTTGAACGCATACGAGCAGGTCGTTCAAAAGAGCGCCGTATCACGGTAGACACACCTCTTGCGCGCGAGATTGAAGCGTCTCTTCCCTTCCCGCTCACCACTGCCCAGAAACGCGTCCTCGCAGAAATCAGGCGCGATCTAGCCTCGCTGGAGCCGATGGCACGTCTTCTTCAAGGGGACGTCGGGAGCGGTAAAACCATTGTAATGCTCCTCGCAGCATGTGATGTCATAGCGTCAGGATACCGCGTTGCCATCATGGCTCCTACCGAAATCCTGGCAAGGCAGCACTATGAAACAGTGAAGTGCTGGGCACCTAACATCTCCGCCGCTCTCGTCATCGGTGGCACAAGCGGCAAGAAAAAACGTACCATGCTCGAACAGGCTCTCTTATCCCGTCTCATTATCGGTACTCATGCCCTCTATGAAAACCTTCATACGATCCCCGACCTTGGATTTGTCATCATAGATGAACAACACCGTTTCGGCGTTGCCCAACGAATGGCACTGGTAGAAAAAGCAACTCATCCCGACCTTCTCGTTGCCAGCGCCACTCCCATTCCGCGTTCCCTCGCGCTTACCATCTACGGCGGGGTTGATATCTCGGTGCTCAATGAAATGCCACCGGGTCGCCTCCCGGTAAGAACCCGCGTCGTCCCTTTCGCGAATCGCTCTAAGGTAGTTGATTACATTGTTTCTATTATCACGAACGAAAAGAAGAAAGGATACTGGATTTGTCCACTCGTTGAGGAGTCGGAAAAAAGCGACCTCGCGCCGGTGACAGCAGTCTACGAAGAATTTCGCACCCTCCTTGGCGATATGGTACAACTCCTTCACGGCCGTATGAAAAACGAGGAAAAGAGCCGCATTCTCTCTCTGCTTCGTGAAGGTACTGTACGGCTTCTCGTTTCAACTATCGTGGTCGAGGTCGGGGTGGATATCCCCGATGCCTCGTTCATCGTCGTAGAAAATGCAGATCGGTTTGGCCTTGCACAGCTACACCAGATTCGCGGGCGCGTGGGACGGAGTTACTCGATGAAGAGTTTCGCGGCGTTCATTGCGGGAGAACAGGCGTCACCCAAGGCATTGGAACGGCTCTCATTCATGGAAAAAACCACCGATGGTTTCAAGATCGCTGAATATGATCTCAAACAACGCGGTCCCGGCGCCCTGACCGGGCTAGAACAGTCCGGCTTCCGTAACGATCCCTACTACCTCCTCGCTGCCCAGTACGGTATCGAGGTCCAGAAAGCATCACAGGCGGCACGCCGTTTTCTCAACGACCCCGGTACCCCCGATACAGAACGTCAGTTTGTCACCCGAGTATTCGACCTCTTTTTCAAGGAACGTTTCAAAAAAGTACGTCTTGGCTGACTCACGTACCTACTTGGTGTTTTTCTTGTGTTATTCCCATGTTTCCGTATAGTGAGGTAGTTTTTGGAAAAGAGTAGTATAACAATGCGTTTTCTCCTTTTTTTAGGGGCGGTTGTTCTCACGGCGGTCGGATGTTCGCACACTGAATATTATGGACGCGTCGTGACCCCAACGGATCTCTCTTTCGCTCCCCTTACCGCTGAAAACGACCTAAGCGAACTTTTCGCTGACAACGAAGAATACCGTATCGGCACTGGCGATGAACTCAAGATAGACGTGTACAACATCCCCGAACTCAGTTCTAAGGCAATGTCCATCAGTCAGTTCTACGGACAGGTAGTTGACGAAAACGGCGAAATTCTCTACCCGATCATCAAGAGCATCAAGGTCGGTGGCCTTACCAAAAAAGAGGCTGCACGCGCCATCGAAGAAAAACTAAAGGCTTTCGTGAAAAACCCGGATGTGACAGTTGAAATCATCAAATATCAGAGCCAATTTTACTACATCACAGGCTCTTCCTCAAACAATGGCAAATACAGTATCACGCCAACCACCACGATTATGGAAGCGCTCTCCCGTATCACACCAACCTCGAACGGCGGCACCATGACTCTCGTGGATACCATCTATCTCAAGCGGGATAACAAGATTATTCCGATCTCCCTTACCGAGGCGGCCAAAGGACGCACCGACTATGCCACGTTACGACTCCGAGACGGCGATACTTTCTTTGTGCCTCCCGCTTCAGCCGAGCGAGTCTATATCGTCGGCGAGGTGCCCCGCCCCGGAGCCTACCAAATCACACGACCTGACTACACCGTCCTTGACCTCATTGCCGAGGCGGGCGGCGTCAACCCGGTAACCGCCGACACTACGGCGATATACCTCGTGCGTCAATACGGAGGAGGCTTTCAGTACGCCGAACTCAACTACCATAAAATACTAGGGGGCGTGATGGGCAACAACATCCGCCTTCAACCCGGTGACCGCCTCATTGTTGCTCCGACACCACTCGCCAGTTACAACCGCATCATTCAACAACTTCTGCCCACATTCCAGATGCTTCAGTCTGCCACGGGTACCATGAGGAGCATAATTGATATCAACAATGGTCTGAAATAGATACCCTATGAGTTCCCTTACTATCAAAGATCTCCTATCCATCCTCTCTCAAGAAAAACGATTGTTGCTCATTGTGTTCGGGGCTGTATTCGCTGTTACGTTGTTTATAACCTTTCTTATCCCTCCCTCCTACGAGGTTTCCACCACTATCCTCATCGAGAGGGACGACGAGACGGCACTCATGCTCCCCAGTCCTGCAACCCTGCTCCTCGGCGGCATTCAGACCACAGAAAATGAAACTGAGCTTATCAAGAGCAGGACTGTCATTGATGCGCTTATAGAAAAATTCAATTTACAGTTTCCTGTCGAACAGAAGCACGATGCATTTATATTTCATCTTCTCCGTCTCTTTCGCGGAGGTCCCGAATTCATCGGCTCTCCCTACTTTGCAAAGGTTCATCCGGGGATGGAAGAGAGCGAAGGAGAAATACTCGTCACCTCCGACGGATACCGCATCGAGAACGGCGACGCCGAGGCATCATGCAAGTGGAGCATTCCCTGCTCTTTCGCAGGTGGCGAGATTGTCATGGAAAAGATCGGAGAAATCCCGGAGAATGAGCGGTATACCTTCAGTTATCGGAAATATGTAAAGACCCGAAAGGCGGTACGTGAATCGTGTGATGCCTTTCCCCTCGACGAAAGCAAATCTCCCGCTCTTTTTCGTATAACGATGGAAACAACGAATACTCCCTTTGCCGCCGCCCTTCTCAATGAATTGGTGGCGATATTCGCATCGAAGAAGGTTGCATGGCGGACCGAATCCATCGAGATAACCCGTGGTTTCCTCGAGAAACTCTCCTCACGTCTCAAAGCGGAACGGGATGAAAAGGTTCGTAAACTCACCGCTTTTATGTCGGAGAAACGGACAATCATCCCTGACGAACAGGTGAAGGCGCTTTTTATCCAGAAACTGGAACTGGAAAAACAAAAGAAAGAAATTGACATCAAGCGAAGCCTCCTCAGCGAGATCCGCAAGACAATCGAAGAGGGCGGCACCCATATGCTTCCTGCACCAATGCTCGAAGAAGACAAAGCAATAAGCGAAGTCATCGCCGCCTACGACACGCT
>Ga0209101_1001934_pt1 | contig 14454 bp, 14 predicted proteins | sample ConPoolayeCmetaG_FD_185481 | JGI IMG/M metagenome (GOLD analysis project Ga0209101, IMG submission 185481) | Hot spring microbial mat communities from California, USA to study Microbial Dark Matter (Phase II) - Cone Pool mat layer C metaG... ... | reverse complement strand
CGGTTGGTAAAGTTGGGGTTGGTGCACAGCCCACCACAAGGACAATGAACACGAGCCAGAGATACACCATTGCACGGGTAAAGAGCGTTCTATGCATACTTTCCTCCTGCGAAAATCCGTTTGTCCACGAAGGGCACGAAGGAACACGAAGAAAAAAATCTTCGTGTCTCTTCGTGTTCTTGGTGGATAGTTTCATCCGTCATCGCGGGCGCGTGCGCCCATGCACAACTCCTTCGAAAATCCATTTGTCCACAAAGGTCACGAAGGAACACGAAGAAAAAAATCTTCGTGACTCTTCGTGTCCTTCGTGGATCTTTTTCATCCGTCGTGGCGGGCGCATACGCCCATGCACAACTCCTTCGAAAATCCATTTGTCCACAAAGGTCACGAAGGAACACGAAGAAAAAACCTTCGTGTCTCTTCGTGTTCTTGGTGGATAGTTTCATCCGTCATCGCGGGCGCACGCGCCCATGAACAACTCTCCAGAAGATGCTCCCTTGCGTGCGATTATACGATGGGGGCGTGGGTTTGTCAAAACGAGGTGCGGGATACCCGGGGCTGGTGCAAAGTTGGGTTCAAAGACCTGTCAGGTCTGCAAGACCTGACAGGTCTGGGTTTCCAATGTGCCTCTACTTGGTTTCCTCCGTTACGTGCAACACCGCCTCCATCGCCTGCTCGAGCGTCATCTGCGCGTCTTGCGCCCACGCCTGAATGATCTCGCGATGCCAGGGCGTGTTTTCCAGAAACGCGCGCCGTGTGGCTGGATCGGCGATGCGCGCGGCGCGCGCGCGTAATTGCTCGAACGCGGTGCGGAGCATTTCCTCGGCGCGCGCATCATGATCTGCCGCCAGAACCTGGTAACAGGTCAGCCAAATTTGCAGTGGATGGTTCGCGCCTCGCAGCGAATTGGCTTGAACGAATGCGAAAACCTCTTGCATCACTTGCCGCGCCGCCGCAAGGTCACCTTGCTCAAGATGTACGCGCGCCAGTGCCGCGAGCGATTCCATCAGCAACGGCAACTGTCCCACTTGGCGTCGGACGGCGATGGCTTGCTGCAACGTGCCGATGGCGTCGGCGAATTGTCCCAAGCCCGCGTGCGCTTGCCCCAGTCCCGTCAGCGTGTAACCGATGCGATCTTGATCACCCAACTGACGCGCAATCGCGAGGGCTTGAGCAAAGTATTCTTGCGCGCGCGCATAATCCTGCTGGCTCAACATCACCAGACCCAGGTTGCCGAGCGCGATGCTTTCGCTGCGCGGTTCGCCCAACTCGCGCGCAATCGCGAGCGCTTGCGTGTAACACTCTTGCGCGCGCGCATCATCGCCTTGCATCCGCGCCGATTCGCCCAGACTGCTCAGTTTGCGACCAATGCCTTGCCGATGCCCGATGGCGCGATCAATCGCCAGGGCTTGCTCGGTCCACGCAATCGCCTGGGCGTACTCTTCGCGATAGTGCGCGACGATGCCCAGATTCCCCAGCGCGTTGCTCTCGCTCCGCCGATGCCCAATTTCGCGCGCGATGCTCAAGGCGTGGAGATAGTGCGCTTCCGCCTGTGCGTACTCGCCGCGATAGAGCGCGATCGTTCCCAGGTTGTTCAGCGTGTTGCACTCTTCCGCTCGCGCGCCGATTTCGCGAAAGATGGCGATGGCGCGTTCATAGTATTCGGTTGCGCGCGCGTAATCCGCCTGGAAGATGGCGATGTTGCCAAGCGCGTGGAGCGTCGTCCCTTCGCCGCACCGCTCGGACAATTCGTGACGAATGACCAGCGCGCGTTCCAGATGACTCTGCGCGAGTGCATACTCGCCTCGCTCGCTGGCAATCATTCCAAGAATGTGCAAGCACTCGGCTTGTAAACGACGCAGGCTCCCCGCTTCTGCAAGCGCCAATGCTTCTGTCAGATGTTCGCGCGCAGACGCATATTCGGCGCGACGTGAAAGCGCGCGCGCCCATTCGATTTTGCCTGCCACGTACAGCGCTTGGTCTTGCGCCGATTCTGCTGCGCGAATCGCTTCCTGCGCGTGTCGAATCGCGGCGGCATAGTCGCCTGTCTCGATTTGTAACTTTGTCCAACGGAGCGCGACCTCTGCCTGGAAACTCGCGTCGCTTGTTCGCGCGAGCGCGGTCAGCGTTTCCAAATCGGCGATTTGGAGTTGCCGCTTGCCCTGAATGTGATAGATGGACTCGCGCGCCAGCAACAACTCGCGCCGCGCCGCGTGATCATCGTTCGGCGTCAAATCGAGCGCGCGGCTCAGGAAACCGATGGCGGCATCGTTCGCATACTGCCGTGCGGCGGTTTCACCTGCCAGGCGCGCGTACTGTCGCTCTTTCTCCGCGTCTTCCGCGCAACGATAATGATACGCAAGCAGTGGATAGTGGACAGTGGGTAGCGATGAAATTTTCTGACCACTAACCACTGACCACTGACCACTATTTTCATACCACTCTGCCACCTGCCGATGCAACTCGCGGCGCTGCGCGAACAACAAGGTTTGGTACGCCGCTTCTTGCGTGATGATGTGCTTGAAGAGATACGTGAGTTCAGGTTCGAGCGCTTCGAGGAACGTGAAATCGGCTTGCATCAGCGCGGCGAGATGTGTCTTGAGCGATTGCTCGATCATCGTCACGTACCGATTGACGACGTGATGTAATGGTGCGAACGCAAACGCGCGTCCGATGACGGCGGCAACCTTGACGACGAATTGCCGTTCGGGCGGCAGGCGATCAATGCGCGAAAGGATGAGACCGTGCAGTGTGTCGGGCAAGGTACGCGCGGATTGCGCGAGGTCGGTGTTGAGCGTGATGCGTGTTGCGTATTGCGTAATGACGCCCGTGTCGCGCAAGTTGTAAACGATTTCTTCCGCGAAGAAGGGATTACCGTTCGCGCGCGTTTGCACCAACTCGACAAGCGGCGCGGGGAGCGCGTCGGGCGTAACATTCAAACGATTCGCGATCAGCGCGACGATTTCATCGGGCGCGAGCGCGGCGAGCGCGAGCGATTGCGTTTCGATCATCGCGCGCAGTTCGGCAAACACTTTTTGCCCCGCGCTGTTTTCATCGAGCGGACGGTTGACAAAGACGAACAACAGCGGCGCATTTACCAGCGCGAGCGCGCGGATGATGTACAGCGCAAGTTGCCACGAGAGTCCATCGAGCCAGTGCGCGTCTTCTAGCACCAGCACCAGCGGACGTTCGTTCGTCCACACGCGCAAGAGCGCGGTCAACACCAATGACACATTTTGTTGGCGCAAATTCGCATCAAGCGATTGCGTCAAATCGTTTTCGGGAATGTCCAGCCCCAGCACATCGTTGAGAACGGGGAGACGGTGCGCGTGTTCGGGGATGAGTTGCTGTACGAGCGACTCGACGCGCGCGCGACGCTCGTTCACGTCGGTTACCGCATCCAATCCAAAGTACGAGGTGAACACATCGCGCCACGCGCGGTACGGCGTTTGCTGTTCGATGCTCTGCCCGTTGCCGATGAGTCCCGTCAAGCTGCGTTCGCGCACCGCGCGTTTCAACTCGTCCACCAAACGCGATTTGCCGATGCCCGCTTCGCCTTCGATGATGAGCACGCGCGTCGCGCCGCGTTGCACTGCGTCCAATGCTTGTTCGATTTTCGCGATTTCCGCGCGGCGTCCGATGATGGTGGACGTAGAGACGAACCGGCGGGTCGTCTCTACCGTTGGACGATAGACGCGGATGAGCCCTGCTTTGCCCTTGACGCGGATTGGCGGCAAGGTTTCGAACGCGATGCGTTTGCGCGCGGCGCGATAGACATTGTAATCGCAACGAATCTCGCCGGCGGGCGCGGCTTGCATCAAACGCGCCGCAAGGTTCGCCGTGTCGCCCATCGCGCCGTAGGTGCGGCGCGCGGTGCCGCCGTACGCGCCCACGCGCATTTGTCCCGCCGCGATGCCGATGCGGGAGGTTAAAAGTTCAAGGTTAAAAGTTCGAGGGTGGGATTTGGAGATTAAATCGAGCGCGGCGTTGACGGCGCGCGCAGGATCGTCATCGTGCGCGAGGGGCGCGCCGAAGACGGCGTAGAAAAAACTCCCCTTGTCGCCAATCGTCAATTGAATGATGTTGCCTTCGTACCGATTCACGATGCGCTGCGCGTGGCGAACGTAAGCGTCCAGTTTCTGCCCCGCGCTCTCGTCGTTATCGTAATCCATCTCCTGGAATTGGACGAAGAGCGCGGTGGCGGCGCGCAGTTCGAGCGAGAATTGCTCTTGTCCCGCGCGAAGGCGTTCGTAGAGCGTAGGCAGAATCCAGGGGCGGAGTTGTTCATCACTCAACGCCTCATCGGGCAGTGCGTCCCACGGGGTTGGGTCAACTGGGGTGGCGAGTTCGCTGATGACGGTGAAATCGTCAACAGACCTGACAGGTTTTACAAACGCTTTGCGTGTCAGGTCTCCGAACGTCGTCGGCGCGAGTACGATTTCGCCCTGCTGCGCTAACTCGGCGGCGCGCGCCATCGTTTCGATTGTTTCACCTGCGAGTGTGTCAATCAACCGAATCTGCGGATCGCCGACGACGAAGCGGCGCGTGGGTCCCGTCGCAATGCCGATTTTGATGGCGAGGTGCGGAAACGCGCGCATCGCGTTTTGCATTGCCAGCGCGCACGCGACGGCTCTGAATGAAGTACGAAGTAGGAAGTATGAAGTAGGAAGTGTGAAGTAGGAATTGGCTGTGCCTTCATACTTCCTACTTCCGCCTTCATACTTTATACTTCCGCCTTCATACTTTTCAAAAAAGCACGTCATCGCGTCGCCGGCAAAACCAATGACGCTGCCGCGATAGTTGTGGACGTGCGCGATGAGCGCGTCGTACACCAGATTCAACTGGCGCGTCAATTCCTCTGCGCCGCGCGCCGCGCCCAGCGTTTGCGCAAGCGATTCGGCGAGCGACGTAAAGCCCGAAATATCGGCGCAGAGCGCGGTGCCATACGTGCGTTCAGGGAGCAATTCCCCGCGCGCAAGCGCAATGCGGCGGTCTATCGCGAGATAATTGGCAAGCGGGGAGATGGTCACGCGGGGGATTGTAGCAAACGCGTGCAGAGTTGTCAAAACATCCAGCGAAAAAAGACGAGGGACGAAGGACGAAAGACGATGGAATTGCTTATGGGCACACGCGCCCACCACGACGGATGAAAAATATCCACGAAGGTCACGAAGGAACACGAAGAAAAAACCTTCGTGAATCGTATCTACTCAGCCACCGCGTCATTTCGAGCGAAGCGAGAAATCTCGCCGTGTCGGAACGAGATTTCTCGGTGCAAACGGCGCGCCTCTCACGGTGCGATGGCTTCCCAGCGAATCGTCGAGCAGCGGAGTAGTTGCGCCAGCGCGATCAACAGCGCGAACGCGCAGAGGAACAGCACCAGACTCGACCAGTCGTGGAAATAATTCATCGCGGCATCGCTACCCCACACGCTGGCAATCGCAAAGAGCAGCGCGAGGCGAAGCGTATTCGCGGCAAGCGCGATCGGAACTGCCACCAGAAAGAGAATGACGCGCGCCCAGGTGTGCCCCTGAACGATGTACGCCAAGAGCGCCGCCAGCGCGATGATTGCCATCACCGAGCGCAGACCGCTACACGCAAATCCAACCGTGAACATCGAATTGGGCAAGGTCACTTGCGCGCCGACGTTCTGCACCGCGACGCCGCCCAAGCGCGCCAGCGCGACCGCGCTCGTAGTTGCCCAGCTCTCCAGCGGCGGACCGAAACGTTCAGCGAGCGGCAGTGGCACCATCAAAATTAGAAACGCGAGCGGAAATGCAACGATGCGCACATTCCGCCAACCGAACAACGCCAGCACCAAACCGGCTAGCGTGAATGGAATCATCAATGCCGAGATGTAGTACGCACGCCAGACGATTGCCCAGAGATGAACACCGAGCGCGACGATGATGAGCAGGAATCCCAGATTGTTCGGCGCAGGCGTCTGCGCGAAAAATGCTTTGCGCTGAACCCACGCCAGATACATCACGAGGACAAGCACCAGCGGTCCATGGGAATAGTAGGGGTTGCTCAACCATGCCTCACCCAGCCAGAGCCAGGTGGGCAGGAAAAGCAAAATCGTTGCGAGGAAAAGGAGTTTGACGAGATGCGGATCTGTTTCGTGTAGAGTGGCTTGTGAGTTCATGGTGAATAGTGGTACACAATTTGGGGAAACCGTCGAAACACAGATGTGCCCTGCGATTCTTTGCGCAGTAACGATTGTCTGTTATCGCGAGCGCGCGTGCGAAGCAATCCCCAACGAGCGAATTGGAGATTGCTTCGCACAAACCCGCTCACAAGACAGATGGGTGTAATTACGCTGAGCGCATCTGTACTCGCATTTGACGAATGGACGACGTATCGACTAGCGGGCTTTTTTGCGCCGTGACCATTGATAGCGCAGCCACGTTACCGCGCCGCCAAGACCACCGCCCATCAGCAACAGCGTACTCGCTTCGGGAACTTCGGTAGGGGCGGGTTGGTTGACCACCTGGGTCATCCGACCGGTGCCTGAAGCGTAGACCGTATTACCACCATATTCACATCGCATTGCATGCGAGCCAACGGCGAGCGCCGATGTCGTCAGCGTTGCCTGCCCGGATCCATTCAGCGTGCGGCTACCAAGCAACGTTGAGCCAGCGAAAAACACGACTTCGCCAGTCGGCGTGCCAGCATTGCCACTGACGGTGCAAGTAAACGTAACCGCCTCACCAAAAGTTGAGGGATTGCGCGAAGAGGTGAGCGTGACTGTTGGTACAGCATCATTGTCAGTGACATTTAGAGTCGCCGAGCCAACCGCCGCCGCACAAGATGCGCTGAGACCACCAATCTGAAATTGGAGATCGCGTCCCACACCGCTGTTATGCGTAATTGAGCCGGTGGTATAGATGATGGTTTCGGTGCTTTCATAATTCGTATCGTTGACAATGTTGATGGGAATACGAATTTGCCCGGCTTCTGTCCCTGTGTCAGTGCTGGCGTTATAAACTCCCACCGGGAGGTTAAGCGTAATATTGCCCGCTCCATCTGTGCTAACAGTCACACCGGTTCGATTGGTTGTTGCGCCGACGGTATAGTCGCTTCCAAACGTGGCTGTGCCAGAACGGGTCAGCGTGACGGAAGCAGGATTCCCAACAATGTCCCCGTTCACTAGAACTTGGAGATAGTGTGTGCCAACAGATTCAGGCACAGTTGAAGTGTGTGTTCCGCTATTGTTGGTAAAAGCAACGATATCAAATAGCGGCGCCAGGCTAATTGTGATGGCATCCAAAAGGTTCCCGATACCAACATCGCCGCCTGCAGAACTAACAGCTCCAAAAGCAAACCGTCGCACGCCGGCTGTTCCATCGTTAGTGAATGTACCGCTGTATTGTACCCAAGCAGTATTCCCGGTCGTTACATCTTGGGAATTGGCACCGATAATAGTACCGCTGTCATCTTGGAGCGAAGCGCGTGCGGTATCGTTCCCATCTCGGCCGCGATGGTAGAATGAATAGGGAACTTGCTCATTCGCCGCAAGACAAACCCTTTGGTAGAGCGTTGACGCTACATGCGCATTGAGTTCAGCGTGTTGAGCGCCCTGTGCCGAAGGTACACCCCCGAACCCACGCCAAATTTCAATAGGAGCATCCACGCCTGAGGTGCCGCCACAGTCTACATGGTGAGCGGTGGGAGGGTGAGTTGTGCCCCAGCCAGGAACAAGACGCTCTGGTACAAATTGCAGAATAGCACCCACTGTGCAAGGGGCTTGTGCAATGTGCGGTTGTTCAAAACTGGTGTTGACGATTGAGCGTGAGGGATAGGTTGCCGGGGAACGGGGCGCGGCAACCGTTGTGACGGACATGGCGCTGGCAAGCCAGAGCATTAAACACATCAGCGCAAGGGTTGTGAAAATCATTTGGCGTTTCATTCTGTTTCCTCCTTGAGAAAAATTTGGGAAATAAAAAACATTCGCCCAACGCAGATTTCTGCGTTCAGGCGAATGCAGTTGAAAAAATCGGCAAGATATTCTCTTGGGGTGTGCCGCGCATCCTTGCGTTGGCTGTCACGATTTCCCTTGCCGCAAAAAAATAGGCGGCTCACCATCAACGAGCGAGAGCCGCCTTCACTTGTTGAATGATTTACAAACATACTATAACACGGGGGAGGTAAAATGTCAAAAAAACGATCACCTGGGCACGGCTTTTCAAAAGTCAGATAACCGCTGAAGCACAAACCATTGCGCTTTGCGGATGAGCATTCAAGTAACGCCGTGGATTTACCACGCCTGCTTGACGAACGCGATGCGTTGGTGCAGAAGCAGGGGGACAGTGAGACAGTAGGACAGTAGGACGGTGGGACAGTGGAACAGTAGGACAGTGGGATGGTTAGCGCGCGAGTACCTCATCCACGCCGCGCAGGCGCGTCCGCAAGATGTTTTGCGCGCGCGCAATGTCGAGCGTGCAGTCGCGCGGACGCAGAGTGGGAGACAATGCGCTGAGTGCGGGCGCGAATTTCGGTTCGATGCGTAACGCGCGCGCGAGTTTCAAACCGAATTCGTAGCGGCTGACACGTTGTGCGCCCGCGATGAGGTTGCTTTGCAAAAACGTTCCTGGCAATGATACCAGAACGGTTAGCATTTGCTTTTATCTGGTCGTCGAATAGTTCGGCGGCTGTTTGAGTAGTGAGCAGATGCAGCGCATGTGGGATGGTAAAGAAATCTTAACTTTGGTGTCGGGATTAATTATTGACTTGACACGTATAGCAATGTTATAATGGTAGTACCGTAGTACCCTTTGCCAGCACTGTATCGCGCAAATTGATTGCTGGGGAGAAGATGTAGATTTGGAACACTGGCACGCGCTTCATACCAAACCGCACAAGGAACGTCAAGTCGAAACCTTTTTGAAAGGGCGTGGAATCGAAGTGTATTTTCCAACGATTCCCGCGCCGAGAGGTTCTCGCGGCAACGCGGAACGTGCTTTTTTTCCTTCCTATCTTTTTGCGTATGTGGACTTGACGGCGGTAGGGTTGTGGACCTTGCACTATGCGCCGGGAATGCGCGGCGTTGTGATGTTTGGTGGTGTCCCGGCGCGCGTGGATGATTGTGTCATCGCACGCTTGAAGGAACGCCTGGCGCGGTTAGATGTGGTAGACGCGCTGGGTGAAGCGCTAACGCCCGGTGATCGCGTCATCATTACTACGGGTCCTCTGGCAGATTTTGAAGCGGTGTTCGACAAACGCCTCTCGCCCGATGGACGTGTGCGCGTATTGATCCAGTTCTTGCAACGCTGGACGCCGGTGGAAATCGAAGCGAGCGCGCTATGCAAGACACGTCCGTTACCGCGCGGCGCGCGCTAGATTTCCAGCGGGTATTGTGGAGCAAACACACCGCCACTCGACGTGCACAGTGCTGGCTTGATGTGGGCGTGATGGCGGTGTTTTTGCTTGATGATTCCGGCAAGGGCAGTGGCTTGCTGGAAGGGCGGAGCGCGCCTGGCAGAGGTCAGTGGACAGTGGAACAGTGGGACAGTGGGACAGTGGACAGTGGGTAGTGGATAATGGATAGTGGGTAGTGAGGTGGTGAACTTTGAACCTTGAACTTTGAACGTGAAACGTGAAATGTGAAGAGACAAGGAACGAACCGATGTCGTCGGATGAGAGTGAGTTCCGTATTTCCGAAGCAGATTTGCATCCTCACATCCTGGCGCGTATGCAGCAACGCGGTGTCACGCGAGAGGAGATTGAGCAGACCTTGAAGAAGGGTTGGCAAGCGGCTGACGCGAAGATTGGCACGCTTGGGAAATCATTGGTGTTTGCCTATAATGCAGAGTGGGCAGGGAAGTTCTATCGGGAGAAGGAAGTGACGGTGTACTACAAACTGACCAAAGCAGGGATTGTCTTGTTGACGGTCAAGGCGCGATATGGGCAGGGTTTTGGGGGAGGTCGGCAATGAAGATCGAATATGATGTAGCGCGCGATCTGGTGTATATCTGGTTTGGCGCGCCCGGAGAGAAAGCGGCTCGGACAGAGACTATCGTCCCCGGTCTGCACGCGGACTTTGACCAGCAGGGGCGTTTGATCGGCATCGAGATTCTGGATGCTTCGGAGGTGCTGCGCGAAAAAGTGCAATTTGAGGTCGCGCTTGTACCTGCATCAGCCACAGTGCCTGCATAATTTTTTACGATTTATGGGAGAGAAGGCAGGTGGCGGGAGGCAGGAGGCGGGAAGCGAACCTCGAACCTCGAACCTTGAACTTTGAACGTGAAACGTGATGCGTGATGCGTGAAACTCTGGTCACCGGCGTTGCTGGCTTTATTGGTTCGCATCTAGCGGAGCGATTGCTTGCCGACGGGCATCGGGTCATCGGCATTGATTGCTTTACCGATTACTACCCGCGCGCCATCAAGGAGCAAAATCTTGCGGCGCTGCGCGCGCACGCGCGCTTTACGTTCATCGAAGAGGATTTGCTGCGCGCGGATTTGCCTGCGTTGCTCGCAGAGCGCGGCGTCGAGTGGGTGTTTCATCTTGCCGCGCAAGCCGGCGTGCGCGCCTCGTGGGGCAACTCGTTCGAGATTTACACGCAGAACAACATTCTGGCGACGCAACGTTTGCTAGAAGCCGCGCGGGACGCGCGCGTGTCCAAGTTCGTCTTTGCGTCTTCTTCTTCGATTTACGGCGATGCGGAAACTTTGCCGACGCGCGAGGAGGTGACGCCGTTGCCGATTTCTCCGTACGGCGTGACGAAACTCGCGTGCGAGCATCTGGCGCGACTCTATTTTCGACATTACGGCGTGCCAACGGTCGCGCTGCGCTATTTCACCGTCTACGGTCCGCGTCAGCGTCCCGATATGGCGTTCCACAAGTTCATTCGCGCCGCGCTCGAAGATCGCGAGATCGTTGTGTATGGTGATGGTGAGCAGACGCGCGATTTCACCTTTGTTGCGGATGCGGTGGATGGCACAGTGCGCGCGGCGCAGTACGGCGAAGCAGGCGCGGTGTACAATCTGGGTGGCGGTGCGCGCGTGAGCGTGAACGCGGTGCTGCGCGAGTTGGAAGCGATTCTGGGCAAGCGCGTGACAGTGCGCTACGCGGAACCGCAAGCAGGCGATGTGCGGCACACGTCGGCGGATTGTACGCGCGCGGCGCGCGTGCTGGGATACGCGCCACGAACGCCGCTGCGCGAGGGGCTGCGCGCGGAGGTGGAGTGGGCGCGGGAGGCGATGGCGGGAGGCGGAGGACAGAAGTCAGAGGTCAGAGAGTCAGTGGGACAGTGAGACAGTGGGACAGTGGGACGGGTGAGACAGTGGGACAGTGAGATAGTGGGTAGTGGATAGTGGGTAGTGAGATGGTGAACTTTGAACCTCGAACTTTGAACGTGAAATGTGAAACGTGATGTGTGAAGCATTGAACGTGAAACCTGAAACCTGGGATCTGGCAACTGCTCTTGAGCGTTTGCTGGCACAATTGACCGCCGCGTGTGTGCGCTGCTACGGCGAACGCCTCGTCTCGGTGGTGGTCTTTGGCTCGGTGGGACGCGGCACAGCGCGTCCCGACTCAGACGTGGACGTGTTGATCGTTGCTGACGATCTGCCCGATGGACGTTTGCGTCGCGTGGCTGAGTTTCGTTCCGTCGAGAACGCGCTGGCGCCACTCTTGACGGAAATGGCTGTTGCCGGTGGTCACGTCGAATTGTCGCCGATTCTCAAGACGCGCGCGGAAGTGACGCATGGCACGCCGTTGTTGTTGGACTTGGTGGACGATGCGCGCGTGTTGTACGACCGCGAGGATTTTATGTGCGCGACGCTCGCGCGTCTGCGCGCGCGACTTGTGCAGTTGCAGTCGCGGCGTATCTGGCAAGGCAGTGCGTGGTGGTGGGATCTCAAGCCTGACTATCGGGTGGGCGAGGTGTTTGAGATATGACCAACGTCTCACTCGCCCAGAGTTACTTGATCAAAGCGCGTAAACGCTTGAAAGTCCTGTCGGTGCTGCTTGATGAGTCGGCGTACTCGGATGTGGTGCGCGAGGCACAGGAGATTGTCGAGTTGGCACTCAAAGGGATGCTGCGTCAGGTGGGGATCGAGCCGCCCAAATGGCACGATGTGGGGGGAATGTTGAAAGAGTATCGCGCGCGCTTTCCTGAATCGGTCAACGTCCAGATCGAACGTCTGGCAGAGATTTCGAGTTGGTTGCGCAAAGAACGTGAGTTTTCGTTCTATGGTGATGTGGATTTTATTCCAACCGAAGAGTATTCGCGCGAGGATGCGTTACGCGCAATCGCGGACGCGCAGTTTGTGGTCGCGGTGGCGGAATCGGTGATTAACAAGTAGAAGACAGAGGTCAGTGGAACAGTGAGACAGTGGGACAGTGAGACAGTGAGACAGTGGGACAGTGGGACGGTGGGACGGTGGGACGGTGGGACAGTGGGGCGGGAGGCAGGAGGCGGAGGACAGAAGTCAGAGGTCAGAGATCAGTGGGACAGTGGAACAGTGGGGCAGGAGGCAGGTGGCAGGAGGCGGGAGGCAGGTGGCAGATGCAGTGAACTTTGAACGTGCAACCTGAAACGCGAAACGTGATGCGTGAAACGCAAGTCGGAACAGAGGGGCAATATGGAGATGACACAGATCGTTATTGAGGTGCCGCGTGATGTCTGGGATGCATTAAAACTGCCTGTGAGGGAGAGAGAGAAAGAATTGCGCCAAGAGTTGGCGTTGGCACTATACGAGCGCGGCGCTCTTGCTCTAGGCAAGGCGCGGCTACTTGCCGGAATGACGCGCTGGGAATTTGAAGAATTGTTGGGACGCCGGCGCATTGTGCGCCATTACACAACGACTGATCTCGCGGAAGATATTCGCTATGGGCATAGTCGTTAGCGATTCTTCGACCTTGATTCATCTTGCCGCCATCGGGCGACTTGATCTGCTGAGGACCTTTTTTGATCGCATCGTCATCCCACCAGCGGTATGGGAGGAGGTGGTTGTTGAGGGACGTGAACGTGCCGGCGCGGTCGAGGTCGAGCAAGCCAGACGTGCTGGCTGGATCGAAATTCAGATGGCAACCAACTTGCCTTTACTGCGTCTTCTGGAACACGAATTGGATGCTGGTGAGGCGCAGGCGATTGCGCTGGCTATCGAACAGTCGGCGACATTGATTTTGTTGGACGAGTCAGAAGCGCGTCAAATTGCTGCTCTTTACAACTTGTCCAAAACCGGCACGATTGGCATACTCGTTCGTGCCAGGCGGGAAGGAAAAATCGAGTCCTTGAGAGCAGAATTGGATCGGCTACGCGGTCCAGGTGGATTCTGGATTGAAGAGAGTTTGTATCACCAGGCATTGCAATCGGTCGGAGAATAAGGTCGGTGGTCAGTGGGCAGGCGGCAGAGGACAGAGGTCAGAGATCTGTGGAACAGTGGGACAGTGGAACAGTGGATAGTGGGTAGTGTGGTGGGATGCAGGAGGCAGTAGGCAGGCGGCGGGAGGCAGGAGGCGGAGGACAAAAGTCAGAGGTCAGAGATCAGTGGAACAGTGGGGCAGGAGGCGGGAGGCAGGTGCAGTGAACTTCGAACCTCGAACTTTGAACCTCGAACGTGAAACCTGAAGCGTGAGACCTGGAGTAGTTGTATGCTTGTGGAATATTTGCAGCGGGCGCTCGAGCGCGCTCATTACGAAATCATCCAAGACGCGGAACCCTACTATGGTGAAATTCCCGGTCTGGACGGTGTGTGGGCAACGGGAGCAACGCTGGAAGAATGTCGTCGCAACCTGGCGGACGCGCTGGAGGATTGGCTGGTTTTTAGTATTGCCAAAGGGTTGCCGATTCCGCCAATGGGATCAGTTAGTGTTCGGTTGCCGGAGAGGGTCGCGGCATAGGTGGCACGGCTGGCTCCTGTTTCCCGACCTGAATTGATTCGTCGTCTGCGTCTGTTGGGTTTCGAAGGACGTTCATTGGCGGACGGCACGAGTTTATGCTGCGCGGCACGCACCGCTTGATTTTACCCAATCCACATCGAAGTGACATCGGTGTTGACCTGCTCACGCGGTTGTTGCGTCAAGCAGGTGTAACACGTGAGGAGTGGGAAGAGGTAGCGCGGTAGAAGAGAGGGCAGGTGGCAGGAGGCAGATGCAGTGAACTTTGAACCTCGAACTTTGAACGTGCAACCTGAAACGTGAAACGTGCTGCGTGCAACCTGAAACGTGAAACGTGAAACGTGATGCGTGAAACTTGGGGGACAATGTGACCAACCACTGGATTGACAGCCAGACCTTCTGGCGCGACAAGCGCGTGATTGTGACCGGTGGGGCGGGGTTTCTTGGCACGTACGTGGTGCAGAAATTGCGTGCGCGCGGCGCGGCAGAAATCACCAAGGTGACCTCTGGTCATCGTCCCGCGCAGCCGCGAGTACGACCTGCGCGACATCAGTGCTATCCGCCGCTTGTTCCCAGACACGCCTTTTCAAATGTGGTGGCGCGCTTTAC
>Ga0209101_1001932_pt1 | contig 14468 bp, 12 predicted proteins | sample ConPoolayeCmetaG_FD_185481 | JGI IMG/M metagenome (GOLD analysis project Ga0209101, IMG submission 185481) | Hot spring microbial mat communities from California, USA to study Microbial Dark Matter (Phase II) - Cone Pool mat layer C metaG... ... | reverse complement strand
TCTGAATTGGCCGTAAGCCGTTGCAATCTCGTCTATGTCATCATCAATAACATACCTGCCCGATGCATTCCTGATAAGCCTACCTCTTTCATCACGCTTATAGACAGTCTGTCCTTTGACGTCATACCCGATCTTTTGAACTCGAGCCATGAAGACTTTTCTCGTGCTGCCTGGCAACTTCTGAAGCAGAAGTAACGACGTCTTGATGCCTGTCCCATAAGGCACGAAAGCCTCTTGGGGGATGGAGACTACACCCAACACCTTGGCCTGATTTAAGATCCAATGACGAATGTGAGCGATCGAAACATTTTGCAGCAAGCCATCGGGCAAAACAATGGCCAAGCGTCCGCCCGGGCGCAACAGCTTTAGGCTTTTCTCGATGAAGAGTACTTCTGGAGACTGTCCTGGCAAGACGTTCCTGGTGGGCTCCCATTTGTCGTCGCCTGCCCGATTCCATCTTCGAGCAAGCGAGTATGACTTCAGAATCCTTTGATCTTCTACTTTACCCTTGCTGCCGAAGGGAGGATTGGTGAGCACAATATCAAAAGCTTCTCTATATTGTTCGTCGTCAATGAGGGCGTTGGCACAGATAATCTCTGTCCCAATTCCGCCCTCGAAAACGAGCCGAATCATCGCGGAGAGAGCGACATCAGGATTGAATTCGATGCCACGAATGAATTCTTGAACATAGGCCGATCTATCGAGGCCAGGATTATAGCGACAAACATACGAGATAGTTTCGATCAAAAATCCACCACTGCCGCAAGCTGGATCAATGACCCTTTCGTGTGGTTGGGGGGCTATCATTTCTACGGCGAGCCGCACAATCGGATGGGGCGTGAAGAACTCACCACGGTCGCCTCTTTGGTGACGATAAACGAAGCTCTGAAAAGCCTCTCCTTTGATGTCGCCAGGAGTCTCAGTAAGGCTGATGTACTGCAATTGCCTCACAACATACGCCAACGTCAACGGCTTGAGCCTCAAGCTTTCATTGGGGAAAAAGGAAGGATACCTGGTGCGCACTACGTCAAACAATTTGACCAGGCGCGTTTCAAAAGTACTGGGTACATTTGCCAGAACGCTCTTATACTCCAATGAAGTAATGCCAAATTGCAGGTCGGCCTGTGCAGTAGCAGCATTGCGTTCATCATAGAGTTTCATTACGAGCAATTTGACCATTTCGTGAAAGATTTTATCTTTGAGAAGGCCTTCGTTGGCATAGATGTAATTGTGACATTCATCGAAGACCGCGGACAAGTTGCTCGCTGGTCGCAGTTCGTGATTGCGTGGCAGCCTCGTAGGAAGCAAAGCCTCCTCAGTAAAAAGGAGCGCCTGTTCCTTGAGATACCGACTGGCAGAATCAAGTCGGTTATTTGAGATAGGCTTCTTCTGTTTCATCGTCCCAGCTCGCCACTGAATATCTGTTATCAATCTGCATATCTTCTTCCTCGATGCAGTCTTCGGGGGCCAATGTTTCAAGAACGTCGTTGAAATCCTCACACCAATCGTCGGTTATACTCAGACTGACTTGCCCGCATTCGTCAGTAAATACAAATCCCATAATGTAGTTCTGTTGGAGATGATTAGGGTCGTCGTCAGATGTTTCCAAGTTATGCGGATTAGCGAATAGAAATTTGTGTTCGGGATACCGCAGGAAAATATCAATTGCAATGACGTTGAATTCATCTCTGCGAGGCGTAGCTAGCGTCCTATCGCTCGATCCCGATGTGCCAGAGACGAAGTGCGTTTCCAACACTTTCACTTTCGACATAACGTAATTCAGCCGACCGTTTATCATTTCACTAATTTGGTCTCTTGTATAGTTGCGTAAAACGGCAACCGCTTTGGCCTTTTCCGTCTCTCGCTTGGGCCTGTATTTCTGCACTTCTTCATACTCGTAGAGGTTATAGGAGTATTCACTTTGGAATTTGGGTAGATTGGTGTAAATCCAGTCAACGACTTGCGACTCAATGTTCTGTTCGCGGTTGACCCAAGGAATTTTGTCAGCATTGGTGATCAGAAAGTTTTTCAGATTGTCAAAGTTGTAAAGCTTGTGCCATTTCTCAGAGTTGGATTTAACCCCTTTTGACTCCAGTACATACCAACATGGAGAACCGGGCTTGCGGAAATAGAAATCACCATGATGCCGAGGATGTTTTCTACCCTCCCACTTCTCGCGAATTCGCTTTAGCTCCAATCCATACTCTTCTTCAAGTTTCCTTTTCAGTAAAAGCTCGGTGATTGAGCCACTAACGTAACCCTGAGCGTTGGGGCTAAGCTTCAGAGCTTCAAGGAATACCTCAACAGTCGTCTTGAAAACTCGTTCAATAAAACGTACCAGCCTCTCATAGGTATCCATAATATGAATCACCGCTCCGTTTCGCGTGTCAGAACATTCGATTCTAGCCGCGATTATATTAGCACAAATTGGCAAAGTCAAAGTGCTGGAAGAACTCGCATGGAGTCAACGCAGCTCATTAGCGGGGTAAAAGAATAGATGAACTGTGGATTCCTTAACAAAAACAAAACACAAATTTCACCACCGCCAAGGATGCGCAGCTTTCAAGAATATAGTGAGATGCACTCTGAGTGGCTGCGATTTGGCGAATTCCGCCAATTGTGCTATTCTTAACATTGTGTTCTGTTTTGATTTAGGAGAAAGGTGTGCAGGTATCGTGTGGAAGGCAGTTGTTTTCTTGGGTGTAACAATCTGGTCAGCGATCGTTGTGGTGGGGTGCAGCCCTACTGCGGGGCCGAGCAGCAACTCTCCCTCCGCGACTGATTTGCCGCCGGTCAAGGCCAGTGCTCGTGTCGTGGCGGAAGGGGTCGTGCGGCCCAGGCAATACGCGGCTTTGAGTATGCTGACCTCTGGAATCGTGGCTGAAGTCTTGGTCAGGGAGGGCGATGTCGTGGCCGAAGGTCACCCGCTGATCCGGCTGGAAAACAGGTCACAGCGCGCTGCGGTCAGCGAGGCGGAGGCAGCGGTGCGCGCCGCTGAGGCGAGGCTACAGGAAGCCAGGTCTGGCGCACGAGAGCAGGAAATCGAGGCGGCACGGGCGAGATTGGACGGCGCCAAAGCGCGTTTGACTCGTCTGATGGAGGATCCGAGAAGCAGCGATTTGGCGGCGGCGCAGGCGGCTGTGGATGAAGCTCGCGCGGCGCTCAACGATTTACTCGACGGTCCCAGCGCAGCCCAGGTCGCCGAAGCGGCGGCCCGGCGGGCCAATGCCGCTGCGGCGCTGCAGCAGGCGCAGGCCGCGTATGACAAGGTCAAATGGTTCGATGGGGCGGGATTGCTGCCCGAGTCGCTTCAACTTCAGAAAGCCACCAATGACTATGAGGCTGCTGATGCGGTCTATCAATCCCTGGTAGATGGGGCGACCGAGGCCGAAATCGCCGCCGCCCAGGCCAGGGTCAGAAGGGCCGAAGCGGAGCTGGAGAAGGTCAAGCAGTCTGCTCGAGCGAGTGAAATTGCCGAGGCCGAGTCTGAGGTTCGGCGCAGTCAGGCGGAACTCGACCTGCTGCTGGCCGGAACGCGGCCGGAACAAATTGCTCGGGCTGAAGCAGATGTCGTGGCGGCCTACGCAACTCTGCGCCGGGCACAGGCGGCTTTGGCCGATACCGAGCTGCGCGCGCCTTTTTCTGGTACGGTGGCCTGGCTCAACACCCGCGTCGGCGAGCTGGTCAGCCCCGGGCAAGTCGTCGTCCAACTGGCCGACCTATCATCATGGGTCATCGAGACCGATGACCTGACCGAAATCGAGGTGGTGGGAGTGCAGGTAGGCGCGCCGGCCACCATCACCTTCGACGCCATACCGGGCCTGGAACTGCCGGGGCAGGTCAAATGGATTCGGCCGTTTGGTGAGAAGAAAGAGGGCGACATAACTTACACAGTCATGGTTTGCCCAGATGAAGAAGACCCGCGTTTGCGGTGGAACATGACAGCGGTAGTTTCCATAGAACTTGTGCAGGAGCCGATCGAGGGATTTTCGCCAGAGTGCCCCACACCGGATACGCCCACGCCTGCTCTGAATTTGACGCCGCCTGCTCAACCGGTTCTCACGATGGCCGTCCCGCAGACCGGGGCGGTTGTCCCCAGCCAGCCATCTCCCACAGCTACGCTGCCGCTCACGCGAACTGTGCGGCCCACTCCAACGGTTGCTCCAACAGTTGGCGTGTCCACCGAATCGGAGAATCCCACCCCTTCCAGCGGATTGACCGTCGAGGTGCTGGCGAACAGGCTGAATGTCCGCGCAGGCCCCAACGTTGGGTTCCCCACTGTCGGCTATCTGGACAAGGGGCAAGAACTCCCGGTTCTTCAACGTGACGCCGAGTCTGGTTGGTTGCAAATCCCGTTTGCCGAAGGACCTGAGGGCAAAGGTTGGATTACCAATCGGGAGCCTTACGTTAGACTGAAGCAGTCGCGGCCTTAGGGCCTCGTGTCCAGTCAAAAGAAAATGTCACCAAGGATTTGATATTCTATCATTCGTAGTATGGACATCAACCAATTGCAGGGTGTGGATGCATTCGCCGCTGGCCGAAGGGGCCGCTGTGATGCACCCAACCGACCTCGAAGTGGCCGGGCCGGGCTTTGTCCCAGGCGATGCGTTCCATGGGCACTTGGCGGCGCAGTGGGGCGACCGGTTGGGGCTTACGACGTGGCCGTGAGGGTTTATCTTGCCCCAAGCGTCGCCAATGTCGGTGTACTGTGGAAACGCTGGTCTGGCTTAACTGGGCCAGCAGGAATGGCGTCAGATGCAACTCACCATGGGGGCCAGTTGTTGTGCGGTAGCCGCTAATTGGGGAGTCGAACGCTCGGCACAGATGTAATCCAGCGTCTCGGCAATGAGCCGCAATGCATTGTCAACTTCTGGACCGTATGAGACGCCACGGTGTCGCTGGTGAGGCTTTCGTTATCATTTGAGAAAACCATTTACATGAATGCCCAAATTTGCATCTGTCGGGATATTGTGATATAATTCAACCACAAAACAAAAGCAGCAACACCATTGCTATTCAGACAATCGTGTGAGGTTTAAGTCGCCGTGTCGCTTCGGATTTCAGCGAATCAAACTGATGTTCCTGATACCTGCGACCTGTCGCATCTGGCAGGGCGCTGCGACACGGTTGTTTTCGGGCGCGACTTTTTCTTTTTTTGGTGGTTTTTTGCCTGCGTGCCAGGCTGGTCGTCTCGCGCTCGAAAGGAGAGAGGTGATTAACGTACCTCAGGCCGACTGAGGCCAACTGTCGAGAAGCAAAAGCGTGGAGCCGACCAGCTCCACGCTTTTTTTGTTGTGCTGGCAACGCGGGCGGCCTGCCCGCAAGGATGTCATACAGCAGGGCATTCGCCACTTTTCAGGCTGGGAGTCTTTCATAATCAGGTTATTAAGGAGGCACAGATGATTGTCATCATGAAAATGGGGGCTACACCAGAACAAATTGAAGCAGTATCTCAAAAAGTGCAGTCCTTGGGATTTCAGCCCCACGTGGTCGTGGGCGAAAAACTGACCATTGTCGCCGCCATCGGCGACCAGAAACGGCCAGAGCCGGATGTCTTCGAGCTGATGGACGGCGTACAAAAGGTCACCTATATCATGAAGCCCTTCAAACTGGCCAGCCGGGACTTCAAAGCCGAAGATACGGTCATTCCCTTGAACGGAACCCAAATTGGCGGGCAACAGGTTGTGGTGATGGCCGGGCCGTGCTCCGTCGAAAGCCGCGAACAGATGCTGGAAGTGGCCTGCGCCCTCAAGGAGGCCGGTGTGCATATTTTGCGCGGGGGCGCGTTCAAGCCACGCACCTCGCCATACACCTTCCAGGGGCTCGGTATGAAGGGGCTGGAAATCCTGGCCCAGGTCAGGGAAGAAACCGGGCTTGCGGTCGTGACTGAAGTGATGGGCGCGGAGCAGGTACCCACTGTGGCCCAATACGTTGACATTTTGCAGATTGGCACGCGAAACATGCAGAACTTCAATTTGCTCCACGCGGCCGGCGAATCGGGCAAGCCGGTGCTGCTCAAACGCGGCATGATGTCCACCATTGAAGAGCTGTTGATGTCCGCCGAGTACATCCTGTCGCACCAGAACTATCGCGTCATCCTGTGCGAGCGAGGCATCCGGACATTTGAGACGGCGACGCGCAACACGCTGGACCTCAGCGCGGTGCCGGTGTTGAAGCAGCTCTCTCATCTGCCGGTTATGGTTGACCCCAGCCATGGCACGGGCCACTGGGAGCTGGTGCCGCCGATGTCAAAAGCGGCTGTAGCCGCCGGCGCAGATGGCCTGTTGATCGAAGTTCACCCCGACCCGGAACGGGCGATGTCCGATGGTGCGCAGTCGCTCAAACCGGAACGGTTCGTCAGGCTGATGTCGGAACTGCGAGGCGTGGCCGCCGCCGTCGGACGGTCGTTGTAACGTCGGCCGTCCGACAGGCGGTGAATCATGCCGGTCAGGGGTTCTTCAATGAATCGAAGAGCCCCCTGGCTTCGTTCATCAGCCGGTCGGCGGTGCTCATCTCGGCCTTGGACTGATCGAAGGCCACCACGTCCTGGTTGTTGATCCCTTCGATGGCCAGGCTGGCGGCCAGGTCATATTTCTCGATGGCCTCACGGTATCGGTCGTGGGCCGGCTGAAACCGGCCTGGATTCTGCAGGCCTCTCGCCTGATTGGCCAGGTCCTTCCAGGCGGTGAGCTCGCCGATGATCGCCGATTTCCAGGCGCCGTCCGTCGGCCTGGGGTCGGCCATCAGGGCGTCAAACTTTTGCCGCCCTTCAGTCCAACGTTGCGATTGGACCAGGAAAGCCTGATAATAGCTCCTCTCATTCGGATTGAGGTGGCCCAGCGCGTCAGGCGTGGGCGTGAACGTCGGAGTTGGCGTCGGCGGGGGTGTATGGGTCGGAGTAGGCGTGTCGGTTGGCGGCAGGGTAGGCGTCGGCGCAGAGGCGGTCGCGGTGAGCACGTCGCTGGCGTAGAGCTCGGCGCCGACCAGACACACGGCGCATGTCGCGCAGGCGCAGACCAGCAGGACAATGGCAACAATGGCGATAATAAGCGGCGTGCGTGACTTTTTGGCAGGCTCTTCTTCGTCCACCTCCCAACGTCTTCTCGACCTGATCCCGTAATATTCATCATAATCCCGGCTCAACCGACTTCCCACGATTGGTCAGATTCCTTCCTTAACCACAAGATCGTATGTCAGAGTTCCCACTTGTTGCAGCGCGACCCCCAGCGGCCGATCAGCTCGCCATCCTGAGAGATGCACACAATCTCACACAGGTTAGAACACCCCGTACACTCAAACGATGTGGTCTCATAGCGTGCTTCGGTGATGGCCCACCCCTTGAACGAGCTGGGTTTCTTGACCATCTGGTATCGTTCTTGGGTCAAAATCGCGATTCCGATCGCCCCCATGATGTCGTAATGGGGTGGCACAATAATCTCGGTTTTAGTCAGTTCTTCGAAGGCGCGGACCATGCCGGCGTTGGCGGCCACGCCGCCCTGGAAGACAATCGGCGGCAGAAGCTCTTTGCTCAGGCACAGGTTGTTCAAGAAATTGCGCGCCAGGGCCTGGCACAGGCCGTACAGGATGTCTTCGGTGCTGTGCCCCATCTGTTGTTTGTGAATCATGTCGCTCTCGGCGAACACAGTGCACCGGCCGGCGATGCGCACCGGCGTCTTGGACTTCAGCGCCAGCTCGCCGAACCGCTCAATGGGAATGCCTAACCGGTTGGCCTGCTGATCCAGGAATGAGCCGGTGCCAGCCGCACATACCGTGTTCATCGCAAAGTCGGTCACGATGCCGTTGCGCAAGATGATGACTTTGGAATCCTGTCCGCCGATTTCGATCACGGTTTGCACATCGCGGCAGCAGTGCGTCGCGCCCACGGCGTGGGCCGTGATTTCATTCTTCACCAGGTCAGCCTCGATGACCCGCCCAATGAGCTGCCGTGCGCTGCCGGTCACGCCTGCTCCCATGATCTGCACGTTGCCGTTCAGTTGGGCGGCTATCTCTTTCAAGCCTGTCTGCACCACGGCGACCGGCCTGCCGAGCGTCCGCGTGTAAAGGCTCGCCAACAGATTGGCTTGCTCGTCAATGACGACCAGCTTGGTCGTCACCGAGCCGACGTCTATACCCAAGAATGCCCGAATCACGAAATGTCTTTCCTCCGTGGTCTTCTGTCTAACATGTCAACGAAGGCTTCCAGCCGGGTCACCAGGCCGGCTTCGCCAGTGTGTTCGTCGAACACCAGATTCAGGAATGGTACGCCGTATCGTGCGGCCAGCTTCTGGATGGATTCCAGCATGACCGAATCCGGCCCGCAGCCGAAAGTGACCATGCTGATCAGGCCATCGGCCTCTCCCTGGGAAAGATAATAGGTCGCTGCGCCGACCAATTCGTGTTCATAAGTCCAATAGCGGTGTACACCAGCCTGGGCCATGCTTTCATGGGCCAGCGCCGGGGGGACCGCTTCTGAGGTCCGCACTTCGACACCCAGTGAACACAGCCGCCCGATCAGGCGGTGGTTGACATACTCGTCATACAGGTTATAGGCGTGGCCGACCAGCGCGACCCGCAGCGGAGGCCGCTCAGAGCCGACGGAGGCTGGCGGCACACCGGGCCTGGGGTCGCTCTCCACGCGCACAGACTGTCCAATCCTGCCGCTGCCGTGCGCGTCGAAATGAGCCAGTGCTGCCGGTATTGGGACGCCTCGACTCAGCATGTTTTGGTACGCCTGGTGGGTGGCGAGGGCCTGATCTACCGCCTTCTTGACTCGCAAAGGGTTCAGAGTGAACCGGCGGCCCAGGTCCAGCACCGCCGCCGCAGCCTGTCGCTCTCCGGCCTGCAAGTTGATCTCTGGCGCGAGCAGAGGCGGGGCTTCTGGCGCGAGCGAACGCACCAAATCGGGCAGGCCGCGCAATCGGGCGCAGTTTTCTGCTTCAGATTCCAGCGTGCGAATCAGCGGCACAAACAAGTAATCTACCTGGCCGACGAGCGACAAGACGTGCCCCAGGTAGACTTTTAGCGGCAAGCAGTTGTCGCCGGTCACCCGTGCGGCGCCTTGCGCCACGATGCCCTTGTGGGTCGGCGGTGAAACGACGCACGTCGCCCCCAAGGCGTCGAAAAACGCTCGCCACAGGGGATAATAGTGATAATAGAAGAGGGCGCGGGGAATGCCTATCCGCATGGTTGCTCCGCCTGAGCCGCCTGCCATTTGCGCCGCCGCAACAAGTCAACAAAGGCTTCCAGGCGCGTGGACAAACCGGCGTCGCTGGTGTGTTCATCGAAATTCAGGTTCAAAATCGGCACCGGAGAACGGTCGTGGTAATCCAACAGGATGTTCTCAGCTACCACTTCCGGTGTGCAGTTGAACGGAGCAAGGTGGATGAGGCCGTCATAGCCGCTCCTGGACAGCAAAATCGTCTCCCCGACGGTGGAGTAGGCGAACCCGCCGATGTCGCCCCGCAGGTAAGGGCTCGCCGCCCGTCTGACCTGGCTGTAATGCCCCAGGCCCAGCCAGTCTTTGAGTGGGAACAGGTTGATGGAACTGCCCAGCCAGAACCAGCGATTCACCTCCACGCCCAGCGCGCCCAGCTTCTTCTCCAAATTCATGTTAAAGAACGAATCCAGAATGGTGAACGGGTCGCCGACCAGGACGACGCGCACGATGTCGCGCGTTGGGTCGAGCGTGACCGCTTTCAGCCGGGCCCGATAGGTCTGCTCAAAATCGCGGATGTCTTCGCGCGTCTGACACCTGGCGGCCGCCTGCCACGCCTCGTTCAAGACCCGATCGGTGTCGCCGCGGTGCGCCTCGCGGGCGCGGGTGTAGAGGGCCAGTTGCTCGATTCCGTCCACAGCGCGCATGGCGGCGATGAGCAGCCGGATGGATCCCAACGCGCTGAGCAACGGTTTGCCGGTCAGGAACTGATTGACCCGGACCAGGTCAGCTTGAGCGTCCATCAAGCTGAAAGGTACGGCCCGAAAGCGGAAGCCCAATTCCCGCAGCTTATCCTGTTGATGCTGAATCGAGTAGCCCAACCGGCACGCGCCAAGTCCACCCAACATGATCAGGGTGTCTGCACCGCGCTCCAGGGCCTCGACGTAGTTGCCGAAGATGATCTTGCAAGGTGTGCAGGTCATCTCCGGGCAATGGCGCGCGCCGATGTCTAACGTCCGCTTCGACGTCAGGGGCGGTGGAACGGCCTCCAGTCCCAGGCTGGTGATATAGGGAGGGAGGTAAACATACAGGGTCCCCAGGTGTGGAAAAGATACCTTCATGCTTCAGGGCCGGGTGAGCCATCCTTCGCCAATCATGATATTGGTCAAAACCGGAATTTTGAAGTATGTGGCCTGGTAAGCCATGATCGTGTAGTATATGGTCACGCCGAACGGGATCAGCAATAACACGCCAACGCAGCAAACAGTGAAGGCCATGACCACCAACACGAAGGACACCATGGCCAGCACCGTGTTGAGCCCCAGCGCCTGTATGGCGTGATAGCGCAGATATGGCCTGGCCTTCATGTCCGAGCTGAGCAGAATGATCGCCGGGCCCAGGAACCACAGGAAATAGGCCAGCGCTGCCATGACCCGGTCGTTGTCGTCAATGTCTTCGCTCCTGACCCTGGCCGGGCGCGGCCTGGGCGGCGGGGGAGCGCTCGGCGCCGCTTTGACCTCCGCAGCAGCGGGAGTTTCCTCTGGTGCGGGAGCGGCAGCCGCGTCGCCGGCAGGTACGGGTGCGGATGGCTCGGCCTCCGGCTGCATGGATTCGTTGATCGGTGCATCGGTCACCGGCTTGTCCTGCGGCACTTCGCTCTCTGAAACTTGGGACAAAGTCTCATCGGACATCTTCTCGCCTCCTTTTGTTTAAGACGTTGACATGGGAGACCAGATCAACGTTCGGGCAAAAACGACAGGTGTATTGTATCAATGACTTCTGTAAAAGTCAACCACGGCGCAGGTTCCCAAACCCGCCCTGCGACTTACCTAAAATCCCGGACGCGCCCTATAGCCCAACTCGATTTGTCCTTTGCGGCTCTGTTGGCTATAATCGCCGGGCGCGCCTGAGACAACAGGGATAGCGACACTTCATCACAGAAAGGGCCAACGCGATATGCCCGACAATCCAACGGCTTGCATCACCGGCGCGTCGAGCGGCATCGGCGCCGCCTTCGCCCGCCAACTGGCCGCGACCGGCCACAATCTCATCCTCGTTGCCCGCCGACAGGAACGCCTTGAGGCCCTGGCCGACGAGCTGTCCACACGCCACAATGTGACCTGCCAGGTCCTGCCCGCCGACCTGACCCAATCAGCCGACCTGGAGCGGATCGCCGCCCGTCTGGCCGGGCCGGACGCACCCGACCTGCTCATCAACAACGCCGGTTTCGGGACAACCGGTCACTTCGCCGACATTGACCTGGACAGGCAGTTGGACATGATCCAGCTTCACGTCATCGCTCCGGTTCGCCTGTGCCGCGCCGTCCTGCCCGACATGATCGCCCGTCGCAGCGGAGCCATTATCAACGTCGCTTCCATCGCCGCCTATTGGCCCCTGCCCGAAAATGCGAACTACGCCGCCAGCAAGATGTACCTCATTGTCTTCTCTCAGGCCCTCCAGTCCGAGCTGCGAGAAACAGGCGTTCGCGTCCAGGCCCTGTGCCCAGGTTTCACGTACACCGAGTTTCATGACACCGCAGAGTTCGCCCGGTTCGACCGCAGGAACATCCCCGCCCCGCTTTGGATGTCCGCGGATGAGCTGGTGCGACTTTCGCTCGCTGCACTGGAATGGGGTGAGGTCGTCTATATCCCCGGCTGGAAAAACCGTCTCATGGTATCGCCGGTCTTCCACGCCCTGCTTGCCCTCGTGCCGAGAAAGACCATCCGAAGGATCATGATGCGCAAATAGCGGTCGGCGTTCCCATATTGACAATTGCTCTCAATCGTGGTATAATATTTATAGCATGAAAGCTAATTTCACAAAATAAAAGCTGTGAGGCTATGCGGGAATCGGATGCTGATCGGCGCCTTTTGTTGACACAAAGCTGGCCTGTGTTCCTCACCAAGTCATCCCGGAGGGAATTATGGCTTCAACAGACACGCTCCAAAGGATCCTCGATTCAGGTATTGTGGCCATCATGCGGGCGAAAAGCTCAGATCAGTTGTTGGCTGCCGCCGATGCCATCCGCGCTGGCGGGGTTAACGTCATCGAGGTCACGATGACCACTCCAGGCGCGCTGGAGGTCATCAGCCAGGCGGTGCGCCGGCAGGACGCCACGGTCCTGTTTGGCGCGGGTTCGGTGTTGGACCCTGAGAGTGCGCGGGCCGCTATCCTGGCCGGCGCGCAGTTCATCGTGTGCCCTACCTTGAACCTCGGCGTCATAGAATTGTGCAAACGCTACTCCATTCCGGTCATGCCGGGCGCGTATACACCAACCGAGGCTCTGAGCGCGTGGCAGGCGGGCGCCGACATCGTCAAGATTTTCCCCGCTGACATTGGCGGCCCGGCGTACATCAAGGCGCTCAAGGCGCCCCTGCCCCAGATCAGGCTGGCCCCTGTCGGCGGCGTAGACATAGATAACACCGCTGATTTCATCCGCGCTGGCGCGGACTGCGTTGGCGTAGGCAGCTCGCTCGTCAATCAAAAACTGCTGGAAGCCAAGGACTTCGCTGCCATCACCGAACGCGCCCGCCGTTTCCGTGAGGAAGTGGAAAAGGGCCGCGCGAGCTAAGAGAAACCGTCAGGGAGGAGCTCATGATCGAACGTCATGTCACTTTTAACGTCATTCCGGGCAAGGAAAAAGAGTTTGAAAGGCTTTTCGTCGAGGAATACCGGCCGGCAATGTCCACCATGCCCGGTTTTGTGAAGGTCGAATTGTTGCGCCAGCAAGAGGAACCCACCAAATACATCATGACCATCCGCTTTGAGTCGCTGGAGACGGCGGCCGCCTGGCGAGCTTCAGAGGCCCATGCGGCGCTGAGCCCCAAGATCAAAGCGCTGTATGAAGGCTCCTCCGTGCTGGTCTGCGATGTCATCGCCTAGTCCCTGCGGGCGTAGACATGCAGAGGACATGAAGCCATACGCGATGTGGCAGCGCAAGGTTCCTGTTGAGAAATCGCGCAACGGTTCTGTTCGCTAGGAGTGGGGAGTCTATGAAACAGGCGGGTGAGCGGGAAGGACGATATAACATTCGCGTGTTGGACCGGGCTATCCAGATCCTGTCAGTCTTGTCCGACGGCGAGCTCCACTCCTTGACCGACTTGAGCGAGAAAGTCAAGTTGAGCAGCAGCACCACGTTTCGCATCTTGTCTAACCTGTACTATCACAACTACGTTGAGCGAGATGAACAGTCCGGAGCGTACAAGCTGGGTTTGGCCTGCCTGGAATTGGCCCGCGCATATACTGAAAGCAATGACTTGAGGTTGACGGCGTTGCCGGAGTTGGAAGCCTTGCGTGATGACACCAAAGAAACCGTCCATCTGGCCGTACTCGACCGGAATCAGGTGGTCTATCTGGACAAGTTGCCTGGCCTGCACGCCATTGGCATCATGTCTTCTCAAATTGGCCGCAGAGCTCCGGCGTACTGCACCGGTTTGGGCAAAGTGCTGCTGGCGTACCAGCCCGACAGACAGAGCATCCGCGAATACTTCGAGAGAAGAGGGCTCTATCGCTTTACCGATGCCACCATCCGAAGTGTCGATGAGCTGATGGCCGAGTTGGACAAAATCAAGCAACGCGGCTATGCGTTCGACCTGGGCGAACATGAACTGGAGGTACGCTGTGTGGCTGCGCCGATCTTCGATATCAACGGCCGGGCTGTCGCTGCCATCAGCATATCCGGTCCCAGCAGTCGGCTCGACCCGCTGGAACAAAACCAGGAAATCATTGACAAAACCGTAAGGACAGCTCGGATGATCTCCGCCAAGCTGGGGTATCGGGCGCCGGCTCGAAACAGCAAGAAGTGATAAGGAGAGGAAATAATGCCCGTAAAATCACAGAGAGTCAATCGAGTTCAGGAATTGATGAAGCAGGACGGCATCGAAGCACTGGTCTGCCGTCTGCCGGAGAATTTGGTCTTGTTGACCGACTATTGGCCCCATCACGGTTTTTCCTTTGTGGTGTTGCCGCAGGAAGGGAAACCACTTTTGTTTGCCCTGGACGTTGAAGCGCCTTACGCCAGCCCCGATTGGGCCGAGATCGAAACGTTTAGCTGGGGGCTGCTGGAATCGGCCGACCTGTACGACAATTACCGTCGCCTGCTGACCGATGTAATCGGGAAGCTGAAGTTAAAGAAAGCTAAAGTCGGCATTGAGCAGAGCTTCGAGGTGGTCGCCCCGACCTATCGTTCGGCCGAGCCGGTCGTCCCGGCCACGCCGTGGAACAACCTGCTGGCTGAGCTTTTTGCCGAAGCCCAGGTCGTTGATTCTGCTGGCATCCTCCAGCAAGCGCGGGCGCCGCCCGCGCTTGCTGGAGG
>Ga0209101_1001931_pt1 | contig 14478 bp, 15 predicted proteins | sample ConPoolayeCmetaG_FD_185481 | JGI IMG/M metagenome (GOLD analysis project Ga0209101, IMG submission 185481) | Hot spring microbial mat communities from California, USA to study Microbial Dark Matter (Phase II) - Cone Pool mat layer C metaG... ... | reverse complement strand
CTTCATCTTAAATATTTGATTATTATAGATTGGTTTTCTAAACCTGTTAAAATACTTGCTAATAGTATTTCTGTTTATACTTAAAAGTAACGATGTTTGTGTAGCTGTTAAGTCTAAACAAAAAAACACGAAATTATTTTTTTAACCTTATATGTACTTAATTGTCCCTAATCTCGGCTCATTATTAGACTAGAGCATATCGGATACTAGTCTAGGGCGGCTTAGATAAACTAAGTGCGATATAAGTTAACTTAATATGGACTATTTTGATAAATTAGCCGGCAAGATTAAATCATGCTGGAAAAACCTATTAGCCGGACTTCGGGCTTACTTTAAAAAATTACTTTTCCCTCTTTACCTATTCCCTATCAAGTTATTAACCTACTCCGCCTATTACCTCTTTAAATTTCTTATAAAGTTAATCATTGCTTTTATTGGTCTTACCATCGATTGTATTGTTTATCCTTTTAAAAGTCTTAAAAATTTCTTAAAATCTATTGTTATCGTTGCGGTTGGTTTATATTTATTAGCCTCATTGCTTGTTATCGATGATTATCTGACTAAACAATACGGCGCGTGGAGAAAGTTTTTGTGTTCAATTGGTGTTCGGGATCAATTACAGAATTCGGTAGTGCGAGTGGTTGGGGGTTACTCAGAAGGATCCGGTTTTTTTATAGAAGAAAATCAAATTTTAACCAACTTCCACGTCATTGCTGATGAACCCAGCCCAAAAGTTATCTTGCCAAATGGAGATTTTCTTACCCCGACAAAAATACTTGGTAACAAAGATGCCGATTTAGCATTGCTTTTTACAGAAAAACATTTTCCCCAGCTTGTTCTGCCTTTGCCTGACAAAATTGGTTTTTATGAAGAAGAACCGCTTGTTTCTGCCGGTTATCCACTAGGTACTGATCTAAGCGGTAAGGCTACAGTTTTGAGGGGTAAATTTGTAGAATTTAGAAAACCAAAAATTTCTCCGGTAGGATATATTCAAACAGATATAAGCCTTGTTAAAGGCATGAGCGGTGGTCCCATATCTGACCAGTGTGGTCAAGTAGTAGGGGTTAACACCATTAGCCTTGCCGGTTTGTCGCTTTTTATCATCGGCTCTGACGCGAAAGCATTAATACCTTCTTTTACAGATCAAGGCATTGCCAAAATTGAGGTGGATGCTTCGATTTCACCAGAAGAAGCGGTCAAAGCTTTTTATACGTACTTAAAAGCTCGGAGAATGGAGGACGGTTTCAATCTTTTAAGCCGCGAGTATCTGAAAAAGACCAATTTTGAAGAATGGACTAATAGATTTAAAGATGTTTTAGACGTCAACGTCTTCAAGTCAGAAAGATACGAAAACACCAAAGACACCGCTTTTGTGAAGTTTTCGACTAAAAATTGGATAGACGGTGAGGCTGAAATTCACTATTACGAAGGCACTTGGCAGACAGTTTTGGAAGACGGGCTATATAAGATGCTTAAAAGTAAAATTAAGGAAGTCGAAAACCCGGAATGGAGCTGGTTCTATAGATAATTTAGATGTTAGATGTAGGAATACTCAGCTTGAGGCCGAAACTGTGACACTGGGTGTCATTTGGTGAGTCTTCGGACATATCCGAGTTTAGCTTTGTGAGACTGCAATTTGCAGTTTAGCGGGCATTGGAAACAGTGGAATATCAAAGGAATTTGTTATCAAAGGAATTTGTTTTAAAATAGGTGCTGACTTTGTCCATTGTTTGCAACCATTTAGGACAAGACAAAAATGCGCCTTTTACCTTTTTGCATTAGGGCAAGCAGCCTTTGCATAAGACAAAGCTTCTTCTAAAATTTTTTTATTAGTATGTTTTCTCAATATATTCGCGACTACTTGTGGGTTTTGGGCTGTAAATAACAAATACTTTTTCACAATAGGGTTTTTTAAGACGAGAATTTCTTATAGATTTTATTCTGATTTTGGGATATAAGTTTTGGACTCTTTTAACATTGTTTAGGATACTTCCATACAAGCAACCTGTAGAAAAAGATGAATTTTTTCAAGGGTCAGGCACTCTGCCTAACTATATCAATGCGGGCAAAGCTACTATTGTTTATAACGAAGGCTCACTCCCTGAATATATTGGTCAATCTGGCATTGTAGTTGAAAGTGGAGACATAAAAGAACTACAAAAGGAAAAATATCCAAATATCCCAGGGTTTACGGACAAAATGAAGCACGAAGCATACGAACGGCAAAATGGCATTTGTCCTTGGTGTAAAAAAGAAAAAAGAGCAAAACAAAAATGGGATATTGAAGAAATGGAAGCCGACCACATCACACCTTGGCGAGAAGGCGGAAAAACTATTACCGAAAATTGCCAAATGCTATGCAAAGAATGCAATAGAAAAAATCTAGGATCTAACGCCTAAATTTAGCTACAAGATTTTTTACAAACTTCCCACTTTTCCAAAACCAAACGTTTAAAAAATTAAAACGGAAAACTCTTTCTTTGAGCGGTAATGGCTAATTTTTGATAAAATATCAAAGATGAACACATCGCTTATAGAATTTGCTGAAAAATATCCTCTTAAAAAATACACAAAGGGGCAAAGTATTATTTTACCCGGGGACGAAAACAAATTCGTTTATTTGATAATTGAAGGCCACGTAAAATCTTATGCAATTGATGAAAATGGCAATGCAATTATCTTAAACATCTACAAACCCGGGAACATCTTCCCCATATCAGAGGTTTTGGCTGAAAAAGTCAATCCTTTTTATTTTGAAGTGATTGATAGTTGTATTTTAAGGGTGGTGCCCACAAAAGACATGATTAACTATTTAATAGATAATAAAGATGCACTTTTTGATTTAACAAGAAGACTTTCTGTTGGTCTTGAGGCGTTCATGATAAGAACGCTTTACTTAATTCGATCAAATGCCGCACAAAAAATCGCCGCTGCCCTGGTTATGTTGGCCAAAAGATTTGGAGTACAAGATAATGGAGGAAAAACACTTGTTATATCCTTGCCTCAAACCCACGACGACATAGCCTCACTGGCCGGGGTCAGCCGCGAGACTGCCAGTATCGAAATTAAAAAGCTAGAAAAATTAGGAGTGCTTTCCCGCAAAAACAAAAAAACAATAATTAAAGATTACACAAAGCTTTGCGAAAACTCACTAATCTACTACCGTAATGAGCACCTCCCCTACACTTTCTAATAAAAATTGTTAGATAAATCACAGAATTAAAACTTTTTTATCAACTACAATAGCGTCAGATAAGCAAAAAGGGGGTGAAAATATGTTTAAAAAAATAATACTTAGCTTTTTAGCTTTATTCAGTCTAATGGCTTTTGTGATCCCAAACACAGCGCTTGCGGCAAATATTAAATTAGAAAAGAATCTAAACAGCAAACAATGCTTTGACAGCCGCCCTACTATATTGGATATAACAAATCAATCTGGGTTTACCAGCCTTGCATATGCGGTTGAAAAATCCGGACTTACAGACGCCTTAAAAGGCAAAAGGAAGCTTACAGTGTTTGCGCCCACCAACGAAGCTTTTTCATTACTGGCCAATAACCTTGGTTACGAAAACGCTGTTCAAATGGTAGACGACCTTCAGCAAAACAATCCGGAGCTACTTAAAAACGTGCTTTTATATCACATAACACCAAGAAGCCGTTATGCCAAAAGTGTTGCGCGCACACCACGGATTTTGATGTTAAACGGGCAATACACTAACGTTAGCGTGGAATCAGGACAAGTTAAAATAGATGGCGCTAATATAATTGCTACTGACATAAAAGCTTCAAACGGAGTTGTGCATGTTATAGATGCTGTGATTATGCCTAATTAGAGAGTATAATCATTCAGATAAAAATTTATATCGGCAATCTACGGATTGCCGATATACTTATAGATTAGATACAAGACGAAATTTTGTATTTTCAAATGTAAAGCAATATGAAAAATAAAAAAGTAATAATTATTGGTTCGGGGGTCGGCGGCATTAGCGCCTCTGCCCTTTTAGCAAAAGAAGGCTTTGATGTTGAAGTATATGAAAAAAACGAACAACCCGGAGGCCGAGCTTCAGTGTTAAAAGAAAAAGGATTTACTTTTGACATGGGGCCGTCTTGGTTTATGATGCCACATGTTTTTGAAAGATTTTTCAAAGAAGCGGGCGATACTGACTTGGATGATTTAAAATTATTTAAACTAGACCCAGCCTATAAGGTATTTTTTGAAGACAAAATATCAATTGAAATTCCCTCAAGTGCTGACAAAGCCGCAAGCACCTTTGAGTCCATGGAAAAAGGAGCAGGCAAAAAATTTAAAGAATATCTTTCAGATAGTAAAATCAAATATGAAATCGCCGTAAATTCAGTTTTATACAAGAACACAGACAATATTCTTGGTCTAATTAACAAAGACATAGCAAAACACGGAAGAAAACTTGAAGTTTTTCTCCCCATCCACAAAATAATTTCCCGTTATTTTAAAAACAGCAAAATACAACAAATTCTTGAATACAATCTTGTGTTTCTTGGGTGCTCACCTGAAAACGCACCCGGTCTTTTTAGCATGATGGCTCATGTGGACTTTAATCTTGGAGTCTGGTACCCAATTGGCGGCATAAATAAAGTCATAGAAAAAATGACTAAAATTGCGCAAGAAAATGGTGCAAAATTCCATTACAACCGCCCAGTTGAAAAAATTTTTATATCAGGCAATAAAGCCAGTGGTATTTTGGTGAATGGAAAAAAGATAAAAGCAGATTTTATAGTGTCAAATGCAGATTATAAATTTACTGAAGACATTTTAAGCGACCAAAAAAAAAGAAATTTGCCCGCAGACAGTTGGAATAAAAAGGTGCTTGCCCCTTCAGCTTTTGTCATTTACTTGGGGGTCAAGGGGAAGACTCCAAAACTTATACATCATAACTTATATTTCACCGAGGACTGGAGGCCTCATTTTAAAAGCATATTTAAATCTCCCGAATGGCCTGTCAATCCATCGATTTACATTAACAACCCATCTTACACAGACACCTCTTTGGCCCCACCCGGCCATGAAGCTTTAATGATTCTTGTTCCTGTAGCAAATGATTTATTAGAAAATGACATATGGAAAGAACATTATTCAAATTACATAATAGATTATCTAGACAAAAAAATGGGAATTAATCTGGCTAAAAGAACAGTATTCAAAAAAATTTTTTCAATAAACGATTTTAAAAATCGTTACAACAGCTACAAAGGCAACGCGCTTGGGGGGATGGCACATACACTATTTCAAAGCGCAGTTTGGCGTCCCTCCAACAGAAATAAAAAAATACAAAATTTATTTTATGTAGGAGCAGGTACAGTTCCAGGTATAGGAGTTCCCACTTCCATCATATCCGGGCATCTTGCTCGCGATAGAATAGTTAAATGCCATGCCAAACCTAAGTGAACAAATTTTCAAAAAAAGCAGTATAACCTATTATTATTCAAGCCTATTTTTCCCCAAAGATGTTAGAGGTGATATTTTTGATCTTTATGCTTTTGTAAGAACTGTTGATAATCTTTTAGACACAAAGCACCAGAAAATAGACGAGTTTTTCCTTTTTATAAACAATTACAAGAAATCTATAAAAACAGGCAACAAATCAAAAAACGATATTATTAACAATTTTGTATCGCTTATTAATAAACACAATCTTAAATTAGAATGGGTAGATGCTTTTATAAAAGCAATGGAAAAAGATATCAAAAAAGTAAGAATGCAACGTCTAGCCAATACACTGGAATATATGTACGGATCTGCAGAAGTGATAGGATTAATGATAGCAAAAATTTTAAAATTGCCTAAAAAATCATACAAATATGCAAAAATGCTTGGGCGGGCAATGCAATACGCAAACATGATTCGCGATATAGACGAAGATAATTCTTTAGGGCGTACTTATATTCCAATTGAACACATTAAAAAACACGATCTTGTCAGTTTAAATAAAAAGGATGTATTAAAAAATAAGGAAAAATTTGAAAAACTAATAAGGTATGAAATTAAATTATGCCGCAAATGGCAAATTGAAGCGGAAAAGGGCTTTGCTTACATACCAAAAAGATTATTAATCCCAATTAAAACTTCTTCTGATATGTACAAATGGTTCATAAATGAAATTTACAAAAATCCGTTGATAATTTTTCAAAAAAAGATTAAACCATCCAAAACCAGAATTATTATGACTGCGGCCAAAAATGCGATAAGTTTAATTGGCAACAAATGAACAAGGCAACTTTGGTGTATATCATCAAAACCTCGCGGCCTCGTTTTTGGCTCTATCTTGCAGGGCCATATTTAGTAGGTTTTGCTTTTGGCGCAACAAACCTGAATAATTTTTACTCTCCAATTTTCATTCTTACACTGCTCTACTTTATTTTTCCTGCTAACTTTTTCTTGTACGCAATTAATGATTATTTTGATCAAAAAGGAGATATGCTAAATACAAAAAAAAGAGGACGCGAAACAACATTTGAAAACAAAAACAAGTCCACTGTCTTTGTTATGCTTGGATTGTGTCTTTTTTTAACTTTTTTAATTTTTGCTGTTCAACCAAATAACACATCCAGATTGGGAATGATTGTCTTTTTGCTATTAAGTATTTTCTATAGTGCGCCCCCATTAAGGTTTAAAACAAAACCATTTCTTGACTCTTCATCCAATTTTTTATATTTCATGCCGGGTTTAGTAGGATATTCTGCGGTTTCAAATCTCACACCAAACCCAACAATTTTATTGTGTGGATTATTGTGGACATCTGCAATGCACCTTTTTTCAGCAATTCCAGATATAACTCCAGATCAAAGAGCAGGATTTAAAACAACCGCAGTTTTATTAGGCCAAAAGTATTCGTTAATTTTAGTATTCTTGTTGTGGCTGGGGTTTTGGATAATTACAGCAAGCCTTGCTTTATGGTTTCCTATAAAAATTGCAGCTATGGTCTATCCAGCAATTCCTCTTTATATCTTGGCAAACCCGAAAGTAAGTATTGAAAGAATATATTGGTTTTTTCCAAAAATAAACGCTTTGGGCGGATTTCTTTTATTCTGGTCAGTTTTTATTAGATTCCTTTTTTAATGAAAATATCAGTAATTATTCCCACTTTGAATGAGGAAAAAAACATCAAAAAAATAATTGATTGTTTGCAAAAGCAAAGCTTAAAGCCTAAAGAAATAATTGTTGTGGATGGCGGTTCAAAAGATAAAACCAGAGAAATAGCAAAAAAGGCATTTGTGAAAGTTTATAAAACAAAAAAAGGGATTGGTTGGCAAAGAAATTTTGGTGGAATGCGCGCAAAAGGAGATTTACTCGTTTTTCTTGACGCAGATGTAGCACCAAAATCAGACTTTCTAAAAAAAATTAAAAATTCTTTTGTGCAACACAAACTTGATTTAGCTTGTCCTTTATTTCACCCTGAAAAATCGCGATTGGATATTATTATGGTTTATTGGTTTTTCAACGCTATATTTTTCCTATTACAAAAAGTTCTACCATCCGGCGCCGGCATGTGTATTGCTGTAAAAAGCAATATTTTTAAAAGAGCTGGCGGTTTTGACGATAAGCTAGTTCATGACGATATTCACTTTATACGTAAAGCCTCAAAAATAGCCAAATTTGGAATAATTAGAGCAGTATTGGAAGTTTCAGACAGAAGATTTAGAAAAGAAGGAACTGTTAAAATGTTTATAATCTACTTAATTCTATCAATATTCTTTGTATTCGGAGCATTTAAGCTTGCAAATAAATTACAATACAAATTTGCGCATTATGAGGATAAAAATTAATTTTTACTTAATTTTTTTCTCAAATACCTGTAATAAATTTTTACAAAAAAAGTTATGATACACTTTTGACATAAATGTCATGAAGTTAAATTCCAAACAACTAAGAATCTCTGAACCAACAAAAGAGGACGTTAAATCCATAAAAAGAAACCCGATTTACTTGGTTTTAGACAACGTCTGGGATACTTATAACATTGGATCGCTTTTCAGGCTGGCTGATGCAATCGCGGCAAAAAAGATTTTTATTTGTGGAGAAAGTGAATACCCACCCAACTCCCGAATTCACAAAGCTGCTGTCGGCACAGAAAATTGGACTCCATGGGAAAAAACAGAAAATACTATTGAAAGTATCATAAAGCTAAAACAAAAAGGTGTTCAAATCATTGCAGTAGAGCAACATCCACAAGCTGTAAACTATAAAATAGTAACTCCTAAATTTCCAGTTGCAATAGTTGTCGGGCATGAAACAAATGGGGTTTCAAAAGAAGTTTTAGATTTATCTGACATAATTGCCGAGCTTCCTATGTGGGGGATAAACAAATCTTTGAATGTTTGGGGAGCAGCAGCTGTAGTTGCCTATAAAATAACTGAAAATTTACAATAGTTTTCTTAATAACTTGGGATATCCTTTTGTAGATATTTCAATGCTTCCATGCCGGCCATACACCCAAAACCTGCGGCAGTTATTGCTTGGCGGTAATGGTAATCATGAACATCGCCTGCCACAAACACTCCCGGGACACTTGTAGCCATTTTAAAACCATCTTTTTCATACCTTTTAACATAACCTTTTTCGTCTAAATCAATTTTACCTTTAAAAATTTCTGTTGCTGGCGCATGCCCAATTGCTACAAATGCTCCATCTATTGCCAGCTCCTCTTCTTTTCCCTCTCTAACAACTTTCACTCCTTGAAGCTTTTGATTTCCTACAAATTCCTTCACTTGCGTATTCCAAAGTATTTTTATTTTCTCATTTGCAAACACCTTGCTTTGCATAGCGGCTGATGCTCGAAAAGAATCTCTTCTGTGGATTATGATAACTTCCCTAGCATACTTAGTAAGCACTAAAGCTTCTTCCATAGCGGAATCCCCGCCGCCAACTACTACAACTTTTTTTTCTTTAAAAAAAGGCGCGTCACAAGGAGCACAAGAAGAAATTCCCCGCCCAAGCAATTTATCTTCGCCCGGAACACCAAGCCAACGAGTACCAGCGCCTGTGGCAATGATAATTGACTTAGCCTTCAAGTTCAGCTGTTGGGTTTCTAACTCAAAAGGAGAATTTTCTAAATTAAGCGAGGTTAAATCTTGAGAAACAAATTCTGCTCCAAAACGAACAGCTTGTTTTCGCATCCTATCCATTAATTCCGGACCTTGAATGCCATCAGGAAAACCCGGAAAATTATCCACAAGAGTAGTTAACATCAACTGTCCACCCCAAGAACTACCTCCTATAATATAGGTTGATGCAGCACCGCGAGTGGTATAAATTGCCGCCGTAAGCGCTGATGGCCCAGAACCAACAATTGCTACATCCCAAGGAAAACCTTCAACTGGCTTTTCAAAAAAAATATCAACCATCTACACCCGTTCCTTAACTTTCATCCGCACTAACAGTGGTTGTTGTGTTAGGCACAGAAGGAGTCATAGACGGCATATTTACGCCAGACGCATCAACCGGTGTTGAACTCATCGCTTGGCTGGGTGCTGGCGCTGACGATACTGCGCCCATATCAGGCCCTGAATCTGTTGCAGTGTAACTGTCATCCGAAGATGGGATTTGGTTTGCAACTCCCCCAACAGTTGACTGCGGCGAAACCATACCAACACCTGCTTGAGCAGATACACCTGGAACACTGGCAGCCGACGCTCCAGCAGTCATTCCACCTTGTGGTGTTGTAGTGTCAACTGATGGAACAGCAGAAGCGCTCGTGCTTGAAACAGGAGAACTAACTCCAAAAGCTGATGTGCCAACTCCTTGTTTTACATCGTCGTTCAATTAAATCACCTCCTAATCAAAATGGTTTTTCGCAAACTTTTCTAAACTGTAAACAAAACTAACTTGCGACTCTCTTAATTAAATCTTCAAAACCTTTCTTTCCAGCAAAACCGACTTGTCTACCCACTTCCTTACCATCTTTAAAAAGAATCGTGGTTGGTATCGACATTATTCCATATTTTTCAGAGTTTTCTTGATTTTCATCAATGTTTAGTTTGGCAATAATTACCTTACCTTTATATTCTTCTGAAAGCTCTTCCAAGACTGGTTCTGCCATCCGACAAGGCCCACACCACGGGGCCCAAAAATCAACTAAAACCGGAGTTTTGTTTTGAAGAACTTCAGAAGTAAAATCGCTATCATTTATACTTATTGTCGCCATACGTAAATAACTATACTAATCAAAAATGCAAGAGTCAATAATTAAATTTATATTACAATTTCCTCTCTTCCAGTATCAATCTTTAATCAGCAAGAAAATCCGTAAATAGCAGAATATTTATCAACTAAATAATTTAGAAAAAACTTTGGGTTTAATTTTTCTCCGGTAACTTTTTTAACTAATTCATCAGGCCAGTATAAACTACCGTATTTATGTATTTTTTGTCTGTACCAAGCAAGAATCTCGCCAAAATTACCTTCTAGTATTAGTTTTTTCATGTCTAAATCCTTGCCTATTTTATTGGCAAACTGGGCGGCATACAAATTCCCTAAAGTGTAAGTTGGAAAATATCCCATCAACCCATGACTCCAATGAACATCTTGCAGTACACCTTCAGAATCCTTGTTTGGTACTACGCCCAAATACTTTTTCATTTTTTCTCCCCATACTTGAGGCAAGCTTGCCACACTAATCCTGTCGTTTAAAAGAGCTTCTTCAATCTCAAAACGAATTGCAATATGAAGATTATAAGTTACCTCGTCAGCTTCAACCCTAATAAGACTTGGAGAAACCATATTAAACAACCTGTACAGGCTATTAGCATCCTCTTTTGCAAGCTGCTTGGGGTAAAAAACCGATAGCACTGGCTCAATGTAACGAATAAACTCCCAACTCCTGCCAATTTGGTTTTCCCAAAAACGCGATTGAGATTCGTGAATGCCCAAAGACACTCCTCCTTCAAGCGGAGTCATACTGTATTCTAAATTTACTCCCTGTTCATATAATCCGTGACCGCCTTCATGCATGGCCACCATTAAGCTTTCAATAAAACTATTAGATGAGTACCTATTTGTCAGGCGTACATCACCCTCACCAAGCTCTGTGGTAAATGGATGCGCAGAAACATCCTGTCTGCCGGCATCAAAGTCATAGCCTATCTTTTGGAGTACAAATTCAGCTATCTTTTTTTGAAATTCTACTGGATAATCTTTTTCAAACAAACTTTGATCCACCTTTGAAAATCTAGATTTTTTTATTTTTTTGACTAAAGGAACAATTTCTCTGGTTAGAATTGAAAAAATACTTTTCCCCTCACCAAAAGTTAAACCGGGCTCATACAAATCAAGAAGAGCATCGTAAGGGTTATCTTTATAACCAATATAGCCGGCTATCTTTTGATTAAAGCTAACAATCTTTTTTAAGTGCGGCTCAAATAAAATAAATTTATTATCTTCTTTTGCTTGGCGCCAAGCGATAAAGGCTTCTGCGGTAACTCTGCTAAAATCAACTATGACTTTTTGAGGAACGCGAAAATAATATTTATAAGAATGTTTCAAGTTTCTCACCACAGCTTTTTCTTCTAAAGACAAATTCTTTTCTTTGTCTGCTTGCTCCAGATTTTTTCTAAATTCCTTGTCTAGCCATTTGTCAGAAATTGTTTTCGTCAAATAAGAAATTTGTTCTGCACGAAATTTACCCGCCTTTTCAGGTAAATTAACATTTAAATCCCAGTTAAGAAGGCCGTTTATTTTTCCCAAAAGAGATATTTCTTTATAATGTTTAATTAGTTTTTTTATTGTGTTATTTTTAATAACCATGCGGCAAGTTTATAACTGAAGTATAATACAGTCAATGGATTTTTATAAATTAAGAAAAAGACATCCGGAGTTTATATACGAAAGCTTTAAATACGGCTACAAAGATAATACTCTTCAAATAAAGTTTCATTTCCGTATAACCCCGGATATTGATTTTTTCCCTACCATAAAAATACCTGTTGATAAACAAACTCCAACAGACTTAGACAATCTTATTTTTCATTTAGGGCTTGCAGAAATGCCCAGTTATTGGAAAGCCAGTTGCTCTCCCAAAATTACAATTAATGCAGGAGGTTTGACAAAAAAGCAAGCCATTTGGTGGAAAAAATTACTAATAAACGGCCTAGGAGAATTTTTTTATGTAAACAACATAGATTTTAGACAAAAAAATTTTCTAAATATAACCTCCAAAAATGAAACATATTCGATTCAAGACAATAATAAAGCAGAGGGGGATTTAATTCTAATTAGTGGAGGAAAAGATTCTGCTGTTGTTACACAACTGCTTAAACCTAAAAACGCACTTTGTCTTAACCCCACTCCAGCAGCATTAGAAATAATAAAAGCCTCAAAAATCAAGAATTTTATTAGAGTCAAAAGAACCATAGATCCATTACTAATTCAATTAAACAAAAAGGGATACCTAAATGGCCACACTCCTTTTTCGGCGTATTTAGCCTTTCTTTCTGTGCTGGTTGCGAGACTCTGGGGATTTAAAAATGTTATAGTTGGCAACGAAAAAAGCGCAAGCGAAGCTAACTTCAAATATCTAGGTCTTTCTGTTAACCATCAATATTCCAAATCTTACGAATTTGAAAGTTTGTTTAGACAATACTGTCAAAATTGTCTATCCAAAAAGATAAACTATTTTAGCTTCTTAAGACCTCTTAATGAGCTTCAAATAGCAGCTTTGTTTGCAAGCACCAACAAATACGACAGGTTGTTTAAAAGCTGCAATGTTGGAAGGGGTGCGTTTTGGTGTGGAGAGTGCGCTAAGTGCGCTTTTGTTTATTTAATTTTTTATGGATTACTGGATGAAAAAAGAAGGAAAGAAATATTTGGGGAAAAGGAGTTTTTTAAGAATAAAAAAATCAAACAACATATTAAAGATTTAACTGGCGAAGGAAGGCACAAACCCCTAGATTGCGTTGGCACAGAAGAGGAATCCAAGATTGCCCTAAAACTTGCAGGAATGGACCCCTTAGGGGAAATATCCAAGAAAAACAGAGAGAAAATTATAGAAAGAATTAAAAAAGACTGGCATAAAGAGCATTTTCTGCCGAAAAAATATGAAAAAATTTTAAAAACAAAAATGAATTTCTTAACAATTTAATTATTCCAATTTCATTAGGCCAGAGGTGAAAGAAATAAAAGGAACCAAAATTTTAATAGTTGGCTTTGGAAAGGAAGGCAAAAGCACCTTTGGTTATCTGAAAAAAAATTACCCAAAGCTAAAAATAACAGTTGTTGATAAACAAATAGACGGAGAAAATTATCTCAATGAAATTGAAAAATATGACACTGTGATAAAATCTCCCGGCGTTCCGGCAAAAGATAAAATTAAAAAAGCAAAACATTTAACTACTCCTACTAATATTTTTTTTGAAAAATGCCCCGGCACTATAATTGGTGTAACTGGCACTAAAGGCAAAAGCACAACTTCTTCTCTAATCGCCCACATTCTAAAACAATTTAAAAAAGATGTTAGATTAGTCGGAAATGTCGGGAACCCCGCATTGGACTATTTAGAAAAAGCAAATAAAGAAACTTTCTTTGTCATGGAATTGTCTAGCTTTCAGCTTTCTGATATTCATTACTCGCCGCATATTGCAGTGCTCTTGCCTATATACCAAGAGCACTTGGACTATCACGGAAACATGAGAAATTATGTAAAAGCAAAGGCTAATATAACAAAATTTCAAATAGAGAAAAACTATTTCTTGTATTACAAAAAAAACAAATACTGTCAGCAAATAACCAAAACAACAAAGGCTTTCAAAATTCCATTTGAAAAATTTTCTAAAAATATACCCCTACCTCTTTTGGGAGAAGCCAACAAAATAAATGTTGCGGCCGCTGTTGCTGCCGCCAGTTTATTTATTTCAAAGAAAAAAGTTTTAAACGCAATTTATACTTTTAAACCACTTCCTCATAGGCTTGAATTTGCTGGTGAATTTCAAGGGATTAATTTTGTTAACGATTCATTAGCTACAATTCCAGAAGCAACAGCAAACGCCTTAAGCGCTTTTAATAACGAAATTGAAACACTCATTGCTGGGGGACACGACAGAGGTATAAATTATAGAATTTTAGGAAAAGCAATAGCAAATTCAAAAGTGAAAAACTTAATTTTATTCCCCAATACTGGGGAAAAAATAGAAAAAATTATAAAAACAACAAAAGTAAAAAGGAAAATAAAAATATTTCATACTACCAAAACGAAGGACGCGGTTAATATCGCCTACAAAAATACCTCTAAAGGAAAATTGTTCTTTTATCTCCGGCCGCATCGAGCTTTAATTTATTTCGTGATTATGAAGACCGCGGCAATCAATTCAAAGAGTTTGCAAAAAAAACTAGGCAAGTAATTTTGCGTAATGCAAAGCACCAAAAAGACCTCCAAAATCGGCAATTTCAGCAATCTTTATTTGCGGTAATTTACCGAATATTGTCAAAGTCTCGCTTACTTTTTCTCT
>Ga0209101_1001929_pt1 | contig 14491 bp, 12 predicted proteins | sample ConPoolayeCmetaG_FD_185481 | JGI IMG/M metagenome (GOLD analysis project Ga0209101, IMG submission 185481) | Hot spring microbial mat communities from California, USA to study Microbial Dark Matter (Phase II) - Cone Pool mat layer C metaG... ... | reverse complement strand
GTCCTCGTTGAGCGCCTCGACCTCCTTCAACGTGCAACCCCCACTGGTCAGCGAAAAAAGGATCCCCGCCACATACACGAGCGGGTCGTACCCCTTGCCCTTCGCCGTCCGCGGATCCAGCGCTCGCTCGGCTTTCACGCGCTTCTTCAACCCAAATCGCTCCAACACCGCCGCTACGGCCAGTTGTCCGCCATGCACGGTGGCCTTTTCGGAGGGTTCAAATCGAAGCGAAAATTTCCTCTCACGCATCGTGTAGTGTTTGCTCATGCCCCTATTGTGTACATCCCCCGCTCGCCCTTCACGCTTTTTTTCACCCAAAACGCCCGAATCCTTCGCTTCGCTAATGATTAGGGTGTTAATTTTGCACTTGTCGCCCCGGATTTTGGGTTTGAGAAATGGCCGGTTCGAATGACGTGTTTTATAACACGGTCTTAAAATTACGAAACTGCCTGAAGGGCAATCATAAAAAAGTGAATACGAAGGGAGGGAAAAACAGGGGCCGTTTTTCAAACTGCGCCGGGATTGTCCACGGCGCGATATCTGCGCGGCACATCGTGCGCCGCGCATGGTCCGCGTTCGGGCCGATCGACAAATCCGGATCTAATGAAAAAGTCGTAAAGCTGTCCGTCCGGTTTGGGATTTTCATTTCGGCGCTGTTTGTGTATGGTTATCCGCACAGTGGGGTGCGCGCCTAAACGCGGGGCGGCTGAAGAAATCAGCATTTTGCGTACGAGAAGTGGATGTTCGATAACATGTTTGGCCAGAAGGTCGCATTTACTTTATTGCGCGGCGCGCATCAGCCGCGCACGGGCCAGCCGCGAAACATGGGCGGAACCTGGGGAGGTCGATGATGATTGACGGTCGCAACACGAGCTATGAATGGCAAACGCATCCAACCGATATTCTTGTTCTGCCGGTGGGGGCCTTTGAGCAACATTCAGTCCATCTGCCGCTGGACACGGACAGTATCCAGGTTGAATTTTTCAGTCGCATGGTGGCCGAAGAGCTGGATGCGGCGCTGCTCCCCACGTTGCACATTGCCACCAGCATGGAGCATACAGGTTTTCGCGGCACGTTCTCATTGCGGCCGGAAACCCTGATGCAGATTGTGCGGGATACTGCAGAAGAGGCGCAACGGCAGAATTTCCGCTTTTTGATCATCATGAACGGCCACGGCGGCAATCACGCTTTGCTGCCTGCGTGCCGTGACATCAACCGCCGGGATGGACCGCTGAAAATCCTGCTGGTTGACTACTGGACGTTCGAGGATCGGCCCAAGATTGTGACAGCTACGAAAAACGGGCCCAACTTTCATTGTGAAGAAATGGAGACCTCGATCATACTGGTTCTGGCGCCGGAACTGGTGCGATCGGAACGCGCGGACGCGGATTACCCTGAGGAGGAGTGGCCGCTGGGACAAGCGGATCTCACGACGTTCGGGGTCGGCCATCTCAACCCGCGCGGAGCTATTGGCTGGCCGTCGCTCGGTTCGCGTGAAAAGGGTGAAGCCGCGATCAAAGCTGTGCGGGAGCGTTTGATTCCTTATTTGAAAAACAGGATTGAACGCTTGCGCAAGCAGCCGCGCTATGCCGGCCCCGGCGGTCTGGCTATTCGCAAAATGCTGGCGCTGGACATTCCCGCCGCCATGCGGCTCAAACACATTGCCGGCTGGAATCAGACTGAATACACCTGGGAAATGCTTTTGAGAACGAACGCGGACGGTTGTTTTGTAATGGTGCACAACGGCCATGTGGTGGGGACGGTGACCACTTGCAACTACGAGAACAAAGTGGCCTGGATAGGAATGGTGCTGGTGGATCCCGAATTCCGGCGCATGGGCATAGCCACGCGGCTTTTGAATCATGCGATTGATTCACTGGCCGGCAGGTGCAGCACTTTGAAGCTCGACGCTACCGCCGAAGGAAAAAAAGTCTACGACCGGCTTGGTTTTGTTGAGCAGGGCTTGGTGAAACGGCTGTGCATAAATGTTCTGCCGCGGTTAAGCGGGCCGCCAACGACAGCGACGCGGATAGCCGAGACGGATCTGCCGGCAATCTACGAGAAAGACCACGGGATCTTTGGCGTTGATCGTTCTGTGGTCCTGCAGGCGCTCTGGAAGCAGGCGCCGGACCTGTGCTGGAAGCGGGTCTTGGATGGTCAGGTTACGGCTTACCGTTTCGGGCGCGAAGGGTCGCAGTTCTATCAGATCGGTCCTCTGGTGGCGGAGTCGGATGACGATGCGCTGACGTTGACGCGGGGCGTCATGGCTCAGTTGCACGGCCGGCCGGTGATGCTGGATATCATGGATGAGCGCGAGGAATTCCAGCATTTTCTGGAGGAGATCGGGTTTTACGAACAACGCTCCTTTGTCCGGATGGTCAAAGGAGCCGACACCTATTCCGGGATTCGCAGGAAACAGTACGCAACTGCCGGACCCGAGCTTGGCTGAAGGCGGTATTTGTCCCGGGGATTGATGGCGGAGGCTGAGGCGGAACGCGGTTCAGATATACCATGAGCAGAAAACTTCGAGTGGGTGTGGTGGGGGTAGGGAGTCTCGGTCAGCATCATGCCCGCATTTACTCTCAACTGACGGACGCCGAGTTGGTCGGGGTTTTTGATATTGAGCAGCGGCGCGCCGCGCAAATTGCGGCGCGCTATCGCACGCGCGCTTTCGGCTCTCTGGAGGCGTTGGCGGCGGAAGTTGAGGCCGTTAGCGTCGTCGTGCCGACCGATCGGCACTATGAGGTCGCCGAATTCTTGATGAGCCGCGGGCTCCATCTCCTGGTCGAAAAGCCGATTGCTGCCAGTACTGCAGAAGCCGAAGCGCTGGTGTGGCTCGCGCGCGAGCGCAACCTTATCCTGCAGGTGGGGCACGTCGAACGGTTCAATCCGGTCATGAAATTCTTGGAAGAACACCTGAGCACTCCCCGGTTTATCGAAGCTACCCGCTTGGCTCAGTATCCGCCACCAGGGGAGAACGGCAAACCGCGGGGAACCGAGGTCAGCGTTGTGCTGGATCTCATGATCCACGATCTGGAGATTATCCTGCACATCGTGGGCTCACCGCTCAAAGAAATCCATGCGGTCGGGGTGCCGGTGTTAAGCCCTTCCGAAGATATTGCGAATGCCCGGCTGGTCTTTCAGAGCGGCTGCGTGGCCAATGTTACGGCCAGTCGTATCAGCCGCGAAAAAATGCGCAAGATTCGGGTCTTCCAGGAAGATACCTATGTTTCGTTGGACTACCTGAATCAAGCCGGCCAGCTCTTGCGGAAAACCCCCGAGGGCATAAAAGCGGTCAAGGTGCCGATCGCAAAGAGTGAACCGCTTTTGGCTGAACTGCAATCGTTTGTTACCTGCGTCCTGAACCGCAACGAGCCGGTAGTTGACGGTCGTCAGGCTTCTGACGCTCTGCGTCTGGCAGTAGAGATATGCCGATGCCTGCGTGAGAATCCGTGTTGATGGAGATATTCAACCGCAGGGCGGCGCGGTAGTGAAACGAGGATAGTTAGAGGGCTTTTTTCTTTCCGGACGGGAGTCGGCGACATGCCTTTGCCGAGTCGTCAAGCAGCTTCTTCAGACGCGCCGAGAGTTCTTGTGATTGCCGGGGAGATCTCCGGCGACATGCATGCTGCCCGCGTGATAGCTGCCGTGAAGCGCCGGTGGCCGGAAGCGCAGTTCTTCGGTATCGGCGGCGATCAGATGCGGGCCGTCGGCGTCGAGTTGCGCTACGAAGTCAAGGATATGGCGGTAATGGGAGTTACGGAGGTAGTGAAGCGTTTTGGCTTCTTCCGGCGTGTGTTTAAGGAGATGACGGCGGAATTGGTGCGGCAACGTCCAGACGCCGTTCTACTTGTGGATTACCCGGGATTCAATCTGCGCTTTGCCGAACGAGTCCATCGGCTGGGGATCAGGACGATCTATTATATTTGTCCCCAAGTGTGGGCTTGGCGGCGCGGACGGATTGCCAGGATGGCCGCCACGTTGGATCGGCTCATAGTGATCTTTCCATTTGAGCCGGTAGTGTTCGGGGGTACCGGTTTGAAGGTCGATTTTGTAGGCCATCCCTTGGTGGACGAAGCGGAGAGGGTGCTGGCGGAACCGTTAGCGAAACTGCCGTGGAAGGGCGAACCGCGGGTCGCCCTGTTGCCCGGCAGTCGTGAGCACGAAATCAGACGGATTCTGCCATTGATGTGGTCCGCAGCAGCATGCCTGGAACGGGAATATCCGAATTGCAGTTTCATTATTGCCGCAGCCTCGCCCGATGCGGAAGCAGCGATCATGCGAGCTTTGAGAGGCTTGAGAAAGGGACCTGCGCGCTGGGCCGTTGTCAGCGGGCAGACGCGCCAGGTGTTGCGGCAGGCGCGCGCAGCAATGGTGGCCTCGGGCACGGCAACAGTGGAGGCGGCGCTGATGCTTTGCCCTATGATTATCGTTTACAAAGTCGCGAGCTTGACCTACCTGCTGGGTCGAATGCTGGTGAAGGTGAACCATATCGGGATGGTCAATATCGTGGCCGGCCAGCGGGTTTGTCCGGAATTTGTGCAGGGGGCGGCAAAGCCGGAAGTGGTGGCGCGGGCGCTGGCCCCGTTGTTGGTGGAAGGCCCCGAGCGGGCATCGATGCTGGCCGAGCTGCGGCAAGTCAAGACGCGATTGGGACCCAGCGGCGGTGCGGAACGCGCAGCCGGCATCGTGGTGGAAGAACTGCAGGCGTGCTTGCGTCGGAGCGGCGCGGGGCGCGCAAGTTGACCACGGATGATATGCTTTGAGAAAGGCCTACTTGTATAACCTGCTGGAAAAACGGTAATCAGGTTGCACAGCAGCTCGAATGGTAAACACAGAAAAGTGAATCCGGGGAAGGGGAGAAAAAGAAGCCATTTCTCAAACCGCGAGGGATTGTCCGGAGCGCGGCATCTGCTTTGTTGCGAGGCGCGGCGGAAACTTCCTGGTCTTAGTCCAGGATCACCAGGTCGCTGACGCGGTCGGGGTAAGTCAGCTTGACGGCGACGTGCTGGCAACCCTTCCGCGCCAGCGCTTCCTGGACTGTGCGGACGGCGAGGTCCGGGCGATTGCACTCCACGCTCAGATGGGCGAGGAAGACGGCCTGCAGGTGTTGACCGGCGATGTCTGCGATCAGTTCGCCCGCCTGTCTGTTCGAGAGATGTCCCTGACGGCCTGCAATCCGTTGTTTCAGAGACCAGGGACGTTGTGCATTCTTCAGCAGTTCCTCGTCATGGTTGCATTCCACCACTACAGCGCCGCACTGTCGGAGGCGTAGACGAATCAGCTCCGTACTCATGCCCATGTCGGTAACAATGGCGAGCCGCGCTGCTCCCGATGAAATCACAAAGCCCACGGGATCGTAGGAATCATGGGGAACAGAAAAGGGTTCAAACGACAGGTCGCCGATTTTGAAAGGTGCGCCCGTGGTGAACACCTGCCATGGCAGGTTACGCATTGTATCGTCCCGCTCGACGGCTTCGATCGTGCCGGCGTTGGCGTACAGTGCCACGTTGTATTGCCGGTGAAGGCGGCCCAGTGCCGCACTGTGGTCCTCATGTTCGTGAGTAACGCAGACCGCACAGATGCTTTGGAGATCCACGCCGAGGAAAGCCAGGCGGCGACCGGTTTCCCGTACGCTGAGGCCGGCGTCAATCAGCACGGCCGTTTGTTCGGAAGCCACGTAGGTGCAATTCGCGGAACTTCCACTGGCCAGCACACAAATTCTAAGCGACATAGCAGGAGCCTGTGCAACTATTTCCTTGAGAAAACAAAAAGGTCCCATACAGTAGATTACAAGCTAATCATGTCCGAGCCAAGTCCAACGCTAGCTTTGACACAGACGCAGCGGCTGCAGATGATTCTGGCGCCGCAGTTGCGGCAGTCGCTGGAGATGCTGCAGCTGCCCATTCTCGAGCTGCGCAGTCTGATTCAGCAGGAAATGGAACGGAATCCCACGATTGAGGAAAGCCTTATCAAGGCGGAGCCTCTGGAAGTAGAGCCCGGCACTCTCCAAAAAGATGCCGCGGATCCGGAGGAGAAGAAAGAATTAGATTTCAGTCAGGAAATCCAGGCGCTCTCGAAACTGGACGACGAATGGCGAGATTATTTTCTGCAGGACGTTCGCAGCAGCTCGTATTCCGAGGAGGACGAAGAAAAAAGGCGCTTTTTTTTCGACTCCATTCCGCAACGGGAGTCGCTGCAGGAGCATCTGCTGACCCAGTTGAATCTCAGCGGTCTTTCCGAGGAAGATCGCAAGATCGGCGAATTGCTCATTGGCAGCATTGATGATGACGGCTACTTGGCCACGCAAATCGAGGAACTGGCAGCCTCAACCGGCTATGATCCGCGGCGTCTCGAGGATTTGTTGGCGGTTGTACAGGATTTTCATCCGGTGGGCGTGGGGGCCCGCGACTTCCGCGAGTGCCTGCTTTTGCAGCTTGAACGTCTGGGTAAAGGCGACACGCTGGCGACTGAGATTGTGCGGCACCACCTGGAAGCGTTGGGAGCCAGAAAATACCAGGAAATTGCGAAGGCTTTGAAGGTCAACGTCGAGGATGTGCAGCAGGCGGCCAAATTGATCGCCACGCTCGATCCCAAGCCCGGCCGGATGTACAGCTCCGACGCGCCGACTTATGTTCTGCCTGAGGTAATTGTACAGAAGGTCGACGGCAAGTATGTGGTGTTCTTGAACGACGACCAGCTGCCGCATATCCGCATCAGCGCGCATTATCGCAAACTGTTGGAAGACCCCGCCACGACTCCCGAAGTGCGCGAATACATTCAGGAAAAAATTCGCTCCGGCGCTTTCCTCATCAAGAGCATTCATCAGCGTCAGCGCACAATTCATCGCATCGCCTCGGAAATTGTGGCTGCCCAGTCCGAGTTTTTGGAACATGGGGTAACGCACTTGAAACCGTTGACCATGGCCGAAGTCGCCAAGGCGGTGGGGGTCCACGAGACTACTGTGAGCCGCGCTGTGTCCGGAAAGTACATGCAGACGCCGGTGGGCATGTTCGAAATGAAGTTTTTCTTCACGCCCGGGATTAAGACGGCCGACGGTAAGGAAGTGTCTAACAAGACCGTGAAAGAAATGATAGCTAATCTGGTGGCGCGGGAGGATCCCGCCAAGCCGCTTTCTGATCAGGAGATTGTCGAGAAGCTGCACGCTCAGGGGATTCAGATAGCGCGCCGCACGGTGGCCAAGTATCGGCTTTTGTTGCGCATCCCCCCTTCGCATATGCGCAAAAGTCTGTGACCAGAAAGCGTTGATATCGGCAAACGAAAGCAGAGAAGGGGCAAAGTGCGAAGATGAAGACTTTGGTCAACATGCGCGGCAGGTCCCTGCTGGACTTGCGAGACATGTCCGAGGCGGAAATTCGCTTCTTGCTGGAGCTGACGGCCGCCTTGAAACGCAGAAAAAAAGCCGGGGTCAAGGGCTGTCTACTGGAACGGCGGGCGATCGCGCTGGTGTTCGAAAAGCTCTCGACCCGCACCCGCTGTGCGGCGGCAGTGGCCGTGGCCGATGAAGGCGGTTGGACAGAATATCTGTCTTCCCACGACATCCACCTTGGCAAGAAGGAATCGCCCGCGGACACGGCGCGGGTGCTGGGACGCATGTTTGATGGGATTCTTTTCCGGGGATATGAGCAGCGCACTGTGGAGCTGCTGGCCCGGTATTCCGGCATCCCTGTGTGGAACGGTCTCACCGACCAGACGCATCCCACTCAGGCGCTTGCCGACCTTTTCACGATTCAGGAAACATATGGGCGGCTGGCTGGTCTCAAGGTGGTTTACGTGGGCGACGGCCGGAACAATGTCGCGCATGCGCTGATGTTTGGCTGCGCTAAAGTTGGGATTCATTTTGTGAACTGCACCCCGCCCGAACTCGCGCCGGCCCCAGCCGTGGTGGCTGAAGCCGAGGCACTTGCGCGGCGTAACGGCGGCAGCCTGAGTATTGCGGCGGATCCGGAGCGGGCGGTGGAAGGCGCGAACGTGATTTATACGGACGTGTGGGTGTCAATGGGTGAGGAAGCCCAGCAGGTCGAACGCCTCCGGTTGTTGCGTCCCTATCAGGTGAACATGAATCTGATGCGCCGGACTGGCAATTTGGAGCGCCAGGAGGTCATTTTTCTGCATTGCTTGCCGGCCTTTCATGACCACAATACGGCCCTGACAAAGGACCTGGGAGCGCTGGAAGTCACGAATGACGTTTTTGAGGCGCCGTTTTCGCGTGTTTTTGACGAAGCTGAAAACCGATTGCACACGCTGAAGGCCATTTTTGTAGCCTCTTTGTGCAGTCCCGAGGATTTGGAGTCAGTGACCCATGCGTCTTGAGAATATTTCGTGGGAGGAATTCAGCCATCTCGACCCGGAGGCCAAGGCACCTTTTCTTCAGCAACAGGGCCGTCCCTTTCACGTTTTGATTGCTCAGCAGTTTGACCGGCACCAGTTGGACAGCATTGGTTCGCTGGCAACACAGATAAGATTCATAGCCAAGACGCGGCCAGGGATGGATTTTCTCAGGGACCTGCTGTGCGGAAAACGGGCTATGCTTTACTTTACGCAGCCCAGTACCCGCACCTTCCTGTCCTTTTGTGCGGCTTGTCAAATTCTGGGGTTGGGCATCGGGGAAGTGCGCGATACCGCCACTTCAAGCGAATTCAAAGGCGAATCGCAAGAGGATTCGGTTCGTACCTTCAGTTCCTTCTTCGACCTCATCATCATGCGCACCAAGGAACCCGGGCTTGCTGAAAGAATGGCCTGGGTACTTTCAACGTCCGAACGCCCTGTGCCGATTATTAACGCCGGTTCTGGTCGCGATCAGCATCCGACTCAGGCGCTTCTGGATATTTATACCTTGCAACGCAGTTTTGAAAGGGTCGGCGGGATCGACGGCAAAACTGTTGTATTTGTGGGTGACCTGGCCCGCGGACGTACGGTGCGATCGTTGGCGCTTCTGCTGACAAAATACCATGATGTCAAGCAGTGCTTTGTTGCGCCCGCCCCGTTCCAAATCGGACGGGACATCCTGGCTGTGCTAGAAAAAACCGGAGTGGAGTATGAGTTGAGCGAAGATTTCGAAGGAATGCTGACGAAGGCCGATGCCGTTTATATGACCAGGGTTCAAGACGAGTGGGACGCGCATGCGGGAGAGAGCGCCCGAGTTGACGTTTCCAGATATGCCTTTACTGTCGCGCATCTGCGTCTGCTGAAAGAGCATGCAATCATCATGCATCCGTTCCCGCGGCGGCATGAAATTTCTCCGGAAGTGGACCGTGATCCACGAGCGGTGTACTGGCGTCAAATGCGCAACGGCATGTGGGTGCGAACGGCCCTGATCGTCACTATCTTCGGGCTAGACAGTCAGGTTCGTGAGTACTATGCTCGCCACCTTCAGCCCGGGAGCTGCCTTTGATAAGCGGTGGCTGCCGGCATCACTCCGGCACGCATGACGTGAACACACATTTTGCGTTTGTGAAACAGTCGGTTTGTACAACATGCTGGAAAACATGTTGTTAAGACACAGCGCGGATTGAATGAAAATCACACTGGATCAGATTTTGTGTTTCATAATCGGCTGCTGCTCCTGCCGCGCTGCACACAAAGAAATTGACCCAGATTTTGCGATAGGCCGGAGTGCTGTATATGCTCGCCGGGAGTGGGCGATATACAGCGTCGCATAGCTCGTCGCAGATCTGACTCGCTGGAACCGGTCACAAAATGGGTGGTATGGTCGCATCTCGACAGGAAGGGAAGTACTGTCCGTGCCGGATGTCGCTAAACCGGCATGTGGACCCCGCAGGGTATCCGCAGGGTGCCGCAGGTACTTGGCTCGGACCCATGCGGTTCGCAAGGCGGAGGCTCTTTATGGTGGGATGGACAATCTTCGCGGCTGTCCATACCGGGATAGCGGTTCCCGCCGAAGTTCCCGGCGATCAGGACGCAATGGCCGGCGGGTCGCCCCGTGAGCAGGCCGCAAAGTCTGCGTGGTATGCACCGCGAGAGTTCGATTGCGGGTTTCTGGCGACGCGGGACACCGATCTCCATGGCCACGCACGTCTGCGAATCCTGGGTCCTTTCTTCGAGCGGCGCTGGCGGCCGCAGGAGGCGACGTCGCTGACGGCGATCCGTCCGTTCTTTGCTTCGGCGTTTGACACGAACCGGCAAATGCACGTGCAGGATTTTCTTTGGCCCGTCGGCACTATCCGTGACCGACATCAGGCGCGAAGCTTCCGGTTTCTGCTGGCATGGGGACAACGTGATGACCGGACCGGACCAGACGGCAATGTGCGTTTCATGATTTTTCCTCTTTTGTTCGCCGGCCGTGCAGCGGACGGCGAAGGCTATTTAGCGGTGTTCCCCGTGGGCGGCAGGCTGCGTGACTTTCTAGGCCAGGATAAGATAAGTTTCGTTCTTTTCCCGCTTTATGTCCATAGCAGCATGAAGACGCTCGACAGTGTCGATATTTTGTGGCCGGTGTTCTCCCGTACGTGCGGAGGCGATGTGGAACGTTTCCGGCTGTTTCCCTTCTACGGGCAGTCGGTGAACGGTCACGTCTGGAAGAAGCGGTTCGTGCTCTGGCCGTTGTGGACTTCCGTGAGGTACGATTATCCGCAATCGTCCGGGGACGGCTTCATTCTTTTTCCCCTGTACGGGCGCGTGAAACTTACGGATCAGGACACGTGGATGTTAGTGCCGCCGCTGTTTCGTTGGTCCGTATCGGAGAGGTTGAAGAAGGTGCACGCTCCGTGGCCCGTGTTTCAGTACAGCCGCGGTGTGACCGATAAGCTTTATTTATGGCCGCTGGCGGGGCGTAAAATCGAAGGCAATCACCGCCACACGTTTGCGTTATGGCCGCTCATAGCCGTCGACAGCCTGCGGCGTCGTGACTATGAAGCGCAGCGCGCTTATGCTTTGCCTTTTTTCTATTACGAAAGTCGCGGCAATACCAATTCAGCCGCGGGCGCGGGTAAGGAACTTTCCCTCCAGCGTTTGCCACCGGACGGCGGTGTCGACGGTGCTGACGTTGGGGACACGGCGGGCGGCATCCCGCCAATCGCCGCCGCAAATGAAGGGCCGGCAAAAACGCTGTCGGGCTCTTTCATCCCCACAGAGAGGTATGTGATGCTCTGGCCGTTGGGATCATATTGGCGCAGCGGCTGCGAAAAAGAATTTAGAATGTTGGATCTTTGGCCGGTGAAACGGGTTGCGCCGATAGAACGGAACTTGGCCCCTTTTTGGACGATTTATTCTCACAAGAGGGTGGGGACGGCTTCGGAAGACGAATTTCTCTGGGGGCTTTTTCGCCATCAAAGAAACTCGTCAGGGGCTGTCAGAACGAGTATCTTTCCCGTGTTTTCCTGGCAGCATGATCCGTCGGCTCACAGTCGTGAATGGTCTTTTGGACTGGGACTGGCCGGGTATCGCCGGGGGGCGGCGGGAGCTGAATATCGTCTGCTTTATGTCTTGAAGCTGCGACGGCGCCGGGCCGAAGCGTCGAACGACAGCGAACAAGCGCGAATGGGGGGCGCGTCACTGTGATCACGCGTGAGCCTGAATATTTCCCGCCTGAACTGAATGTCTTGGGAAGGCTGGGCCGTCGCGCGCTTTTCGCGTTGCGCGGGACTGGACAAGCGACGCTTTTGCTGGCGCAAGCCATTTGGAACATGCGCCACGTTTTCGCGCCGCGCATGCGCCGTGAAGTTCTCAACCAGATATATCAGGCCGGCATCAAAAGTCTGGGCGTTATCAGTGTTGTCGCCCTTTTTACGGGGATGATTCTGGCTCTGCAGACCGGCATTGAACTTCGCAAGTTCAACCAGGAAGTGAACATCGGCACTGCGGTCATGGTTTCCTTGTTGAGAGAGATGGGGCCTTTCATGACGGGGCTGATATTGGCGGCATGTGTGGGTTCGGCCATTGCGGCCCAGCTCGGCACGATGGTGGTCAGCGAAGAAATTGCCGCGTTGGAGTTGATGTCTATCGATCCGGTGCGCTTTCTGGTCAGCCCGCGGCTGGTGGCGATGTGCATCATGACGCCGTTACTTTCTTTCTATACTTGCATGCTGGGAGTTTTGGGCGGTGGTCTGGTGGGCTTCACACAACTGGGGGTATCCTGGGTGGCGTATTGGGAAAATGCCATTCGTTTTGCGGAAGTGAAGGACCTTTACGTGGGACTGTTAAAGGCCTTTTTGTTTGGAGTGATCATCACGATCGTTGCGTGTCACCAGGGCTTTTCCACCAGTGAAGGCGCCGTCGGAGTGGGGAAGGCCACGCGCAAAGCGGTGATCGTGTCATTCTTGTTAATCCTGATCGTCGGGTATTTTGTGACGCGGCTGTTTTACGTGTGATGATTCGTTTCGAAAATGTTGTGAAGGTGCTGGGCGGCAGAGCCGTGCTCGATGGCGTCAGTTTCGAGGTGCAAAGGGGTGAAACATTCGTGATCGTGGGGCCTTCCGGCGCCGGTAAGAGCGTAACGCTCAAGCACATGGTTCGGCTGTTGACGCCCGACGAGGGCCGGGTCTTTGTCGGCGAAACCTGCGTGAGCGAAGCGACGGGAAGGGATCTGGAACAAATCCGCACGCGCTTCGGATACCTTTTCCAAGGCGGCGCCCTGTTGGCTTGGCTGTCAATGGCCGAGAATGTAGCCTTGCCGCTGCGCGAGAAAACAAATATGTCGGAGGATGAAATCCGCGCGCGGGTCATGGAGATGCTGCGTCTCGTCGGGTTGGAGGAACATGCCGACAAAATGCCCGATGAACTTTCGGGGGGTATGCGGAAGAGAGCGGCACTGGCGCGGGCGATTATTCGGCAACCCGAGATTGTGCTTTACGACGAACCGACTTCCGGCCTGGATCCGGTAACGTCGCGCACGATTGACTCTTTGATAGAGCGTCTGAAGCGAGAGATGGGCGTGACGAGCGTCGTGGTTACGCACGATCTTCACAGCGCGCTTTCCATCGGTACGCGCATTGCCATGCTTTACGAGGGCCGCATTTCGGAGTTAGCCACACCGGAAACGTTTGTTGCTTCGCAGCGGGAGGAAGTGCGCAGTTTTCTCGATTCGCAATACATCACCCGGAGGGGAGCATGGGAAAGGAATGTGCCATGAAAAGAGACAGCAAAACAAAACAGCTTATAGTCGAAGTGGTGGTTGGCGGTTTTGTGGTCTTGATTTTCGCGGGATTGGCGTACATCACGATTCTTCTTTCCCGCGAGGCGTGGTTTCAGAAGAAGTACGCAGTGGAAGTGGTCTTCAAGGATGTGATGGGACTGCGGGAAGGCGACAACGTGGTTGTGCGCGGCATGACCGTGGGCAAGGTCAAGTCCCTCACTCTCAAACCGGACGGCGTCCACGTGGTTGCCGCGCTGGAGATGCCTCTTCGACTGCGACGGGATTACCGCATGACCGTTGTGGCCACTTCCATCCTGGGCGGACGGTACTTGCAGATTGACGAAGGATCAGCCGATCAACCGGAGGTGTCTTTGGACACGTTATTCAGGGGCGAGGAAGTCCATGATCTGATTGCGGACATTTCCGATGTCGCTTATGCCTTGAAACAAGTCATGCTGGAAGGCGGGATGCTCGATAACCTCAAAAATACTTTAACGCGTTTGTCCCAGGTAGCGGACAGATTAGCGGCGGGCGAGGGGACCTTGGGACGGCTTTTGTCGAAGGACGACACCCTCTATCAGGATTTGGCGGCTACGGTAGCTTCATTGAGAAACGTGGCGGGCAGACTGGAGCGAGGCGAAGGCTCTCTCGGCCGCCTGCTGGACAAAGACGATCAGTTGTACCGTGATGTGGCGGCGACCGCCGCGTCGCTGCGGAACATTTCAGCCCGTTTGGAGCAGGGCGAAGGCTCCTTGGGGCTGTTGCTACAGGACAAAGGGCTGTACGAGGATTTGAAAGCCGCCGTCAACGAGGTGCGCGCCGTTGTGGACGACTATCGTGAAAACGCCCCGGTAGTGACTTTCAGCAGCATATTTCTCGGCGCTTTTTGAAATCCCGCTTTGCGTTTGATAGAGGGGCTGAGAGCCGACGTTTTCCCGCGCCTCACGCGGGGGAAACGTTACTGCACCTGGGGAATGCTGGTTTGGAAATGGTTTCCGAACTTACTTCACGGGCAATATCTGATAGAGCAGCACGTCGCGCGCTGCGGATCGGGCGTGCCGGTGGCGGTCAAGAAATCTGGGTTAGAGTTTTTCGCCCGCAGCACGATACGAAGATCAGCCGATTTTAAAAGCAGATCTGGATCGAATTATCCCATATTTTGCGTTTGAGAATTGGCAGGTATTTGTATCGTGCTGCGCGCAAACAAGTTGAAATGCAATGCAGTTGCCCATCTTTTGTCCCGAAATGTGAAAGCCACATCTGAAGAGAAAAGCAGCCTATTCTCAAACCCTTCGGGATTGTCGAAAACAGGCAATCTGCTGCGTTGCGGGAGGTTCGGAGTATGCGCATACACCTGCACCTCCCGCAACGCAGCAG
>Ga0209101_1001928_pt1 | contig 14494 bp, 12 predicted proteins | sample ConPoolayeCmetaG_FD_185481 | JGI IMG/M metagenome (GOLD analysis project Ga0209101, IMG submission 185481) | Hot spring microbial mat communities from California, USA to study Microbial Dark Matter (Phase II) - Cone Pool mat layer C metaG... ... | reverse complement strand
CCCCCACTCCTACTCCCACCACCACCTCCTCCGTCCCCACTTCCACCACCACCTCCTCCGCCCCCACATTTAGCATCATCACAAGGACCGCCCCACTGACCATCAGAGTTGCAGTAAAAGTATTTACCATCATACGGATCACCCGGAACATTTCTTTGAACACAGGCGCCGGCAGAAAAACTTAAAAGACAGTTGTTCCATCGGTTTTGTTGATGAGCTTGAAAATTAGAAGCGCAACTACCAGCAGGTGAGGATCCGCCGCCAGGATTTCCACCACTACCTCCACCAGCCCCACTTCCACCTCCACTGCTACCACTGCCTCCACCAATTTGGCAAAGATTGGGATACAAACTGGTTAGACGAGAGTCATAATCAGCACCGTTAATCTTTATTTTTCTACCACCAGTACAGCATTCCCAATTACAACCTCCACCACAACCACCTTGAAAATCGTAGCGACGGCAAACATTTGGATTGGAAAAACGACAGACGCCATAACCACCTAAAGGATTACGACTTGATTCGCTATAGTTAACTTCAACACAGCCATCGTACCTTAAACAATAGTCCAAATTATGTCCTTTATCAATCGCATAAGGATTTTGTCCACTAATATCATAAAGACCATATTCACAACTACCATCAGGTTTTTTGATTCCTGGCCAGGGACAGTCACAGTTTTGAGTCGCTTTGGTTTTGGTGGTTTGTTTTTTGTTTAAGACAAAAGAAGAGACTAAAGAAGAAAGACTAAGAATGATCAAAGCACCAAGACCAATAATCGTAGTAATCTCACCTTTTTTTATTTTTTTCATTTGCTTAAGTTTAAGTTTAGAAAATAAAAATAAGGAAGTCAAGAAGATTATTTCTTGTAACATGTGACGTGGAACATGTAATAACAATAAATATATCAAAAATCAAATAGCACCTTTCGAATTGGAGAGTAAAATTACATATCAGAAATTAAAAAGAGAGAAATGAAATAAATTGAAGTACATAGAAATAAAAAGGAAAAAAATAATTAAAAATTAAAAAATAAAAATGAAAAATGACAATGAAAAATTTAAAAAGAAATAGAACTTGATATATACCACTCTGCTTTGATTTGGCAACTTTTTGGTATATACCTATACCACTTCGCTAAAGCTTCGTTGGGTATAAACCGTAGCTTTCAAATGAAATTTTGGATTGACTTTATAGTCAAAACCATTATCAAAAATCAAAGCTCCGTTAGGTATAACCCCTTTGCAATTTGAAAGCAAAGGGGTATGCTCATCTTACTTAGGTTTGCAATCTATTGTCATCCTGAATTTAGTTCAGGATCCCAATAAGATCCCGAAACAAGTTCGGGATGACAAAGCGTTTGAGATGTCGAAACTTGCCTACCGGCAGGCAGGACCTGTCTGCCAGTAGGCAGAAATGCGAGATCGTAGACAAGATACGAGATTCTTCCCCCGACGTTACGTCGGGGTCAGAATGACAATAGGTAAGTCATCTTAGTTATATCTTTTTCACAATCTTTCAAACGCCAGGAAAAGATTTTCCATTAGAGCGGCGATGGTCATCGGGCCGATTCCCCCAGGAACTGGAGTAATAGCCGCCGCAACCGTTTTTATCTCTTCAAAATCAACATCACCAAAAATTTTTTCTCCATCCTGATTAATACCAACGTCAATTACCACCGCGCCTTTTTTTACCCCGCCTTTTTTGATAAACTGTTTTTTGCCAATAGCAACGACTAAGATATCTGCTTCTTTAGTTATCTCAAACAAATTTTTTGTCTTTGAGTGAGCAATAGTTACTGTAGCCCCCTCATTACAAAGCATCAAAGCGGCTGGCTTGCCGACCAAACTGCTTCTTCCGACGACCACGGCTTTTTTGCCGGTAACGTCAACTTGATAATGTTTTAATAAACGGATTATCCCTTTTGGAGTACAAGGAAAAAAGATTTTATCATTATTATCTTTTGACAAAAACATCTTGCCAACGTTGATTGGATGAAAACAGTCAACGTCTTTTTGCGGATCAATAAACCGATTAATTTCCGACTCAAGATGAGATAATTTTTTTGGCAGGGGATACTGAACTAAAATTCCATGAATTTTTTTGCTTTTGTTTAGTCTCTTAAGATGAAAAAAGATCTCTTCTTTACTCGTATCCGCAGATAAAAAAATTTGTTCGGAATAAAAACCTATTTTATGACAAGTTAAAATTTTATTCTTTACATAAACTTCTGATGCCGGATCATTACCAATAAGCAAAACCGCTAAACCCGGTTTGACTTTTAAATTTTTAACTTTTTCCTGTAATTCATCAATAATTAAATCACGCAAAGTTTTTCCGTCAAGAATTTTGGTCATATTAAAAATTAATTTATAACTTAATGCATAAAATAAATTACATTCCTACAATATTACCATTTTCATCAACATCAATAAGTTCTGCCTGAGGAACTTTTGGTAAACCAGGCATTGTCATAATATCACCAGTTAAAGCAACAAAAAATCCAGCGCCAGCTGATAGTCTTATTTCTTTTATAGTGATTTTGAAGTTTTTCGGTCGACCTAAAAGATAGGGATCATCAGACAAAGAATATTGAGTCTTTGCCATGCAAACAGGTAGATCTTTATAACCCCAGGACTCAAATCTCTCTATTTGTTTTTTAGCATTATCAGTAAAAATTACACCAGAAGCACCATAAATTTCTTTAGCAATTATTTCAATCTTTTCCTTTAAAGAAGTATTTAAAGAATAAATTGGTTTAAATTTATTTTTATCACTTTTAACTGTTTCAATCACAAGTTTTGCCAATTTCAAACCACCTTTTCCGCCTTCAGTAAAAACTTTTGCTTCAGCTGAAGAAACTCCCAATTTTTTTGTATAAGTTTTAATCATATCAATCTCTTCTTGTTTATCATCCGGAAAAACATTAATTGCTATTACCGGTTGTAAGTTGTATTTTTTTATATTTTCAATGTGTTTGCCTAAATTTTCCAAACCATCCCCTAAAATATCATAACCATGATATTTTAAAGCTCGAACCGTAGTTACAACAACAACCGCTTTTGGCATTAAATCACCAACTCTTGCTTTAATATCAAAAAATTTCTCAGCTCCTAAATCAGCCCCAAAACCAGCTTCAGTCACTACATAATCAACTAGTTTTAAGGCTAATTTTGTGGCAATTAAAGAATTACAACCATGAGCAATATTAGCAAAAGGTCCTCCGTGAATAAATGCAGGAACTCCCTCGGTTGATTGAACTAAATTTGGCTTAAGCGCATCTTTAAGTAAAGCAACAACACTCCCAGTAATATTTAAATCGGCAACAGTTACTGGTTCACCTTTTTTATTAATCGCTACAACCATTCTGGCAACTCTTTTTCGCAAATCATTAATATCTGAAGACAAACATAAAGCAGCCATAATCTCTGACGCAACCGTAATATCAAAATGATCTTCACGTGGCACTCCTTGAGATTTACCACCAAGACCAATAACTACATTTCTTAATGATCGATCATTCATATCTAAAACTCTATGCCATAGAATTCTTGTTGTATCAATCTCTAATTTATTACCAAAATGAAGATGATTATCGACAACAGCCGCAATTAAATTATTAGCCGTTGTTACCGCATGAAAATCACCAGTAAAATGAAGATTGATTTCATCAACTGGATGAACTTGAGATAACCCTCCACCAGTTGCGCCACCCTTTATTCCAAAAACAGGACCCAAAGATGGTTCTCTTAAACAAATCATCACTTTTTTTCCTAATTGTTGTAATGCCTGAGATAAACCAACCGTAATTGTTGATTTTCCTTCACCATATTTTGTTGGGTTGGTAGCGGTAACTAAAATCAAATTTCCATCTTTATTTTTAGTTCTTTTTTTTATTGCTTCAAACCTTACTTTAGCTTTATAATCACCATAAAGCTCAATCTCATCTTCCTTTAAATCAATCTTTTTGGCAATTTGTTTAATTGGTAAAAGTTTAGCTGATCTAGAGATATCAAGATTAGTCATTTTTTTCATATTATTTAAAAAATCAAAAATTTATAATTAATGTTTTAAATGACAGTATTTATGAACTGTTTTTTCATCAGTTAAAAACTGATTATAAACTTCTTTTAAAAATGGATTATCATGACTAGTTTTAATTGTTTTTTGTTCATCAATTCTTAGTAATACTTGCCGTCTTTTTTGTCGAATTAAATCGTTTACTGGTTTTGGCTGACCACCACCAGCAATACAACCACCCGGACAAGCCATTACTTCAATATAATCAAACTCTGAAAGTTTATCTTTAATTTGATAAAAGTTTTTTAAACCATCAATAATTGCGATTCTTAAATTTTTTCCCAAAAGCTTAAGATTAAATATTTTTACTCCTTCCAAACTCGTAATCTCTTTTTGAAAATATAAATCACTTGGTTTTTTTCCTGATAAAAGATAATATGCAGTTCGCAAAGCCGCTGTCATTACACCACCAGTTACTCCAAAAATCACTCCAGCCCCCGTTGCTTCTCCTAAAGGATTATCAAAATTTATTTCTTTAAGATTAACAAAATCAATTTTTTGTTGTTTTAGCAAATTTCCAAGTTCAACCGTTGTTAAAACATCATCCACCGGATAAATACCATCGACTATCAACTCTTTTCGTCTCACTTCAGACTTTTTCGCCGTACAAGGCATAATTGAAACTACATAAATATCTTTTGGCAAAACCCCAATTTTTTTTGAAAAATAATGTTTAATCAGATTTCCGGCAATTATTTCCGGCGGCAAAACCGAAGTTAATAAAGGTAAAAGTTCTGGTTGATAAAATTTTAGATAATTTATCCATGCCGAACAACATGAAGTAAACATGGGTAGTCTTTCTTTTGATTTCAATCTCTTAATCAATTCTTTTGCTTCTTCAAAAGTAGTAACATCTGCCCCAAATGAAGTATCAAAAACATAATTAAATCCCAAAGCTTTTAAAGCTGCAACTACTTTTTCTCCAGTCATTTTTTCATGAGAATAACCAAACATTTCTCCTAAAGACGAACGAATCGATGGTGCTACTTGGGCAATTTTTATTTTTTTAGTTTTAATGTTTTCAACAATCCATTGAAATTCATTTTGATCAGTATCAATCGCTGAAGCAGGACAGTGTGCTAAACACTGACCGCAATCAATGCACGGATTTTTTGTTGGTGCAACTTTTTGATCTACCCCATAACCATCAAAAGCAATCGCTGAAACCGGACAACTACGAATGCAAAGACTACAATCAATACATTTACTCATATCAAACTCAATGATCTTATCAAAATTAAATTTTTCTCGATTTTGTTTTCTTAGTTTTGATTGAGCAATTAAACGTAAGTTTATTATCTTAAGTTTTTTTATTTTTTCTGAATTAGTTATAATCTTCATTCCATCTTTAATCTTTACCCCGCAGGAAGTTTTTATTCTTCCATCAACCTCAACCAAACAAAGACGACAAGCCTCAGCCGGTTCATAGTCGGAATGATAACAAAGATGGGGGATAGGAAATTTATTTTTTAACAAAAACTGTAAAAGATTTTCTCCTTCTTTTACCTCAATTTTCTTTCCATCAATCTCAATTACTGCCATATTTTTTTTCTTTTTGTCCATAAACTTTTAAAAGCAGTACCGGCACCACTACCTAAACCACAAAAGCTAGAAACAACTAAATTTTCAATCACATCAGTGATTTGCTTTTCTAATGATGGATCGAGGAGTTTATTATTTTTAACTAACTTATATAAAAAGTAAAGCCCTTCTCGGCAAGGAGTACACTTACCGCAGTTTTCTTTTATTAAAAACTCAAGTTTTTCTTTAAAAATTTCTGTCAAAGAAGTTGTTTTATTATAAACAAGAATTACTCCTGTGCCAAAGTTAGCCGATTGACTACTAATCTCATCAAAGGTATAAAAAATCCCAGAAGCGCCACCACCAAGTTGGACAAATTGATCTTCATTAATTGGATTTTTTGTTGCCTCAAGAACTTTTTTTATCGTCATTTCAACTGGTAGATCAAAGACACCGGGATTCTTTGCTGTTCCGCCAATGGTGTAAAACCGTTTATTCTCATAAATGCCGTTGACTATCTGATAGATTCGGTAAAAGGTTTCCACATTATTAACAATGGTCGGTTTTTCAAAAAGCCCAACTTCAGAAAGATAAGGTGGTTTTCGTCTTGGTTCAAATCTTTTTCCTTCAATTGAGTTAACCAAGACTGTATTTTCACCACAAAGATAGCCACCTGGTTCACGAAAAACTTCAAGCGGAAGATTATCTTTTAATAATTCAACTTTTTCTTTATATTTTTCAAAATAATCTTTTCGAAGGTAAAGATAAATTTTTTTGGTCTGGGGAAAAAGATAATAAGTAGTTTTTATTCCTTCAATTAACTCTTTTAAATAATGTTCTAAAATAAAACCATCTTTTTTTGTTCCTGGCTCACCTTCTGATCCATTAACACAGATGTAAATCTCTTTTGGATTTTTTTTATAGATCTCTTCCCATTTTTTTCCGGTTGGATAACCAGCGCCACCGCGTCCACAAAGACCAGAAGACTTAATCTTTTCAATAATCTCTTCTTTCGTCATTTTTTATAAGAAATTAATTTGTTAATGATTAAAAACAAAAAACCACCAAGTAAAGCCGTATAAAGTTGAAAAATTCCCATCGCCGTTAAAAACATTTTTGGCACGATTTTAAAATTAACATAAAAATTAGCAATCAAAAAAAGGAATAGAAACTTCAAAAAAGCAGCGACGGGAATTTTAAAAAAAGAGTGTTTAATCTTTTGATAAATAACCATTAAAAGATAATTTCCCAACCAAATAAAAGGTAAAAAGTAAATTAAAAAAATAGTAAATTTACCAAATAAAAGTCCTTGAAAGACTGCTACAACACTGGGAAAAATTGCCACCGGCAGATGATATTTTTTTTCAATATTAGCGGCGGTAAAAAAGAGAAGACTGTTGACTACAGTGCCAACAATCAATTGCTGATGAGATAAAAGTAAGGTAATAAAAACAGTTGAAAGAATATATAAAACAAAGATAAGATTAAGATTTAAAGTTAAGACTCTGGTTTCTGATTTTTTCATTTTTTTTCGGTTTGAATTTATAATAAAAATATTATATTATCTATTATAATCATTTTCAATTAAAAATTAATTAAATTTCAATCTATGAAAGACAAAAAAATCGAAAAACTGATCAAACTTGAAGAAAAAAGACAGAAGGAGGGGATAGAACTTATTCCTTCCGAAAATTATGCCTCAACCGAAGTTAGAAAAGTACTATCTTCCTATTTTGTTAATAAATACTCCGAGGGGTATCCGAAAAAGCGCTATTATGGTGGTAACGAAAATGTTGATTCGGTTGAAATTTTGGCGATTGAGCGGGCGAAAAAACTTTTTGGTGTCCCGTTTGCCAACGTTCAACCCTACTCGGGTTCACCGGCCAATTTAGCCGTATATTTAGCTACTTGCCAACCTGGTGATGTGATTATGGGTCAGGCACTGACGGCTGGTGGTCATCTGACTCATGGTCATAGTGTTTCGGCAACTGGTATATATTATCAAAGCGTGCAATACAATTTAAAACCCAAAATTCTAAATTCTAAATCCCAAACAAATTCAAAATCCAAAATTCAAAATTTAAAACAGGATCTATTTGATTATGAGCAAATAAGAAAATTGGCTTTAAAACATAAACCAAAACTTATCTGGGTTGGAGCGACTGCTTATCCGTTAAAATTTAACTACAAAAAATTTGCTGAAATTGCTGATGAGGTTGGCGCTTATCTTGCTGCCGATATTGCCCATGTGGCTGGTCTTATTGCCGGTGGTGTTCATCCCTCACCAGCTCCTTATGCCCATATTGTTACCACGACGACTCATAAAACCTTGCGTGGTCCTCGAGGAGCAATGATTATGGTCACTGAAAAAGGTTTAAAAAAAGATCCAGAACTACCTGACAAGATTAACCGGGCTGTTTTTCCCGGTCTTCAGGGCGGTCCACATGATAATCAAACTGCCGCTATTGCTGTTGCTTTAAATGAGGCGCTTCAACCTTCGTTTAAAAAATATGCGGCCCAGATTGTTAAAAACAGTCAAGCATTAGCCAAAGTTTTAAAAGATGGGGGACTGTTTTTAATTGGCGGCGGGAGTGAGAATCATTTAATCTTGGTTGATCTGACTTCGACCTTGGGTAAGGGAACAGGTGTCTTTGCTCAAAAAGCCTTAGATCTTGCTGGGATAACGTTAAATAAAAACACCGTTCCCAATGAATTAGCGTCTCCTTTTTATCCATCAGGAATTCGATTAGGAACACCGGCAGCAACAACCCGGGGGATGAAAGAAAAGGAGATGAGATTTATCGGTGAAAAAATTTTAGAAGTTTTAGCCATTATTAAAAAGTACTTTGAGACTCGAGGAAAAAATTTTTCGTTTTGGAGTTTAGCCAAAGAGAGTCGGGGAAAGTTTATTAGAGAGTTTGAGGCAGTAATGAAGGAAGATCGGTCGATCAGAAAAATCAAAAAGGAAGTAAAAAACTTAGCCCGTCATTTTCTTATTCCGTAAATTATTAACCTTAAATTAAAAAAACTTTGTTGCCCAGCAGGGATTCGAACCCCGATTAACTGGTTCAAAGCCAGTTGTTCCCACCTCTTCGGTGGGTCGCCGATGAGGCTGACCACACCTCTTCGGTGGGTCGCCGATGAGGCGACTACCATTAGACGACGAATTTTAAACTATTTTCTATCTTTTGTTTTAAAATCTCTTTTCCGTAGCCACTTTTATAAAACTTTTCTTGTTTTAGCGCATCCTTTTTGTCTAAAAAGGCCTCATAAAAAATTAACTTAAAAGGTCTATTTTTTTTAGTAAATTCTCCTCCGATTCCTTGATTGTGTTCTTTCAAGCGTTGGGTTAAATCTTCGGTAGAACCCACATATAGGCACTTATTTTTTACACTTTTTAAAACATAAACATAGAACATATCTCAGTTGCCCAGGGAGGATTCGAACCCCCACAAACTGGTTCAGAGCCAGTTGTCCTACCATTAGACGACCGGGCAAAAAAAGTGACCGCTGAGGGATTTGAACCCCCGACCTCTTCGATGTAAGCGAAGCGCTCTATCCGCTGAGCTAAGCGGTCTTTATAATATTTTAACACAAAATTAGCATTAATAATTAAAACTTGGTAAAATATATAAATGATTAATCAAATTTTTACTCTAAAAAATAATCTTCGGGTTGTTTTTGTTGATACGAAAACATTTCCAACATTTACTGCGATGCTTTTAGTTGGGGCTGGCTCTCGTTTTGAAAATAAAGAAAACAATGGTATTGCTCATTTTTTTGAGCATATGGCTTTTAAAGGGAGTAAAAAATACCCAAATTCTTTGTATCTTTCTTCAATTGTTGAGGGTCTTGGTGGGATTTTTAATGCTTTCACGACCAAAGATCATACTGGTTATTGGATAAAAGCGCCACTTTTCCATTTTGAAACAGTAGTTGATGTTTTAGCCGATATGATTCAAAGTCCTTTGCTTTTGGAAGAGGAGATTGAGCGGGAAAAAGGAGTAATCATTGAGGAGATTAATATGTATGAGGATCAGCCGCAGTATAAGGTCTGGGAGCTCTTTGAGGAGATGATTTTTAAGAACAATCCTTTGGGTTATCCAACCACTGGTTATAAGGAAATAGTTAGTAAATTTACCCGTCAGAAGTTTTTGGATTATATGAAGAATTTATATAAGCCGAGTAATGTGATTTTGGTGGTGGCAGGGGGATTATCACAAAATAAAAATGAAAAAATAAAAAATAAAAATGACAATGAAAAATTAAAAATTTATTTAGATATCATTCAAAAAAAATTTTCTTCATGGAATGATGATGGTCAAAAAGCTTCTTTTTTGGAGTTTAAAGATAGTCAAAATTCACCGCAAATTTTGATAAAAACCAAAAAAACTGAGCAGGCGCATTTAATTTTAGGTTATCGAGGATTAAATTATACTGATCCAAAGCGCTACGTTCAATCGGTTTTAATGACAATTTTAGGCGGCGGGATGTCTTCGAGGCTTTTTTATCAAGTTAGAGAGCGTCGGGGTCTTTGTTATTATATTCATTCAGGCAGCGAACCTTTTTCTGAGACTGGCTATGTTTATACTCGAGCTGGATTAACAGTTGATGCGAAAAAAATAAATGAAGCGATTAAAGTGATTATTGCTGAACATCAAAAAATTGCCACAGGCGAATTAAAAAATGAAGAGATTAAAAAAGCCAAAGAAATGGTTAAAGGAAGGCTGATTTTATCGCTAGAGGATACCCATGATTTAGCTTCATTTTTCGGCCGAAAGTTGATTTTTGAGGGTAAAATCGTTGAACCGGAAGAAATAATCAAAAAGATTGATAAAATTACCAAAGATGAGATAGTTTCTTTGGCAAAAAAACTTTTTATCAAGGAAAAATTAAATTTAACTCTTCTTAGTCCATTAACAGAAGGTAAAATATCTTTTCAATAAAAATCTCCATTTTTGTTCAAAAAAATTTCGATTTTTTTATTTTTTTGACAATATAAGTCAAAAATTAGTCCAATTTCAAATCAAAAATCCATTTTTTAGAACAGATAGAAATTATAGAAAATATAGAAATAATAGAAAATAAAGAAATGAAAGACAGTAAAGATTTAAAAGATTTGATACTTGACATAAAAAAAATTTTTGTTTATAGCGAAATTAATGGAGGATGTTGCAAAAAAATCCGATATTTAAGCCCCGCTCAGCTTCGGGTGCTTTTTCTTTTGGCAAAAAGCGATAAAGGAATAATTTCCTCGGTGCCTTTAGCTAAAAAAATTGGTAAAGAAGGCAAAAGTTTAGGAGCAGTTTTTTCATCATTGGTTCGCCACAATTTTAGCAGTGAGCCTTTAATTATCCCTTGGGGGAAAGATGAAAAAGGGCGGGGGCTTGGGTTTAAGTTGAATACAAAATTAATCAATAAAGAAAAACTATTGGAAGTGACAAAAGAGCTTTTAAGTTAAATTAAAAATTATTAACGTTATGACAAAATTTTTAAAACTTAAAGGGGAAACAGCAGTATTTATTGACTGGGCGAATGTTTATAATTGGAGGACATCGGAAAAATAGATTTCATTAAGTTTTTTAAAACTATCTTTATAAAAGACAGTCTTTTTCTCAAAAAAAACCATCGGGGAAAATATTATTTTTAGCACTTCATTAAGCCTTGAATTATCGTTTTTAAAAATCTTCAAAAAACTGTATTTTACTATTGACAAAGTGTAGCAGAAGTAATTTTGCTTTTTTTACTTAACTTCTTGGCGATTATTTTTTATTTTAAAATCCGCTGATTTTTTATTTTTTTAAAGGTTCAACTCTTCTTAAAATTTTTTAATATTTTTGTAGTAAGGAATAAAACAGACCTTGGTTTTTTCAAATTTTTTTTGCATTTCCTTGCCTAAGTGGACGAGATAGGCTTTTTTTGGCTGATAGCTTTTAATAAATGAACGAAGTGACCGGCTGATTTCTGGTTTTTTGAGAAATGAATATTTTACTTCAACTGGGATAATTTCTTGACCGGTGTTGATAATAAAATCAACCTCGGCTTTGTCTTTTGACCGCCAGAATTGAATGATGGTGGGGGAAAGATAGATTCCAGCCCGAAGTTGGTTGTAGATAAAATTTTCAAAGGCAAAGCCTACTTGGAAAGTATGCAAGATGTTTCCGAATTGTCCGATGGCAAAATTTCTTAAACCTAAATCGGTAAAATAATAAATCGGGGTTTTGGTGATTTCCTTACGTATATTTCTAAAATAGGGAGTAATCTTTCTGATTATAAAAGTCTTTTCCAGGTACCACAAATAGTTTTTGACTGTTTGAATGGCTAGCCCCAGAGTGTTGGAGAGTTCACTGATATTGGTTAGGTTGCCAGTTTGAGAGGCGAGAATTTGAATCAGATGGGTAAGACTTTCTGTTTTTTTAATGTTTAAGAGCATTGATAAGTCTTTTTCCAGATAACTTTTATAGATTTCATCAATGATTGCTTGTTTTTTGATTATTTCTGTTTCTAAAACTACTCTTGGGTAACCGCCGAAATTTAGGTATTCCTCAAGATATTGTCTTGCCAAATCAGGATAAAGACCAAAAAAGTTGAGCTGATCTTTTCCTCCGATTTTAAAATCAATAAACTCCTCAAAGTCAAGAGTTGATAACTCAAATATTCTTTTTCTTCCCACCAGTGATTCATGGATTTTTTCCTTTAATTCAAGACTGCCGGAGCCAGAGACTATAAATTTATAGGGTAAATCCATATCGTAGAGACCTTTTAAAAATAAACCGGCATTTTCTTTTCTTTGGATTTCATCAATAAAAACATAGCCTTTTTCTCCGATTTCATATCTGATTTTTTGAATCAGATGACTTTGTGAATCAAAAAATGGCCGATCAAAATCACGGTCAAGATCAAGAAAAACTGTTTTTTCTTCCTTTTGTTTTAATTTTTTTTCCAACTGTTTCATTAAGGTTGTTTTACCTACCTGTCTTGGTCCAGTAATTAGAGTAATCTCTTTTTCCTTTAGATGGTCAAAGATAAAGGGAAATAAGTTTCTTTTAATTATGGTCATACTTTCATTTTAGTACGAGAATTTTAAAAGTCAATATGTAAAATTCTCGGCTATATCAAAATTGCTGGGATGAAACTTTTTTGATCAATAAATTTTTTAGTAATTATGTAAGAATGACAAAGACCTAAACTATCGGCGGTCTTTTTTAATTTTTTATAATCTTGGATCACAGCGGTTTTTTTAACTTCAAAAGCAATTTTTTTCTTTTCAAGAATAAAATCAATTTCTGCTCCGTTGTGTTTTTGAAAATAGAAGATCCTGTCATATTTTTTTAGATTCAAATAAACGCTATTTTCAAAGAGATTGCCTTCATTAACTTTGGCAAAACGATTAATAATACCAGTATCGCGAAGATAAAGTTTTTTAGCGCTACTGATCTGTCGGTCTAAACTTTTTGAATAAGCGGGGACTAAATCAATAAAATATGTTTCTTTAAGAAAAGAAATATAGTTATAAACAGTTGGTCGACTGACACCCACCTCTGATGCTAATTTAGAAATATCAAGTTTAGACCCAACTCTTTCTAAAAGTAAAATTAATAAGTCTCTAAAGGCATTAAGATTTTTAAAATCAGCTAAAATCTTGACATCTTTTTCAAAATAAGATTTAAAAATATCCTCCAAAGCCAATTTTTTTAGTTCTGAATTTTCCGCTAAAACAACCTGAGGAAAGCCACCATACTCCAAGTATTCATCATAAAGTCTAATTAATTTTTCATAAGTAATAAGATTTTTATCTCTCTCTTTTTGGTCAAAATCTTGAGTGAATTTTTCTTTTATTCCTTTAAATATCAAAAACTCTTCAAAGTCCAAAGGATAAAGTTCAAAGGTAAATTTTCTGCCGGCCAGACTTTCTGGAAAAAGATTTTTTAAATAAAAACTACTTGAGCCGGTAAGAAAAAATTTTATGTTGTAGTGATCAAAAAGATATTTAATTACTTTAACGATTTGAGGCATTGCTCCGATTTCATCTAAAAAGATGTAGGCTTTTTCTTTTGGGTTAATGTTTAGCCGCTGCAGATTTAGCCAAACATTGTCATAATTTATCTCCTCAAATATTTTTTGATTCAAAGGATTTTCTAAATCTAAAAATATTTTATTTTTGCTTTTTATCTCTTCAAAAAGAATGCGATAAACAGTTGTTTTACCAACTCTTCGCATACCGGTTAAAACAATTATCTCTTTTTGGTTAATAAAACGTCTGATTTGATTTAAGATCTTGCGAGAATAATACATATTAATGGTAGTTTACAAATTTATTACAAATTTGTCAAATGGTAGTTTTACCTAATCCAAAATGATGCTAAAATGATACCGCTACCAAATCGAAAAATGATGCCAAATAGGTAGAAAAAAGTGTGCGAACCGTCATAATAATAGTTATATGGAAATCACTATGAACGATTCGCACATAACTAATATAACACAAATCAAAGAATTTTTAAAAGGCTCTCAAGGTTTTGATTTTTCATTAAGAAATGCGCCTATTGAAAAAAAATACAAATTTATTGATAAAACCGTTGATATGTTTTCTTATGTCAAATTGAGAAAGAAGGATAAAAAAGTAGTTATTTCTTATCTAAAAAAATTGTTGGTTACAAAAAAGCACAGCTTAAAAGATTAATTTGTAAAGCATCTATTGGTGAGTTAAAAAGAAAAAAATATAAAAGAATCCATCCGCGAAGAATTTACACCTCATCCGATATTATAGGGTAATATCAAATTTTAGCCACCAAATTTAGTAATTTTTCGATTTGTTGATCAATGATTAAGTCTCTATTATTATAACGCTAAACATATTCAGCTAAATATAAAGGTAATTTTTCTCTTTTTA
>Ga0209101_1001927_pt1 | contig 14505 bp, 10 predicted proteins | sample ConPoolayeCmetaG_FD_185481 | JGI IMG/M metagenome (GOLD analysis project Ga0209101, IMG submission 185481) | Hot spring microbial mat communities from California, USA to study Microbial Dark Matter (Phase II) - Cone Pool mat layer C metaG... ... | reverse complement strand
GCCCGTAGGCGGGCGTCGTCGCACAACCCTTTGCCGGCGATCTTCGCGGTAAACGGTTGCCATCTTTTGTTTAGACCATGCCTGCCGTGCGAGCCTGGTGTCCAGTGATTGTTCACGAATCGGTTGCGGGCGCGGCCCGCGCTAGGGGCGGTTACTCCTTATTCGAGACGAGAACGGTCGTTGGATCGCGTTCAACAGGGCATCGATCGTGCCTGAGTCGGGCCATGGGCAGATTATCCGGTAAACCTGCTCGGGCATGAAGACGAATGCGGGGAGCCAATGCCGGTGTCGGCCCATGGCCCGATCGATGCTCGCAGCGAGCATTCCCGCCACACGCCCTTGGTCAACAACGGCCAACGATGATAGCTGGAGTACGGCAATCTTCGCTTGCCCAAAGGCCGCGATTGAAGCATACTAAGCATTCTGTCGATTTTGTGGAAGGAAGAATCAGGTTGTGATGATTGCTCCCAAAGAAAATCTCGACGTCTTGCTCGACGGCGGTTCGCCGTGGTGGATTCCGTTTTCCTTGGACGTGGGGGCGACTTGCGGACTGACGGAACCCATCAACCGGAAGTACATGGAGGCGGTCGGCACGAGCGTTGGCTGGGACAAGCGCAACGAGGCGCCGCCGAGCGTCTCGGAAGACGCCGCGGCGAGCGTCCGCCGTTTTCCCCACCCCGATTGTTTCGACACCGATTGGCGGCTCTTCTCGCTTCCGACCCGCTTTGGCGGCGATGATCCGGCCTCGCTGCACGAGGCGACGCCGCCGGGCACGACGTTCGATGAATGGGGCATTGGGCATTGGGCGGGCGGGATGGAAGGGACGTTGGACAAGCATTTTCCCCCCCTGGCCCGCGCCGCCTCCATTGCCGACGTGGAAGCCCTGCCCTCGCCCGTGGTCGTCGCCGATGCCGACGCCCGACACGTGGCCGCGTGGCACGCGGCGGGGTATCCGGTGTTTGGCTACGCGGGCAGCATCTACGAGTGGTCGTGGTGGCTCCGCGGCATGGAGGCCTTCCTGATGGACCTGGTGAGCGATCCGGCGCTGGCCGAGGCGGTGGTCCGCAAGGTCGAGGAACACACCACCCGACTGGCGCTGGCGACGGCCGCCGCCGGCGTAGACGTGCTTTGCTTTTACGATGACGTGGGAACGCAGCGGGGAATGCAAATCGCGCCGGCCCTTTGGAGGCGATTCATCCGGCCGGCCTGGCAACGCGTGCTCGATGCGGTGCGCTCGCGGTTCCCTCAGGCCCGATTTTTCCTCCATTCTTGCGGCAAGATCGACGCGATCGTGCCCGACGTCGTGGACCTCGGCTTTCACATCCTTCACCCCATCCAACCCGAGTGCATGGATTTCGAGGCCATCTACCGCCAGTTCGGCGGCCGGATCGCACTGACGGCCACGATTTCGGCGCAGCGTCTGTTTCCTTTTGGGTCGGCCGACGAGGTGCGGGCGGAAGTTCGACGACTGGCCGCCGTGGCCGCGGACCGCCGCGCGATCCTGATGCCCTCCAACCGCATCCAGCCGGAAACCCCTTGGGAGAACGTGGTGGCCTTCGCCGAGGCGTGCCGCGCACTGCGACCCTGACATGGAGTGGCATCAATACCTCATCCTGTTTTTCGTGTCGGCGGTGGGCGGGGCCGTCAATTCCGTGGCGGGCGGTGGGACGTTGCTGACGTTTCCGGCCCTGCTCTGGGTCGGCAAGCTCACCGAGGTGATGGCCAACGCCACCAGCACCGTGGCCCTCTGGCCGGGACAATTGGGGAGCCTTTGGGGCTATCGCAAGGAACTTGGGCCAAGCCACGTGGCCGTGGCCCTCCTGGCCGTGCCCAGCTTCGTCGGCGGACTGCTCGGGGCTGCGCTCTTGCTGAAAACCGGCAACGAGACCTTCCGCGCGCTCGTCCCGTACCTGATCCTTGGCGCGACGCTCTTGTTCACCGCCCAGGAACCCTTGGCGCGCTGGCAGCGGCGCCGGGCCGAGCGGCACGTCGGGGAATCGAACGCCGTGGTCGGCGCCGCCCCCGGCCGACCGCCCGCCGCGTGGTCCGCGTTCCGCTGGGCGGTGGCGATGCTGTTCCAATTGCTCGTGGCCATCTATGGCGGTTACTTCGGCGCCGGCATCGGCATCCTCATGCTGGCGGCGCTGGGGTTCCTTGGCTTCACCAACATCCACCGCATGAACGCGATCAAGAACATCAACGGGATGTGCATCAACGTGGTGGCCGCGGTGATGTTCATCGTCAACGGCCTGGTCGATTGGCGACTCGCCTCGCTGATGGCCGCCGGCGCGATCCTCGGCGGTTACGCCGGGGCCGGCACGGCCCAGCGCTTGGGCCAGAAGAACGTGCGGCGGATCGTCGTCTTCGTCGGAATTTCGCTGACGATCTCGCTTTTCGTGCGTGGTTGACCAGCCTGGCGGCGGAAACCGACTCGGAATGCCGCCGGCGGCTTCCGACAAGGATTCGCCAGCGGGCGGCCGAGACGGCCTTGTATTTTCTCCCGGGAAACGTTCCACTTGTGGGTAGGTCGACTTTGGCGATTTGTGTGCGGAGGGCGCGATCGGCGGGCGTTTTCGTCGATCGGAGGCCGAGGAAAGGGGAAACTACGATGCCTGCGCGGTTTCGTCGTGGATGGTTCTTCGTGGCGGTCCTGGCGGTTCTTGTTGTTGGGGGGTGGTTGGGGCCAAACGCATGGGCGAGGCCTCCGGCGGCCAGGCTCTTGCCTGAAAACACCGCTCTCATGTTCTCCGTGGCCGATTGTCCCGAACTGGCCAAACGGTTCATGAACACTGGCCTGGGCCGGATGAGCCAGGACCCCCAGTTAAGCCCCCTGGTCAAGCACCTCTACGGTTCGCTTTCCGACGTGGTGGCCAGCCTCCGCGACCGCATCGGACTGTCGCTTCCGGAGCTGCTTGCCATCCCCCAGGGCGAGTTCACCTTCGCCTTGATTCCCGTCGAGGACGAGGACCTCGCGGCGGTGGCGCTCCTGGACGCGGGCGACCAACTGGCCAGCGCCCGGGGCCTGTGGATGCGCGTGAGCGAAGCCCTGGACAAATCGGGGGCGACGAAGTCCCAAGAGAACGTGGCGGGCGTCGCGGTGACGATCTACGCTGGGATCGGCCCCCAGCAGCGGAAGGTGATTTACCTTGAAAAAGACGCCTCGCTGGTGCTGGCAACCAGCATGGCGGCGGTCCAGGCGATCCTCGATGCCTGGAACGGCGGTTCGGCCAGGACGCTCGTTGCCCATCCGACCTTCGCGGCCATCCAGCGTCGCTGCCAAGGCGAAAAGGGCGAAGAGCCGCAAGTGATGTGGTTCGTGGATCCGATTTCGCTGGTTCGGGCCGCTGGGCAGGGGAACGCGGGCGTGCAGCTTGTCTTGGCCCTGTTGCCCACGTTGGGGCTCGACGGACTCCAAGGCATGGGCGGCGCGATGGCCTTCGACGTGGGCCTGTTCGATTCGATCACGCAGTTCCACGTGCTCTTGGAAAACCCCCGCGGCGGCCTGTTCGACGTTCTCGCTTTCATCGACGGCGACAGCGCCCCCGAACCCTGGGTCCCCAACGACGTGATCAATTACCTCACGTTCCATTGGGACTTCAAGCGGTCGTACAAGGCGTTGGAAAAGGTCTACGACAGCATCCGCGGCGAGGGGGCGCTGGGCAGCCAGATCAAGCGTCGGTTCGAAGAGCCTTTGGGGTTCGACCCGATCGCCCGCCTCCTCCCGGCGCTCGAGGGCCGCGTGACCTATTTCAACACCATCGAACGACCGGTGACGCCCAACAGCCAGGCATTGCTCCTGGCACTGAGGCTGAAGGATGCCGAGGCAATCACCAGGCTGCTTGACGAGATCGCGTCGAAATCCAAGGGCGAGTTGGCGCGTCAAAGCGTCTCCGGCAAGGATTACTATCAGGTCGCCGCGGCCGCGCGGATGCGTCGGCCCGACGCGCCGTCCCGCCCCTTGCCGTGCTTCGCGGTATTCAACGATTACCTCATCCTCGCCACCCACCAATCTTTGTTCGAGAAAGTGGTCGCGACCGCCGAGAAACCGGATCAGTCGCTCGCCGCCGCGCTGGACTACAAGCTGGTGGCGACGCGGCTGGCGCGTCGCAGCGGCGGCAAGAAGGCGGCGATGCTCGGCTTCCAGCGCCCGGACGAGGGGATCCGCTTCGTGTATGAAATGGCCCTCAGCGAGCGGACCCGCCAACAACTGAAGACCCAAGCCGACCGCAACCCGTTGTTCAAGACGCTCGACGCGGCCTTGGAACAACATCCGCTGCCGCCGTTCGAGGTGCTTCAGCGTTATCTGGCGCCCGGCGGTTCCATGCTGGTGGACGACGAGACCGGCCTGCACTATACGAATTTCACGCTCCGCCGGAAGTGAGTGAACGCGATGGGGGCGACGCCGGGGCGCCGCGGCGGCGCCGCGGCGCGATCAGGCCACCCGCCGCAGCGGCAAAGCTGTGTAGCGTTGAAGGAACGGATGCGAATCGCGGCGGACGCCGGTGGGCAGGGCGTGGCGGATGTCGTGGGCCAACTGGATGGAAGGACGCACGTCGCTGACGCCAAAGCCTCGGCCCGCCAGGATCTCCTCATAGACCCGCGTGTGCAGATCGGTAAATCCCTCGGAAAACTCGATCTCTTTTCCGTCGATGGCGATGGAACGGAAGGTCGTCTTGGCGGCGGCCACGGCCTGGGGCGGGAGATCGTCGCGGTCGACGGAGAGGAACCAACGGACCCTCGCCTTTTGCAGTTCCAGCTCTCCGCCGGCGCATTGGGGCGTGGCGAGGTGGACTTCGCTGTATTCCACCGGTCCAAAAAGCCAGATCAGCAAATCGAAGAAATGAATCCCGATGTTGGTCGCCAGCCCGCCCGAACGCTCCACGTTCCCCTTCCACGAGACGAAGTACCATTTGCCCCGCGAAGTGACGTAAGTAAGGCAGACTTCCCGTTTTCGATCCGAGGCCTCGCGGTCCAGTTGCTGCTTCAAGGCGATCAGCGCGGGATGGAGCCGGAGTTGAAGGACCGAATAAATCCTTCGGCCGGATTCCGCTTCCAACTCCTGCAAGGCATCGCAGTTCCACGGGTTGAGCACCAGGGGCTTCTCACAGATCGCGTCGGCCCCGACGCGAAGGGCAAAACGGATGTGAGCGTCGTGCAAATGATTGGGGGCGCAAACGCTTACGTAATGGATGCGTTGGGCGGGATCGCCCCGCCGCAGCTTTTCGATGTGGCGATCGAATCGCTCGAACTCGGTAAAGAAAGCCACGTCGAAGGAGTATTGGTCGAGAATGCCCACGGAATCGTTGGGATCCAACGCGGCGCAGAGCCGGTTGCCCGTATCGCGGATTGCCCGCAAGTGCCGAGGTGCAATATACCCCCCCACGCCGGTAATGGCAAAGTTCTTGACCACCAAAACGTCCTCCGTGCCTGGTGCAAAACGTCGTTCTCCGAACGCCAAACGAGGGGGATTCTAGCTTTTCAGCGAAAACGAGGCAAGGCCAGTATGATGAACCCCCTTTCCACCTTTCCACCTTTCCACCTTTCCACCTTTCCACGTTTCCACGGATCGACAGGCGCGGTAGGCGCGCGACGCGGTTTGTGATTGGGTCGGGGTTTGCTATCATGGGTTGGGCTGGGGCATTGCCAACCGCAATCGCCTCTTCGACAAACTGGTAAGGCGTCCCTGGGTTTCTCGTCAAAACGAGTATTTCCAAATGAACCGAGCAATACGACACGCCGTGGTAGTGTTCGCCACCGTCCTGCCGCTGGCTCCGTGGACCGCGGCCCAAGCGCAGACATCGACTTCGCTGCGACCCGTCAAGAAGCTGATCGAATACGGCTGGGACGTGCCGTATCCGGATCAGGTGCGCAAAGAGATCCGCGAGATGGAGAAAAAGCCGTTCGACGGGGTCATCTTCAGGCTGCGGGAGTGGAATCACGCCTTCGATCCGAGACCTTGGGACGAGGCGCAGCTCAAGCCGCAGCTCGACGATCTTGCGGCGATCGAATGGAAGACGTTCACCGACAACTTCCTCTGCCTCTACGCGGCCAACCACTGGAAGATGGATTGGTTCAACGACGAGCAGTGGAAGGGCATCGCGGCCAACTTGCGGCTCACGGCCAAGGCGGCGAAGATCGGCCGCTGTGTCGGCGTTGTCTTCGATCCGGAGCCTTACGGCGACAACCCGTGGGCCCATGCCGGGAAAATCAAGGAGCGCACCTTCGCCGAGGTGGAGGCCCAGGTCCGCCGCCGCGGGGCGGAGTTCATGACCGCGCTCCAGACCGAATTGCCCGAGGTCAAAGTCTTGACCTTCTTCCACCAGAGCCTGTTCGGCGCCCTGCTCGCCAGCCCCGATCCCCGGGAGCGCGAAACGCGGCTTTCCCAAGAGCCTTGGGGGTTATTGTCCGCGTTCTGGAACGGCGCGCTGGAGGCCGCTTCGCCCGGCGCGCGGATCATCGACGGCAACGAGCTGGCCTATTACTACACGTCGCGCGAGCCGTTCTACGAAGCCTACCATCGGATGAAACAGGCGTCGCTCGCCCTCGTGCCGCCGGAACTGCGCGCCAAACACGCCGCGCACTTCGAGGCCGGCATGGCCGTTTACATGGACCATCTGCTTGCCCTGCGGCAACCGGCGGAGAAATACCTTAGCACCTACCTCGCCCCGCAAGAGCGACTTCGATGGTTGGAACACAACGTCTATTACGCCCTGACGACCAGCGACCAGTACGTCTGGTGCTACAGCGAACGGATGAATTGGTGGCGGAACGAGGTTCCGGACGGCGCCGAGGCCGCCATCCGTTCCGCGCGGAAGAAGATCGCGGACGGTCAGCCGCTTGGATTCGACATCAGCGACATCATCGCCGCGGGCCAGAAAAAGATGCGGTAACCGTTCCCGGGGACCGTCCACGTGAACGGTTGCTCGGTCGCCTTCGAGCCTTTCGGCAGACGCCAAGCCGCTCTTGTTCGCAACCGGGGTTCATGGCCGTGGTGCACCGCCGGACAAGCCGGCCGTGGCGCCCGCGCGGCGAGTTCGGCGACGCCTTGTCCCTCGTCATTGCCGCCAGCGATTCCTGAAAGACTCCCCACATGGCGAAGCTACTCGTAGTGGACAGCGACGAAGGGCTTGTCCATTTCCTTGCGCGGTTGTTCACCGAGCAGGGCTACGAGGTCGCCTCGCGGGCCGACGGCACAGCCGCCCTGGAATGCCTGGCGAGCGAGTCGTTCGACGCCATCCTGATGGATTACAACCTCCCTGGCTTGAACGGGTTGGACACGCTGGCGGAGATCAAGCGGGCCCAGGTCAAGACGCCGGTGATTATCTTGACCGCCTTCGGCACCACCGACACGGCGATCCGCGCCATGAAGCTCGGGGCCTACGATTACCTGTTGAAACCGTTCGACACCGAGGAACTCAAGCAGATCGTCGCCGACGCGGTGCAAGTCAGCCGGGTGATGAAGGAGGTGGTCGGTTTACCCCACTCCAGGGCAGTCAAGAGGGGAGTCGCCGTGCCCGCCGCCGGCACGCAAATCGTTGGCAACAATCGGAAGATGCAGGAGGTGTTCAAGCTGATCGGGCAGGTGGCGGCCACGGACGTGACGGTGCTCATCACCGGCGAAAGCGGCACCGGCAAGGAACTGGTGGCCCGGGCGATCCACCACCATAGCCGGCGGGCCGACAAGCCGTTCATGGCCGTCAACTGCGCGGCGATCCCCGAATCGCTGTTCGAAAGCGAGTTGTTTGGCTACGAGCGGGGGGCGTTCACCGGCGCCGAGCGGACGTATGTCGGCAAGTTCGAACGGTGCCACCAGGGAACGCTCTTTTTCGATGAAATCGGCGACATGTCGCTGGCCACCCAGGCCAAAGTCCTCCGCGTGCTCCAAGAGGGCGAGTTCGAACGTTTGGGCGGCTCGTCTCCGATCCGCGCCGATGCCCGAATCCTCGCCGCCACCAACAAGAACCTCGAAAAAGCGGTCGAGGAGGGCCGTTTCCGAGAGGACCTCTATTACCGGTTGCGGATCATTTCGATCCACTTGCCGCCGCTTCGGGCCCGGCTCGACGATGTGCCGGCCTTGGTGGACTATTTTGTCGGTCGGTTCGCCGGCGATTACGGCAGTTCGGTTCGCTATGTGTCGGACCAGGCGGTGCGCAAGCTCCAGTCGCACGCCTGGCCCGGCAACGTGCGGCAGTTGGAAAACTGCCTTCGCCGCGCCGTGCTGGTTTGCAAAGGCGATGTCCTTCTGCCCGAACACATCGCCTTGCACGACGAGCCTGCCTCGGCCCTCGCCCGCGCCGACGAGCAGCCTTCCAACCTGCAACGGCGGATCGACGCTTTGGTCCGCGACGTCTTCGAGGCCGTTGGCCAGGGCGCCCACGCAAGCCTGATCGACATGGTGGAGCGATCGCTCATCGTTCGGGCCTTGAAGCTGTGCTCGCACAACCAGGTCCGCGCCGCGCGGCTACTGGGCATCAGCCGCAACACGCTCCGCCACCGGATCCGCAAGTATCAACTCGAACCGCCCGACGCTTCGCCGCCGCGTTGACACCGGATAGGCGCGGTGGACAATGGTAGGTGAGAGCGGAGGGAGAGACGTGTCATGAAAAAGCGCGACGATCTGGCCAGGGCGTCCGCCGAATGCGAACCCGATCTCGATCGAGCGGAAAGACTTCTCCTGGAGATGCTGGCGATTCCGGGCAAGAGCGGCTGCGAGAAAGCGGTGGCCGAGTTCGTCGCCAGGCAGCTTCGGCGGGCTGGCGCTTCGGCAAGCGCGATCCGAGCCGACGCCGCGCATCGCCGCAGTCCCTACGGCGGTGAACAAGGCAATCTGATTTTCCGCCTGCCGGGCAGCTTGCCCGGCCCGAGGCGGCTGCTAGCGGCCCATCTGGACACGGTGCCGCTATGCGTGGGCGCGCGCCCCGTGATCCGCCGCGGCTTTGTCTTGCCGGCGGAACCGACCACCGCCTTGGGGGCCGACGACCGGGCTGGGGCCGCCGCCATCCTCGCTGCTGCCCTGGAGATTCTCCGCCGGCGGCTCCCCCACCCGCCGCTGGTCTTCCTCTGGACGGTGCAGGAGGAGTTGGGGCTTTACGGGGCGCGGCATGTCAATGCCGCCTGGCTCGGCAAGCCCCGACTCGCCTTCAACTTCGACGGCGGTTCCCCGGAACACGTGACGATCGGGGCCACGGGTGGTTATCGAATGGAGATCCGCCTCCGTGGCGTCGCCAGCCACGCCGGCGTCGCCCCGGACCAGGGCGCCAGTGCAATCACCATGGTTGCTCTGGCGATCGCCGAGCTGCACCGCAAGGGTTGGCTTGGGCTGATCTTGAAAAACGGCCGGTCGGGCACGAGCAACGTGGGCGTGATCCACGGCGGCCAGGCCACCAACGTCGTCACGCCCGAAGTCCACCTCCAAGCCGAGGCCCGAAGCCATGACCCCGCCTTCCGCCAAAGGATCGTCGCCGCCATCGAGCGCGCCTTCCACAAGGCGGCCCGATCGGTGAAAAACTCCGCCGGCGAGGCCGGCACGGCCGAAATCCGCGGCCGACTCGATTACGAGTCCTTCCGTCTCGCCGAGAACGAACCGTGCGTCGTCGCGGTGTGCGAGGCGATTCGCGCCGTCGGAGGCGAACCGACCCTGGCGACCAGCAACGGCGGCCTGGACGCCAATTTGCTCACCGCCCGCGGAATCCCCACCGTCACGCTGGGCGCCGGGGTCCTCAACGCCCATACGACGCGGGAACGCCTCGATTTGAAACAGTTCCGCCAGGCCTGTCGGATCGCCCTGCGACTGGCGACCGCCTGCCCGACACGCTAGACTCAACACCCTTGACTCAACACGAATGCACAAGCGGTCCGGCGCCATCGCGGCGATCGTTGCCGGAGGGCGACGGGGAGCGGTCGTGTTCCCACTTGCGGGAGAGCGGTCGAGAGAGACGGCGGCTGAAATCGTGCCAATTTTTCAGGCCGATCCCGACGCTCGCTTGCCTTCACCTTCTCCCAGAGGGAAAAGGAACCTTGGAAAAGCTCTTATCCTTGGAGGATGCTTCGCGATGAACCATGTGTTGGCGCTGACGTTGCTGGTTGGATCGCTTGGGGCGGCGGACGCCCGAACTCCCGATCCCGCGAAAACCGAATGGTTCGTGGCTTGCAAGTACGGCGTGTTCGTCCATTACCTCAATAGCCTGCAAAACAACCCGGACCACGTGGCCAGTCTCGGACGGAAGACGACGTGGGACGAGTGCGTGCGGGAGTTCGACGTGGAGAAGTTCGCGGAGCGGATGAAGGAAGCTGGGGCGGGCTACGTGATCTTCACGATGATGCAGCGGAGCCGGTTTCTCATCGCCCCGAACGCCACGTTCGACCGCATGACCGGCTACCAGCCGGGCGAGGCCTGCGCGACGCGGGACCTGGTCGAGGAACTCCATCAGGCCCTCGACAAGCGGGGCATCGCGCTGATGCTTTACTGGACCGGCGACGGCCCCTGCGACGATCCCAAGGCCGCCTCCGCCCTGCGCTGGCCGCCCAACGGCCAGGTCACCGAGGAATTCGTCCGCAATTGGGCCGCCGTGGTCCGCGAGTACGGCCTCCGCTACAAGGACAAGGTCAAGGGCTTTTGGACCGACGGCTGCTACCGCTTCATCGGCTACGACGAACACAAGCTCGGCATTCTCGCCGAAGGGCTGCGCGCGGGCTATCCGAATCGGATCATCGCCCTCAATCCGGGAGTCGAGCTTCGCGCCTACTCGCGGCACGAGGACTACACCGCCGGGGAGCAGAATTCGTTCCAGGAGCTGCCGCTTGGGCGGTTCATCGACGGCGAACAATGGCATATCCTTTCGTACTTGGGCGCCGCCTGGGCCCAGCCGGGGACCGTCAAGAACAAGCGCGAGATGATCGACTACGTGCACGCGTGCACGGCGGTGGGCGGAGTGGTCTCCATCGACGTGGTGCTGTATCGCGACGGCGACCTCGACCGATCCCAGTTGGAAGTGCTCAAGGCCCTCCGCCCGGGCCTGGCCGCCAAGGCCGGCGAGCTGGACGCCTGGCGCGCCGGGAAAGCCGTGCCGCCGCGGAACAAGGCATGGCGCAAGTTCGCGTTCCTTTTGACGGCGGACGGGAAGCAACCGCTCGGCCCGAGCGTCGGCGACATCCACGCCGCGCGCCACGGCGTGGACGGCGATCCGGCCACCTGCGCCCAGGCGGGCAATCAGTGGGCGTGGACCTATGAAGTCAATCTGCTGCGCCCCGAGAAGCTTTCGCGCGTGGTCATCGTGTTCGGGCCAGGCTACGCGACCGAGTTCGAGTTGCTCGCCTCGCTCGATGGCCAGCAGTGGCAAACGCTCGCTCACCGCGGCGGTCAGAAAGGCGGCCGCGTCGAGCTGGATTTTTTGACCATCGAGGCGAGGCTCCTCCGCGTGCGCGCAATCAAGCCGGACGGCCCGGGACAACCTGGGGCCCAAATGTCGATCGCCGAGCTGGAGGCCTACGAATGACAAAACGATTGCCCTTGGGCAGTGTGACAAAGTAACCTGGCCGATTGCGATGACGGAGCGCGGGCATCTTGCCCGCATTGGTCATGCCGGGCGAGACGCCCGCGATCCCCCGAATCGCTTCACCCATGGGTCCCAAGCCTTGTAGGAGACTGACGATGTTGCGACGCTGCGTTTTCGCGTCCCTGGCGTTTTTCCTTGCCTTTTCCGTGGCGGCCGCCGCGCCGCGGCGTCCGAACGTTCTCCTCGTCCACGCCCACGATTTGGGCCAGTTCTTGCATTGCTACGGCGTCAAGACGGTGCAAACGCCGAACCTGGACGCTTTGGCGTCGAGCGGGGTGCGGTTTTCGCGGAGTTTCTGCACGAACCCCGGGTGCAGCCCGTCGCGGGCGTCGATCTTCACCGGGCGGTGGCCGCACTCCAACGGCGTGATGGGCCTGTGCCATGCCCATTTCGCCTGGGACTTGAATCCCGAGGAACGCCACCTGGCCCAAATCCTTCGCGACGCCGGCTACGCGACCACGGCCGTGGGTGTGATCCACGAGACCTCGTCGGGGTTCAAGCGATGCGGTTACGAACGCCATCTTCCCCAGGCGGCCGCCGCGCGGGCCGCCGACGCGGCGATCGGCGTGCTTCGCGAGTTCGCGGGCAAGCCGGAACGTCCGTTCTTCCTCTCGGTGGGATTCATCGAGCCGCACCGGCTCGGCTACAAGGAACCCGACTGGCCCGGATCGCTGCCCGGCGATCATAGCTTCCCCGGCCCTGGCCTTCAGCCCGACGATTCCCTCGGCGTCCAGGTTCCCGGCTACCTCCGCGACACGGAGGGGACGCGGCGGGAACTGGCCGGATTGCAGGGCGCGGTGCGCCACGTCGATGCCCAAGTCGGCCGAATCCTCGCCGCCGTCAAGGAACTCGGCCTGGAGGCCAACACCTTGGTGGTGTTCACGACCGACCATGGCATCGCCATGCCGCGGGCGAAGTGCAGCTTGTACGAGCCGGGCGTGAAGGTGGCGCTTTTGCTTCGCTTCAGCGGGCGCCCGGGGTGGCACGGCGGCCGGGTGCGCGACGAAATGGTTTCCAACGTCGACTACTTGCCGACCATCTTGGACCTCGTCGGTCTGCCGATCCCGGCCAACGTCCAGGGACGCTCCTTCGCGCCGCTTTTGGACGGAGGGACCTACGAACCTCGCCGGGAGATCTTCACCGAGTTGACCTATCACGATTACTACGATCCGCGGCGGGCGATCCGCACCGAAACCCATAAGCTGATCGTCAACTTCACCACGGCGCCGGCGTTCATGGACCCGTCGCAGTGCTGGCGACCGCCCTCCGACGTCATCACACCCCCCAACCGCGCCCTGGCCTACCATCCGCACGTCGAGTTATTCGACCTGGCCAAGGACCCGTGGGAACAGAACGATGTCGCCCAAGACCCGAAATACGCGGCGGTCCGCGCCGACTTGCTCCAGCGACTCAAGCGTCATCTGGTCGAGACCCAGGATCCGATCCTGCTCGGCGCGATTGCCTCGCCGCACCATCGGCGCGCGGTGGAAATCCTCCAAGGGGCGGGCGGGAAATGATCGGCTGGCGTTGAGCGGGCGGCGTTGAGCGGGCGGCGTTGAGCGGGCGGCGTTGAGCGGGCGGCGTTGAGCGGGCGGCTCGGCGCTTCTCGCCTGGCGGGTCGGGAGAAGGCCGTCGTTCAGGCGTCGCTCTCGGATTCTCCGTGGTCGTGGCTGGGCGTCATCCGCGTGGTCTCGTCGCCCAACGCCCGCGTGAGCCGCTCGCGCAGCATGAGCCGCGCGCGGAGCAGCCGGACCTTGACGTTCGCTTCGGTGATCTCCAGGACCTCGGCCGCCTCGCTGGTCGACAGTCCCTCGACATCGCGGAGCAAAAACACCAGGCGATACTTCTCGTCCAGTTCATCCAAGGCGCTCTGGAGCAACTCTTGGACCTCCCGACGATGCGCCAACTGCTCGGGCGATTCGTGCCACTGGGCGATATATTGCGGGTGGGGGACGTCCGCGTAGGATTCATTGCCCTGGTCGTCGCGGAACTCCACCGCGTTGCGATTGGATCGCTTGCGGAGCAAGGCCAACGCGTGATTGGTCGCGATCCGTGTCAGCCACGTGTGGAAGGTGGACTCCTCTCGGAAACCATCGAGGTGCTCGATGACGCTGAGGAAGGTTTGTTGCACCACCTCCTCGGCGTCCTGCTGATGCCGCACGATCCGCATGGCCAAGGAGAAGAGCCGTCGCTCATACTTCGAGACCAGCGCTTCGAAGGCGGCAAAATCGCCCTGCCGGGCCTGCTGGACCAATTCGCGGTCGTCATCGGCGACGTCTGCCATTCAGCAACCCTTGCCCACCCCGACGTAAAACCCGAAATCGCGCTAGCCAGCGACTGTCGAGGCATTTTACCTGAACTTAAGTGATGATGGGAGGAGCATATCCTCTGGCAGGCGATTGTCCCCGCCATAACGGTTGGATCGCCCGTAAAAAGCTTCTCCCTAGCGCGGGCCGCGCCGCAAGCGGATAGTGAACCGCCATCGTGCAACATGCGGGCACGGCGGGCAGAAATCCCCATGGGACACGGCAAGGGGTCGCGCCGTTTGCCGTTCGGTTGTCCCTCGGGGACGAAGAGCCTATCCTACAACCTCCCCTCTCCCGCTTGCGGGAGAGCGGCCGGGGGTGAGGGCGGCTAAAATCGTGACGAGTCTTTGAGGCCGATCCTGATGCGCGTTTGCCCTTGCCCCGTTCCGTCCCCGGAGGGAGATGAACTTTCGGGATAGGCTCTAAAGCTGTTTTTGTGCGCATTCCCAACCGAGTGATGAATCGATCGGCTGCCGTCAAACGCCCCCGGGACGAAAACGCCGGACAAGATTTTGCAGATCGACAACCGGAACGCGGAGGGGCCGAGGATCGAGGGGAAAAGATCGCGGGCAAGAGGTTGTGCGACGACGCCCGCCTACGGGCCTTCTCGCTGGGGGCAAAACACGGAGCGCGGGCGTCCCGCC
>Ga0209101_1001926_pt1 | contig 14507 bp, 13 predicted proteins | sample ConPoolayeCmetaG_FD_185481 | JGI IMG/M metagenome (GOLD analysis project Ga0209101, IMG submission 185481) | Hot spring microbial mat communities from California, USA to study Microbial Dark Matter (Phase II) - Cone Pool mat layer C metaG... ... | reverse complement strand
GTTGTGCAACAACGCCCTCAATCAGGTCTACTCCTATCGCCCGGCCCTGCTCGAAGGGCCGCGCAACTATACCGTCCGGCTGGATTGGAAGATGTAAGGGGAGCCTCACTCGGCCGTCGTATTTGCCTCGGGAGGGCGCCGGGTCCCAGAGTTACCGCCCTCGTCTCCAGTGACCTGATATTTGCAGTATAAGCCGTTGGATGCTGAACGGCCTGGCAATACATTTGCCGGAAGGTTATTCTGAAATTCGCCATTTCAAACCAACGACACGGCCGGAATCCCGCCCATTTTCATCAATTACAGAGTGGCCGACGCGGCCGTCGAAGCCCGCTTGCTTTTCGTCGATTTGGCAAACCACTTTGGGCGAGAGGCCGTGTTTTTAGACAAAAAACGCTTCGAGGGTGGCATGACCTGGCCCGAAGCGCTTGAGCGGAATGTAGAGGGTGCGAAAATTTTACTGGTTCTTCTCAAAAAGGCTAAGAAGTGGATGGGTGAAAGAGACGACCGCACCTTCCGTATGCACGACCCACAAGACTGGGTGCGCCGCGAAATCGAAACGGCGAAGGCTGCGGGAAAAACTATTATACCGGTTTTGCTTGACGGCGCCTATTTCCCCGAATAAAGCGCCCTACCGGAGGCGCTGCGGTTTTTGCCCATCACGCAATGCCAAAAGATTACCACTCAGGAATGGGACGCCGGAACGGCTGAACTCATCAAACTTTTAGAAAAACACGTCTCCCTGCGGGCGGCAGCGTATCGGTAAAGGTGGATGCCTCGACGATCTGCCGCTGCCGGCGGATTACCGAGCGGCCGAACGGCATCGCCGGTCAACTCGACCGGCTGCGCCGCCAACCGAAAACTCCGGGTAAACCGCCGGTTTACGTCCTCGACCAAGTCGAAGAAATGTTCATCGACCCGCTGCCCGGCGAGCCGGACGCCTTCGTCGAAAGCCTCCGAAAAACCGTCCGAGAGGAGCCGGAGGCCACCATCGCACTCGGCTTTCGCAGCGATTTTCAGATGGATGTGATGGAGTTGCTCCTGCGCGTGGACTGCCGACAGGAGGACTTGCCCATCTATCCACTGACGTAAAACGCCCTCGCCGAAGCCATCGAGGGCGTGGCAAACGACCCGATCCTCTCGAAACGCTATCAACTCGAACTCGAAAAAGGCGCCGAATACGTCGCGCGCGATATCGTCTCTCAAGAAAGCAGCAGCAGCGCGGCCGCCATCCTGCAAAACCGCCTGCTGAAACTTTACCAAAATGCCGCGCCGACGAACGGCAACCGCCGACTGACCATCGCCGATTACCAAAACCTCGCCCGAAGTGCTACCGCCGAGGCCGAACTGCTCGCCGACCAACTCCAACGCCTGCGTGAGGAGCACAATCTCAAAGACGAGCGCATCCTGCTCGAAACCCTTCACCAGTTTGTGGTAGACAAACCCACCGCCGGAACGCTACCCAAAAACCGCCTACCCGACGACCCGCAGCAAATCCGCACGGCGCTTCTTCGGGTCAATTTTTGTTGACAGAGCTTCCGGAAAGCCAGGCGATTCGACTGTCGCACGATTTGCTGGCCCCGGTGATTCGGGAGCGGTACGGGCAATTTTTGCTAAGCGAAACGGATCGTTTAGAAACGGAAAATATTCGGCTGTGGCTGGCCCAGGCAAAAGAAAAAAATTTCAGGCGGCCTTTGACGTCTTTAAATCGGCAAGCTCGAGCCGGAAGCTGTTGCCCGATGAAGTAGGCGCTACGGCTTTTGAGCTGGCTTTTTTTGCGGAAAAATACGAGCAAGGGTCGGCTGCTCTGCGGGATTATTGCGACCAGATGGCGAGCACCGACAAAATCTTCCCGGAGCCTCCCGGCGAGGGGAGCACTTGCTCCGACCTCTTGGACTACCTCCGCCGCTGCGACCCGGTGCTTTTCAAAATACTTTCCGACGATGATTCGGGTGGAGAGTGGCGTGTTTGACATGGGCAATGTCTTAGGCGACGATGGGTACTCCGATGAGTTGCCCGTACACCGGGTTAGGCTCTCGACCTACTCGCTTGCCGAAACGCCTACCACTTGGTATCATACGGCGTTTTCTGTTTGGAAAGAGGCACAGCAGTGCCGGATGACCTGGGCTGGGGACGCGCCGACCGCCCGCTCATCCACGTCTCATGGGAAGACGCCACAGCATACGCGGAATGGCTTGCTAAAAAAAACGGCGAACTCTATCGCCTGCCCATTGAGGCCGAATGGGAGTTTGCCGCTCGCGAACGCGGAAAACACATCCGGTTTGGCAACGGAAAAATGATTGCCGACCCGGCGGAGATGAATTTCAATGCCGACGAAAGATGGAAAACCCACTATTCCGTCGTCGGCGAATACCGAAAGAAAACCACTCCGGTTCGGCAGTTTTCGCCCAACGCGCTCGGTCTTTACGACATGAGCGGCAATGTTTGGGAGTGGTGCCGAGATTGGTACGCTCCGGAATACTACGAGGAATGTAAAGCAAAAGGTGTTGTGGATAATCCGTTGGGTCCATCTAAGGGCTCTTACCGCGTGTACCGCGGCGGGCGCCCGTCGGATCGCGACGGCAACGTCGGCTTCCGCCTCGCCCACAGTTAGGAGGTTTGCCGTTCCGGGCACAATCGTAAGCAAAGAGTATGGAGCGAGGCATGAGCGGGCACGGCGGAGAGGAGGCGGCGGTTAGCGCCGCCTTGTAGCCGTGACGGCGCATGCGGAGCGTCGGGCGGGAAAGCCGGCAAAGAAATCGGCTTTTGCCTGTCGCATTTTTGTGCGCATAAAATTAGGCGAAGGCCCGCTCAGACTGCTCCGCCTTCGGCCGGTTTGTCACCATCGGCGTTCCAAAGGAATACCTCTATCCATGGAAAGAACACTCCGGCGGCAGTAATTAGTATCACTCAAGGTTTGACACTAAACCCCTACTTTTCACCGGCGTAGTCTTCGGTTGTCGGCTCTTTGGCCAGGGCCGCAATGCGTTTTCGGTCGATTTTTCCGCTGTCGGTTTTGGGCAGGGCATCTACGAGGCGCACGTAGCGCGGCACCTTGAAGCGCGCCAGATGGTTGCGGCAGTGCTCTATGAGTGCCGCCGGCGAGGTCGTCTGCTCGGGTCGGCAGACGATGAAAGCGCAGCCCACTTCGCCCCATTTGTCGTCGGGCACTCCGGTGACGGCGGCTTCGGCCACGGCAGGGTGGAGCAGCAGGGCGCGTTCTACTTCGGCGGGGTAGACGTTCTCGCCGCCGGAGATGAACATGTTTTTGATGCGGTCTACGATGTACAAATAGCCTTCCTCGTCTTGGAGGGCCATGTCGCCGGTATGGAGCCAGCCGTTGCGGATGGCGGCAGCGGTGGCGTCGGGGTTGCGCCAGTAGCCGGGGGTAACCATGGGGCCTTTCAGCAGGAGCTCACCCGCTTGGTTGGGCGGCAAGTCGCGGCCGTTGGTGTCTACGATGCGCACCTGCACGTAAAAATTGGGACGCCCAATGCTGCCTTTTTTTCGCACTGCATCGCGCTGGTGCAGTGAGGTGAGGTTGGGGCCGGCCTCCGTCATTCCGTAGCCTTGACGGATGTAAACCCCTTTTCGGTGCCAGCGCTCGATAAGCGGGATGGGCATAGGCTCGCCGCCGACGATGACATAAAGCAGCCGAGAGAGGTCGGCGCGCTCGAAATAGGGGTCGTCGGCCAGCATCTTGAGCATGGTGGGTACGCCCATGAAAAGGGTACATTGCTCCGCCTCTAGGGCGCGCAGCACCGCCGGCGGGTCGAACTTTTTAAGCAAGCATGTATATGCGCCGTGGTGAAGGAAAGGCGTCAGCAACACGTTCCAGCCGCCCGTGTGGAAGGGAGGCATCACGTTAATCGTTCGGCTTTCGGTATTGATGACCAGGGATAGAGCCGTATTGACGCTGTTCCAAAACAGCATTTTGTGGGTGTAAAGGGCGCCCTTAGGGAAGCCCGTCGTGCCAGAGGTATAGAGGATAAAAATGGGGTCGTCTTCAGAAATCTCCTCAACAGCCGGCTCGGCAGCAGCGGCGTCATCCGAGTCGGCTATTGGGATTAACTCCTCTAAGTTCATGCGACAACGGACTTCGGTACAGGCCGGCACGGCGTCGGCCAAAGAGGTGTAGCGACCTTCTACGATCAGTAGCCGGGGGCCGGCATCGCGAAGCAAATAGTCGATTTCGGGCGCTGCGAGTCGATAATTAAGCGGGACAAGGATGAAGCCTGCCTTTTGCGCAGCCGAGAAAAGTACGACGTACTCCAGGCAATTTTCCGCCAACACGGCTATTCGGTCGCCCTTTCGGAGGCCATAGGCTTTCTTCGAATGGGCAGCCAGCTTCGCTCCCATCCGGTGGAGCTGTCCATAGGTCAGGGTGCGCCCCGATTCGTACTCTTTCACCGCTATTTGTTCCGGGCTATACAGTGCCCAACGAGAAGCCCAGTCAAACATCTGCTAAAGGCTTGGAAGGTGGATAAAAAACAAAGACGCCCGAGAAAAGAAAGCCCCTTGCCTCATCGGTAGTAGCCGTCATCCTACCTTTGCCGCACAAATAAACGACACTTGCCGTCATGAAGGTCAATTTCCTGCTGGGAATTATCGCCGTATTCTTGGGTTGGCTAACGTGCAAAAACCTGCGCAAGGACGCGGCAACCTCGGCTGCCGTCGGCGTCGAAGCGCCGACGAGCGTTGCGGCGACTAAGGATACTACGCCCGGCCTGTTGCGCGTTCCTGTGGACGCGTTGCCCCCGGCCTCGGCCAGTCATCGCGCCTATCTGGCCTCGGCCTATTGGCATCTGAGCGCAGCGGTCAGCCCTGTTGAGGGCAACATACAGGAGCGTTACGACAAAAAATGGCTCGTTTTTCGCCAAGACCAAACGTTCGACATCGTCGCAGAGGGAAAAGTAGTGGACACCGGTCGCTGGAATTGGGATGCGGACAAAAACGTCATCTACCTTTCGTGCCGCGACCCTCATCTGAACAACTCTTGGGCGGTTAAGGACCTGACGTTCCTGATGATTTGGATCGGCAACACGGACTTGAACCGGACGGGTATTCAGATACGCGTTCAAGGGCACAAGCAAGCCCCGTGGTTGACGGAAAGGAAAGATTAAATGGCGACAGTTCTTACCCGGCGGCGAACCTACGTAATGCCTACATTTTCCCGTGCTTTTAAGCAGTCGACGCGCCATACCGGCTCTTTTTCACGTATAACCCTTAACAGATTGGACAAAAATGGCCTCCAACGGCGGCGGCAGCCAGCATAGTTATCATCGGGTCACTCTGGCCGGCCTAATCATTACTCTAGGGATTATTTACGGAGATATCGGCACCTCTCCGCTGTATGTCATGCGGGCCATCGCCGGCAGCGACGAGATCGTTAGGGAGACGATTTTAGGTGCGGTATCGCTGGTTTTTTGGACGCTCACGATTCAGACCACTCTGAAGTACGTGGTGTTGATTTTGCAAGCTGACAACAACGGAGAGGGCGGCATTTTCTCTATGTACACGCTGGTGCGTCGGCGCCGCAGGTGGCTACTCTATCCGGCTATGGTCGGCGGTGCAGCCGTGCTGTCGGAGGGCATGATCACGCCGCCGATATCGGTATCTTCGGCCATAGAGGGCCTCATGTCGGTGGAGTACTTCAAAGGCACTCACATCCCGACGGTACAGATCACCATCGGTATCCTGACGGCGCTGTTCATCTTTCAGCAGTTCGGCACGGCCACCGTAGGGCGGTTCTTTGGCCCCATCATGCTGGTGTGGTTTTCGATGTTGGGCATTTTGGGCGCCGTTCAAGTATATAACCATGTAGCCGTGCTGCAAGCCGTTAATCCGGTATACGCTATAGAACTGCTGCGACAACACCCCAATGCTTTGGTCATCATGGGAGCGGTGTTTTTGTGCACCACCGGGGCAGAAGCGCTTTACGCCGACTTGGGGCACTGCGGCAAGCAAAATATCCGCCTCAGCTGGGTGTTCGTCAAGCTGTGCCTGTTGCTCAACTACTTCGGCCAGGCAGCCTGGTGTCTGACGTTTGAAGGAGCACCGCTGCCCTCTGACATGCCCAACCCGTTCTACGGCATCATGCCCTCCTGGTTTTTACCGCTGGGCATCGCCATCGCTACTTTGGCGGCCATCATTGCCAGCCAGGCGATGATATCGGGCTCTTTTACTCTGGTCAGCGAAGCCATTCGCCTGGGGTTGATGCCCAAGCTGACGGTTATCTTTCCCTCCAACATGAAAGGGCAGATATACCTGCCTACCATCAACTTCCTGCTGTGGATAGGATGCATCTCGATCACCCTGTTTTTCAGGGAGAGCAGCCGCATGGAAGCCGCTTACGGGCTTTCGGTGACCATCACCATGATGATGTCTACCATACTGATGGCCAATTTTCTGATCATGCGGCGCGTCAAGCCGGTGTTCATTTGGATGTTTCTGACTTGGTACTTGCTGTTCGAGGGCTCGTTCTTCACCGCCAACCTGCTCAAGTTCGTGGACGGAGGCTTCTTCACCGTGCTGGTCGCTTCGCTGCTCTTTGCCCTCATGTATGTGTGGGTGAGCGCCCGCAAGATCAAAAAGCGCTTCCTGCAAAATGTAGATATCCGCGACTACATCGACCAGCTTATCATGCTCAGCAACGACGAGACAATTCCTAAGTACGCCACCAACCTCGTCTTCCTCAGTAGCGCGAAATCGCCTAATAAGGTAGAGGAGAAAATTCTGTATTCCATCCTGCAAACGCAGCCCAAGCGCGCCGATGTGTACTGGTTCGTCCATATCCAGGTCACCGACGAGCCCTACACCATGGAGTACAAGGTGAAGGTGCTGGCGCCCGACGACGTATATAAGGTGATCTTCCGCCTGGGCTTCCGAGTGGAGCAGCGCATGAACTTGTTTTTCCGAAAAGTCGTAGAGGAGCTCATTGAGAGCGGCGAGTTAACCGTGCAAGCGCGTTATCACTTCAGCCCCACCGACCTGCCCACGGGCGATTTCCGCTTTGTCATCATTCAAGAGTTCTTGTCGCACGAGAACGATTTGCCCTTCATAGAGCAAATGGTGATGAGTATTTACTTGGGCGTCAAACAGATAACCGCTTCGCCTCAAAACTGGTTTGGCCTGGACAGCGACTCGGTGGTCATCGAGAAGGCGCCCTTGGTGCTCCGCCCGGTAAAAGGGTTAAGTTTGCAGCGCGTCAACTGAGGGCGCTTTTGGCATGAAGATTTTGGTCATCCGCTTTAGCTCTATCGGCGACATTGTGCTCACCTCTCCGGTGTTGCGCTGCGTGAGCCAACAGCTGGGCGCGGAAGTGCATTTTTTGACCAAAAAAACCTTCGTCGGACTGGTTCAGTGTAACCCCTATGTAAGTCGCGTGTTTGGATGGGGCCGTTCGCCGGCCAAAATTATTGCTCTGCTGCGGCTACAGCGCTACGACCGGGTATTGGACTTGCACCACAATCTGCGCAGTTGGTGGGTGAGACAGGCCCTCTGGCGACCGGCGCGCGCGTTTTACAAGGCCAATCTGGAGAAATGGCTATTGGTCCATCTGGGCATAGATGTGATGCCGGACCGCCATGTCGTACACCGCTATCTGGAGACGGCCCATCCTTTGGGCGTGCACTACGACGGCCAAGGGCTGGATTATTTCATTCCGGCCCACGAAGAAGTGGACGTCGGCCGATGGGAAGGCCCTTCGACGCCGTATGTCGCCTTTGTCATCGGGGCGCACCACGCTACCAAGCGCTTACCGACCGACCGAGCGGCGGAGCTGTGCCGATTAATCGAATCGCCTGTCGTGCTCTTGGGCGGGCCGCAGGATACGGCTCGGGCAGAAGAAATTGCCCGCCTGGTGGGGAAAAAGGTGTTCAACGCCTGTGGGCGCCTAAGTCTGCACCAAAGTGCCTCTGTCGTTCGCCAAGCCAACTTGGTCGTCACACACGACACCGGCTTGATGCACATTGCGGCAGCCTTTCGCAGGCCGATCGTGTCGCTATGGGGTAATACGGTACCGCGCTTCGGCATGTATCCCTTTTATCCGGAGGGCATAGACGACCGGCACCTCGCCTTCGAGGTAGAAGGCCTACCCTGCAGGCCCTGCTCCAAAATCGGCTACGAGCGCTGTCCGAAGGGACACTTTCGCTGTATGCGCGACTTAGAGCTGGCGGCCATTGCGGCGGCGGTAAACGAGCGCTACGCCCTTTTTCCTCCGTGAAAACTCCGCCTCTTGCCGCCGCACGACAGAAAAACTTCTGTTGCTTAAAAAGCCATACTGCCGCGAAGTCTATACATTTGCCTTGGCGTCCATTCTCCCGATACCGTGTATTTATCTCAGCCGGAGCATTATGTTGAAAAAACTACTTTTAGCCTTTTTCGGCTTCATCTCATTGGCACAGCCGGTCTATTCTCAGGACATTCATTTTACCCAGTACAACATGTCTCCGATGACCCTCAACCCGGCTAATGTCGGCCGCTTTGAGGGCACGGCCCGCATCGGCGGGATATATCGCAACCAATGGTCGAGCGTCATCAACAACCCTTACAGCACGCCTTCGGTATGGGTGGATGCGCCCATCATCCGCGGTCTGCGGCGCCAAGACTGGATTGGAGTAGGGCTGATGCTCTACCAAGATCGCGCCGGCTCGGCAGGGCTGACGCACGGCGCCTTTAAGTTCGGAGCCACCTACCACTTTGCCTTTGGCCAAAAAGGCAACACCGTCCTCTCGGTGGGCGGCCATTACGGTGGCGAAAATCGCCGCATCGACATCAATCGCCTGCAGTTTAGCGACGGCTTTAACAATCAAGGCGAATACGTGCCCGCGCTCAGCATGGACAACGGACGCGTGCTGGGCAGCGCCAACTACAACGACATCGACTTGGGAGCGGTCTTTTCCTCCAAACTCGGCGAAGCCATGGATGTACAGCTGGGTTTTTCTATCTACCACTTCACACGCCCCAATTACAGCCTCATCGGCAGCGGCAGTGGTCCAGGCCCCGGACCGCAGCAGGGATTTGCGCGCCTGCCTCGGCGCTACGTCAGCCACGGCCGGTTTAACATCGCCTTAAACAAGCGGCTCGCCTTGAGCCCGACCTTCCTTTTTCAAACGATGGAAGGCAACGATGAAATCATCGTTCAGGGCTTGGCCGGTTATCTGTTCAACGAAGAAAAAGACATCACTTTGCGCGCCGGCTTGGGCTATCGCCTGGGCGACGCGGTAAACGTGTTGCTGGGAGCGCGAATAAAAGACCTCACGGTAGGCGCTGCTTACGATATAAATGTCTCCAACTTGAGCCTCGTCAGCAATTACCGCGGCGGCTTTGAAATCGCCGCCCATTACATCATTAAAATTTACAAGCCTACCGTGGTCAAGCCCAAGGTGCTGTGTCCGCGTTTTTAAATCCGGTGCCGACCACCTGCATTTTTTCTTAAACCGTTTCGAGCTATGTTCTTCAGATATATCGCGCCGCTTTGCCTCTTAGCCGCGCCGCTCGTGCTCAAAGGGCAGCCGCTCAACCGCTCTACTCCCGAAGCTATGTTCAAGGCCGCTAAGCAGGCCGAAGAGGAAGGTAACCCCTACGCCGCCTTGGAATATTACGAGAAGACCTACCAAGATACGAAAGACCCCAAGCTCAACCACGCCATTGCACGGCTCAACTTTGAGCTGCGCGATTACCAGCGCGCCGAGCGCCTGTTGAGCAAGATCGTGCTGCGCGACCGCCGCAACTCATACCCCGATTTGAAGTTCCTGTATGCCCTGACCCTGAAGCACAACGGCAAATACGCCGATGCCGAGGAGGTGTTTAATCAAATCATTGCCGACGGCCTCGACTCGACGCTGGTCGCCCGGAGCCGGCTCGAAGTGGCGGGCTGCAAATTGGGGCGCAAAGCCAAGCAACCGGAGACGCTGAAAATCACCAATATCGGCAAAAAGGTCAATAGCCCGCAGACGGAGGCCTCTCCGTGGTACAGCAACGGCACGCTGTATTTCTCCTCCCTGGCCGGCAAAGACGTCATCGTCATAGACGGCAAGGAAGGCGATTGGTTTGCCAAAATTTACACTACTGCGCCGCCGACTGCCCCCGGTACCGAGTTTTCCGCGCCGACGGCCCTGGGTACTCAGATCAACCGCGAAGGCTGGCATCAGGGCAACGTCAGCATCAGCCCGGACGGCAAGACGATGTACTTTACGCGCCAGCAAATCGAAGGCAACTACGTGCGCAGCAGCAAGATATACTATGCCCTCAAAGGCGACGACGGGTGGGGCGCCGCCAATGAAGTAGCCGGCGTCAACGGCGACTACATCGCCAAACACCCCTGCGAAGGCGAGCTCTACGGCGAAAAAGTGCTCTTCTTCGTGGCCGACATGCCCGGCGGACAAGGCGGCTTCGACATCTATTATGCGCCCAAAAAGCGCGATGGTGTCTTTGGCTTACCGGTCAATTTGGGCAGCGTTATCAACACCCCAGCAGAAGAGGCCTCGCCCTTTTATCAGGATGGAAAGCTCTACTTCAGCAGCAACGGCCACCCCTCTTTAGGTGGCCTCGACGTCTTTGTAAGCGAGTGGGACGGCTCGAGGTGGAGCGTGCCGGAGCCCCTGCCGGCAGGAATAAACACCAGCCTAGACGACCTCTTCTATACCCGCATGCCGGACGGATACTCGGGCTTTCTGGTCAGCAACCGCCCGGGCCCAAACAACCTGAGGAGCAAGACCTGCTGCGACGATATCTACCTGTGGGAGATGGAGCGCATCAAAGTCGAACTGCTGGTCACCACCTTCCGCCAGCGCAAAAAAGACGAAAAAGCCAACCCGCCCCTGGAGGGCTGTACGGTGCAAATCATCGACATCACGGAAAACAACCCGCTCAACATAGACGCTAAAACCAATCCAACCGCTAACGATTTCGCTTTTACCCTCTCGCCCGACCGCTCCTACGTCGTCATCGCCGAGCGCGAAGGCTTCTTACCCGACACGGTACGCTTCAACACCGCGGGCATCAAGCGAACCACCAAGGTGGAAAAGAGACTGGTGCTGCGCGCCAAACAACCGCCCAAGTCCCGCATTGTCAAGCGCGACGAGCCCATCCGCCTCAACAACATTTACTACGACTTCGACAAGGCCGACATCTTGCCCGACGCGGAAAAAGACCTTCAGTTCTTGGTCAACCTTATGATGCAGTACCCCGACATGCGCATCGAGCTCTCTTCACACACCGACTCTCAAGGAAGCGACGAGTATAACGAGCGCCTCTCCCAGCGCCGCGCCGATAACGCCAAAAGCTGGATGGTGGCCCGCGGCATTGCGCCGGAGCGCATCGTCGCCGTCGGATATGGGGAAAAATACATCCTCAACCATTGCAAAAACGGGGTGAAGTGTACCGACGAGGAACATCGCTACAACCGTCGGACGGAATTTAAAATCCTCTCCGGCCCCACCAGCATCACCATCGAAGAAGAAGTGAAAGAGGAAGGGCAGTAGTCGGCTTTTTGCGGCAAATGCTTGCACACCGGAAAAACAGCCCAACAGCCTTTCCCATCGGCAATAGAGGCGCTTTACCTTTGCGGCGCTATGAATTTTATAGAGGAGCTGCGCTGGCGCGGTTTGATTCACGACATCACGCCGGGAACGGAAGAGCACTTGCGCGAGGGGCAGGTAAGGGGCTACATCGGCTTTGACCCCACCGCGCCGTCTTTGACCATCGGCAACTACGTGCAAATCATGCTGCTCGTACTGTTGCAGCGCGCCGGCCACCGGCCCGTAGTGCTCATGGGCGGCGCTACGGGGCGCATCGGCGACCCCAGTGGGCGCGACAGCGAGCGCGAGCTAAAGAGCATAGAAGAGCTCGCGCGCAACATCGAGCACCAGAAGGCGCAAATGCGCCGCTTGCTCGACTTTTCCGACAACAGCCCTAACCCTGCCCTCCTCGTAGACAACTACGACTTCTATGCCCAAATGAACGTACTGGATTTCCTGCGCGATGTGGGCAAACACCTGACCGTCAACTACATGTTGGCCAAAGAAAGCGTCCAGCGCCGATTGGAAGGGGGGATATCCTTTACCGAATTCAGCTACCAACTCCTGCAGGGTTACGACTTCGTTCTCCTGAATCGCCACTACGGCGTCACGCTCCAAATGGGCGGCAGCGACCAATACGGCAACATTACCACCGGCATCGAGCTGGCCCGAAAAATAGACGGCCGGCGCCTCTACGCTGTGGTAACCCCTCTGCTCACCAAGGCCGACGGCACTAAGTTCGGCAAAAGCACCTCCGGAAACGTATGGCTCGACCCCGGGCTGACCACTCCCTACCGCTTCTATCAATTCTGGATCAATGCCGACGACCGCGACGTACCCAAGCTGATGCGCTGCTTCTCACTCAAAAGCCGAGAGGAAATCGAAGCCCTCGACGCCGATCCCGTGCGCGCCAAACGCATCTTGGCCGAGGAACTCACCGTGCGCTTACACGGCCCCGAGGAGCATCGAGCCGTACAAGCCGTTTCCACCTTGCTTTTTGACCCGGCAGCCCGTGCGGACTTTTTGCGTAGCCTAAGTGAAAACACCCTGGCCCAGATAGCAGAGGAAATTCCCGCCCCTCAAGTGCCCGCCGAAGTCGTGCAAAACCACTGCGGCGTTGTGGACTTATTGAGCGAGCACACGCATATCGTCACCAGTCGCAGCGAAGCGCGCCGCGCTATTCAGAACAACGCCGTTTCTATCAACAAAGAGAAAATTACCTCTCCGGACGCCGTTGTCACACCGGCCCACCTGCTTCACGGTCGCTACATACTCGTTGAAAACGGGCGCAAGAACAAGTACTTGGTGCGCATCGTGTCCTCGCGCCCGAGCGAACGGTAATGGGCGGGCGATAGCCGGCATTTTTCGTTTAACCATTCGCAGCGAACGCCTCGGCCGCTACAGGCTCGCTTGCCTCATCCAATGTTCCCGCAGGAAAGAGCCTGTTTGCCTGCTCCACACGTTTGCCGGTGCGGAATAGGTAGAACCAATCCTTCAGGCTTTCTTGCGCCGAGCGCGGTGAGATCTGCCACAGGAAGTAGTGGAAGAAAAACCAGCGCATAAGCCAGGCAATGGTACCGGTAAAGGGCACGCGATAGATTTCGGCAATGCCTTTGCCCAGCCCAAGGCTGGCCGCCTGTCCTAAGCCGGGATACCGAAAAGAACGCGGCTTTTTTCCGCGCACGACTCGCGCCAGGTTTCTCCCTATGTGTTCGCCCTGCTTGATGGCCCACAGCGCGTTGCCGAGGCAAGGCGTCCCGAACACGGGATGCTCGGCCGAGCAGGCGTCGCCCCCGCCCCATACCTCGTCATAGCCCTCCACGCGCAGCTGTCTGTCTAGCAGGATGCGCCCTTCTTCGTCGCGTTTCAAGCATTCCGTCCCGGCTATGGCGATGCGGCGCTGGCCAATCGTGGTGATGACCATGCTGCTTTCCAAAAGCGAACCGTCGGACAGCACCGCACCCTGAGGCGTGATTCGCCGGATGCGCTTGTTGGAGATAATACGCACGCCGTATTGCCTCAATGTTCGCTCGGCGTAACGCACCAAGGTTTCAAACTTGCCCTGTAAATCCGGCAAAATGCGTTCGCCGCTGTGAATGAGGTAAAAGCTCGGCGAGACGTCTCTGAGCGCAGGCAGCTGTTGCTTCATCATGTGTACGTACTCGGCCAAATTGGCAATTAGTTCTACTCCCGTCAAGCCGCCGCCGGCTACGGCAAAGCGAAGCGCCTGCCGCGCCTCTTCCGGCGTTTGTCGAGCCGCGCACGCTATTTTTTCCCACAGGTGTCGGCGCGCGCGCTCAAAAGCCTTTCGGCACTTTACCTGGTAGCCGTATGTTCGCGCCCCTTCGAGCGTATCGTTGTCCACCGAGCCGGTGCCGATAACCAGGTGGTCATAGCCGAGCCGAAGCACTTCGCCACCCTGCACTCGAACCCATACGGTGCGCTCCCTTAGGTCTATGCGCTGGGCATGTCCCTGCCGGATTTGTGCTAACGGCATCACTTCCTCCAGCGGGCTCTCTTGAGCAGTCAGGCGCAGCGTGCCCGTGAGGTTTTCCGACGTCCACCCGTGGTAGATATGGTGTTGTAGAGGGCAGACTACGTCGATTTTTACGGCGCCGCTGCGTATTTCCCTGCGCAGCTGCCGCACCAGCTGCTTGTAGGCAAAGACAGACACATATCCGCCGCCCAACAACACGATCCGAATAGGCTGTTGCGTGCTCATAGTTTTGGGAAAGGTTTTGAATTATACTTCTATGGAGGGCGCCGGCCGCTGATGGGAAGGCAAGGGTCGGCCGAAACAATAGTCGGGTGCCGTGCTAAACCCTAAGTACCGGAAGCGGTGGGCGAGGGCACTGATGTATTCGGCATGTTCGAGGGTAGGATGGCCGATGCTAAAGTGGCCGGAATGCCCGGCCAGCGCCAGGAGCATCGTTTCGGCCAAGCACGCGTAAGACACCCCCGGCGGCAAAGCGATGCTACGCGTAAACC